>Ga0315316_10000160_pt1 | contig 38587 bp, 34 predicted proteins | sample M160m3416metaG_FD_203702 | JGI IMG/M metagenome (GOLD analysis project Ga0315316, IMG submission 203702) | Ammonia-oxidizing marine archaeal communities from Monterey Bay, California, United States - M1 60m 3416 | ecosystem: Environmental > Aquatic > Marine > Intertidal zone | place: USA... | reverse complement strand
ATGGCTGGAGGGCGTCTGCCTCGACGAAGACAACCAGGCCTTCGAGAAGGAAGACTCGCCCTTCGCGTCGCGTGAGGAGGAGGTGCTCCGGGCGATCACGACGTCGGGCACGGCCCGCGTCGAGCGAAGCGGCGACCTGATGCCCTTCCTGCGCCGGCCGGATCGGAATTGTCGACGCATCTTGACGAAGCTCGAGCGATGGTTTCTGAGGGTCTACGACATCCGCCATTCGTCGGCGATCATCAACCATCACGCGGGGCTGGACGCCGGCTCGCGCCCGAGCGGTCGGAGCGATCGTGGATTGAGCTGGCATACGCCCCCCATCCACGCGGGCGTCTTGATCGTGCTCCTGGCCCCCTTCGTGGGGGCCTCGCTCTTCTACGACCGTGCGCCGGCGCTCTTCGACGCGCTCTGCGCGAGCGAGGTGATCATCGTCAATGCGGCGGCCATCTGGTTCCTCCTCTATCGCTTCTGCTGGAAGCGGGACCTCTCCTTCTTCCACGCGTCCGTGCCTCGCATCGGCGCCGGGATCATCGTCGGTTACCTCCCGGTCTTCCTGATCGACGAGGTGTGGGACCTCGCCCGCCGCTCCCACGTCGCGCTGTCCTCGGTGGTCCTGCTGCTGGGCCTGGTCACGCTTCTCTATATCTATGTAGAGGTGGCCCGGCGACTCCCGGACACCGCGGTCGCCTTCGCGCGGGCTCGGGCCATCTTTCTGCTCGGCCTGGTGGAGGCCTTCGGCGTCGGGGTCGTCATGACGAGCTTGGTCGGTGCCTTCATGGTCACTCGCAACTGGTCCCCGGCGTCGGGCGAGGTCTCGATTGCGACCTTGCGCGAGAGCATGTCGCCGATGATCGGTCAGCTGCCTCCGATCGTGGGATTCGAGCCCGTCTACGTCTTTCCGTCGGCGCTGCTCCTGATGACGTTCCTGTCCTTCTTCATCGGGGTCTTTCTGCAGTTGATGTGGGAGGAGCTTCCGATCACGGAGCCTCTGTGATCCGCTGATGCGTCGCGTCGCGTGGTTGTCGTGCGTCGTCCCCGTTTCTCGCGTTGGCGCGTTGGGTAAATCGTCGTTGCCGGCCTCGGGGATGTCTGATCGGGTAGCGATGGGCCGGACCCGATCGTAAACTCCCACCGCACGGGGCGGAGCCACCAGAAGGAGATTGCATGGAGTCGGCGCACCGACGTGTGCTCATCATCGGCAGCGGGCCGGCGGGATATACGACGGCCATCTACACCGCTCGAGCGGGGCTCGAGCCGCTCATGCTCGCGGGGCTCACCTTCGGCGGCCAGCTGATGATCACGACGGATGTCGAGAATTATCCCGGCTATCCGGAGGGGGTGACGGGGCCGCTCATGATGGAGGAGTTCCAAAAGCAAGCCGAACGCTTTGGGACGCAGATCCTCTTCCAGGACGCGACCTCGGTGGACTTCTCTTCCCGCCCCTTCAAGGTCTCGACGGCCGACGCGGACTACACGGCGGATTCCGTGGTGATCGCCACGGGCGCCTCGGCGCGCTGGCTCGGGATCGATTCCGAAGAGAATTTCGTGAATAAGGGCGTTTCGGCCTGCGCGACCTGCGATGGGGCCCTCTTCCGAAACAAGCCGATGGCGGTGGTCGGGGGCGGAGACACGGCCATGGAGGAGGCGCTCTTCCTGACGCGCTTCGCGACGAAGGTCACCCTCATTCACCGCCGCGGTGAACTGCGCGCCTCGAAGATCATGCAGGAGCGCGCCCTCGGGAACGAAAAGATCGATTTCGCCTGGCATTCCGTCGTCGACGAGGTGCTCGGGGAAGAGTTCGTGACGGGAGTGCGGCTCAGGGATCTGCGGGACGATTCCACCCGGAATCTCGACCTCGAGGCGCTCTTCATCGCGATTGGCCATCAGCCCAATACGGTCCTCTTCAAGGATCAGCTCGAAATGGACGATGCGGACTACTTGAAGGTGAGACCCGGCTCGACCGCCACGTCGATCGAGGGGGTTTTCGCTTGTGGGGACGTCGCCGATCCGATCTATCGGCAAGCGGTGACGGCGGCGGGTACGGGCTGCATGGCTGCCATCGACGCAGAGCGTTGGTTGGCCGAGCAGGGAATCGGCTGACGAGCAGAGCGCTTCGGGGAGCGGGTCGGATGAGTCTTACGCGACAGCAATTCGAGGAACTCACGAAGCGCTCGCCGGATATCATCGTCGGCACGAACCGGAAGGGTCGTGTGATCTACTTCAACGACGGTGCCCATGACTCGCTCGGCTACGACAGCGGCGAAGTCTTGGGCGAGTTCGTCGGCATCTTCTATCCCAGCGTAGAGGAGGCACGCCGGGTCGCGGAGGCGATGCGGGGTTCGGGACAAGGGGGCTCGGGGGTTTGCAATACCCTCGAGACGCGCTTTATCGCGCGCAACGGCGAAGAAATCCCCGTCGCGATTTCAGGCACACTCCTCTACGACGAGGAGGGGAGGGAGGACGGCTCGATCGGATTCGCGAAGGACCTGCGGGAAATCCTTCACAAGGATCAGCTCGCGACGCTCGGTGAGGTTGCGATCGGCCTGTCTCACGAGATTAACAATCCGCTCGCGGTGATCGTCAACCAGGCCACGTTGCTCGAGAACGAAGTCGCAAAGCTGGCGGGCGAGAACGACTGTTCCGTGGAAAATGAGCGGCTCGACGCGATTCGCCGTGAGGTCGGCCGTATCACGGAGGTCGTCGAACGCCTGGCGCATATGGTCAGGAGCGACGTCTACGAGACGACGAACTACGTGGGCCCCTCCCGCATGGTCGATTTGCGCAGTGATGACCGGAAGCGTTACGAGCCTGACAGCCGGCTCGCCGGGCTTCGAATCCTCGTCGCGGACGACGACGAGGGGATCGGCCGAACGCTCCAGGAAATGCTCGAAGTCGACGGATGCGAGGTCGAGAGAGCCGAGAACGGGGAAGAGGCGCTCGCGGTGCTCGAGCGGTCCGCTTTCGACCTGCTCTTGTCCGACGTCGTCATGCCCCGAATGGACGGTTACGAGCTCTACCTTCGAGTGCGCGAGTCTTACCCCCAGATGCCCGTCTTGATGATGACGGCCTTTCATTACGACAAGGACCACATCATCAAGCGCAGCCGAATGGAGGGGCTCGAGGGCGTGATCTTCAAGAAGCCCGTCGACCCCGGTCGATTGCGGCAGGCGATCGCGGAGTCCGTGGGTCGCGGCTGACGCCCACTATCTCGCTTGGGAGTCGGTCGAGGGATTGCTCAGGCGCTGTTCAAAGCGAGCGATCTCGTCGTAACAGAGCTGGGCGCTCGCTCCTCCGACCCGGTCGCCTACGATTCGGCCGGCCCGTTCGCCATCGGGCTCTTGCAGGGCCACGTCTCCGCCGATCGCGTTTGCAAAGAAGCGCAGCTCTTTGACGCGGAGCACGTAGTCGTTGGAAGCGAGGATCGGAAAGTCTCCGAGAGTCTGGTTCCCGCGAAAGCGGACATGGAATAGGCTCACGTTTCGCGGCCGGTCGTCCTTGGGATCCGTCGAGGCGTAGGAGAGGCAGGAATTAGCCGTCGGTTCGGATCCTCCGAAGCCCTCTTCCTCCCTTTGGGAGTCGGGCGAGACGACGAGCGTCGCGGCGGCGGGTTCGAGATCGAGCGGTGTATTGGACAATACGAGCGTGCCGCGGATCGGGCCGCGAGAACCTTCCACCCGGATCTCTACGTCGTAGTTCCCGCGGATGTCGCCGCCCCCGCAAGCTCCTAACAGGGCCAGGAGTCCGGTCAGGCCCATCTGTTGGGTCCAGCGTTTGGGGTTCACGAGGGACTTCGATCCAAGCTCGAAGCGAGCAGAGGAGGAGTGGATATGCGGCTGCGGTCTTGGCGATTCATGTCTCTTCCTTTCCATTCGGAGTCTAGGCTACGGTTGATGGCGGGTTCGGTCGAGGCGAGGCCAGGCGGCGAACGACCGTGGAGGCGCGTGGGTTGTCGAGAAAAGGCCCCCCGCCCCTTCGGCCGCGCTTCGATGATTCGGGCCGCATCCGCGCCGATGCGATCGTGATGGGGTGAGGTGTTCGCCTCGAATTCCATCGGCGCATCCGATGGGCGTAGACGAGAGAGGGGGCCTGCTTGTTCGAGACGCTATCCGTCGAAGTAGAAGGCGCATTGGGGCGCCTCACTCTTTCGCGCCCGGAGAAACTGAACCCGCTCTCGGTTCGGACACTCGAAGAGATCGCCCTCGCGGCACGTCATTTCGACGAGGAGACAGAGGCGAAAGTGGTGATCGTTTCTGGCGCGGGGCGCGCGTTTTCGGCGGGTGCGGATCTGGCCAGCTTCTCCGCCGCGCAGGATCGGTCCAGCCACGAAGTGGCTGAAATCGGCCGCCGCATGGCAGATTCCCTAGAAGCCATGCGGGCGCTCACGATCGCACGGATCCAGGGTTGGTGCATCGGCGGCGGCTTTGTTCTCGCAGCTGCGTGTGACCTCCGTGTCGCGGGAGAGAACGCTCGATTTTCCATCCCCGAGGTCGACCTTGGGATCCCCCTCACCTGGGGAGGGATTCCCCGAATGGTGCGAGAGATCGGGCCCGCGCTTACGAAGGAACTGGTGCTCACGTGTCGCCCCTTCGATGCGGCCGAGGCGTGCGCGATGGGGTTTCTGAACCGAGTGGTGCCGAATGAGTCTCTCGAGGATGAAGTCGAGGACCTCGCGCGCTCACTCGTCAAGAAGGCGAGCCACGCCCTCTTCTCCACGAAGCGACACGTCAACGCGGTGACGAACGAGATGGTAGGCACCGCGCGCAGTTGGTCGGATGCGGACGGTCTCGTCGCTGCCTTCGCGGACGACGAGAGCGCGAAGGCCCGCCGAGACTATCTCTTGTCTCGCACGAAGGCGGCCAAGGACACGAGCGTCTAGGGCCCGCCGACCGAAATGCCGGCTTCGCGCAGTCGTGCGTCGACCGCAAGCTGGAAGGCAGGGGTCAGCGAGAAGCTCACCTCCTGGATGGCGGTCATGCCTTGCTGATTGATGAGGGGAAAGAGCTCTACGCTCTTCTGACCGACCGCGGAACGAAAGAAGTCGGTCATCTCGTTAAGCTCTTCCAAGGTGAAGTGGTTCACGTAGATCGCCGCCCAGAGATCGGTTAGGAAGTCGAGGTCTCCGAACTTCTTGCCGTATTTCTCGAGCGCCTCTTCGAGGACGATCTGTTGCATCGCCTCGGTCACTTCGACGCCCGAATTCGAGATCGCCATCAGCGTCTCGTTGGCGGCGCCGTAGGCGACCTGCTCTCCCATGGTGTCGAAGCCGCCCTGTGAATCGAGATAACTGCGCATGGCCTCGCGGTAGACCGGGGTGACGACGGCCGAGCTCTCTGCGGACGGATCCTCCGGAGCCTGTGCGTAGGCCGAGGGAGCGGTCATTGCGCAGAGCAGCCCCGTGATCGCGAGTCCAGCGAGCCAGGATCGGATCGGTCGCGAATGAGAGCGGGCGGGCGGGTGAAAGGAAGAAGGCATGAGGGACTCCAAAATGGGGTGGGCAGGGTTCGAGCGGATTCGCTCGGGTTCGAGGTATCGCGGCAGAGTGAGTGGTTTCATCCCCTCGCGGCGCCCAGAGCATAGACAGGGGGGGTCTTCGACGCTGCTCGAGCATGAGGCCGCCTGCGTCGGGGAAGGGTCGCCGCCAACGTCACTGCCCGGACTTCGTAGGCTCCGGCCGCGAGCAGAGTTTCCGCGGCGGCTTCCAGGGTGGCTCCGGTGGTGAGGACGTCGTCGACCAGGCCGATCCGCATCTGCGAGGAAATCGTCCGCGTGGCTCGAAACGCGCCTCGCAGGTTTTGGCGCCGGGCGGCACCGTGCAGCGAGGCCTGGGCGGGCGCGTTTTTGGCGCGGACCAGAAGGCCGGGTTCATGGGGTAGCCCCCAGCGCTCGGCCAGACGACTCGACAGCGGGTCGACGTGGTTGAAGCCACGCCGCCGCAATGAGCGGGGTGCGGCCGGTACGCAGGTGATGAGGTCTAGCCGGCCGTGGACCAGCAGAGCCAGACTGGTCGCCTGGGAGCGGGCGAGCTGGTCGAAGACGCGGAGCAGATCGACCGAGGCGCCGAGCACGGAGGGGCTCCGCTTCACGCCCGGAATCCAACGGCAGAGCGGACCGGCGTAGCGGAAGAGCGCGTGGCAGGTATGCAGAGGGCTCCCCGACGCAAGGCACTCGTGGCAAGCGGCGCCGCGTTGCATCTCGGCGGGTCGAAGCGCGCCGCATCGAGGGCAGCCGTCGACCTCCCTCCACCAGGGGAGCTCGGCCGAGCATCTCGCACAAAGGGCCCCCCCGAACGGCGCTGCGGCGGAGTCGGTCTGGCTACCGCAGAGCAGACATTCGGTCGGGGCGAGCGCATCCAGGAGCGCCCGCCCCAGCCCCATCCCGGGGCGATTGGACATCGACATTTCGTATTCGTCTCGCTCGCGGGTGGGGGCCAACGGAAGCGCTCGGGACCGGATGAAACAAGGCCGAAACACAGGCTCGCTCGGGACCGGGATTGCCGCTCGCGCGACCGCGGTTTTGCGCGTGGGGGGTTCAGGCTGCCGGGTCGGCGAGCCCGCCCTCCACCTCGATCTTCGCAACGGGAGAGGGGTTTGGATCGACCCCCTCGATCTCCAGGTCGAAGCGAGGTGCATCCCGCCAGAGCCGTTCGAGGTCGTATTGACCACGCGTTTCGGGGTCGAAGACATGTACGATGGCGTCGTTGCAGTCGATCAAGACCCAGTTGCCATCGTCGAGGCCCTCGACACCCAGGGGCGGCTCGCCCTGCTCCTTGAGCACGTGGACGATCGATTCCGAGATCGAGCGCACCTGCCGATCGGAGCGACCTGTCAGGATGACGAAAGAATCGGCATAGGAAGTGAGCATTCGCATGTCGAGAACGATCGGCCGCTCGGCCTTGCGTTCGAGTGCGGCTTCCACGATCCAGCGTGCCTTCTGACTGGGATCGATCGGATCCAATGCCCTGCTCCTCTCGCTCTTTGTGTTCAGTTCCATTGAGGCACCTGGCGGCGCCCCGCTGCGCGCATCATAGCGCCCGTGCATCACCGTATCGCCCGCTGTCCTCGATGCGTGTCCGAATGGTCTCAGGGACGAGAAACCGGATCGAGCGCCCTTCCCTGCGGGCCTCCCGGATCTTGCTCGATGAAATATCGAGCGCGGAGATCGAGACGAGATCGATTCGGGTCTCCGCCTCACGGTGAACCGCGCTGTGGCCGTCCTCCGCGAGCTCGAATGCGTCTCGTACGACCGAAGGGATCCCCTCTTCGAGGTATCTCATGTCTCCCGGGGGCCGTGTCATGACCGCGAGGTCCGTCGTCGCGAAGATCTGCTCCGGCGCGCGCCAGCCCCCCATCTCTGCGAAGGCGTCCTCGCCGACGATGAACACGGTCCGGCGCCGGCCGGCCTCACGTTCGCGTATCTCGGCGAGTGTATCGACGAGGTAGGAGGGCCCTGTCCGGTCGATTTCGATACGGTCGACGGCGAAGCCGTCATGCGACTGGATCGCGCGCTCCACCCAGTCGAGGCGCTCCTCGGTCGGAGCGATCGGGTCCCTGGGGTTGGGCTGCTTGTGGGGAGGGGTCCGGCTCGGGATGAAGAGGACCCGTTCCAGGTCGAGGGCTTCGCTGACTTCCTCGGCCGCCCGCAGGTGGCCGAGGTGGATCGGGTTGAAAGTGCCGCCGAAGAGGCCAATCCGAGGCAGGCGTGCAGAAGCGATGCTCATCCTCGCAGCTGTCCCTCCCCCATGAGCACGAATTTTCGGGCTGTCAGCCCCTCCAGTCCCATCGGACCGTAGGCGTGCAGCTTCGACGTCGAGATGCCGATCTCGGCGCCGAGTCCAAGTTGGAACCCGTCCGAAAATCCGGTCGAGCAGTTCACGCCGACGGTCGACGAATTCACTCGGCGCAGCCATTCCTGACTATTCGTGTAGTTCTCCGTGATCATGATCTCGGTGTGGTCCGAGCCGTAGGCGCGGATATGATCGATGGCCGCATCCATCGAGTCGACGACACGGACTGCAATGATCGGTGCGAGAAATTCTTCGGACCAGTCCGCTTCCGCGACTGGGGTCGCATCGCCGAAGAGACTGCAGGTCGTTTCGCAGCCCCGGATTTCGATACCGGCCTCGTGGAGGTCCTTCAGGACTGCAGGCAATACGGTCTGGGCGGCTCGTCTATGACAGAGGAGGGTTTCGAGGCCGTTGCAAACGGGCATTTGACGAATCTTGGACTCGTGGACGATCGAGACTGCCATGTCGCTGTCAGCGCTCTCGTCGATGAAGATGTGACATACGCCGGCGTCATGGGCGATCACGGGGATGGTCGACTCGGCCATCACCTTGCGGATCAGGGCATTGCCGCCGCGGGGAATCACGAGGTCGATCGATTCGTTGAGCTTGAGCATGACGTCGATCGCCGCGCGATCAGTCGTGGGTAGCAAGATGATCGCATCTTCGGGAACGCCGACATCCGCGGCCGCTGCGCGAAGCTCCTTGCCGAGGGCCTGATTGGAGTGAAAGGCCTCGGAGCCGCCGCGAAGGATGACCGCGTTCCCCGCCTTCAGGCAGAGCGCTGCCGCATCGACGGTCACGTTCGGTCTCGATTCGTAGATCATCGCGATGACGCCGAGCGGAATCGACATCTGGCCCACACGCAATCCGTTCGGTCGGACGCTGTGGTTCGAAACCCGGCCTACGGGATCGGGCAGCGCGATTACATCACGCAGCCCTTGAATCATGTCCGTCCATTTACTGTCCGAGATCCCGAGCCGGTTTTGCATCGTTCGCGGGACGCCCTTCTCGGCGGCGCTCGCGACATCCTTTGCGTTTGCCTCGAGAATCTCGCTGCGTGCGGCCTCGAGCCGTTCGGCCGTCCGTGCAAGCCAGGCATTCTTCGTCTCAGTCGAAAGGTCTCCGAGCGCCGCGCCCGCGATCCGAGCGCGCCTTGCGAGGTCGCGGATCTGAGCCTCGAGGTCGGTGTTCATGTCGGTGCGTTGCGTCATCTTGGAGATCTCGGGGCGGGGGGGAGTAGAAGCGGTTTCGTGGCGTAGATTATGCAGTCCAATCGAGGCCTTGCATCCACACCTGCCGCTGCGTTCGGATGCATGGAGGCTCGTCCATCTCGTCCTCTCGTCCTCTAGTCCTTTAGTCCTTTAGTCCTTGGCGTCGCGTTCGACGAGTACGAGATCGTCACGATGGATGATCTCATCGCCGCTCTCATACCCTAGCACTCGGGCGATTTCCTTCGTCGGTAGGCCCGCGAGTCGCTTGACGTCATCGGATGAATAGCCTGCCAGACCGCGTGCGACTTCTTGCTGCTCTTCGTTCACGCAGCTGACGGAATCGCCGATCTCGAAATGGCCTTCGGCTCGCAGCACGCCGGCGGGGAGCAAGCTCCTGCCACGCTTCTCGAGCGCCCTTTCGGCGCCGGCGTCGATCACGATGCGGCCGCGTGTCTTGGCCGTGAAGGCGAGCCAATGCTTTCGACCCCTCAGCCGATCGCCTGGCGCGAAGAGCGTTCCGTGCTGTTCGCCGGCCATCAATTTCTGAAGCACGTCAGCGATTCGACCATGACACAAGATGGTGGCAGAGCCGGAACTGGCTGCGTTTTTCGCTGCCTGCAGCTTCGTGATCATGCCGCCGCTTCCAAAGCGCGTACCCGCCGCGCCGGCTGCGCGCTCGATCTCAGGTGTGATCTTTTCGACTGTTCGAATCAAGGGCGGCGTCGGTTGCCCAGTTTCGGGCGCGCGTTCGTAGAGTCCATCTACGTCCGTGAGGATGACGAGCAGGTCGGCCTCTACCGCATTGACGATCGTCGCCGCGAGGTTGTCATTATCGCCGAAGCGAATTTCTTCGGTCGCGACCGTGTCGTTCTCATTGACGATCGGAACAACGCCCAATTGAAGCAACTCGAGCATCGTGTGACGGGCGTTGAGAAAACGCTCGCGTTCCTCGAGGCCTGCCCGGGTGAGTAGGACCTGTGCGACGTGGCGTCCGCGTTTGGCAAACCGGCGTTGGTAGAGTTCGATGAGGCCGATCTGTCCGACGGCCGCGGCGGCCTGCTTTTCGCGAACGGACTGTCCGCTGTGCTGCCAACCCAGGCGGTGGGCGCCGACTGCGATTGCGCCGGACGAGACCAGCACGACCTGTTTGCCGTCGTCCATCAAAGAGGAGACGTCCCGGGCAAGCGACGTGAACTTGTCCGGCCGCAGCTGACCATTGCGGGTCAGCGTGCTCGTCCCGACCTTCACGACGATGCGCTTGGCCCGTTTGATTGTTTTCCAGGGAGATGCCTTGGCGCGCTCGCTCATTGCGCCTTTGCCTCTTCCGCTTCGTCTTCGGTCCGCGCGGTTTCCACCGCGTCGAATACCTCTGTGAGCAGCTCGTCGAGTCCCTGGGTCGCGGCGGAGGAGATCCGCCGCACCTCGAGTCCCCGGTCGGCGACGCGCTTTTCGAGATCCGCGACGAGGGCCTCGTCGTGAATCAGATCGCCCTTGCTGAGGACGACGATCTCGCGCCGCTCGAGCAGTTCGGGTCGATAGCGCTCGAGCTCGAACCGGATCGCGTCGTAGTCGGCAAGCAGATCTCGTCCCTCGAGGAGCATCGCTTCGAGGTCGAGGAGATGAATCAATACGCGCGTGCGCTCGACGTGGCGCAGGAATTGATGGCCGAGGCCGGCGCCGTCACTGGCACCTTCGATCAAGCCGGGGATGTCAGCGACGACGATGCGACGATCATCGCGCTCGACGACGCCCAACTGGGGGACGAGGGTCGTGAACGGGTAGTTGGCCACGCGAGGGCGCGCGGCGGAGATCCGACGCAGCAGAGTGGACTTGCCGGCGTTGGGGAATCCGACGAGCCCCACGTCCGCCATGAGTTTGAGCGAGAGCCGGATTCTGCGCGATTCGCCGGGCTTGCCCGGGGTCGCGAAGTCGGGTGCCTGTCGGGTCGAGGTCTTGAAGCGAGCGTTGCCGAGGCCGCCCATTCCGCCGCGAGCAATCACGATTCGCTGGCCGGGCTCAGTCAGGTCGGCCAGCGCGACGGTTTCGTCCGAATCCGTCTCAACGGCGGACTCTTCTTCCGAATCCAGATCGAAGACCAGGGTGCCAACGGGCACATAGATCTCGACGTGGTCGCCCGAGGCGCCTTTTTTGTCCGAGCCGCCTCCGTTCTCGCCATCGGCGGCCTTGATCTTCTTGGCGCCCTTGAAGTCGAGCAGGGTGCCGACGTTCGGGTCGGCGACGAGCGAGACGTCTCCTCCCCGACCGCCATCGCCCCCGTTCGGTCCGCCGTTGGAGACGAATTTTTCGCGACGGAACGAAACGATCCCGTTGCCCCCGGCCCCAGAGCGGACATCGACGCGGACTTCATCGACGAAGAGATTGGCGTGCTTCATGACCGTGGCCCTCGGGCGCGTGCTCCGGAGTCCGGACCCCCAAACGAAAGCCGCGCCTCCGTCGCTCTTCGAGGAAGAGGAAGGAAGCGCGTGCGAGTCGCAATCGGCTGCTCTCCGGCCCCCAGCGGGGGATTACGGAGAACGGCCGAGGATGGCGAAAGGGCCGTATTACTCCGAGGCGTCGACGTGGGCCATCGTGCGGCCACGCGAACTCCCGAAGCGGACCGTCCCGTTCTTCAGTGCGAAGAGCGTGAAGTCCCTGCCGAGGCCGACGTTCTGGCCCGGATGAATCTTGGTGCCGCATTGCCGCATGATGATCGAGCCGGCGTGGATTGCCTGGCCGCCGAACACCTTCACGCCGCGTCGCTGGCCATTCGAGTCGCGCCCATTCCGCGAACTTCCCTGTCCCTTCTTATGTGACATCGGTTCGTCCTCTCTATTCTGTGTTTCTAGCCCGCGATCGAGTCGACGCGGATTTCGGTGTAATCCTGGCGGTGGCCTTGGGTTCGTCGGTAGCCCTTGCGGCGCTTCATCTTGAAGACGCGAAGCTTGGGGCCGCGACCCTGGTCCACGATCGTTCCCGTCACGCTCGCTCCAGCGACAGTCGGGGTACCGATCTTGACCTCGGCATCCGGGCCTTCGCCGCCGACGAGCAGGACGTCGTCGAGCGTGATCGAGGAGCCCACCTCACCGGCGAGCTTCTCTACGCGTACAGAGCCACCCGGGCTCACGCGGTATTGCTTTCCACCGCTACGGACCACGGCGTACATAATCGACCTCGGATCTCTCAGGGGTTCATTCGGAGCGCGGGATTATGCTCGATTCCTCTTCCGCGTCAACAGCTTGGGGCACATCCGTGGTGACGAGCGGCTCCTCGGCGGGGGCTTCCTCGCCCGAATCACTGTCGGGAGAGGCTTCAGCGCGTCCAGGCTGGAGCGTAGCGGCGTCCAGTCGCTCATAGATCGCCGCTGCCTTCTGCTCGTCACTTTCGGATTTTTTTCCAGATGCGAGGGGCACTGGACTCGGCACGGCAGCGGCATCCTGGCTCATTTCGAGCTTATCGCTTGCATCCGTCCGGGTTTCAGCCTCGTCCACCTTCGCGCCGCTCGTTTCGGCGCCGTCGGTCTCGGCCGCCGTTGTGTCCTCCAGCGGCTCGAGGGCGCCTTGGGCGACGACCTGCTCGGTGCTTTCCTGGGCCTCCTCGTTGGGCCCAGACTCGTCTCCCCGCCCTCGCCCTCGCGCGCGTCGCCGTCCGCCCCGCCGCCCATGACCGTTGGCCTTCTCTTGGGAGCCCTTGTCGGTCTCGGGGTGGGTGTCGTTGAGCCACGCCAGCTCAATCTCGACCGGAGGGCCCGCTTCGAGGACCGTGAGTTCGTATTGCTCCTGATGGATGCCCGGTCGCGCCCGGACCTCGATGTCCTGACCGATCTCCTCCGAGAGCGCTGCGAGCGCCGGCTTGGACTGCGTCAGCAGTTCTTCGGCAACGTGGGGATTGACGGCGACCGCGATCGAGCGGCCCCGTAGCTTGGGCATGTGCTTGCGGATCTCCCGCAGGACGCGAAAGGCGACGCTCTCTCCCGACAAGACGTAGCTGCGCCCCTCGCAGTGGCTACAGGGCTCGCAGAGCGTCTGCACGAGATTCTCACGCGTACGCTTACGGGTCATTTCGACCAGGCCGAGCTCGGAGATCTTGAGGATGTTGGTCCTCGCCTTGTCGGCCCTCAAGGCCTCCTGGAGGGAGCGATAGACCTTCTCGCGGTTTCCCGCCGACTCCATGTCGATCAGGTCGATGATGATCAACCCGCCGAGGTTTCGGAAGCGCAGCTGGTGGACGACTTCCTGGACGGCTTCGAGGTTCGTCTTCAGGACCGTCTCTTCCAGATCGCGTTTGCCGACGAATCGCCCCGTGTTCACGTCGATCGCGGTCAGTGCCTCGCTTTTGTCGATGACCAGTGATCCGCCGCTCTTGAGCCAGACCTTCCGTTCGAGATTGGCGTGGATCTGGCCCTCCAGGTTGAAGCGCTCGAAGATCGGGAAACCCTCGTCGTAATATTCCACCGAGGGTTTCGGCTCTGCGACGAAGCGGTCGACGAAGCTCTGGATATGCTCGTAGAGCCCCTTCTCGTCCGCGATGATGCGCTTCGTGTCGTGCCCCGCGAGGTCTCGAACGACCCGTAGCGGTAGGTCGTGCTCCGAATAGAGCATGGCGGGGGCGGTCGTCTCGGCATTGCGATGTTGGATCGCGGCCCAGACGGTCGCGAGATAGCGGATATCCGCTTCGAGGTCGGCTTCGCGGACGCCGTCTCCCGCAGTGCGGATGATGAAGCCGAGGTTTTTGGGCCGCAGCCGTTCGACGATCTCGCGCAGTCTGCGACGCTCGCGATCCGAGCCAATCCGGCGCGACACGCCCACGCGTCTCGACCAGGGGGTCAAGACGAGGTGACGGCCCGGGATTGAGATACTGGAGGTGATGCGCGCGCCCTTGCTCCCGATCGGCTCCTTCGCGATCTGGACGATCACTTCTTTGCCCTCGTGAAGGACGGTGTCGATCCGCGGGGGTGCGGCGCGACCTCGGCCCCCCCGACCGCCCTTACGGCGCCCGCCGCTGGGCTCGCCCGCGGTTTCGCCCGTCTCGAGGGTGCTCTCGAAATAGTCCCCTACATAAAGAAAGGCGGCCTTTTCGAGGCCGATGTCCACGAAGGCAGCCTGCATTCCAGGTAGGACTCGGCTCACCTTCCCTTTGACGACATAGCCGACGACGCTCTTGTCTCGTTCGCGTTCGATGTGCAGTTCGGCGAACTGCTTGTCTTCGAGGAGCGCGACCCTAGTTTCGCCGAGCTCCGCGTTGATGATGATCTCGTTCTGCATGTTTTCGCCTCTACGGCGACCTCAAGGTCTCTCGGCGTCGCCGCGCTTCGGGCGGCGGACGTGCGAGATCCCTTCGGCCTGCCGGGCTGGCGAGTCCGTCGAAGTGACGCTCCGTGTCGCGGAGAGGGTCGGTTGGCTCACCACGGATTCGGGCGCCCGCGCTCTCCCAAGTGGGGGCGAGGGGCGATCGGCCGAGGTGGGTGCTGCGGTCGGGCATCTTTTTTGGATGCCCTTGCGGTACTCGAGGCGTGGCGGAGAGAGGTCCGCCGCGTGGACGCCGACGCTCTTTCTATTCCTTCTGTCTCACCACCGGCCGCTGGGCCGCTGGTGCTTTCTGGGTGTCGACGAGGAGGTCACTTCGATGACTCACGCTCTGGTTTTCGTAACAGCAATGGTCTCTGTAGTTGTGCCACCCGGATTTTGTTTCGGGCGGCGCAGGGTTGTCGTTGCGGTTTCGGCCGGGCCGGCGCGGTTTCTCGGTGGATCCTCGAGTGGTCAGCAGCACCCCGCCGCCGTCCGAATCCCCCGGGTGTTCTCATCGGTCTCGCTCGCAGCCACGGGCCCCTCGCTTTCGGAGGGCGGGCGCTGCTACCAATTACTCTCTCGTCTGACGTCCGGCGAGTCGAGGGGCACTCCCCCGCAGTCCGGATGTTTCAAAGCCAGATAGAGCGAGCCTCGGGGTCGAGCGGAGCACGCGGTCGCGGCGGGGGGGTCGGGCCTTTCTTTACTGTACGCGCTCTCGTCGAGCAGGTACGACGACCCCGGATCCCAGTCGCTGCGGACTCCGTCTACCAGCGAAGTCGATCCAGAACACGAACCGGTATGGCCGTGTAGAAATCTTGATTGGAGGTTCATGGATTCCGAGCGAAAGGTCAACTCGGACCCCCGCCGTAGACTGCCCTCGGTCGATCGCCTGATCCGAGATGTCAGAGGCATGGATTCGGAGATCCCGGAGTGGGCAATTACCCGCACTTCTCGGGAGTTGGTCGCCGCGGCGCGACGCGAAATGTCGTTGACCGATCCGTCGGACCCCCCGGGGTCAATGACGCGTGAACAACTTGGAGTTGCCGTCTTGGCGGGAGCACGGCGTCTGGTTGCGCCCCATCCCAGGCGGGTGCTCAACGCGACCGGGGTGCTCCTGCACACCAACCTCGGCCGCGCGCCACTTGCGAGCCAGGCCGCGGAGGCCATTGGGCAGGCGCTGGAAGGCTATTCCAACCTGGAGCTCGACCTCGAAACGGGTCGGCGGGGCTCCCGAATGGGGAGCCTGGAGGCCAAGCTTCTCGCCCTCTCCGGGGCGGAGGCGGCGCACGTCGTCAACAACAACGCCGCCGCCGTTCTGCTTGCGCTCAACACCCTCGCGCTCGGTCAACAGGCGATCGTTTCTCGGGGCGAGCTGGTCGAGATCGGCGGCTCCTTCCGTGTCCCGGCGATCATGGAGCGTGCAGGGGTCCAGCTCATGGAGGTCGGCACAACCAACCGAACCCACCTCGCCGACTACGAGCAGGCGATCGGTCCGGAAACGGGCCTGCTGCTCAAGGTCCACCGCAGCAATTTCGAGCAGCGAGGCTTCGTGGCCGAAGCAGACGTGCGGGCTTTGGCCTTGCTTGCTCGAGAGCGGAAGGTTCCCCTGGTCGAGGATCTGGGGAGCGGGACCCTGCTGGATCTCGGGGAGTATGGGTTGCCCGAAGAGGCCTACGTGCCCGCGCGACTCGCACTCGGTGTGGATCTGGTGTGTTTCTCGGGCGACAAGCTGCTCGGCGGGCCTCAGGCAGGCATCCTGCTGGGCCGCCGGTCGTTGGTCGATGCGCTGCGCAAGAACCCGCTGGCGCGTGCTCTGCGGGTCGACAAGCTGACCCTGGCTGCGTTGGACGCGACCCTGGACCTCATGCTGGAGGGCCGGTCACACGAAATTCCGACCGTGGCGGGACTGCGGGCCGACGCGAGCGAGCTGGCGCCGCGAGCCGCCCGTCTGCGGGAGATCGTTTCGCGTGTGCTCGCGAGTGCGGCTCCGAACGGACCCGAGGCACGAATTGAGCCGAGTGAGGTCGCTGTTGGTGGCGGGTCGATCCCCGAACACCGGCTCGCGGGCTGGGCGATCCGGATCGATGGTGTGGATGCCAGCCGGACGGCGGAGCGGCTGCGGGCTGCGCCGACGCCGGTCCTGGCGCGCGTGCGCGCGGACGCACTCTGGCTCGAGGTGCGAACCCTTCGGGAAGAGGATCTCGAGGAGGTGGGCGCCGCCCTCGCCTTCGCATTGGCCGAACCGGTCTGAGCTCGGCCGTGTTCTCTGGCCCGATGCGCCGGTTTCTTGATCGGTCCCGGGGGTTTGACTAGATTACCGGGACCCCCCCGACAGCCCCCTCCGCAGGCCTTCCGCAGTGCCGGACGGTCCGCAGCCCGGATCATCAACTCCCCCCTCTTAAGTTGGGGGGTGCTCTGGCGTTCCGCGAGAGAGGCGAACGTGAGTTCGACGACCGGCGATCAACGCCCCCCGTCCTCGTTCGGGAGTGCGGAAGCGACCCGACCCCGGGCGGCAGGCGCACGCCTTCTGGCCGTTGGGGGCGGAAAGGGTGGGGTCGGTAAGACTTTTGTCACCGCCAACCTCGCGACTGCCTTGGCCCGTCTCGGCAAGCGCGTGGTCGCCGTCGACGTGGACCTCGAAGGGGCGAATCTACATACCTGCCTCGGTGTCTCTACGCCGCAGCGCAGCCTTGCCGACTTCGTTTCGGAACGCGAAGAGGACCTCGGCAAACTTCTGGTCGACACGCCCATTCCCAACCTCAGGCTCATCGGCGCGACTCATGGCAACTTGGCGGACGCCCAGCCCAGCCATCTGAGGCGCGTTCGATTGTTGCGCGGACTACGGCAGCTCGACGCGGACGTGGTGCTCCTTGACCTCGGCGCAGGCTCTCAAGCCTCGGTGCTCGACTATTTTCTCGTGTCCGACGATGGCATCCTCGTCGTGCAGCCTGAGCCGACTTCCGTCGAGAACGCCTACACCTTCCTGAGGGCCGCCTTCTATCGACGAATGCGCCTGGCGATGGTGGGGCATGGGGTTCGCCAGCTCGTGACGCTGGCGATGGACCAACGCAACGAACGGGGCATCCGGACACCGCTCGACCTGTTGCGGGAAATCGAGGCTGCCGATACCTCAGAAGCCCACCGCTTCGTGGAGACGATGCGTGTCTTTCGGCCTCGACTGGTAGTGAACGGAGTCCGAACCGCGGAGGATGTGAAGCTTGGCTTCGCAATCTCGAGTGTTTGCAAAAAATACTTTGGAGTCGAGTCGGAATATCTCGGCTACGTGAATTACGACGAGGGCGCGCGCGAGTCGGTTTCCAAGCGTCAGCCGATCGTGGACCTGCATCACGATGCGGATGTCTCGATCTACATTCAACGAATCGCGCGCAAGCTGCTGGGTCTCCCCGCGGCTTCGAGCAGCGGCCCCGGAGCGGGGACGGGAGGACTCCGATGACGGGGATCGACGAGCTCGACCACTACGAGCTGCTCGAGATCGAGCGCGGTGCGACGAGATCGGAGTTGGACCGCGCCTATCGCACGGCCCAACATACCTATGAAGACGATTCACTCGCGCTCTATTCCGTCTTCGAGCAGCGAGACGCCAAGGAGATCCGATCCCGTCTGGACGAGGCCTATCGCATTCTCTCCGACCCGGATCTCCGCGCCGCCTATGACGGCCTTTTGCCCGCCGCCCCAGGCGTTCATCTTGATCCGCTGGAGGATCTGCTCAACTCCGTAGAAGACCGAGGCGCAACGCTCGGTTTGACCTCGGCGTCCGAGGGGCTGGAGCGGTTCGATCCGGCCGAGCAGCAGGGTTCCTTGGACGAGGTCGTTGAGGAATACGACGCCCTCGAAGAGGATGGCAGCGGAGAATTCGACGGCGTTCGCCTGCGTCGGAACCGACTCTTCCGCGGCTACGAAATCGAGGACATCTCGGATGTCACGAAGGTGAGTCGGTCTCATCTTCGCAACCTCGAGGACGAAAATTTCGTGGATCTTCCGGCGGACGTCTACGTCCGAGGCTTCCTGACGGCCTACGCTCAGACGATCGGTCTCGATCCGAAGCTCGTTGTTCCGAGCTATATGGCAAGGGTTCAGGCGTCCCGCAGCGACGGCCAGCGCGGTCGGTTTCTCGGGCGCCGTTAGGCGATCGGGATCGGATAGTGAGCGACGCGGGATCGGATGAGCCGTTGGGGCGGCTCGTGTTCTCCGTCGAGGAGGGGGCGAGCGTCGGGGCGCGAATCGACGTGGTTCTCGCCGAGGTCTCCAGTGAATCCCGCGCTCAGGTGAAGCGTTGGATCGACGCCGGGCGGGTCTCCGTCGGGGGGGATCCAGTGCGGGCGAGTTATCGGCTCGCTCTCGGGGATAGGGTCGAGGCGCTTCCAATCGAACCCGTCGCGATGGACCTCATTGCGGAGGCGATTCCGCTCGCCGTGCTCTTCGAAGACCCGCACCTCGTGGTGATCGACAAGCCCGCCGGGTTGGTCGTGCACCCAGGGCCAGGGCACCCGCGCGGGACGCTCGTCAATGCGCTCCTGCATCATTGCGGAGACCTTGCGGGGATCGGTGGCATCCTGCGTCCCGGTATCGTGCATCGTTTGGACCGCGGGACTTCGGGCGTGCTCGTCGTAGCGAAGGACGATGCGACGCATCAGTCGCTCGCTCGGCAGTTCGCAGAGCATTCGATCGGGCGGGTGTATCGGGCGTGGGTCCGCGGCTTGCCGCGCGCCGCCCAGGGCCGCAGTGAGCGACCGATCGGTCGTCACCCTCGGGACCGCAAGCGTATGTCTGTCGAAACGTCGGCCGGCCGCGCGTCGATTACGAATTGGCGAGTCCTGCGCCGTTTTAGGCAGAACGGGGTGAGCGAACTCGAGATCGAGCCCGAGACGGGGCGGACCCACCAGATCCGGGTGCATCTGTCCGCCGCGGGCCTGCCGATCGTCGGGGATGTGGTCTACGGGCGTGCGAAGGGCCGGGACGCGGCGCTCGGCCGGCCAGCCCTGCACGCAGCAGAGCTCGCGTTCGACCATCCAGCGACCGGCGAGAGGGTCGGCTTCGAAGCCCCTCTTCCTGAAGAACTCTGCGGGTGGGTGGCGGAGCTCGGGCCGTCGGAAGAGGGCGCATGAGCGCGTCGCTCGAGGACCCCGTCTTGAGCGCGCTCGGAGTTGCGCACGGCTTTGGCCGGCGTGGGAGCAGTGTTCCGGACGAAACGATTTTTCCTCGTCAGGTCCATGGCGTCGCCGTCCTCGACGCCGGTGCCGGCGGCGCTCCGCCGGGGCACGTGGCGGCAGATGCTGTCGTGAGCGAAAAGGCGGGTGTCAGCGTCGGGGTCGTGACTGCGGATTGCGTACCGATTCTGCTCGCCAGCGAGGGGGGCGGCACCGTGGGCGCGATTCACGCGGGATGGCGCGGCCTGGCTGCCGGGGTCATCGAGATCGGGCTGGCTGCGATGCGCGCTCGCGCGAGGGGGGAGGAGATCTACTGTGCCGTCGGTCCATCGGCGCGCGGCTGTTGCTACGAGGTCGACCCGCCCGTGCGCGACGGTCTGCTTGAGCGGCATGCGGGCCTGCTCGCGGAGGTCCTGGTACCGCACGCGGCGTGCCATTTTCAGCTCGATCTCGCTCTACTCGCCTGCCGCGTCCTCGAGCGTGAGGGCCTCGCGGGTGGCCAGATCGGCACCCGGCACCTGGAGTGTTCGATCTGTGATCCGCTTCGCTTCGAGTCCTACCGGCGGGAAGGCGACGCAGCGGGCCGTATGAGTCATTACATCACCCCCTCCGCGACAACCTGCCATCGGGGTTGACAGCCCAGAGCAGCCCGTTTAGGTTGATGAGGCTCCCGCCCGTCCGGGCAGAACATGGAGCCTCCTTTTCTATTCTCTTCATTTTCTTCTCGCTCCCGTGCCCCGTCCGATCGAGGCCATTGCGAGGCGAGAGCCGATTCGGCGCCGGATTCGGGAGTGCGACAAGCCCCATCCCGGCAACCATTCATCAACTTCGCACGCGGTCTCGTCGATGAGGCTCTGAGGGCTTGGGCCGGGTTCCTCCCAGAGGTGTAGCGAAATAAACCCAGTTCTCTTGATGGGCATGGTGGCCGCGCCGCTGGTGGCGGTTCGGACACCCTGCAGGACCCTCAGAGAGCCAGGGCGAGTCCGAGCGTCTTCCGGGCCGATCCCGACCGTCCTTGATTGCAGCCCGCCTTGATCTCGAGAGCCGATCTCCCGCCGCTCCGACCTGATCGATCACGCCCCCGACCCCTTGCTGGACTGCCCACTCGAGTGGCCTGCCCCCGCCCCCCGCCTTTTCAGAACGAACCACCGATTCGAACACTCAACCCCCGATCAGAAGAGAGAAGCCCGTGAGTAGTGAGCCGCGCTCGCCCGACAACAAGGACGGATCCGGATCCTCGCCGAACCGCAATCGGCGCAGTCGCGGCCGGCGGTCCAGAAATTCCGGTGGCAATCGCGGCAACCGAGGTGGGGGAGGGGAGCCGAAGCGCGACTACCTGCCGAGCGACGCCGAGTTGGCGGAGGAGGAGGCGTCGCTCGACGCCCAACTCGACGACGAGGCCGAAACGATCGTGGTTCGCGAGCTCAAGGCCAAAGCGATGCCCGACCTGACGGCCATGGCCGAGGATATGGAAGTCGAAAACGCGGCGGGCATGCGCAAGCAGGACCTGATCTTCGCGATCCTGAAGAGCCAGACCGAGAAGCGCGGCAAGATCTTCGCCGAGGGCGTTCTCGAGATCCTGCAGGATGGCTTCGGCTTTTTACGCGCCCCCGACCAGAACTATCTCGCGGGCCCAGACGACATCTACGTATCGCCTTCGCAGATTCGTCGGTTCAACCTACGCACGGGAGACTCGGTCGAGGGTCATGTTCGTCCGCCCAAAGAGGGCGAACGTTATTTCGCGCTCCTCAAGGTCTCCTCGATCAACTTCGACGACCCAAAGAAGGCGAAGCAAAAAATCCTCTTCGACAACCTGACGCCACTCTACCCAGAGGAAAAATTCAAGCTCGAGACGCCTGGGGGCGGGATGACGACGCGGATCATCGATCTGATCGCGCCGATCGGAAAGGGACAGCGAGCGCTGATTACGTCCCCGCCGAAAGCGGGAAAGACGATGCTGCTCAAGGAAGTCGCGAACGCGATCGCTGAGGGCAACCCCGAGTCGTATTTGATCGTCCTGCTCATCGACGAGCGACCCGAGGAAGTGACCGACATGCGGCGGACCGTGAAGGCGGAGGTGATCTCCTCGACCTTCGACGAGCCCGCGACGCGGCACGTTCAGGTTGCGGATATGGTGATCGCCAAGGCCAAACGCCTCGTCGAACACGGCCGAGATGTCGTGATCCTCCTCGACTCGATCACGCGATTGGCGAGAGCGCATAACACCGTAGTGCCTCACTCGGGCAAGATTCTTTCTGGCGGTGTCGACTCGAACGCTTTGCACAAGCCGAAGAGATTTTTCGGTGCGGCGCGAAACGTCGAGGAAGGCGGGAGTCTGACGATCGTGGGCACGGCTCTGATCGATACCGGCTCGCGCATGGACGAGGTGATCTTCGAGGAGTTCAAGGGCACGGGTAATTGCGAAATCGTCCTGGACCGTAAGCTCGCGGATCGACGGACCTATCCGGCGATGGACATCAACCGGTCTGCGACCCGGCGCGAGGAACTCCTGATGGACGACAAGTCGCTCAACCGCATGTACATCCTCCGAAAAGTTCTCGCACCGCTCTCGCCTGTCGATTCGATGGAGTTCCTGATGGGGAAGATCGAGAAGACCGACGATAACGAGGCTTTCCTGGAGTCGATGAACTCCTGACCCGCGGTGCCTCGGGCAGTGAGCCGAGCGCAGCAGAGCCGAGACGCCCCGCCTGTGAGGAGCCCCGAGCCCGACGATGTTGCGGTTTGGGCCTAGGGAGGGAGGTGTGGAGGCGCTTCTGAACAGCCTCGGGTTGGGCGTGACGGGCTTCGTCGTGGTCGCCGTGATGGTCTTCCTCGGCGCTGTCGTGCAGGGCTCGATCGGCTTCGGGCTCAACCTGATTGCGGTGCCCGCGATCGCCGCGTTCCGACCAGATGTGTTGCCGGCCGCGGGGATCCTTCTTGCGCTGCCGATGACGCTGGGGAGTGCCGTACGCGAGCGTGAACACATCGATCCGTCAGCCGTCCTCTGGACTACGCTTGGTCGCTTGCCGGGGGTTGGGGTCGGCGCGTGGGTCGTGAGCGTTCTCACGCCGGGGGCCCTGTCGGTCGTGATCGGCGGAATCGTGTTATTCGCGGTCGCGCTGAGTCTCTGGGCGCCTGGGATCCCGATCAACCGGGCCTCCCTGGCTTCAGCCGGTCTTCTGGGCGGTTTGATGGGGACGGCCTCATCGGTCGGAGGGCCACCGATCGCGCTCCTCTATCAACGCGTTCCTGGCCCGAAGATGCGCTCGACGCTCGGTGCGACCTTTATGGTCGGGACGGCGCTTTCGCTGATGGCGCTCGCGTTCTTTGGAGAGGTCCGCGCGGTCCACGGGCGCTTCGGCCTCGCGATGGTCGTGCCCGTGCTTCTGGGGCTCTTCGCGAGTCGGGCGCTGCATGGCTGGGTGGATCGAGGATGGTTGCGACCCTGCGTTCTGGCTTTTGCCGGGCTCGCAGGTCTGGGCGTGGTCGCGCACGGGCTGGTCGGCTTCTAGCACTGGAGGACTGGTCTCGACCCAGCGAGCCGGGCTGCTGTCCCGTCTCGCCCCGTCCCGTTGGAAGGGCCCCGCCTCCATGCGCTTGCGGTGAGCGGCGCGCGCCAGACTCTTCTTGGGGCGTTTCGGCATGTTGCGCTCCGCTCGGCTTGCGGGGGAAGGTCTCGCCGATTAGCCTTGGGCCCGCTTCAGGGCCTGGAACTGCTGGAATATTAAGCGCAATTCCCAACTCCCCGCCCTCCCTTGTCCACCCATCGCCGCGACCGCCGTCCGAACCACGGCGCGTGCGCGGAACGCCCCCCGAGAGAGCTGTGGCCGACTTTCTGGAACGCATCGCCGAGGCCGACGCGCGATCCCGCGATCTGGAGACCCAGCTCTCCGACCCCGACGTGGGGAAAGAGCCGGGGGCGATCGAGAAGCTGGGGAAGCGTCTCGGTGGGCTGCGTCCTTTGTTGGAGGTGGGTGAGCGATATCGGTCCGCGATCACGGAGCGCGACGATGCGACCGCGATGCTCGAGGACGAAGACCCCGACATGCAGGAGCTGGCGCGGGACGACCTGGAGCGTCTAGAGGAAGCGATCCCGGAGCTCGAAGCGGAGCTTCGGGTCCTGCTGACGCCGAAGGATCCGAACGACGAGAAGAACGCGATCTTCGAGATTCGAGCGGGGACCGGCGGCGACGAGGCGGCGCTCTTCGCGGCCGATCTCTTTCGGATGTATATCCGTTATGCGGAGAGTCTGGGCTGGCGTATCGACACACTTTCCGCCTCCGAGACCGATGGTGGGGGGTTCAAAGAAGTGATCGCCTCGATCTCGGGAACGGATGTCTTCAGCCGCTTCAAATACGAAAAGGGCGTACACCGGGTTCAGCGTGTGCCCACGACGGAGAGCCAGGGGCGCATTCACACCTCTACGGTGACGGTCGCAGTGATGCCCGAAGCGGAAGAAGTCGATGTGGAGATCAAGAACGAGGAGTTACGGATCGACGTGATGCGCGCGGGTGGGCCCGGGGGCCAGAGCGTGAATACCACCGACTCCGCCGTTCGAATCACTCATCTCCCGAGCGGGCTCGTCGTGCAGTGCCAGGATGAGAAGTCTCAGCACAAGAACAAGGCCAAGGCGATGACGGTTCTGCGTTCGAGGCTCTACGACCTCGAGCAGGAGCGCGTGAACGCAGAGCGATCCAGCGAGCGGCGCAGCCAGGTGGGTACCGGAGAGCGCAGCGAGAAGATTCGCACCTACAATTTTCCCCAGTCCCGTGTGACCGATCATCGAGCTGGGGTGACGCTCCATAAGCTCGACCAGGTCATGGCGGGTGAGCTCGGCGAGTTGCTCGATGCCGTACATGCCCAGATCGCGGCGGCGAGGGAGGGGGAGGGATCTGCGGCGGGCGCGGGGGCGCCGACATGAGCGCTTCGGATTCGCTGCCGCGCGGGGGCGCCGACATGAGCGCTTCGGATTCGCCGCCGCGCGAGGGCGCGGTGGGCAGCGCGACTGAGCCTCCGACTGAGCCTCCGACTGGGGGCGCGACCGACCGCGACCGCTCCTGGACCGTTCTCGAACTGCTGCGTTGGACGACCGACTACTTCCGTCGTGCGGGCATCGAGACGGCCCGACTCGATGCCGAGCTGCTTCTCGCCCACGCCCTCGAAACCGAGCGGCTTCGTCTCTACGTCAATTACGAGAAGCCAGTGCTGGCCGTAGAGAGGGAGCGCTATCGCGCGCTGGTTCAGCGTCGGGCGCAGGCGCGGGTGCCCGTCTCTCAGCTGCTGGGGGAACGCGAGTTCTGGTCGCTTCCTTTCCAGGTGACCTCAGACGTTCTCACTCCCCGACCCGAGACGGAAACCCTCGTCGAGTGGGCGCTCTCCAAAACGACGGATTTCGATATTTCCCACGGGGTGACCGGCGGGGCCGGCGCGAGGCTGCGCATCTTCGATCTGGGCACCGGTTCGGGAGCGGTCGCCTTGGCGCTCGCGTCGGAGTTGCCCGGCGCCGAGATCGTGGCGAGCGATCTCTCTCCCGCAGCGCTTCAGATCGCCACGCAAAATGCCGATGTATTGCGTACAAGAGAGAGGATTCGTTTCGTCGAGGGAGACCTCTTCGAGCCGGTGTCCGGGGAGCGTTTCGATCTGATCGTCTCGAACCCGCCCTACGTGGCGAGGTCGGCCGAAGGGTCGCTGCCTCCGGAACTCTCACACGAGCCCGAGGTGGCCCTCTTTGCGGGCGCCGACGGTCTCGATGTGATCCGGCGACTGGTAGCCCAGGCGGGCGATCATCTTTCGGAGGGTGGATGGCTCGGAGTTGAGCTCTCCCCGGAACAGACGGAAGAGGTCGAGCACCTGCTCTCGAAAGCAGGGTTCGTCGATATCGAGCGGAGATTCGACCTGGCGAGTCGTCCCAGAGTTCTGGGGGCTCGCTGGCGGGGGATCTAGGCGAGGTCGACGGAAAAATGACCGCAGTCATAATTCGAAGCGTTCCCCTCTCAGGAGTGGACGCCGGAGCGAGCGATGAGCGAACGAGAGATGCTCGCCGCACGTGTAGGAGGAAGCGGGACGATGGCCGCAAAGGTGAGTACGAAACTAATGCGCGTGCTGAAGCATGACGACGCAAAATTTCGCGAAGAGTGGCAGGCAGTCTGTGACCGTCGGGACGATTCGGTACTCGACGTCGAGCAGGACGTCGCCAAGATCATCGCGACGGTCCGCAAGGGAGGGGACGAGGCGCTCCTCCAGTGCATCCAGAAATACGATGGACCCGATCTCACGGCGGTCGAGGTGACCCCCGAAGAGTGGGACGAAGGCTGTGATCGGGTGGATAGCGCGGACCGCGCCGCAATCGGCAAGGCCGCCATGCGGGTCCGCGAGTTCCACCGCAAGCGGATTCCGTCGAGTTGGGAAATGCGCGAGGAGGGAGGCGGCTATATGGGGCAACGCGTGCGCCCCTTGGCTCGCGTCGGCATCTATGTCCCCGGCGGCAAAGCCGTATACCCCTCTTCCGTAGTGATGAACGCGATCCCCGCCTCAGTCGTCGAGGTCCCGGAGATCGTGATGGCGACGCCGCCGGAGGAGGACGGCTCGATCCGGCCCGAGGTCTTGATGGCCGCGCGGGTCGCGGGTGTCCACCGCGTCTTCAAGATGGGGGGCGCGCACGCGGTCGCCGCGTTGGCCTATGGCACCGAGAGTGTCCCGCGCGTCGACAAGATCACGGGTCCTGGCTCGGTCTGGGTTGCGACCGCCAAGAAGCAGGTCTTCGGCCAGGTCGGGATCGACAGCGAAGCAGGGCCGACAGAAGTCTGCATCGTCGCCGATCGCAGTGCGACGCCGGCCTGGATCGCGGCGGATCTGATCTCTCAGGCCGAGCATGAAGAGCTGGCGCAGGCCGTACTGATTACGCACGTCAAGGGTTTGGCTGCGCGTGTGCAGGAGCAGATCACGCGACAGCTCAAGACGCTCGACCGCGCGGCGATCGCCAAGAAGTCGCTCAAGGCGCGGGGCGCGCTCGTCCAGACGAAGAGCCTCGAGCAGTCGATCCAGCTGTCGGAGGAATACGCGGCCGAGCACCTGGTGCTCGCCGTCGAGGAGCCGGAGCAGATCTCGAAGGAGATTCAGAACGCCGGCGCGATCTTTATGGGCCACTACACACCGGTCGCCGTGGGCGACTATATGGCCGGCCCGAGTCATGTTCTCCCCACAGGGGGAACGTCCCGCTTCTTCTCGCCCCTCTCGGTCGATGATTTCCTGAAGCGGACGAGCTTCATGAAATTCGAGCCGCCCAAGCTGCGTGAACTTGGAGCCGACATCGTCCGATTGGCCAACGTCGAGGGTTTCACGGGACACGGCACGTCCGTGGAGCTGCGTCTGGCGAAGATCCGTCGGGCGCGGCGCGAACGAGAGGCCGCCCGCGACCTCGAACTCTGACCGGGACGTTGCTCCGCCGTCTTTGATGACCTGCGCGGGACGGACCCGGGCGCTGGAAGATCGTGCTCTCTGCGCAAGCAGCCAAGAGCCGGTAAGCTCCCGGCCTTCCAGGCCTGCCCATTTCGAGATCGCCCGGTCCGGTGACCGCGATGGCAGGCGGAGAATGTCTATGTCCGTTCCCGCGAACGACGCCACGACCCCGGAACGCGTGGCCACTATCGCCCGAAAGACGAAAGAGACCGAGATCCGAATCCGGCTCGATCTGGACGGCTCAGGCCAGTACAGCGTGTCGACGGGGATCGCTTTCTTCGACCACATGCTCGAATCCTTTGGCCGCCACGCTCTCTTCGATTTGGAGATCGAGGCCAAGGGGGATCTCGAAGTGGATCTCCACCACACGGTGGAAGATGTGGGCATCGGGCTGGGGCAGGCGTTCCGTGAAGCGCTGGGCAGCGCTCAGGGCATTCGGCGCTTCGGGTCCTGTCTGCTGCCGATGGCCGAGTCCAAGGTCGAGGTCGCGGTCGACGTCTCGAACCGTCCCTACCTGGTCTACCAACTTGCACTGGAAAACGATCGCATCGGGTCCTTCGACGCGTCTCTGACCGAGGACTTCATGTACGCGTTCAGCCAGAGCGCTGGGCTCGATCTCCACATCGAGAAGCGATACGGCAAAAGTCCGCACCACGTCGTCGAAGCGGCTTTCAAGGGCGTCGCGCGCGCTCTCCGCGACGCGGTTGCGGTCGACCCTCGGGAGACCGGTCTGCCGACCGTAAAGGGAGCGCTGTAGCCGCATGCGTCCCCGGATCGCGTTGGTCGATTACGGCGCCGGAAATCTCCGGAGCGTCGCGAAGTCCCTCGAACGTTCTTTGCTCGACCCGATCGTTACTGGTGACCCGCAGGTCGTGCGGGAGGCGGACGGTGTGCTGTTGCCCGGCGTCGGCGCGTTTCGCGACGCGGCTGGACAGCTAGAGGCGGCAGGCCTCGCCGATGCGATTCGAGAGGTCACGACGCGGGGTCGTCCCTATCTGGGGATCTGTTTTGGGCTCCAGCTGCTCTTCGATGAGGGAACCGAGCACGGGATCACGCCGGGCCTCGGACAGTTGGCGGGCCGCGTGACTCGCTTTCCGGACGAGGACGAGAATGGGCAGCCGCTCCGCGTGCCGCATATCGGTTGGAATGAGGTCGTCTACCAGGGCGACCACCCGATGGTGCAGGCCCTGCCGCCGCGCGACGTCTACTACTTCGTGCACTCGTACCGCCCCGAGCCCCGAGACGCGTCGACGATCGCGGGCCAGGCGTTCTACGGTGGGGCTTTTGCGGCCGCGGTGGCGAAGGACAACGTGTTCGCGGTCCAGTTCCATCCAGAGAAGAGTCAATCCGCGGGCAAGCGCCTGCTCGACGCCTATCGTGCTTGGCTGGAGGCCAGTTGATGCCGGCTCTCAAAGAGGCCTTCGAATTGATTCCGGCGATCGATCTCCTCGGGGGCCAGGCGGTCCGGCTCGCACAGGGCGATTACGATCGCGCGACGGTCTATGACGCGGATCCCGCCAACGTCGCCCGGCGCTTCCATCAGGCTGGGATTCGACGTCTCCACGTCGTGGACCTCGAGGGCGCGAAGGCGGGTCGGCCGGTTGCGGGCGAAGCGATCGAACGGATTCTCGCGGTCATGGGCGATGTGCCGGTGCAACTCGGCGGGGGCCTACGTGATCGCGAGGGGATCGAGGAAGCGCTCTCGTGGGGGCTCGACCGCGTCATCCTGGGAACCGTGGCGCTTCGGGACCCTGAGCTCGTGAAGGAAGCGGCGGCGGCGTATCCGGGGCGCATCGTGGTTGGGATCGACGCGCGCGACGGAAGGGTCGCGGTCGAGGGCTGGCTCGAGGCGAGCGAGACGACGGCTGCGGATCTCGGTCAGCGGTTCGAAGACGCGGGCGTCGCGGCGATCGTTTACACCGACATTGCCCGTGACGGCATGCTGAGCGGACCGAACCTGGCACAGACCGTCGCGCTTGCGGAAGCGGTGGCGATTCCCGTGATCGTATCCGGTGGCGTGGCGACGCTCGCCGACGTGCTGGCCTCGGCGGCGGCGAGGGACAAGGGGATCTGTGGGGTCATTGCGGGTCGCGCGATCTACACCGGCGCTGTCGACCTCGACGAGGCGCTGCGCCAGGTCGAAGGCCTAGCCCAGGAGGCGGCGGGATGACGCTGTTGAAGCGCATCATTCCCTGTCTGGACGTCGACCAAGGTCGGGTCGTGAAGGGCGTGAAATACGTCGACCATGTCGACGCCGGCGATCCCGTCGAGGTCGCGAAGCGTTATGACGCCCAAGAGGCCGACGAGATCACCTTCCTGGACATTACGGCGAGCCATGAGGGACGGGGAATCCTGCTCGATGTCGTGGCGCGCACGGCGGAAAGCGTCTTCATGCCGCTTTGTGTCGGCGGGGGGGTTCGCTCGCTTCAGGATATTCGGGATCTGCTGAACGCCGGTGCGGACAAGGTCTCGATCATGACGGCGGCGATCAAGGATCCGGATCTCGTCGACGAGGCTGCGGCGAAGATCGGCAGCGCGAACCTCGTCGTCGCGATCGACGCAAAACAGGTCTCGGGAACAGGGGAAGCGCCGCGTTGGGAAGTCTTCACCCATGGCGGCCGGCAGCAGACGGGCATCGACGCGGTTGAATGGGCGGCGACGGTCGCGGCACGCGGCGCGGGCGAGATCCTATTGACCAGCATGGACCGCGACGGCACCAAGAGCGGATACGACCTCGGAATGCTGCGAGCCGTCGCTGATCGGGTCGCAATTCCGGTCATCGCGTCCGGCGGCGGGGGAAGCGCCGCGGATCTTGCGACTGCGCTGTCGGATTCACCCCAGGGGGGGCATTGTCAAGCCGCGCTCGCGGCCTCGATCTTTCATTTCAAGGAGACGACCGTTGGGGAGGTCAAGGCCGAGCTGAGGGCGGCCGGAGTCCCCGTCCGGGACCCAGCCGGGGCGGTCTAGGGAAGACGATATCCCCTCGGGTTAAAATTGAGGGGCCTGCGTCACTCTGCTAGGTTCTGCGCCCTTCGCGGCCCAGACGAGGGGATCACAGAGGCAAGGTCTCTGCCCACCGTGTGTGGATGGCGTCGGGGGAACTCATAAGAGGCGGAGAGTCCTTCTGCGAAGGCGCCGCGGTGCGCTTTAGGCATTCCAGCGGGGATGTGAGAACGAATCGACAGGCTGCAACCGCAGCCGAGTAGCAACAGGAGAGCAACTGACAGGCGAGCAGGGGTCCCGGGTCGAATTCCGGTGCCACAGAGAGAACCTCGGAGTTACTCAATGACAGCATCCCGCCCGAGTGGGGTTGGGATGCCGTCACTGCAAAGCGTGTTGGTTGGATCTTCCCGACGATTGAGGGAGACGACATGCCGGTGATCAAGATCAAGGAGAGCGAGTCCTTCGAGGGCGCGCTCAAGCGCTTCAAGAAGACCTGCGAGAAGGCGGGCATTCTGACGGAACTTCGGCGTCGTGAGTATTACGACAAGCCGAGCATCCGGAAGAAGAAGAAGGAGGCGGCCGCACGCAAGCGGGCGCTCAAGAAGATGCGGCGGTCGATGAACTAACATCGGGGCTCATCTAGTGAGAGGACGGATTTGAGCCGGATCCCCGAATCCACGATCCACGACATCCGGAATCGGGCCGACATCGTCGGCCTGGTTGCTCGCTACGTAGAACTGAAGCAGGCGGGTCGAAACTGGAAGGGGCTTTGTCCCTTCCATAACGAGAAGACCCCCTCTTTCAACGTTAATCCCGATCGACAGATCTTCCATTGCTTCGGCTGCCAGGAAGGTGGTGATGTTCTCGGCTTCTTGATGAAGCACGAGGGCCTTACCTTCCCGGAGGCCACGAGGGCACTCGCCGGGGAATTGGGGATCGAGATCCCCGAAGAATACGACGCGGTCGATCGTGGACTGACGGCGCGGATCTTCGAAGCGAACGACCTGACACAAGCCCTGTATCGCGAGTCGCTCCGCTCGCCCGAGGGTAAGGTCGCGCGAAGCTATCTCGTCTCTCGTGGCTTCGACGGTGCGACCGCCGACGAATACGGCATCGGCTTTGCTCCTGATCGTTGGGACGCCGTTACGGTTCTTCTGCGTCAGAAGAAGATCTCCGGCGAGGTCGGCACGCAAGCCGGGCTGATCGCGGAACGGAACTCGGGAAAAGGCCATTACGACCGGCTGAGAGGCCGGCTCACCTTTCCAATCGAAGACGTACGCGGCCGGGTGATTGGCTTTGGCGGTCGCGCGCTTCTGCCCGACCAAGAGCCGAAATATCTGAATACCCCGGAGACGCCCGTCTTTCACAAGCGGCAGGCGCTCTACGGCTATCCCACTGCGCTCGAGTCCATCCGCAGAGCGGGGCGAGTGATCTTGTGCGAGGGCTACTTCGACCGTATCGCGTTTGCGCGAGCGGGGATGGGCGAGGCGCTTGCGACTTGCGGGACCGCGCTGACGGCCGAGCACGGGGCGCAACTTCGCCGCCGCACCCGCGAGGTCGTGTTGGTTTTCGACGGAGATAGCGCGGGCCAACAGGCTACGGAAAAGGCATTGGCCGTGCTGCTACCCCACGGGCTGCGAGTGAGAGCGGTGCTGATTCCGGGTGGCGCGGATCCCGATGACTACCTGAATAACGAGGGGCCGGGCGCGCTCCGCCAGTTAGTCGACGATGCGTCAGATGCGCTCGAGCTGAGCATTCGGAGTGCCCTGCGTGACGGCGTCGCGACTCCGGACGCGAAGGCCGATGTGGTCGCACACGTCGCTCCAATGGTGGCGAAGGTCGCCGATGCGGTGTCCCGAGAGGAGTACGTGCGCCGGCTCGCGATGGCCGTCGATGTATCGACCTCTGCCGTGGCAGCAGTCGTGCGCGATGCAGTACGAGGCACCCGCGAAACCCCGCAGGTAGATGCCGCGGAACTGGGGATCGAGCGGGCACGAAGAGATCAGCCAGAAGAGCGCCAGCTCCGGGCTCTAGCACGTCTCTGTTTGCGAAGGCCCGATCTCATAAGTGATGAGACCGCGCTGACCTTGCAGGAAGTTGTACCCGGGGGCGCGTGGAAGTCGATTCTCTTGCAGATCATCGAGGTCGCCGACGAAGGCGGTTTGCAGTCGGGTGACCAAGGGGGGGTAGACCCCTTTGCCGTCGAAGGGCGCCTAGACGAGGAAGCCCGCCCGAAACTGCGCGCGATCGCCATCGATGACACGCCTTTCGACGAAGATCGCGATGCATCGCAAGTCCTCGACGACCTCGTAGGCTGGTTCGAGCGAAGAAAACACGATGCGCGTCAACGAGAGTTGAATCGAAGAATGCGCGACCCCAACGCGGATCAAGAAGCACTTCTTGCGGAGAAGCAAGCACAGCTTGCCGAGCGCCGTGCGCGAATGGGCCTGAATAATGCCCCGGGGAAGACATGAAGTCCCTTTGTTCACGCTGACGCATTTATTTGTCCAATCACACGAACGAGCCGAAGGAGGCGGCGAAAGTTCGAATTCGGAACTACGATTTCCAAGTCTGAGGAGGACCCCCCCCAATGGCCTCGAACGCGCCCCACTCAGAGTCGGCTGCCGCAACCTCGGCGACCGAATCGCTCGATCACGAAGCGCCGATCCCTACGGACGACGCTAATCGTTCGTCGCGGCGTTCACGCAAGCCCAAGAAATCCGTGGAAGCGGCCGCACCGGCCGCGGATTCTGATTGCGAAGCGCCGTCTGCAGCGCCCGCGAAGAAGCCTCGGAATAAGTCGACCGTCAAGAGCCAGAAAACGTCGGGCGCTGCGAGGAAGAAGAAGTCGACGCGTTCGCGGAAGTCCGAGGGCAAGGCGAATGCGAAGGCAGAGTCGGCTACAAGCGCCGAGGCCGCTGAATCTCAAGAGGCCCTCGGTCGGGACGCTCTCCTGGCGCTCGATTCCGTACGTAAGTTGATCGAGGTAGGTGAAGAGAAGGGGTCGGTGGACCGCGGGGAACTTCTCGCTGCCTTTGAGGACGAACATCTCGGCAAAGGTGACCTCGACGGTGTTCTGTCGGTTCTGCAGGAGCACGACATCGTGTTGGCGCGGACGCCCGCGCCCGACAAACAGACCGACAAGAAGACGGCTCGCCGTAGTCGTGACTCGAAGAGCAACTTGAGTGACGACGGCGCGAGCGCGGACCCGGTACGCGTCTATCTCCGAGAGATGGGGCAGGTCTCGCTCTTGACTCGAGAGGGCGAAGTCGAGATTGCAAAACGCATTGAGCAGGCGGTCGATGCCCACCTCGCTGCGCTGATTTCGAATCGCTATTGCCTGAGGCGAATGCTCGAGATGGGCGAGAGCGTCAAAGCAGGCGAAGTCGACCTGAAGAATGTGATTGACGGCCTGGACGACGAAAACGCCGTACCTGTTGATGTCGCCCTTAAAAAATTCCTGAGCGCGATGAACGACCTCTCAGAGATCGAGGTGCGGATTTCGAGGCGGCACGGCGAGCTCGACCGCAACGCGATGAGCAAAGACGAGCGGTTGACTTGTCAGGCTGAGGTCATGGAGCTCTTCGAAGAAGGCGCAAAGATTCTTCGGACTCAGCGGGTGAACAAGGAGCGCTACAGCGAGCTCGATCGATGCCTGCGGGAGATGCTCGAAAGTCATCAGCTACTCGACGAGCGCGCGGAGCAGGTTGCTCGAGGCTTCGACATGGATTCGAGTGAGCTCAGGATCATGGCCGAGCAGTCAAGGAAGAAGAGCGCCGGCGGCAAGCAGGCTCTCAAGCGGCTCGGTGGTGAAGAGGAGGTCATCGCAGCAGCGATCACTGAGCTCAGCCGTGTGGGCGAGTTGAGGCTACGGCTGCAAGACGATGCGAAGATGAGCCTCTCCGACCTGGAGCAGAACCTCGACCGAGTCGACGCGACTGGCCTGAGGGCTCAGGAAGCGAAAGGCGAGCTGATCGAAGCGAACCTCCGTTTGGTCGTCTCGATCGCGAAGAAATACAACAACCGTGGCCTGCAATTCCTCGACCTGATCCAGGAAGGCAATATCGGTCTGATGAAGGCTGTCGACAAATTCGAGTGGCGCCGCGGGTACAAGTTTTCGACCTACGCCACTTGGTGGATCCGGCAGGCGATCACGCGAGCGATCGCCGACCAGGCGCGTACGATCCGGATCCCCGTCCACATGATCGAGACCATTCACAAGTTGGTCCGCGCGACACGGCAGCTCGTGCAGGTGCTCGGGCGCGAGCCCCAGCCGGAGGAATTGTCCGAGACGCTCGAGCTTCCTCTCGAGAAAGTGCGGATGGTCCTGCGAATCGCGAATGATCCAATCAGTCTCGAGACCCCCGTCGGAGAGGAAGACGACGGGCGGCTTTCGGATTTCATCGAAGACCCCAACGCCATCAATCCGGCAGAGGCCGTCATCGAATCGAGCCTCGCCGAGCACACCCGGGAGCTACTCGCGACCCTCGCCCCGCGAGAGGCACGCGTGCTGCAATTGCGATTCGGGATCGGGGAACGTTCGAATCGGACACTCGAAGAAGTTGGTCAGGACTTCGACGTGACCCGGGAACGAATCCGTCAGATCGAGGCGAAGGCGCTGCGCAAGCTCCGGCATCCCAGTCGTAGCCGATCGCTCAAGGGCTACCTCGAGGGCTGAAGACTGCGTTTGGCCTGCGTGCGTTCCGCCTGCGAGGCATAGACTTCAAGCCGAATCCGCGATGCTCCGATACGCGCGGCGTGAAACTCGTCGCCTGTTCCGCATGCCACGCCCAATTCGACGTTTCTCCGATGGTGCCGGGGAGCAGCTTCGAATGCCAATGCGGCGAAACGATCGAAGCCACGCCTCCCGAGGGCGTTGATGCCCCGGTTCAGCGCTGTAGCGCTTGCGGCGCGGTGGCCCGCGAGGGTGATGAGGTCTGCGATTATTGCGGATCGGCGCGCTTTCAAACTCCGACCCGAGGCAGCCTGATCTGTCCGGAATGCATGGCGCGAAACCTTGAGGATGCGCGTTTTTGCCTCGCCTGTGGCGTTCGCTTCGCTCCTCAGACGGTCATGCCTATGACGAAAGAGCGGCGCTGCCCTTGCTGTGATCGCTGGCTCGAGGGCCGAGAAGTCGCGGCGCTGATCGTCGAAGAGTGCCCCAAATGCCAGGGGCTCTGGGCGCCCGGCGATGTCTTTGCGGAGCTCGTGGATCGCGCCGCGGCGACCGCGAGATCGCGCGGCACAGGGAGCCCCCCAGGAGCCACGCCTCGGGTCGACGGCGGAAACCCAGCCAAGAATCGAGTCGAGTATCGGCGTTGCCCGGACTGCGACGAGATGATGGCCCGGCGCAATTTCAGGAAACGTTCCGGCGTGATCGTCGATCAATGTCATGCGCACGGTACCTGGCTCGACGCCCATGAACTCGAAGAGATCGCGGGCTTCGTGCTTTCCGGCGGAGCGGAGAGCGCCCAGCGGATCGAGGCTGCGCTCCGCGATCGGTCGGCGAGTAGACAGCCCAACGCGCGGCGCTCCTTGCTGACTTCGATGATCCAAACGGATGATCGCGGCGTATTTGGATCCGGCGACGCCGCTGGCTCGATCCTGGGGCTCTTCTCTTCGCTCCTGGAATGAACTCGAACTCTTTCGTCCGACGCATCGCGTGGGGCATCGCTTGGAGGTGACTAAAATGGGACTGATGGACAAGCTTCGTGCCGAGCTGATCGACATCGTAGAGTGGGTCGATGACTCCGAGCACACGATCGTATGGCGATTTCCGCGCTATCGGAATCAGGTCAAATACGGCGCACAGCTGATCGTACGGCCCGGCCAGAGCGCCGTCTTCGTTCATCAGGGGCGCATCGCGGATGTGTTCGGCCCTGGTCATTACCGTCTCGAGACGAAGAACCTTCCCCTGTTGTCGACGCTCATGGGCTGGATGCACGGCTTCGATTCGCCTTTCAAGGCAGAGATCTACTTCGTCAGCACGCGGCAGCTGACGGATCTCAAGTGGGGCACTTCAAATCCCGTTCCCCTGCGAGATCCGGACTTCGGTCCCGTTCGTGTTCGCGCTTTTGGAACGTATACCCTGCGAGCGACCGACCCCGGCCGCCTGCTCTCCGAATTGGTGGGGACGGATGGGGTCTATGAGGCCGAAGAGGTCTCGGCGCTATTGCGCTCGATTATCTCGATGACCTTTGCGGACATCGTCGCGAGCGCGGGGATCGGAGTTCTGGACCTTGCACAGAACTATGCAGAGATGTCGGAGTCTTTGAGACGTTCGGTCGTGGAGCGCATCGACGCGGAATTTGGTCTGGAGATCCCCCAGCTCTACATCGTCAACGTTTCCGTACCCGTGGAGGTCGAGAGGGCGCTGGATGCGCGCGCGAGTATGAGCGCCATCGGAGACATGGCTGCATTTCAGGCCTACCAGCTGGGCAACGCGATGCCGGAAGCTGCGGCCAACCCGGCGGGCGGTCTCGCGGGAGCGGGTGTTGGATTGGGGATGGGTCTGGCGATGACGAATTCGATGGGAGGAGTGACGGGCATGGGCTCGGCCGAGGGCAGCCCGAATTCTCCACCGCCTTTGCCCAGCGCGTTCTGGCACGTCGTCGAGAACGGGGAGTCCGTTGGCCCCTTCAGCTCTGCTCAGGTCGCTCAGGCGATTCAGGCGGGGCGTATCCGACCAGATACCGCGGTCTGGTCTGCCGGCATGAGTGAGTGGCTCGCGGCCTCCGCAGTCGACGCGTTGGCCGGGTATTTCGTGCCCGCACCGCCGCCGGTCCCGCAGGACTGAGTGCTCGGGCGATCAGCCCGAGCCCCTGGTGCCATGGAGGAATCCCTTCCCAGCCGTCGTCTTCGGCTGTCGCCGCCGGATTGGCGGCATTTGTCGGGAACCGTCTGTTCTCGGTGACAGAGGGGCTTGGACAGGCTTGGGTGGCGACCTCGCCAGGGATCCTGGGCGGGCGCTCTAGGGACCTAACAGGGATCGCCGACCTTTCGTGTCCAAGCAGGGTAATCCGTGAATCCGACGCGCTGGTGGAGCGAAGCGACCTTCTCGTGGAGCGAGTCGGCGACTTGCTGGCTGGGAACCTCGGCATTCCCCAAGCTTTTGAGCACGTCCTCGGCGGCTTTTGCGACGCCCGGGTCGGCGCCACGCGCAGCGAGCGCGGCTTCTCGGTCGGCTTCCTCTCCGACACCCAGATAGGCCTCGATTGCCTGCTCGCTCACTTGCGTTGCGTGCTTCCGGGAGGCGACGATGTTGCCCTTGCCGGTCACGACGTTCCCGACCGAGAAGACGGTGGGGTAGCCGTCTAGGCGCCCGATGTCCCAGTCCTTGAAGTCGAAGAGTTCCCCGTTCATACCGATGCCGGCGATCGCTTCGGGGATCGACCCGATTGAGCTGATGATCGCGGGCCCGCGAACCTCGTAGGTTTCGTCGAGCTTGACGACTCGACCGTTCTCGATCTTGGTGCGGCGAAAGACGATTCCGGCGAGGCGCCCGTCTTCGACGATGAGCCCATCGGGTGCGGAGAGCGGCTCGACTTTGAAGAGATATTTCCCGGTGCTCTTTTCGAGCATGCGCTTGCGTCCAGCCTCGACCTTCTTGATTCGCGCTTCGTCGGCGCCCTCCGGTGCGCTCATCAGGGGCATGTCTTCGACGCGCCGCCGGTAGTAGATCGTGGGCGGCTCGATTGCGAGTTCCTCCCACGAGAGCCCGTGCTTGTCGAGGATCTTTGGAATGCCCTTGATTTCGAGTTCTTCCACATCGGTTTCGACGCCGCGCTCGCGCAGCAGTTCGACCGTACGCTGGAGCGTGTGAATCTTGGCAACATCGATCGAGGCGAGGCCGCCGCCGAGAATGATGGCGCCGTCGTGGAGTTCGTAGGTCATCTCCGGCAGGTCGCCGCGCTCGTCGTGATTGAAGGCGATGACGAAGGGGTTTTGGTAGACGAGTCCCTTGTCGACATACTCGTCCGCACCCTCGACGGGGACCGGGCGGTCTCGCCATGCGCCATTTGCGAGAACTACGGCCGAAAAACCCCAGTCGCTGACGAGCTCTTTGAAGTCGACGTCCCGACCGATCTTCGTGTTGGGCACGAAGGTCACTCCCGGCTTCTGGAGCTTCTCGTCGATCGTCTTGTATTCCTTATTCCGTAGCGCGACGTGCCAGCGGGGTAGGCCGTCTTCGATCTTGCCGTACGGTCGTTTGTTCTGCTCGAACACGAAGACCGAAACGCCCCGGTCGGCCAAGCGGCTGGCGACCTCGGCTCCCGCTGTGGCTCCGCCGATCACTGCTACGAAATATCCAGTTCCGTCGTTTTGCATGCGCGCGATTTTCGCAGCTCGGCGCGTCGCCGACAATGCCGCGCGCATAATGGGGAGGCGGCGCGGCGCGGCGGAGAGCGGACGCGGTAGAGTCTAGGCGAGGGGCCCGTAGCTCAGTGGTTAGAGCAACCGGCTCATAACCGGATGGTCCCTGGTTCAAGTCCAGGCGGGCCCACCCCCCTCGATCTCGCCCTGTGGCTCGGCTGCGGAACCCCCTCCGAACGCGAACCAGGCTCGACGAATTAATTTCCGATGCGGAATTTAAAGTCGCCTTAAAAAAAAGACCCATCCCTCCAGACGAGGGATGGGTCGTGAGGCGAACCAGTCTGTTCCCTGGTCCGCCTGCTACGAACACTCATGGGAGAAAGGATCCCCAATTGCGGCATCGGAGAACCCGAGCGAAAGCTA
>Ga0315316_10000158_pt1 | contig 38783 bp, 26 predicted proteins | sample M160m3416metaG_FD_203702 | JGI IMG/M metagenome (GOLD analysis project Ga0315316, IMG submission 203702) | Ammonia-oxidizing marine archaeal communities from Monterey Bay, California, United States - M1 60m 3416 | ecosystem: Environmental > Aquatic > Marine > Intertidal zone | place: USA... | reverse complement strand
GACGTTTGCCGTCCGCTTCGCCTGCGGGACGAAACAGCAGGCCGCTGACAAAGTGTCCCGGCAGACTTTCAAAGTATACTTTTTCAACCGTGAAGCCGTCTCGCTTGACCTTGCCATGAATCACAGCGTTCAGCGGCGTCTTTTCCGGCATGGGCCACAGTCCGGTGGCGACCAGGACCCGTTGCTTCAGTTCCGCCTGCCGTTGCTCCCATGCAGCCTTCGATTCCGGGACTTCAAACGGAAAATATCCGTTCAGATCTTTGGGCGCCTCGAGCCGGGAATCATCGGGCTGCTGGCCGGCATCGAAGACTCGATGATTGGTGGCGTCCGCCGCAAAGATGGACGGACAGCAGAGGAGGATCAACACCAGGGGGGTGATGCGCTGTGAGCGAGAGTCATTCAGGCAAGTACTCATGGGGGAAGTCTCAGATTCAGGAGAGGGGTTACAGTGTGGGGGACCGGGCACCGCGACTGCCGTCAAAGTGCGTGTAATCACGTTAATATGCAGTGTAGCGGGATTAGTTGTGGCTCGCGCGTCAGGGCCGGGCTGGTGATGAGGGGTTTTGGAAACCCCGTGAAATAGGATATCCATGGCTTGCATTGCCGGCCGCATGGCTTTCAACGAGCGCACACATATAATTAGACAACTTTCCTTCCGGCAAAGCTTGTTGAGTGTCAGTCCGTCGTTCCAGCGAACTGGCGTTGGCTGTGCCGTTCCCAGCTGCCGCATCTTCATTTCCGATTCATCTCTGACGACTGTTCCATCGTGCTGAAGAACTTTGTTGGGCGTTGCCCTGGTTATTCGATTATAGTCCTGGGCTTGGTGGCTTCAGCCCTCGGCGGCTGCGCACCTGCGCCTGAGATTCGCGAATACACTGTGAAGTCAGAACACGAACGTGTGTTCACCAGTGAAATGATTCGCAGTCAGTTTCCCGCCATTCCGTTTCAGTGGAGTGTGCCGGATTCTTGGGGCGTTGCTGACAATGATCAGTTCAGCAAGATGGCCTGGGAGGTCAGCCTGGACGGTGAGGAAGGCCGAATCACGCTCAGCGATCTGCCTGGTGCGGCCGGACTGATTCCGCAGGTGACGCGGTGGCAGGGGCAACTTGGCATGACGCCCGATCCAAAGGCGAACCCCATGGACGACATGGAAACCGTTGAACTGAATGGCGGTACTGGAACGATCGTTGACCTCAAAGGCGAAGACGAAACAATTCTGGGCATGTTGTTGCCTGTGAACGATAAGCTATGGATCTTTAAGTTTCGCGGCAGAAATAAGCTGGCGGATTCCGAACGAGACTCGTTTCGTGAATTCTGCAAGTCTGTAGAAATCTCCGCAGGAGAATAAGACGATGTCGACAACAACACTTCCTGGAAATCTGACGGCTGGCGATGACGCACAGTCATCTGAAGATCAGTTCACAGCCATCGTCTGGAAGTGCATTGATGCGCTGGGGTCACTAAAGCTGACCTGTGCGCTGTTTCTGCTGGGCATGTTAATTGTTTTTGTGGGAAGCCTGGCACAGGCGCGCAAGGATGTCTGGCTGGTGGTCGGTGAGTACTTCCGAACGTATGTCGCCTATATCGATGTCGCGGACCTTTTTCCGCCGTCGATGTTCCCTGGTTGGATCGATTTTAACTGGGATTCTCTGGGAGCGTTTCGGAGGATACCGTTTCCTGGTGGCTGGACCATCGGCTGGGTGATGTTGGCCAATCTCACCACCGCTCATTTGATGCGTTTTAAGGTCCGTGTTCGCGGCGGCCGCATGGCTGCAGGGATCGGCATTATCGCAGTGGGTGCACTGTTGACGACGGCGGTTGTGGTTACAGGCAACGGACAGACGGGTGTCGAATCCGGCAACTCGATGCTGCGTCCAATGCAGATCTGGTATCTGATGCTGGGCGTTCTGGGCGTCGCAGCGGTCGTGCCTTTGGGAGTCGCGTTCACAAAATCAACGACGTCGCGTCCGGAACGAATTCTGTTGGGCACTGTTGGGGTTGTTCTGGCTGCAGTGCTGGGCTATTTTCTGATCGGCGGTGAGTCGGCTCGCCTGAACCTGTCTTCGATGCGCATTCTGTGGCAGCTGTTGAAAGGTGGTGCTTGTGCCCTGGTGATGCTGGTCGGCTGCAATCTGCTGTTCGAAAAACGCGGCGGCATCGTACTGCTGCACACCGGAGTGGCGCTGCTGATGTTCAGTGAGCTGCAGGTGGGGTTTTATGCCAAGGAAAACATGCTGGCACTGGTCGAGGGGCAAAAATCTTCCTTTGTGCGTGATATGCGCGAACGAGAGCTGGCGATCGTTGATCGTCAGGATGACGATACAGAGAAAGTTATTGCCGTTCCGGAAGCGGCTTTGATTGCCGCTGCGACCGCTGGTCAGGCAGGCGATTTGGAAGATCAGATCGTTGACCTTCCATCACTTCCGTTTGTCCTGCGAGTAGATCGGTTTTTAAGAAACAGTCGTCTGAGATCTGTGCTGCCGGATGAAGACAGAAGCGGAACTTCTGGTCTGGGGACATTTGCGACCCCCATCGAAGTCGATCCGGTGACCGGCATGGACGACAGTCACGACATGAGTTCGTTGCAGGTGACGCTGCTGGATCGCGATACAGGCAAAGAGCTCGAAACTTTGCTGCTGGCTCAGGATGTCAGCGAGATGCGGACCGTTCCGATTGCTGAGCAGGCGACGATTGACGGTAACGACTTCCAGTTCTATCTGAGGTTTCAGCGTAATTATCGCGACTACGAAGTGGAACTGCTGGACGTGAGCCGCACCAATTACGTCGGTTCAGCAACCCCGCGAGACTATCGGTCGGAAATCGTCATTCGCGATCGTGAGACTGGTGCGGCGGAAGAGTTTACGTTGTGGATGAATAACCCGCTGCGATATCGCGGTGAGACGTTTTACCAATCCGGCTACAACGAAACTCCGGACGGCACAGAGATGACAACGCTGTCTGTCGTTCGCAACACGGGCTGGATGCTGCCTTACATCGCCTGCATGATTGTGGCCGTCGGCATGTTTGCGAAGTTCGGTCAGACACTGGGCCGGTATCTTTCCCGAATGGGACGATCAGCCGCCGCGGATACAGATGCTGCCGGAGGCGACAATCCCTTCGTCGCTTCAATGCCGGCCGGGATCCGAAATGCTGCGGGTGCAACCGCTGTACCTGCTGTTAGTGCTTCGGACGACGGACGGAAGTCCATCTGGCCCACGGCTGTTCCGATTATCATCGTGCTGTTGAGTGCCGCGTGGCTGATGAGCAAAGCTCGCCCACCGAAGGCTGATCCGCAGGCGATGAATCTGTATGCTTTCTCGCAGCTTCCGGTGGCCTGGAAAGGGCGTGCTCAACCCGTCGATTCGTTCGCTCGCACAGAACTGTTGATGACATCACACAAGTCGACTTTTAAAGGCGAACTGAGCGCCGGCGAACTTGATGTTCCGCAGAAGCACGCAGAAATCGTCGCCCGGGTTCAGAAGTACTGGCCGTCTGTAAAGGCTGAATCTCTGGATGAGTTTTCCGGAGAGTACGACGACTGGATCGAACAGATCGTCAAATTGACATCGTCCGGCCGCGATGCCGTCGAAGAACGCATGCGTGACGTCATGATTTTACGGATGCCGGCCGTACGCTGGTTCCTTGACGTTGCTGCACGATCGGAACTCGCCAAACGACATCGTGTGATTAAGATCGACGATGATCAGGTATTGTCGCTGCTGGGACTCGAGAAACGTGCAGGACTGTCTTATTCGCTGCAGGAAATTCAGGAAAATCTTTCGGACCTGCAGAAGATCCATCGCGAAGGTCTGAGACTGGAAATGGCCGGTCAGGAACACCGGATGACTCAGTTGCAGCGGCGAGTGGTGTCATTGTTTCGTACAGTCAGTCGCGTGGATTCACTGCAGAATATCTTTCTGGTTCGTGAGTCTGAAGGATTGCTGGATTCCATCGTGAAGGCCTGGTGGGTGCTTGATCGTCTCGGCAACAGCCCGGCCATCATGGCCGTGCCGACAGGTGCAGAAAATGAACAGCGGTCATGGGAAACTCTGATCGGTGCCAGTGCGATGCAGAATGTCGCTCAGGATCTGGCGATGCATGGATTGACCACTGACGACGATGTTCTGGATTACGTGCAGAACAGGCTTCCTCGTGAACTTGTTGCAAATGCTGTCGAAGGCAGCGTGACGATTCTGCAATCGGCGGTCGAAGAGGCGGCGAAGGCCGCCGGAGAGGAGTTGGAACCGGGTGCTGTGAAGACGCGGGCTGCGGAGGCAGCTCTGACACTGACTGACCCGTTCCTGCGGAATGTGCTGGAAATTATCGGCAAGGCTGAGACCGGGGCGACCACTGATCAAATGCTTGATGGGATGTCCGATTCCGATTTTGCCGAGGTTGCGGCGGAGCGGATTTCGTCTGAGGTTTTTCAAATTTTTGAAGTGCTGAATGAGAATGAAAATGATAAACGTCTGACGGAAATTCGAAGAAGGCTGCAGAGTGCCGGAACGAGCGACGAGTCGGTCCTGGCGGCACAAATGAATCTGGAGTTGGTCACGCTGGCACTGGATGATCTTCAGGCACGGACGAATGGACTGCTCTATCGGGCTGACTCCACGTCCACACTGCAGACGAGTACAAAAGCGATGGTGGATATTCTTGCCGCATGGAGCGCCAGTGACGTCGACGCGTTTAACGACAGTGTGTCCGGCTATCAGAAGTTTCTGGCTGACACTCCGTTGCCGCACGTGGATGCATCGGTTGTTCGCTTTGAGGCATTCTTTAACTTTTTCGGACCGTTCATGAAGGCCATCTATCTATATCTGCCCGTATTGCTGATGTCGTTTTTTAGCTGGATCGTGTGGCCAAAGACTCTTCGCCGCACCGCTTTCTGGCTGATGGCTCTGGCGTTTATCACCCACACTGTTGCTCTGCTGATGCGCATGTACATCTCAGGCCGTCCGCCCGTGACGAACCTGTATTCTTCGGCGATCTTCATTGGCTGGGCAGTGGTGGGTGCGTCGTTTGTGATCGAACGTCTGCTGAAGAATGGGATAGGCACGATTCTGGGATCATCGGTCGGCATGGCGACACTAATGATTGCCCACTACCTCGCAGTCGACGAAGGTGACACGCTTGGAGTGATGCAGGCGGTCCTGGACACGACATTCTGGTTGGCAACTCACGTAGTCTGCATCACGCTTGGTTATGCGGCCACGTTTCTGGCCGGAGCGATGGGCATCGCTTATTGTGTTATCTCCAACTTCGGGGCAGAGAAAAGCCGCAACGATCTGCCGCAGCTTGGCAAAATGATTTACGGCGTCCTGTGCTTCGCTGTTTTCTTCAGTCTTGTCGGCACCGTTCTCGGAGGCCTGTGGGCGGATGATTCCTGGGGCCGGTTCTGGGGCTGGGACCCCAAAGAAAACGGAGCCATGTTGATCGTGATGTGGAACGCTTTGATTCTACATGCTCGTTGGGACAAACTGGTCCGTGACTATGGAACGGCGATCCTGGCTATGTTCGGCAACATTGTGACCGCATGGTCATGGTTCGGCGTGAACGAATTGAAAGCCGGATTGCACACCTATGGCTTTACCGAAGGACGTCTGCTGGCGTTGTTGGTGTTCATTGGTCTGCAGGGGCTGATGATCTTCGCCGCAATGATCCCCGTGATCGGCAAGTCTGCCAATGACCGGATTGAGCCGGCGGCGTAGGTGCGGAGCCTGAAAGCCAGGCCGCGATGCGGATGGTGTACGTAACCGTGGGCGGAAACCCAGGCCGCGAAGCGGCCAAAGCACGTAGCCGTGGGCGTCAGCCCACGGAATGGAAACGACACAAAATTATCAAGCCGTGAAACGGCGACAGCAATTCGGAACGACCGACGCTGGCTGCTGTCGCCGTTCCACGGCTCAGGCACGCACGTGGCCCCGGGTTGACACCCGGGGTTTGGTGCTGAGGTCCCTTCGGGACCAAACACAAGAGTCAACCATCGAGTCACGTCACGAACACATACGGCGCGCTGTGGCCGTTTTCCGCGTCCGCATCGCCGGTGTGTCCTAACGTCGCCGTTGTTTTCATCAGGAATCTCGACGTTACTCCACCTGAAAGGAATTCCGTGCAGTTGTGTCACGACGCGATTGAAAATACGCACAGGATCGCGATCCAGGCGATTCCCAAAGCGTGCCAGAACCAGGTGGCAAACGTGACGCCCCAGTAGTATTCATGGTCATAGCGGTCAAGAAAGGCGCTCAGAGTAACCCACAGCAGGACTGATTGAGCGACCAGAAAATGCATGGCATGCAGTGCCGCGAACATGAATACGAAGCCATGAGTATTCAGCTGAGGATTCTGGTAATCCTTTGTGCTTCGCATGAATGCCCACAGTCCGAACGATTGCACTCCAACGAATAGCACGGCACACAGTAACGCCAGCAGAAGTGAGCGTCGGAATTCTGCCTGCCGCTCGTTTTGCACATGTCCGCGGCTGACATTCAGAAACCAGCTGCCAGCGAGCAGGAACATCGTTCCAAATTGAAAGGCTGCTGGCAGCCGAATGCGATCCGACTGTTCGGGGGCTCCGAAGTACACTGCCAGCGCCGATGCCAGACCAATGCAAATGGCGGCCTGGGTGACGGTCGCCAGAAAGAAACGGCGAGTAATCAGAGTCTGCTTTTCAGCCCAGCGAGACGACATGAATCCTGCGTCAGGAAAATCGACGACGGCTGACTTGCCGAAGTCCGGTTTGTGGTAACAATGGGACGGGTATCGCCAAGACTTAACGGACCCGCCGAATTATAGTCTTCGCATCGCGATTTGTCCGACAAACTATTTCAGGAGAATAATCAGAATGAAACTGTTCCTTGTGATGATCATGTCATTCGTCTGCGTAACGGGAGTCTGTGTTGTGGCGGAAGAAGTGGAAAAGAAGCCAGTTACGTCGGTCCACGATTTCAAAATGCAGTCTTTGGACGGTAAATCCGTGGATATGTCGAAATACAAAGACAAAGTGCTTCTTGTGGTCAACGTTGCCAGCGAATGTGGCGCCACGCCTCAGTACAGTCAGTTGCAGAAGCTGCATGAAAAGTACTCAGGTAAAGGGTTGGTCGTGATGGGTTTTCCGTGCAATCAATTCGGTGGTCAGGAACCCGGGGACGCGGGTCAGATTCAGCAGTTCTGCTCCGCGAACTACGGCGTTAAGTTTCCGATGTTTGCCAAGATTGACGTCAACGGAGATGAACAGGCACCGCTGTATGATTTCCTGAAAACATCAGCCAAAGATCACAGCAATATCGGTTGGAACTTTGAAAAATTCGTCATCAGCAAAGACGGAAAGGTAGCTGCTCGCTTCAAGACCCGCACAAAGCCGGACGCACCGGAAGTTGTGCAGGTGCTGGAAGAGGAACTCGGAAAGTAAAGCAGCACAGCGTAATTCGATGCAACAGTCCCGGTCTCCTGGGAAGGGGCCGGGACTCTTTATGCGCCGCGAGATCGTTCGTCGGGTTTTACGCGATGATGCCCTGGATCGGATGCCCGAAGTCCTGCTCGAGGCGTTTGTGCCCTGGGATTTCCATTCGGTGAGAGTTCAAGCCCAACTGCCGCAAAATCGTCGCGTGAACATCGGTGACGTAATGCGGATTTTCGACGGCGTGAAACCCGATCTCGTCAGTTGCTCCGTGAGCGATTCCCCCCTTCAGCCCACCACCGGCCATCCACACACTGAATCCGTGCGGATGATGGTCTCGGCCGTCTGAACCCTGTGATCCGGGCGTGCGGCCGAACTCAGTCGCGAAGACAACCAGCGTTTCCTCGAACAGTCCTCGCTGTTTGAGATCTCTGATGAGGCCCGCCACCGGCCGGTCCACCTGCATCGCCAGTTGCGCGTGTTTGGCTTTCAGCCCGGAGTGCTGATCCCACGCTCCGGCGGCGCCACTGCCATGCTGAATCTGAATGAAGCGAACACCCTTTTCCACGAAGCGTCGTGCAGCCAGCAGCTGTTCTCCGAAGGGGCGCGTTTCGTTTTGATCGAAACCGTACAGATTCTTTGTGGCTTCGGTTTCGGCCGAGAAGTTGATGACGTCCGGCACAGCCGTCTGCATGCGAAACGCCAGCTCATACGACTTGATTCGGGCGTCCAGTGCCGCGTCGTTCGGAAATCGTTGTGCCGTGAGTCTGTTCAGTCTGTTCACCAGGTCAAAGCTCAGCCGTTGTTCTGCTGCGGTGATGTCAGCCTCCGGTTTGGCGTAGTCCAGCGGGTTCTTCGGGTCGACTTTCAACGCGATGGAATCGAAGGCGGGCCCCAGATAATGCCCGTCGCGACGGTCGAAGAACCGAGGTCCCATGGCAATGAACTGCGGCAGGTTTTCGTTCAAAGTTCCCAGCCCCCAAGTGATCCATGCTCCGATGGTGGGGACCCGTGGATCCAGCATGTGGCGTCCGGAATGAAACTGCACCTGCGCTCCGTGATTGTCGTCGGTCGTCCACATGGAACGGATCACCGAAATGTCATCGATGACGGATCCGGTGTGCGGAAACCAGTCACTAACTTCAATGCCGCTTTGACCGTATTTCTTGTAGCCAACCTGCAGCGGATAGATCTTATTGCGCTGCTGCCCGTTGGCGTCATTGACAACAACCACGCGCACCTTCTTCAGGCGTTCCGGGTTTTGCACATCCGCGAATGGCGTGTCGGGAATGGAAATTCCGGCGTACTGATTCAACGCCGGCTTGGGATCGAAACTTTCCATGTGACTGACGCCGCCGCGCATAAACAGCCAGATGACGTTTTTTGCCTTCGGGGCGAAGTGCGAAATGCCTGTCGGGAGCGTCCCACTGGTGGCTTTCGCTTCGGCGGAAAAGCCGTCTGCCTGCAGCATGGACTGCAGGGCCAGTGTGCCGAAGCCGAGTGCTGATTGACTGAGCAGTTGTCTTCTGTGCATGGCTGGTCTACAGCGTCAGTGGCTGCCTCATGGCTGTGGTTGATGCGTTTTAGTTACCGAGTGGCTGCTCACATGAGCGAGAACACGTTCGGGCAATTCGTAAGCTGGTTTATCGAATGGATAGGAAATCGTTGTGGTTCAGTAATGAGTGCACCAGTCGCATGCGAATTCTGGAGTCCCGATCGTCGTTGGAAACTGATTCGTCGTCTTCGAGCAATTCCCGCAGTTGAGTAGAAAACGTAAGGCATTCGTCATGTTCATCTGTTGTCGCCGCGCGGCTCAGCAATGTTTCGAAGGCGTTACTTGTAAACTGGCTGTGGTCGGCAGTCGGAAGCGATTTGAAGATTCGGTCCGCGATCAGGGCAGCCATCGACATGGACAGTTCGCTGTTCGCCAATGCGAGCGCCTGTTGAGGCACGATGCTCTCGCTGCGACGATAACACTGCAGCAGATCCGCGTCGTCGAACATGGACAGGAATTTGTCCTGATCGTCCCGCGAGTGTTTGAAGTAGATGCTGCGACGTTTGCTGGCATTTCCTACGTTCAGCGAGGGACCGCCGAGCTTTTCGTCGAGTGTGCCGGACATGTATAGTAAACTGTCACGTACGATTTGCGATTCCATACGGCGAGCGTTCATACGCCAGTAGAAACTGTTCGTCGAGTCTGCGGTCAGGCTGGCAGGATCGGCACCGGCGGTTGACGAACTGAGCTGGTACGCCTGCGACGTGACGATTAGCCGATGCAGATGCCGGAAACTCCAGCCCGATTCGATGAATTCGGCCGCCAGAAAATCCAGCACGTCCGCCTGCAGTGGCTTTTTTGCTCGCAGCCCAAAGTCGAATACTGATTCCACGAGTGGTTGCCCAAAATGTCTCGCCCAGACGTGATTGACGGCAACGCGCGCAGTCAGCGGATTGTCACGATCCGTCATCCAGCGCGCCAGCGACAGTCGTCTTCCGGTGCTGATTTTCGAATACGTTGGGGCGTAGTCAGCTTCCTTATGAGCCGGACCTTCCAGGGCCTTTCGGGAGGCTCGAAGACTGGAGTAACTAACCGTTCCTTTCTCGATCGAAGCGAGCTTTTCTTTCGCGAGTTTCGTTTTGTTCTGTGCAGCCTGAATCTTCTTCTGGTCACCGTCGGCGGCCAGCAGTTCGTAATCTGCCGTGGCCTGCATTGCGTCGGCTTCCCGTGCTGCTGCGACCTTTGCCAGCTGATCTGCTGCATCTGCCCCGGATGGATCGTGCTTTGCGCTGTCCGCTGCAATAATCGCCTGCAGAGATTTCAACGCTGCTTCAGCCGCGAGTCGCTTTGCTTCTGCTGTCTTCACAGCTGTCGCTGCATCCTGCGGTGATGATGCCGCCGGGTTCTTTGCGTCGACCAGTTTCGTGGCGGCAGGCAGCGATTTGATTGTAATTGAATCGTAAGCGACCGTTGCGTCGAAGCCGGACAGGGTGAAACGTCCGTCGGGCCGACGGTCGGGGAACGAGTACGCAACGGTGAATTTTCCATTCAGCCAGACGTTGACCAGGCGGTCTCGTACGGCAAACCGCAGATCGTATGTTTCACCGACTTTGATGGGCCGAGCGGCCCGGCCCAGCGGTGGATACGTGTTCGCCCCGTCTCGCGTGTAGGCAACCTGAACTTTCGGACCAGGTGCATGAGCACTTGTGTAAACGAAGTTGTTGTACTTTCGGTCTTCTGATTCGTCAAAACGAAAGGTGACCGACTTATAAGTTGTTCCGCCCGTGGTCGTGTACCGGCAGGTAATGTCGAAATTGCGTGGCAGGGGTTTCCTGAAACGAACGAACTCTCTATCGCGTGTTGCGACGGACTGATGCAGTAGGCCGCCTTCGTACTTCCAACCGTCGCCCACGATTTCCCAGGCATCCGGGTTGGGAGTTTCGAAGTTGTCAGTGAATAAAAAGTCTGCGACTGGCTTGCTGCTGCTTTTCTGTGGTGATTCGGCCGGTAGTTCCGCCAGCTTTTTCTGAGCTGCAGCAAGGTCTTTTTCTGCTGCTATGATCGAATTTCGCGCAGCCTGCAGGTAATCCTGCTGCACATATCTGCGGATACCGGGTGCCCAGGCGGTTAGCGGCAAATCGACAGGCTCAATTTTCGGCTGGAAGCTGGCAAGGATCGCGGGAACTCGCGGAACGATTCTTGTCTCGCTGTCCGGATCCTTCGGATTTCCGCGAAGGTGCAGGAAGGTCTCGGCATCGGGGTGATCATCGAAGACTCGAGGCAGACCGTCTTTTTCGAAGTCGGTTGTGCCCGGCACAGGATCAAGTCGCACCTGATGGGGTTCAAAGATCGCTCGGAAGCTGTAGTAGTCAACATGGGTGATTGGATCGTACTTGTGATCATGGCACTTGGCGCAGTTGAGCGTCAGGCCGAGAAACGCTTTGCCGGTGTGCTCGATCGTGCTGTCCAGCCATGTCGTGCGGTTGAACAGATAGTAGTTACGAGCCAAAAAGCCGGTTCCTGCCACGACGTCCGGGTCCTCCGGTGCTATTTCGTCTCCCGCCAGCATCTCGTGGATCATACGGTCGTAACCTTTGTCTGCATTCAGAGAATTTACGATCCAGTCCCGCCAGTGCCAGATGTGTTTCTGGCTGTTGCGTAATTGAGCCCCCAGGCCATACCAGTCGGAATAACGCCAGATATCCATCCAGTGTCGTCCCCACCGTTCGCCGTGATGCGGACTTGCCAGAAGTTCGTCGACAATTGCGTCCCAGGGGCGCTGGTCATGAAGTTGCTCGAGAGATGGCGGGAGACCGATCAGATCAAGGTACAACCGACGGATCAGGATCGTTCGTTCGGCCGGAGGCTGAAGACTCAGGCCACGTTCCTTTCGTTTTGCGGCGAGCAGCATGTCAATTGGATTCCCAGACGATTGTTCGACGGGCGGACGTTCGATTCGCAGAAAGGCCCAGTGTTCTGTCGGGGCCAGCGGGATTTCTTCATCGGGAGCAATGGCGCCCGATGCAATCCAGCTGCGGAGCAGGGCGATCTCTTCTGGTTTCAGAGCTGCCCCGTCTTCAGTCGGCGGCATTCGCGAATTTTCGTCGGCCGTGACGCGTTCCATGATCATGCTGGTGGCCGCATCACCGGCGATAAGGGCGGCCCCGCTGTCACCGCCCTTAGCCATGAGTGCCAGGGTTTCCAGTCGAAGTCCGCCTTCCTGCTTAAGCACTCCGTGACACGCGTAACACTTCGTCTCCAGCAGCGGTTTGATCTGCGTCAGATAGTCGACTTCTTCTGCAGCAACTGCGCAGGAGGACTGCGCAGTTGCCGTCAGGAGGACGTATAGTGAGGCGATGCAGGCAGCTCGCTGTTTCATCAAAAATTCCGAGGTGGGTGGGAAAGGTCGCGTTGGCGTATTGTAACCGGTAGGATGCTCATCAGGATAAAGAGAAACTGCGGGCACGTCACGTGTTGCTGCTGATTTTGCCCTCATTGACGGAATCACGATGAAGATCACGGCGATTGAAACGCTGGTATGTCATGCCCGCATGCGAAACTGGGTTTTTGTGAAGGTTGTGACCGACCAGCCCGGACTGTTCGGCTGGGGCGAAGCAACTCTGGAGTGGCATACTCGCAGCGTTGTTGGTGCGGTCGAGGATATTTCTCAATTACTGATTGGTGAAGATCCGACTTGTGCTGAACATCTGTGGCAGATGATGTGGCGGCAGCATTTCTGGCACGGCAGCGGCATTGTGCGGTCGACGGCGATTGCCGGAATCGACATCGCGCTGTGGGACATTGTCGGCAAACTGCATGGTGTACCCTGTCATCAGCTTTGGGGTGGTCCTGTGCGAGATTCAATTCGGCTGTATTGCCATCTGGGGGGAGGCAATCTGGAGAGCTTTTATGAGACGCCGGTTGACAATGCACGAATGTTTGGCGAACTGGCACAACAGGCGGTCGCTGACGGTTTTACCGCGTTTAAATCTATGGCTGTGCCGCCGACTATGCCAGTGGAGGGACTCCGTCCGGTGAAAGCGGCAGATGCCTGCGTGGCGGCGATGCGTGATGCAGTAGGTGACGACATCGATATTATGGTGGACTGCCATGCTCGACCATCACCCGCAATGGGGTTGAAATTTGCTCATGCTCTGGATCCATACGGACTGTATTTTTTCGAAGAGCCGTGCTGGCCGGAAAGTATCGAAGGGCTGGCTGCGATCAACGCAGCGGTCACCACCCCCATCGCGACCGGCGAGCGCATGACCCACCTGGCTGCGTTTCGCGATCTGTTTGCCGCACGTGGCTGTGAGGTTTGTCAAATGGATATCACTCACTGCGGTGGATTTACGGAGGCACGCAGGATTGCTGCCATCGCGGATGCTTATCGCATTGCCTTGGCGCCTCATAATCCTCAGGGACCCGTCAGTACGGCGGCATCACTTGAATTCGGGTTTTCACAGCCCGGCTACATTATCTGCGAATCGGTACACAATGACGTGCCGTGGCGGGATGATATCGTCAGCGAAGGATTTGTTGTGGATCCGGCGACTCGGTCTGTGACCCCCAACACGCGTCCGGGACTGGGCATCGAAATCGACGAAGACGAGGTGCTCAAACATCCATTCCAGCAGGAAGTGCCACAACGAGTCTTCTACTCGGATGGCGGCGTTGGTGACTGGTAAACAGCGAAACAGTTGCGTCCGTCGGACTTGAGATTCTGCCATCTGACTCTACGATGTTGCTTGTCCGATCTCTTCACGAAATGGAAGCAAAACTGATGTCATCTTTGGGCGGTGAATCCGCAGCAGACCAGTCGAAATCTGAGTCCCTGGTTGGGGTGATCATGGGCAGTCGATCCGACTGGGAAACCATGCAACCGACGGTTGACTTGTTGACCGAATTTGGCGTGTCGTGCGAAAGTCGTGTCGTATCAGCTCATCGGACGCCAAAGTGGATGGTGGAGTATGCATCTGCGGCGTCGTCACGTGGTTTGAAAGTCATTATCGCCGCAGCAGGAGGCGCGGCACATCTGCCGGGTATGGTCGCATCGATGACCACATTGCCTGTGTTGGGTGTTCCCGTAAAGAGTCGCGTGTTGAACGGAGTGGATTCGTTGCTCTCCATCGTACAGATGCCTGCGGGAGTCCCCGTCGGAACTCTGGCAATCGGTGCTGCGGGCGCGAAGAACGCAGCGTTGCTGGCCGTGCGGATTCTGGCCACCGGTGATGAGGCGTTGCGGCAGAAGCTGGAGAAGTTCAACGCTGACCAGACGGATACCGTGCTGCAGGATTCGTGGCTATGATTTGTGTCGTTGGCCCGGGTGGCACGATCGGAATCCTGGGAGCTGGTCAACTGGGGCGCATGCTGGCCGTGTCTGCGCGGCAAATGGGGTATCGGGTTGCTGTTTTTGGAGGAGACAGTGACAGTCCCGCCGGTCAGGTCAGCGACCTGGCGTGGACCGGCGCATTTGACGATGAAGAAAAGTTGCTGGAGTTTGCTCAAGTATGTGATGTCGTCACGTATGAGTTCGAAAACATTCCGGCAGCTGCGGCAGCAGCCATTGATCAGCATGCAGCTCTGTGTCCCGGAGTGGAGTTGCTGCAGACGGCTCAGAATCGGTTTGCGGAAAAAACGGCTCTCAGCAGCATCGGACTGCCCACAGCTGGGTTTCGCATGGTGGCTTCTGCAGAAGAGCTGGCGGCAGCCCGCGCCGACTTTGGCGGATCAGTGATTCTGAAAGCCAATACTGACGGCTACGATGGCAAAGGACAGTGGTCGGTTACGTCTGATGATGATGTTGAATCTTTGTGGAGCGAAGCCGGCCTTAACGAAGGAATTGTGGAAGAACGCATCGACTTTGACTTTGAACTGTCGATCGTTGCCGGACGTTATGCGGACGGCACAACCGTTTTCTTTGATCCGCTGCTGAATCATCACGCCAACCATATTCTGGACGTGTCCGTATCTGCAACTCCTCAGGTCACTGAGTCCGTCGCCAGCGAGGCGGTCGAGATGGCTCGAGCCGTGCTGGAGCATTTCGACGTCGTTGGTGTGCTGTGCATCGAGCTGTTTCTGACCAACTCCGGTCGCCTGCTCGTCAATGAAATTGCCCCGCGCCCTCACAACAGCGGACATCTGACGATCGAAGCCTATCATTGCAGTCAGTTTGAACTGCAGTTGCGTGCGATCTGTGGTCTGCCATCTGTTCCACTGGTGCGGCGGGCTCCCGCCGCGGGCATGGCGAATCTACTGGGGCAGCATCTGCCAGAGACCTGGAGCGTCGATAATCTGTCGGCTCTGAAGTCACCCGGCAGCAATCTGCACCTGTATGGAAAGTCGGAATCACGGACGAACCGAAAGATGGGTCACATCACGATCACGGGCGACGATTCCGTGACCGTCGAACGCGAAGTTCGTCGGGCCAGAGAAGCTCTGCTACAACCGTGACAAACTATAAGGCGTTGATGCGCCGGCATCATTGCATCGTGCTGTTGGTATTATCGATGCGGTGTCTGGGGCCACTTGTTTGCTTTGTGCTGCATTCTGTGTGACGACCAGGGGAAAGAATGATGGCGGTCAATACGAATCGAAGAGACTTTGTGAAACACGCTGCCGGTCTGCTGGCCGCGGCGGCATGGAATCGCAACGGCGTTGCGGCAGATGAACAGCGTTTTCCAACTCGCTTCATCACGACCGGTCCACGGCATCATTGGTTCGGTTATTACGACAAATTGCAGTTCGATCCGAAAAGCCGTTATGTGCTTGGGATGGAAGTCCCGTTTGAACACCGTTCGCCAAAGGCGGATGATGTCATTCAGATTGGCATGGTCGATCTGCACGATAATGACCGCTGGATTGGTCTGGGTGAATCCCGGGCATGGAACTGGCAGCAGGGGTGCATGCTGCAGTGGGTGCCCGGTACAGAATCCACGGTGCTGTGGAATGATCGTGATGGTGACCGGTTCGTGTGTCGTATCCTGGACGTGAAGACAAATGCCGCGAGAACGATCCCTCATCCGGTTTATTGCGTCAGTCCCGACGGCAAGTCTGGTGTGACACCCGATTTTCGCCGCATCGCCGACGTGCGCCCCGGCTACGGCTACACCGGATTGCCGGATCCGTTCGGCGCCGATTTTGCACCAGCAGAAACCGGCATCTTCCATGTCGACATGGCATCCGGGGCTTCGAAGTTAATTCTCAGTCTGAAGGATATCGCCGCAACAGGTGATATTCCGAATGCGGAACCCGGCATTAAGCACTACTTCAATCATCTTCTATTCAGTCCTGACGGTTCGCGATTCATTGCGTTGCACCGCTGGCAATACCCGAACGGCAAACGCCTGACCCGCATGCTCACCGCGAAACCGGACGGCACGGATTTGCGGATCGTGATTCCCAACGGCTATGCGTCACACTTTATCTGGCGTGACTCGCAGCACATTCTGTCACAAAGCAAAGAACTACTGGGCAACGACAATTGGGGCGATTTTCTGTTTGAAGATCGCGAAGGTGGCCACATTGAAGAGATCGGCCATGGTGTTCTGGATCCATCCGGGCATCTCAGTTATCTGCCGGGCAATGAGTGGATTCTTAACGACACGTATCCCCGGGGGCCCGAGCGACTGCAGACGCCTCACCTGTATCATGTGGCCACCGACAAACGAATCGATCTTGCCGATTTTCATTTGCCAAAGGCGTACGCAGGAGAATGGCGAGTCGACACCCATCCCCGACTCAGTCGTGACGGCCGTACGGTGTGTATCGATGCCGTTGACGGAACGGACGGTCGGCAGTTATGTCTGATCGATATCAGCAGCATCACGGACAAGTAACCCTGGTCGCCCGTGGAATGGAGATCTGCTGATGTCCAGTCCTCACGGTCTGCGGCAGTCGGCTTCCGATATTGCGTAAACTCTTACCGCAATATCTCGTGCGACGTTAAAGTTCGGGCAATTTGGAATTCCAGCAGAGACGGAATTCAGCCTGATCTTATTTCTCTTGGCTGCGTCCCCGTATGCCGTTACTTTTTGGACACGTTTCTCAGTGAGTCTGACGGTTTTGGGCTCATAAATTCGTACCAATTAGCCGCACATACTGATAAAAGGTTGAATTGTCGGTGACACTTCCGTGATGTGGGTCGATGTTTGTGGGTCGAAGGGGCTGTCAGACTGCAAAGACGTTGTTTGTGACAGGTGGTATGGGTTTCCTGAATGCGTGTGAGAGTAGAGAATCGTCCCGAACAGTTAATACTTGCATGGCCGCTCCTGATCCGAAAATTGTTATTCGGATGGGCGACATTTGCACTGATCGAATAATCTTTGCCCGCGCCGGTGCAGTCTCTGATCGTCTTTTGATGACGGCATCCGACCCTGCTTGGTGAGTATGAATACTGACTCCAGAATTTACGTTGCCGGACATCGGGGCATGGTAGGCTCCGCCGTGGTACGCCAACTTAAGAATCTTGGCTGCAATAATCTGCTGCTGCGAACGAGCGACGAAGTTGATCTGGTTTCGCAGTCTTCGGTGGACGATTTTTTTGCAGAACAACGCCCGGATATTGTGGTGTTTGCAGCTGCCAGAGTTGGAGGCATACACGCCAACAGCACGTATCCGGCGGAATTCATTTATCAGAATCTGGCGATGGCAGTGAATGCCGTTCATGCTGCTTGGCGACACGGCACCACGCGGTTCCTGTTTCTTGGCAGTACCTGCATCTATCCTCGAATGGCACCTCAGCCAATTCCCGAAGATGCTTTGATGACTGCGCCGCTTGAGGCAACGAATGAAGCCTATGCTGTCGCCAAAATAGCAGGATTGAAGCTGTGCGAATTCTATCGAAGACAATATGGCGTGTTGTTTCATTCTGCGATGCCAACCAATCTTTATGGTCCCGGCGATAACTACCATCCGGAACACAGTCACGTCCTGCCCGCACTGATTCGGCGATTTCACGAAGCTAAGATATCTGACGCGAAGTCTGTGACAATCTGGGGGACTGGTGAACCACTGCGTGAATTCCTGCATGTTGATGATCTGGCTGCAGGGATCATACATCTGCTTTCACTTGAACATCCTCCTGACTCTGTGAACATCGGCAGCGGGCAGGAAGTCAGCATTCTTGGTCTGGCCAGGATGGTTGCTGAAACTGTCGGATTCACTGGCACGATTGATACCGATCGGAGCAGGCCGAACGGTACTATGAGGAAACTCTCGGATATCAGCCGGATTCGAGACACCGGATGGACCCCGAAAATCGGTATTCTAGAAGGGCTGCAAAGAACCTACGATTCATTTCTTCGGGAAGCAGAAAACGACACGCTTCGCGCTGTGTGAGAACGACGCTACATTTGACTGAGAAACTCTATTCATGACGAAAAAAGCACTGATCACTGGAATTACCGGACAGGATGGATCGTATCTGGCAGAACTGCTGATCGAAAAAGGGTACGAAGTTCACGGGATTGTGCGACGGTCCAGTACTTTTGGAACGGAACGAATCGATCACATCTACAAGGATCCCCACAATGTCGATGTTAAGTTGTTTCTTCATTATGGAGATCTGACGGACGGTCAAAGTATCACCAATCTGGTGCTGAATATCGAACCGGATGAGATTTACAACCTGGGTGCTCAGAGTCACGTTCGTGTTTCGTTTGATCAGCCAGCGTACACGTTTCAGTCGACGGGTGGAGGAGCGTTAAACGTTCTTGAAGCGGCTCGGCAGCTGAATAAGCGAAAAACCACAAAAGTCTACCAGGCATCATCAAGCGAGATGTTTGGTGATGTGCTTGAAACCCCTCAGACGGAACTTACACCGTTTCGTCCGCAGAGTCCTTATGCCTGTGCCAAAGTGTACGCCTTCCATCAGACTGTCAATTATCGTGAGTCTTACGACATGTTTGCCATCAACGGCATTCTGTTCAATCATGAAAGTCCCCGCCGTGGCGAGACGTTTGTGACCCGTAAGATTACGCGAGCAGCCACTCGTATTAAGCTCGGCCTGCAGGATAAGCTGTTTCTCGGAAACCTCGAGGCCAAACGGGACTGGGGTTACGCCAGGGATTACGTGGAGGGCATGTGGCGGATGATGCAGCATGATGTCCCGGAAGATTTCGTACTGGCGACCGGGGAAACTCAAACGGTGCAACGATTTGCTGACATCGTATTTGAGCAACTGGAACTGGCTCCGGCTGATTACATTGAAATCGATCCTCGTTACTTTCGTCCGGCGGAAGTCAACCTGCTGCTCGGTGATCCGTCAAAAGCCAATGAAAAACTGGGCTGGTCGGCAACGACTTCTCTGGAGGAACTGGCCCGGCTGATGGTCGACAACGATCTGGAAGTGGCCCGACAGGAGGCGGTTATTCTGAGCAGTCAGGGGGCTTGAACGACGGGCAATCTGCGGGCTCAACCGGCGTTTTTCGTTTGCTGGGAAAAGGATCGCCTATCGTCCCAGACTGACAGGAAATTGAAGGCTGCGAACATTGTCTCCCACTGCACTCATCACCGGGATCACCGGACAGGACGGCTCCTATCTGACAGAACTGCTCCTGGATAAAGGATACGCAGTTCATGGTCTGGTGCGTCGATCCAGTACGATGGAACGTTCGAGGCTGCGACATTTGTATGCCGATCCGGAGGTGTACGATCAACGATTGTTCCTGCACTATGCGGATCTGGATGACCCCACGACGATTCGCCGGGTTGTTTCCAAAGTTCAGCCCACTGAGTTCTATCATCTGGCCGGACAGTCGCACGTGGGACTGAGCTTTGATATCCCGGAGAGTACCTGCGATATGACCGCCATCGGCACGCTGCGAATCATGGAGATTCTGCGTGACCAACAGTCGCCGCCGCGTTTTCTGCATGCCAGCAGCCGTGAAATATTTGGAACTCCGGACGTAAGTCCGCAGGGTGAGACCACACGGATTGAACCTAACTCACCGTACGGCTGTGCGAAAGCCTTCGCCACACAGATGACTAAGATCTATCGGGCAGCGCACGGCCTCTTCTTCTGCAATGCGATTTGTTACAACCATGAATCACCTCGCCGAGGTGAGAACTTTGTTACACGGAAGGTGACGCTGGCGGCAGCGCGGATCAAGGCGGGACAGCAGAACAGCCTGTCGCTCGGTGATCTGGACGCCGCCCGTGACTGGGGTTACGCTCGAGATTATGTCAACGCCATGTGGCTGATGCTGCAGCAGGATGTACCGGACGATTACGTACTGGCCACAGGCATTTCACACACGATTCGCGAATTGCTGGATGCAGCATTTACACACGTTGGCCTGAACTGGCAGGATCATGTGACGATCGATGAACGTTTTAACCGTCCTGCGGACGCGTGCCAGTTGCTGGGCAATCCGACCAGGGCGGAATCAGTTCTGGGATGGAAACGCACCATCGATTTTCATCAGCTCATTCAGTTGATGGTTGATTCCGATCTTAAGCGAGTGAGTGATACACCTTGAAGATTCTCATTACCGGAATCTGCGGTTTTGTCGGCAGCGAGACTGCCCTTCAGCTGCGCGAACATTCGGCTGCTGAGGATTTGCAGATTGTCGGTATCGACAACCTTTCGCGCAACGGCAGCTGGCGAAACAGGGAGCGACTGGCTGCACGGGATATGGCAGTTGTCCACGGTGATATTCGACAGGCGACTGACCTGGATGCTGTTGGCGCAGTTGACTGGGTGATTGACGCCGCGGCCAACCCGAGTGTACTGGCGGGCGTGGACGGAAGGTCGAGCAGTCGTCAGCTGATTGACTACAACCTGTTGGGTACTGTTAATCTGCTGGAGTACTGTAAGCAGCACAAGTGCGGGTTCGTGTTACTCAGCACAGGCCGAGTGTATTCGATACCTCCGCTGGCTGCGTTGTCGGTGACGCCCCACAAAGATGCCTTTTGCCCCGATAAAGGGGCGTTGCCGGTGGGGCTTACCGGTCAGGGAATTAGTGAGCAGTTCTCGACGACCGCTCCCGTTTCGCTCTATGGTGCGACGAAATTGTCGTCCGAACAGCTGGCTCTCGAATATGGTTTGACATTTGATTTTCCTGTCTGGATTAATCGATGTGGTGTGATGGCCGGGGCAGGGCAGTTTGGCAAGGCCGATCAGGGTATCTTTGCCTTCTGGCTGCACAGCTGGAAAGAACAGCGTTCGCTCAGATACATAGGCTTTGGTGGCCATGGGCACCAGGTTCGTGATTGCCTGCATCCTCGTGATCTTGTGCCGCTGTTGCTGAAACAATGTGCCGAAGGAAACGGTGACCGATCTCCGGTCGTGAATGTTTCTGGTGGTGTAAAGTCAGCAATGTCTCTCGCCCAGCTCAGTCACTGGTGCGCGGATCGCTGGGGCGAACGAGACGTCGCGGCGGACACGACTCCGAGACCTTTCGACCTGCCATGGGTCGTCCTGGACTCTGCGCTGGCTGCCGAACAATGGGGTTGGGAACCCGCAACTTCGGTACAACAGGTATTGACGGAAATTGCGACGTTTGCGGAAAGTCAGTCTGACTGGATTGGATTCTCGAAGTAGTTGCCCGAGGCCGATGAAGATGGCATGAAGAAACTACTTGTCACCGGTTCGTCCGGACTGATTGGGTCAGAGGTGTGTATCTACTTCGCCGCTGCTGGCTGGATGATTCACGGCGTCGACAACAATCAGCGAGCCGTCTTTTTCGGATCGCAGGGGGATACTCGCTGGAATCAACAGCGACTCGCCGACCGGATTGATGGATTTGCACATCACGAGATCGATATTCGCGATCGTGAGGGCGTGCTCGATCTTATGAAAACCATGCGGCCGGATGCGATTGTGCACACGGCCGCTCAGCCAAGTCACGATCGAGCCGCCGCGATTCCGTTCGACGACTTCGACACGAATGCCGTTGGCACATTGAATCTGCTTGAGGCCGCCCGACAGGCCTGTCCGGAGTCCCCGTTCGTTCACATGTCGACCAATAAGGTCTACGGTGATCGTCCAAACACGATTGCACTGAAAGAACTGGAGACTCGCTGGGACTATGACGACGATGCATTCGCCGATGGTATCTCTGAACAGTTTTCGATTGATCAATCCACGCATTCACTGTTCGGAGTTTCAAAAGTAGCAGCAGATGTGATGGTGCAGGAGTATGGCCGCTATTTCAACATGCCAACGTGCTGTCTGCGCGGCGGTTGTCTGACCGGGCCCAATCACAGCGGTGTCGAACTGCACGGTTTCCTGAGTTACCTGGTGAAGTGCAATCTGGAAAGACAGGAATACAAGGTCTTTGGATACAAAGGTAAGCAGGTCCGAGACAATATCCACAGCCAAGACGTCGCTCGATTCATTCATGCTTTTGTCGATGCGCCACGTGTGGCTGAGGTCTATAACATTGGCGGTGGACGGGACAACAGTTGCTCCATTCTGGAAGCCTTCAAAATTGTGGAATCCTTCAGTGGCCTGCCGCAGGTATACACCTACGTCGAAGAAAATCGCGTTGGCGATCACATTTGCTATTACAGTGATCTGGCAAAAATGCGGCAGCACTATCCTGGCTGGGACATTTCTCAGGGGCTGACGGACACGATCGGTCAGATTGTCGAAGCGTGGATACAGAGAACTGCACGAGTCAGTGGAAAGAGCTTGGCTGACGGACACCCTGCTGACACCGGGGACCTGCGGAACCTGACGCAAAGGTCGCGTTGACAATTGACCGAGATAGCCTCCGGCAGGAAGTTATCCTACATTTGCGTTTGGCGACTGCTGATCTGTCTTTGGTCAGCAACATCAATGATGCATATGATCTTAGTGAAACCAACTGTTGCAGACTCGGCCGTTTTTCTGCCCGATTCGTGAATTTCGCCAGGTGGCCACAGGAAGTCAATGACCACTATTCTCGGTATCTCTGCTTTCTACCATGATTCAGCCGCGGCGCTGGTCATTGATGGTGAGATCGTGGCCGCGGCACAGGAAGAACGGTTTACTCGCAGGAAGCACGATTTCGGGTTTCCTGTCAATGCTATCGACTTTTGCCTTCAGCAGTCCGGTGTGGTCGCGAAGGATCTGGACTATGTCGGCTTTTATGACAAGCCGTTCACCAAGTTTGAACGACTGTTGGAAACATACCTTGCGTATGTCCCTCGAGGTTATCGATCATTTCGTCAGGCTATTCCGCTGTGGCTGAAGCAGAAGTTACATTTGCCCAGGGAGATCCGTAAAGGGCTGGGCGGCGAGTACGATGGGAACATCGTCTTCACTGACCATCACGAATCTCATGCCGCCAGCGGTTTCTTTCCTTCGCCGTTTGAATCCGCCGCGATCATGACGCTGGACGGTGTCGGCGAATGGTCGACCTCCTGTATGGGTGTTGGAAAAAACAACCGCATTGAACTGACGGGCGAACTGCGTTTTCCCCATTCGCTGGGGTTGCTCTATTCGGCTTTCACGTACTACACCGGCTTTCGAGTAAACAGCGGTGAATACAAGATCATGGGACTCGCTCCCTACGGAGAGCCAAAGTATCGCGACTTGATACTTGACCACGTGATGGATCTGAAGGAAGACGGCTCGTTCCACATGGATATGAGCTACTTCAACTACTGTCAGGGTCTGACGATGACGTCGAGCAGGTTTCACAATCTCTTCGGCGGGCCGCCGCGACAGCCGGAGTCCGAGTTGACTCAGCGGGAAATGGATCTGGCGGCGTCCGTGCAGGCGGTTACTGAGGAAGTGATGCTGAAGTCGGCTCAGCATCTGCACGAAACGACCGGCGAGAAGAACCTGGTGATGGCTGGGGGAGTTGCTCTGAACTGTGTCGGCAACGGACGCTTGTTGCGGGAAAGTCCGTTCGATGATATCTGGATTCAGCCTGCAGCCGGCGACGCTGGCGGGGCACTCGGTACGGCCATGTTTATCTGGCACCAATTGCTGGAACGCCCACGGCAAACAGGGCTGTCGGACATGCAGAAAGGGTCGTATCTCGGTCCGTCATATGATGATGGAACGGTCGCTGACTATCTGAAGTCCGTTGACGCGGAGTTCACTACATGTACGACAGACCATGAATTGTGTGAACAGGTCGCTGAACTGATTGATCGCGAAAATGTGATTGGCTGGTTTCAGGGACGGATGGAATTCGGGCCGCGCGCATTGGGCGCTCGCAGCATCATTGGTGATGCTCGCAGCCAGAAGATGCAGTCCGTAATGAATCTGAAGATTAAGTTTCGGGAATCATTTCGACCGTTCGCACCAATCGTGCTGAAGGAACACGTTCATGACTATTTTGACCTGAAAGAAGGTCAGGAGTCGCCGTATATGCTGATCGTGGCGGATGTTCTGGAAGCACATCGCCACTTACTGCCGGACGATTACGAACAGAGCTTTGGCATTGAGAAACTTAATTATGTGCGGTCCTCTCTGCCGGCAATTACACACGTGGATTATTCGGCGCGCATTCAGACGGTGGGAGCAGACCGGAATCCGTTGCTGCACCAGATGATGACACAGTTCTATGAAAAGACGGATTGTCCTGTGATGATCAATACAAGCTTTAACGTCCGCAGCGAACCGATTGTCTGTACTCCTGAAGACGCCTTCCGTTGCTTCCAGATGACCGACATGGACGTGCTTGTTATCGGGCATCACGTGATCAGGAAAACACAGCAGGTCAGTCAAGTGGATGAAATTCAGCGCGAAGAACACTTGAAACAGTTTCAACTTGATTGAGGCGGAGCGGCCCGCCAGCCGATGCGAACTGCCGCCTGGTAATCGCCGATTCACTCTTATTTCACAGCCCCGGAAGTCCAGCGATGCTGCCGGAACAGTTTTCGAAAACATGTGGTTCGTGCGGGGGCGTGGAAAGCAGACATTGCAGCCTGGAACACAGTTTTCGCGGCCATGAATCAGCGTAGTACGCTGTAGGACAGAATTAGTTATGCCCTTAGTCGAAATCAACTGGAAGCCGAGCGATCGTCAGCTCAGACAGTTCGGTGGCATTTCTGTTATAGCGTTGCCGCTGTTGGCGCTGATCTGGCGCGCATCGACGCCGGTCATCGGTACGATGGCGGGCATCGGCTCCGCGATTGGTGTTGTTGCATTTCTGATTCCCAGGGCTGTCAAACCACTGTTTATCGGGTTGTCGGTTGCCGCGATTCCGATCGGCATCGTAATGGCCGAGGTGATTCTGTTTTCGGTGTTTCTGCTGGTCTTTGTACCGATGGGAATCGGGTTTCAACTCATGCGCCGGGATTCTTTGAGGTTACGGAAAACCGCGAATGAATCGTTCTGGCAGAAGAAGAGTCAGCCTCGCAGTGCAGCCAGCTACTTTCGGCAGTCATGACTTCCTCGACGTATCCGGTTCCCGGCGGATCGCATGGAATCCGGAAGAATGATTTCCGGCTGGTCAACGCAGGATGTCATGAATCACATTGCCGTGGACGTCGGTCAGCCGGAAGTCTCGTCCGGCATAGCGAAACGTCAGTTGTTCATGATCCATGCCCAGAGCATGAAGCATTGTGGCGTGCAGGTCATGTACGCTGGTGGGTTTTTCTTCGGCTTTGAATCCGATTTCATCTGTGGCTCCGTAAACTGTACCGCCTTTGATACCGCCACCGGCGAGCCACACACTGAATCCGTAGTGATTGTGGTCGCGGCCGTTTATCGGCTTGCCGTTGCTGGCCAATTCTACCGTTGGTGTCCGCCCGAATTCGCCGCCCCACAGCACAAGTGTGTCGTCCAGCATTCCGCTTTGTTTCAGGTCGGTCAGCAGGGCAGCGATCGGCTGGTCAATCTGACCGGAAAGCTTCCGGTGGTTTGTTTCGATTTCACTGTGGTTATCCCACGGCTGACCGGCTCCGTGCCACAACTGCACAAAACGTACTCCGCGGTTGAGCAGTCGTCGGGCAATCAGCGTCTGTCGGCCATGAACGCCCGTGCCGTACATTTCCTGCACATGTTTTGGTTCTTTGGAAACGTCAAAGGCCTCAGCCGCATCCTGCTGCATGCGGAAAGCCAGTTCATACGACTGAATTCTGGCCTCCAGTCGGCTGTCGTAGCGGTCCGTTTTGTGGCGCGCATTCCATTTCGCCAGCAGGTCCAGCTGTGTGCGCTGGGCCCGTCGTGAAATATGAGGATGTTCGATGTTTTCAATTAATCGGTTCAGTTCTTTATACTGCGAATCAACATACGTGCCCTGAAACGAACCGGGCAGAAAGCCTGCCTGCCAGTTTTCAGTATCCTTGATCGGCAGTCCTCCCGGACACATCGCTACAAATCCGGGCAGGTTCTGATTTTTCGTTCCCAGACCATACAGAGTCCACGCTCCGAAACTGGGCCGCGTCTGCACGGAATCTCCGCAATTCATCAGCATCAGCGAAGGCTCATGGTTCGGCACCTCCGCGTACATGGATCGAATCACCGCGATGTCATCAATGTGCGCTGCCGTTCTCTGAAACAGTTCGCTGACTTCGATTCCCGACTGTCCGTACCTGCGGAAGCGAAATGGAGATGGCAGTGCTGCTCCCGTCTTACGTTCTGTGGCCGGGTTATCAGAGACCGTTCGACCGGAGTAGTTTTTCAGGATCGGTTTTGGATCGAATGTATCGACATGAGACGGGCCACCGTTCAGGAAAAAGTGAATGACTCGTTTGGCTCGCGGGAGAAAATGGGTGGGTCTTGAGCTGAGTGATGTTGTCAGCGCCCGTTGCTCAGTGGCCGCCGTTTGCTCAGACTGCAGAGCGTTGATGAGTCCCAGTGAACCAATCCCCAGTGCCGATCGTTGCAGTAACGAGCGGCGAGACACTTCGGTGACTGAACGAGCGGTGCTCTGCTGGTTTGTTTGTGGTTGAGTCATTTGATTATGTGGGAGAGAACTATTATCCGCCGGAACCGCGTTACTCAGTTTCCGGCCACTGCTTCAATCTACAAACATGAACTCGTTCGTGCACAACAATACATGTGCCAGTTGTTCCCATGAGGAAAGCTTCCGCACCGTGTTACGCGCGAAATCAGTCTGGGCATTCCAGTGTGAATGACCGGTGTCCGTCTCGTTGATGTCGGCGATTGAGATCTGCCACAGGAACTGATCATTGTTCAGCACTTTGTCGATGTCCACAACAAAGTCGACTGCGTCGCCCGTCTTCACTGATACGGCGTCCGTGTTCAGGTCGACTGTCTGCTGATGAGCTTTGACTGAATGCAGGCCTCGGTTTTCTGACGCCAGCACGAACACTCGAATTCCGTCTCCGGCAGCCGGTTCGTGGGTGAGTCTTGAAGTGATTTTGACAGTCATGTCACGGGGAGCCGTCCAGCGGCGGACGCAGGCGTGCTTTCGAGTGTTTCCCGGATGGCCTCCCATGGCGGTCAGGTTGACCCAGCCCAGCTTCGCATCCGGCCATTTCGCTCCGCCCTGCCAGGCTGTGCCTGTGAAATGGGGAGTGGGTGTGAAGTCGACCAGTCGATGCTCCGCTTCATTCACTTCACCGTACCCGTAGCTCCAGTCGGCGACTGTCGGTGGCACTCGCTCGTTGACTGATTCGTCGGCAGAAGATATCAGTTGCAGAGCATCACTGACCTCAGGCGATGTCGGGGCACGTTGCAGGATACGTTGGAACAGGTGACGCACACGAGTCGTCGATTCATCGATTTGTGCGGACTTCTTCGCTAACAGGCGTACCTGCTCAAGAACCATTTTGTGATTCATGAAAAACAACGCCTGCTGCGGGACTGTTGTCTCGGACCGCCGAGCGATGTGCAGATCCGGATTTGCAAAATCAAACATCCGTAACGTGCCGGGCAGGAACTGTCGGTCGATCGTGCCGTAGATTGTTCGTCGTGGAATCTGGCCGTCTGATTTGAACAGATCGAAGGATTTGCCCCCCATTGTTGTCTGCAATTCGCCGGATGCCTGAAGCAACGAGTCGCGAGATTCCTCAAAGGTCAGGCGACGTGGTGTCTGGTGCCACAACAGTCTGTTATCCGGATCAATCAGTTGAGCGGTCCGGGCCACTTCGTTGTCGAGACCGAGTGCAGCCTGCTGGAAGACAGCGGAATTCAGTAATAGTCGGTGTAGTTTCTTCAGACTCCAGTTGTTGTCCACAAACCACGACGTCAACCAGTCCAGCAGCTGTGGATGCGACGGGCGCTCCGCACGCAGGCCGAAGTCACTGGGAGTACTGACAAGACCTCGACCGAATAGGTGAGCCCAGACTCGGTTAACCATGACTCTTGCCGTCAGGGGGTTCTTCGGGGAGATGATGGCGTCGGCCAGCTCACGACGGCCACTGCCGACAGTGAACGCCGTTCCGGTGTCCGTCGACAACCGGGTAAGAAACTTCCGTGGCACGGGCGCGCCCAGGCTGGTCGGGTCGCCTCGACGAAAGACTCGCGGCTCTGACGGAGCACCACGATCGACGAGTGTCATGGCATACGGGATGTTGTACTTCGCCTGAATAATCCAGCGGTCGACTTCGCCCTGTTGTTTCCACAGTTCGTTGACGTTCCCGGAGCTGAACATTGTTTCTGTGTTTGCTATATGTTCTTCAGGGATTACGCAGGGCGAACCGACTCCGTACAGCACCTGTCGCAGTTGTTCTTCGTCCGGGTTCTTCAGTGTCTCTGGCACCGACCGTTTCTGATCAACTGCCAACTGCACCATCGCGACCCATTTGTCGTTAACCTTTGATAGCAGGTCTGCATATCGGTCGACAACTTCCACAAATGTTTCGGGAGCTGTGGAGAACGCTGCGGCGACCAGTGGGTTTAGCTGTTGGTCGGGCAGCTCTGCTAATTTTTGGGTGACTGATCGCGACGCCGTGGAAAAGGACTCTGCAGAAAGCCGCTCGAATTCGTGCCATGCGCGAAACACGGGGTCGCGGCGCTGCTGAGCATTGTAAAGCCATGTCTGCCACTGCGACACGAGCCTTGGATGCAGGTCGTCCACGGCGATAATCTGATCGAAACCGGCTGGCGGATACTTGTGCAGTTCGGTCTGAGCGAACAAATAATCGCCAACGCGTTTTCGAATTCTTGCCGACGTCTCCTCGCATCTCTGCTGCCGGGTACTTACCAAAGTTTTCACCCGTTTGGCCAGTTCATCTTCGAAAGCCTTGTCGCCGATCGGCTCGTGGTTAAGCGGCACTAATTCTTCGGCACAGCTATCGAAGATACCGTACAGCGAATAGTAGTCAGCCGTCGGAATCGGATCGTACTTGTGGTCATGGCACCGTGCGCAGCTGACCGTCAGCCCCATGGTGCCACGACAGACAACGTCGATGCGGTCGTCGATAATGTCGTGCTTCAATCCCAGAAATCGTCGACCCAGCGTTAGAAATCCCATGGCCGCCAGATCCCCTTCGGCACGATCTTCGACCTGGTCAGCGGCCAGTTGCAGCAACAAAAATCGATCATACGGCATATCATCGTTAAGAGCGTTGATGACCCAGTCACGATACACCCACGCGTGCACCCAGAAGCGTTCTTCGCGTGCATACACGTAACCTTTTGTGTCCGCATATCGAGCGACATCCAGCCAGTGCCGTGCCTGGTGTTCGCCGTAGTGTTGAGACTCAAGCAGACCGTCGACGGCTTGCTGCCACGCGTCCGGTCGTTGATCATTCGCAAATGATGCAACAGCTTCCGGTGTTGGCGGCAGTCCGGTGATGGCGTAACTGGCACGCCGCAGCAGTGTCCGCCGATCAGCCTGCGGCGCAGGTCTGAGACCGTTTGCTTTCAAGGCCCGAAGGATAAACGCGTCAATCGGTGTGGTGCCCCAGGAGTTCTCGTGGCGGGGCACCTCCGGTTTGTGAACGGGTTGAAACGCCCAATGATTCTTCGCAGAACGATCTGCCATCGATTCCAGCTGCGCCGAACTTTTGGGCCATACTGCTCCGCTGTTAATCCATTTCCGCAGCGCGTCAATCTGAGGTTTCGTCAGTGGCTTGTCGGGAGGCATGGCCAGGTCCTCGCTGCGCACGACGGCTTGCATGAGCAGGCTTTGGTGCGATTGTCCCGGTACGATCGCTGGCCCGGAGTCTCCGCCCCGCAGCAAGGCCTTCAGCGAATCGACTCGAAGTTCACCGCTCTGTTTCTTATCGCCGTGACAGGCTGAGCATTGTTCGACCAGAATCGGGCGAATCGTGCGTTCGAACAAATCGTTCTGTTCATCGGCACGACAACTGAGCGTCGTTACTGCCAGAACCGTGAGTTGCAGAATTAAATGCTGGAAAGTCAGTTGCGACATTCGATCGATCCGCACTTCAAGCGTCTTTGACGACCCATTTTAGCTGCCCGGGGAATCTATTGGCAGCGACCGTTGATCTTCAAACAGTGTACGGTGCAGATCACTGAATTTGAAGAGGTAGCCCGAAAGTGAAATCGAGAGGGCCCAGCCAACCATGTACGGGTCAGTGCCGGTCCTGCAAGAGCTCCCCAGGAGCTTTGAGCGATGTGAGACACCGCACAACGAAACAGCCGGTTTCGATTTGTGGAGTCCGGCTGCCCCACTGATCCGAATGACAACGGGCTGGTCCCGTCGGCCTGCGGATGTCAGCCGTGGAATCCGGGTTGGTGTCGTTTGCTAGGTTTTGGCGGTCGATTGCCCCGAGGGAAATGTCCTGATTGCGGGGCGATAAATGATTATGCGGCAATGGTTTCCTGATTGGCGTTTACTGCTCGACCTGTATGCATTCTTGCCCTATCCGGCTTTGCTGACGACGTCCGACTGGACAAGTCTGCTGTATTCGGGGCTGTTCACCATGAGTTCAGTATGAGTCCCATTGGCGACGATCTGCCCAGCCTCCAGCACAACGACTCGGTCAATCAGGTCCACAAAATGTTGACTGATGACATGAGAAATGATGAATACCGTACGACCCTTGGAAAATTCTCGCAGTACTTCATAAATGACGGCTTCACTTTCTGCATCGATGGCGGAAGTCGCTTCGTCCAGGATCAGGATTGATGGGTTGCGCACGATGGCCCGTGCCAGAGAGATGCGTTGCTTCTGTCCGCCCGACAGCTTTTGGCCTTTTGCGCCGACGCGGGTGCTGAGCCCCTGCGGCAGCAGCGAAATGAATTCAGCGGCGTGTGCTTGTTTGATTGCCGACTCAATTTCCGTTGCCGTTGCCTGTGGATTGCCGTACAGCACGTTGTTGTAGATTGTGTCGTCGAACAGCATGGTGTCCTGAGTGACCAGGCCAATCTGCTTTCGCAGGTCTTTGAGCGACAGATCTCTTATGTCAACTCCATCGATTCTCACCGTACCTATTGCCGGATCGATCAGCCGCGGCAGCAGACTGATCATCGTGGACTTGCCGGAGCCGTTTCCGCCAACAACAGCGACGACTTCTCCAAAGTTGACTTTAAGACGTACCTCCTGCAGCGTCGGGGGATGGTCCAGAAACGTCTCTTCACTGCTTTCGTACCGAAACGAGATGTCGTCAAACAGAATTTGTTTCGCATGCGTCACGGCCGGTACCGGTGTCTCTGTTTCGGGGACGTGAGTCAACTGGTCAGTGACGGCGAAAATACGTTCTGCTGCCGCAGACGCACGTTTCATGACTGGAAACACACCCGACAACTTGCGGACGGGATCCAGGATTCCGGCCATCAGCACGTACAACGTTGTCAATTCGGCGATGCCCAACGGGCCGGCCGCCAGTTTGATTCCGGCGATCTTGTCAGTATTGTTCAGGACCAGGTAGGCACCAGGAACAAGGATGCCAATAAAGCCAATGATCGCCAGGAGTTCCGTGGCCGGTCTCATCAGTGCACCGACGCGGATCAGTTTCATGGATGTGTCGTAATAGTCTTTGTTTGCGGACACCAACTGCTCACGATGGTGAGGCTGCCCATTGAACGCGATGACCACTCGCGTGGAGTCGAATGTTTCAGATATGCAGTGATAGATATTGCCCATTGTTTCCATGGTACCGGTGGCAACGCTCCGCAGGATCCGTCCTGCGCGATAGAAAACAATTCCGATCAAAGGAAGTACCAGCATGGAAATACAGGTCAACCGCCAGTTGAACAGCATCGCAGCCAGGATACAGCATATTGCCTTCAGCGGTTCCCGTACCAGTAGCGACCCACTCAAACGCAGGCCCTCACTGAGGATGTTGACATCGTTTGTCAGGCGTGAGGTCAGTTGAGCGCTACCCAGTGCCTGAACGGATTGATAATCCAGATCCATGACGTGTTCGAAACTGTCACGCCGTATGTCATTCGAAGACGCGTAGACCACGCTGCCGACAAGCAGCTCTTGCGCGTATTGAAACGCACCTTTCATGACCGTGGCCATGATTACCAGCGAAAGTATTGCCAGAATTGTGTTGAACTTGCTCGATGGGATCCATGGCAGAACCGCAGTTCTGAGCCACTGTTTGAAGACCAATTGCTGTGAGGCGTCGTTCAGTTTACGCTGTATGTTGGCTCGGTGCGACGTGTCGGACTCGTCGGCTTCTCTTAGTATGTCGGAGAATTTTTCTATTTCTGCTTCAATGCCGACAATCTCTGTGTCCACGTAGGTGTGCAGGCTGTCGTTTTCGAACAGGACGCGGACGATGGGGTACGTGATGGACAGATTCAGAGACCACAGTGCAGAGACGAGCACCGCACAGATGACTGACAGAAAGATCCGCTTGCGATACGGCCAGAGCGTGCCGCCAATACGTAGGAGAGTGCCCATAATGAACTTGTGTTGCAGGAACCACGGTGGAAACGAAGCGGCAAATCACCTCAGTGAACCAGGAAACTCATTTTTCCAGTGATAACACGAGCATTTTCTGCCGCAGAAGCAATGTTTGAAGATCAAGGAATCTGACAGAAACGGCGAAACCGCACAATATCGATAATTCCACGGTCGGGTCTGCCTTATGACCACCGCTTCAATGGATGTTGCGGGCGAATTGTCAGACGATTTCTTGCGCATGCGCGACCGTCGTTTTGTGTAACGGTCTTCCACGAATTGCCCAGCGTAGCAAGTGGAATGTAGACGCGAAGAACAGCCACGGGTCAATCATACAGTCCCACAGATTCGCAGATTCACACAGTCGCCATTGTTGGGCGAGTACCGCCGTCACAAGGCACACTGCCAGCAGCCAGTGTCGTAGCAGGGCTGCAATCCCGGAGACGGCCAGAACTATCCATGACATCTGAGTCTGATAACCCAGGGCGTAGAAATCCTGCTCGACGATCCCGAATGTCGACGCGTATATCACGCCGCCAATCAGGAACCAGACCCCCATTAACACCCGGTTTTCTGCCTGGCTCAGTCGTTTTGCCGGTCTCAGCTGAATGGAAAGGTTCTGCAGCAGCAATATCATTGTTGATGCACTAAGTACGCCAATATGCCCCAGCACCACGCCCGACAGATCCAGCTGCTGAAACGGCAGTATTGCCAGTACGACAATGGCACAACAGCATAGAGTTTGCGTGGGCACACTGCTTTGCCTGCGAATTAGTCGGCAAAGAACGACTGCCACCAGTAGAATGAAGGACAGGTGCGACCAGATCCAGAGTCCGATACTCACAACTGATCTCCCAGCCACTGTTCGTTAAACACAACGTGTCGCATTTTTGTTCGTTTCCACGTGTAAATCAGGTGATAGTCGCCGCTGTCTCCTTTGATCAGGTAGGGGTACGAGAACTCGTCGGGCGGTGTCGAGTCTTCGATGTCGTGGATCAGTTTCCAATTCTGACCGTCTGTCGACACGGCGAGACTGAGTTTGTGTCGGCCCACACTGGTTGGATTGCACACCATCAAGAAACCGCCGTTATGTCTTCGGACCACGGCGACGGCCGAGTCCGGGTTTGGAATATTCGTGGCCTCGATGGCTTCACATTCTGCGGCAAAGACGTTGGGAAGCTCATTGCTGAGCGTCGCATGCGAAGTCCCTCCCGAATTTCGATAGAATGCCCTGGACCGTTGTTCGTCAAGAGGAACGAGCCAGGGCTGGATGGCCCCGCCGAGGGCTGTTAGTCGGGTCTTGTTGACGACCTGTCCGTTGCTGTCGATCGTCAGTACTTCACCGAATTTTCTGACGAATTCGTGGTACACAGGTAACAGCAAATACCCCGATTCACATTGCGCCGGGCTGCCCTTTACCAGCGTGCTGACGTTCAGAAACGGAGATGTCACAAGACGATTTGCGGTGGACCACGTCTCGCCGTGGTCGTCGGAATATCTAACGGTGATGCTGCTGCCGGACCATCCTCCGACGGAAACGGTGACGTAAAACAGCCAGACGCGCCCATTTGAATCCGCGAACAGGATCGGATTTCCCAGCTTTTTGATGTATCGATTGAGGTCCGTAGTCGTTTGTTTTCGCGATGCAATAATCGTTGGGACTGTCCATCCCTGAGACGGATTCAGGCTTCTGGAACAGTAGATGTTGACATCTTTGGCTCCTTCGCGAGCGCCGCCAAACCATGCCGCCAGCAGCTGGCAATCATTCAGCTGCGTGATTGTCCCGGCGTGGACTGATGGCGCTCCGCCCACCGGCTGCACAAATGAAACTTGATACTCCGGCACCGTTTCCGGAGGAGTTGTGAACGCAAATTCACTGGCTGCAAACTTGAGGTCAGCGGGTATGCCGCTGCCTCCCAGGAATAGCTCCACGCTGCACATTGTCAGCAGGATCAGATAGAGGCCGGGTAGCGGCAGGAACCTGGCACGCATGAATCTTCCGTCGCCTGGAGACGTTTTCAAAGACATCACTCCGTTTCGCTTGTGTTTTTGCAGCGATCAACGAGAGCGGAAAATCTGGTCCGAGGGGCAGCTCAGATCCGATTGCGACGAAACCGCCTCAGGAAGGCGGCTGTCGGGGGCGAGGCTATCGGAGGACGGCCGAAGTCGCAATATCGATTAGACTTTGACTGGCACGCGTTTGGTGGACGATCGGTGCCAGGCAATGACCTGCCATCGATGGTCAGTGCGGATTCCATTGCATTTCTTACAGAATTGGGGCCGGTAGGCGATTCGTAGTCGTGAAATCTCTGGGTGTCCGTGTTCACAGACGCGCCAGGCACTTACGTGTTGCACTGCAGACACGATCTTGTGACCGTTCTTTTGCAGCACTAGACTTCGAATGTGAAATGTTCCCTTGCCTTGATTTATTCGGCCGGGATCTGCGTGGTTGGAGTTTGATGCTGCGGGCACGATGCCGATGTCGGGAGTTGTCTTTTTTGGCATGGCCGCGATCAGGTTGCCAGCCTACGTACAGTCTGACGTTCGTTTTGATACGTTTTCCACATATTGCGCACAATTTGTTGAGGTTGAAATGTCAGATCGCGAAGATCTGAATCTTGTCGTGACAGACCTGCACCGTCGAATCACGGGGGTTGGCGCGACCGTACGGACATTGATTCCTTACATCGCCTCGGAAGAGCCGCTGGCTCTGGTGTCGCCGCATCCACATGCGGCTGTCAAGTCGATTGGGCTTTGGCAGGCGTTCAAAATGTGTGCGAAACTACCCAGGGGAAAGCCATTTCGGATTTGGCACGTTCGGCGTAACAACGAAATGCTGTGGGGCCTGATCTTCAAACACCTTTTTCGTTGTCGACTGAAGCTGGTGATGACGTCCTGTGCTCTGCGCAGGCACTCATGGTTTCCTCGGAAATTACTGGCCGCGATGGATGCGATTATCGCGACCAGCGATGATGCGGCTGGGTTTGTTGACAACGTTGTTGCCACTATTCCTCATGGCGTTGACTGCGATCGATTTCGTCCTTGTGCAGATAAGACGCGGGCAATGAAGGAGTTTATGATTCCCGGTACCTATGGCATCGGAATCTGTGGCCGCGTTCGACCGGAAAAGGGCACAGACCTCTTTGTCGATGCCATGATTCAGCTATTGCCACGGTTTCCCGATTTCACGGCCTGCATCGCCGGTCGAGCCTCGCTTGAATTTGAGTCGTTTCAGCGAGGTTTGAAAAAGAAAATTGCAGCAGCGGGACTGGAAGACCGAATCATGTGGATGGGAGAAATCGACTATGAACGGATGCCACGATTTCATGCTGCGATGGGCCTATGCGTTGCTCCCGCAAGATACGAAGGCTTTGGTCTGGTACCGTTAGAGGCGATGGCTAGCGGAGTGCCCGTGGTGGCCAGTCGGACTGGATGTTATCCAGACGCCATCATTCCCGGACAGAACGGCGACCTGTTCCCCTGCGGTGATCTGGCGGCGCTGGTGACCGCTCTTCAGCACATTATGTCCGCGCCTGAGCGACTATCGGCGATGGGGGCAGCAGGATGTCAGCAGGTACAGCAACACTTCTCGGCCAGGTCAGAAGCTGATCGGATTGTTGATGTCTACCAGGGCATTTGGCAGGACGCCGCGTAACGAGGCGCCGGAGCATTGTCGACAGCCGAGCCAAGACCAGTCCGGCGTCAGCCTGCGTCCGTCGACCAGGATATTGGCGCAAATGGACTCCGCTGTGATCCAATGTTTGGAGCCGGCCGTCGTCAATAGTGCAACGAATCGAATCGTAGCAGCGGCTGACAGAAGGACCAGGAAAAAAATGGTGGAAATGTGAACGATCAGGCGGTCGTGATAAGTCTGGAACGAGCCACGGAACGATTTGCTCATGGGGCGACATTGTTGCCCCAACTGCCACGGGCAGGTGAAGTCCTGCTGGCGGTTGATCGCAATGCGATGTCCCCCGACGAGGTCTCGCAGATGATTCGTCCGGGGCAATAGTGCCGAATTATCTCTTCGAACTGCGGAGCGGCGAAGTTCGCTGCAGTTTTTGTCACCGTCATGCCTGGAGGCAGATTGTTGAGCGAACACCTGATGCCCCATTGGTCCTGGAAGACGACGTTTGTATTGATCAGGATGAGTTTGCCGATGTCGTTGGTTTTTGCCGTGAAGAGTTGCCCGCCAGGAGGTGTTCCTCAGCTTTCTGTCAGGCCAAGTGTCCTCAAATGGTAACGAAATTTGTCTGCGGTAGTCGTTGCCGGATGGTATGTCCGCTGGTGACTCTATGTTCAGACATCCGGTCAATGGGTTGCACGACGGGCGGCGGAAATGCTGTTGGCAGTCACTGAGAGAATTGATCGACAGGTTGACTCCTTCTTACCAATTCGCTGGATTACCGAAGTACGGGTTCTGGCCATTCAACCGTTAGGTAATTCAGATTTGGGTGCAGTACGATTGGCATAAATAAGTCACGGAAACGAACGTTTCACAGGCTGTTACGAGAAATGAGCGGTGCTTGCTACGGTTGGCGAATTGCTTGTCTTTCCGCTGGTGGGAGTCGGTAGAAACAGATCGCCAGGATTGCCAATAACGAAAGAGGCATGGATGCCTACGACATTACCCAGGTGGCTGACCAAACCAGCGACAAAGTTTTACAAACGGACGGTTCTGAAGGATCCGTTTCTGGTTTCGGTCAAACGGTGGAAGCGTGATCGGGGCGACACGACATTACGTCAGGATTATTCGCTGAATGAAAACAGTGTTGTTCTGGACGTTGGCGGGTATCAAGGCGATTTTACGCAGGCGATGATCAATCGATTTGGTTGTCGTGTGTTCGTGTTTGAGCCAATGCCGCTCTTCAGCGAACAGTGCACTCGGCAATTTGCCAACGATCCACGTGTCTCAGTGCTTCCCTACGGGCTTGGCACAAGCGACGAACAGCTGTTTGTCAGCACTTCTGATGACGCTTCAAGTTTCTTTCGGCACCATGACACCAATGAATCGGTGACGGCGCAGATTCGCGACGTCTCTTGGGTCTGGCAGGAACTGGACCTGGAACACGTTGATCTCATTAAAGTCAACATCGAAGGCGGTGAATATCCGCTCTTACGTCGCCTGATCGAAACTAACCTTATTCGTCAGGTTAGCAATATTCAGGTGCAATTTCATGACTTTGTCGAAGACGCTGAGCTCCAGCGAAACGAACTGCGACAGCGATTGCAACCGTCGCATGACGAAACCTGGTGCTACGAATTCGTTTGGGAAAACTGGTCTCGCAGGGCGACCGCTGCATAGTAGCGGTCCAATTCAATATTCAATGAATAAGGGGATTTGCTATTTCACTTGAACTTACACGCAGGCTGGGAGTGGTTTTCGGCCAGGGGCGAAAGTACTTCGACGACTTCAATTGGGATACATACACGAAGGACAAGTATGGCCCTCAGCAGCAGCGAATGGACGTGGACCGCGATCCTCGCATTGACGAATCGAGTCTACTACGATCGCGATGTAGCAGAGCTGAAGGTAGGCGATGCGTTTGTCCATCCGAACCATCATTCCATTTATGATATTGTCGGAAAGCTGGGTGTCACTAGCGTCTTCGAAGTTGGCTGCGGTGGTGGCGATCATCTGCGCAACCTGCATTTGCTGTATCCGGAAACGACTGTTCGAGGTGGTGACCGATCAACTGAGCAGCTCCGTTTTCTGAAGCAACGCAATCCGGAAGTTGCTGAGCAGGCGATGTTGCAGGACATTACCATGCCTTTCTCGACGCAGTGGCCCAAAGCAGAATTGGTCTACAGTCAAGCCGTCATCATGCACATCAAGACGGCCGTCAGTCATCTGAACGCGCTGGCGAATATGTTCAAACTGGCTGAGAAATACGTCGTGTTGATGGAGAATTACGGCTGCCATCCGTTTGTCGATGACGTCAAACGACTGCATGAAGGCGGTCATATTGGCTGGAATGACGTTCACTTCCACGTCCACCACCACGGAGGCAGGCCATATTGTCTGGTCGTGAGCAAAGAGCCGTGCTTGCTCGCCCTGCTGGACGACTATTTCGAACTGCCGCTCGCAAAAAAAAAATTCGCTACTGAATCGGCCGTTATCTTTAAGGTGCAGAACGGCTGAAGGGGAGCGTGTCTGACTGCGCCCCCCCCGAGGGCTTTCGTGGCAGGCTTCGTCACTGAATGTTCTGGCATG
>Ga0315316_10000157_pt1 | contig 38790 bp, 39 predicted proteins | sample M160m3416metaG_FD_203702 | JGI IMG/M metagenome (GOLD analysis project Ga0315316, IMG submission 203702) | Ammonia-oxidizing marine archaeal communities from Monterey Bay, California, United States - M1 60m 3416 | ecosystem: Environmental > Aquatic > Marine > Intertidal zone | place: USA... | reverse complement strand
GATTAGTGTAAGATTCTGCTCCTACCGCGGAGGGGTGGCAGAGCGGTTGAATGCACTGGTCTTGAAAACCAGCGAGGGTGAAAGCCCTCCGAGAGTTCGAATCTCTCCTCCTCCGCCACTATATCCTAAATTAAATCAATAACTTATCTTTTTCTAAACGTCATTTTTAGCGGTTTCGGACAAATTTCGGACAAATGAGGATTTATTCTGAGACTCCAAAAGCGAGTTATCGGTCTTTGAGTATTCATCTATCCACTCAGAATAAGTGTTGAGAAATACCAGGACTGAATGCCCTAATTGTTCAGCACCTTTCGCTGGTGGAACACCCTGGCTTAACAACTCTGCTGCGCGAGTATGTCGGCAAGTGTAAGGCGTTCTGTTTTGTTCTTCACCGTAAGGTATTTCTAATTCTTGATGAACCTTTCGCCATTCCTCATTAAATATTTCAGACTTCACGTTAAAGCCATTTTTTGTATTAGGAAAAATCCACGTTTTACCAAAGCGGGAAGGGGCATTTCGTAATTCATTGCTTACCCATTTCGGAACGTAAACCCGGCGACTTCTTCCAGTCTTAGTCGTTTCTTTTATTTTGTGGTCAGAAACGCACCTCTGGATCGTTAGAAACTCGCCATCAAAGTCATCCCATTTTAATGCCAGTAGCTCCTGCGGCTCCAATAAAAATAGTAAAATAGAGTTTAATGTTCAAGCCAGCCTGCCCATTAACTGAGCAAGCAGCAATGAACTTAACGACCTCATCGGGCAAATAACGACTTATCCTTGGTTCCTCATTCGCAATTCTGGCATTAGTAGAACTAACTTTTTTACATAAAAGATTGTATTGAGAATTAATCGGATCATAATCAATCTGATTCCTTAGTTTTGTTGGTTAAAGATTTGAGGCATAACATGGATAATAAAATCGCGGCATACAGCGAAAAGAAAAAAAATGTTGCAGTAATCTGGATTCTGTTCCTTTTCCTAGGATGGTCTTATGGATCCCTTGGTAAACCGTTTCTACAAGTCCTTTATTACGTAACACTAGGTGGAGTGGGACTTTGGTTGCTTATTAGATTGTTTACCCTCAATGGTGCAATTCGAGAAGTAAATAAAAAAATTGCCATGGAATGCGGTTTTACTAACGAAGAACTTGTGCAGTTCGGATTGGTGAAATAAGCAATAAATCTTGATTCACAAGTAATTTAGTGAATTTACAGTAAGTTGATGCGAGGAATTTATCTATAACACAGGAATTTAATTCTCGGACAAATTCACGGACAAATTTACACGGTATTCCTATGATCGCGTATGAGTGTCTTTGAGTGCGTTTATTTATTTGTTGATTGATAACAATGACTTACAACGCACTTATTCACAACCATAAAACCTCAAAAGATGCCCTCCGAGAGTTCGAATCTCTCCTCCTCCGCCACGATATCCTGAATTAAACAATAGTTTACATTTTTCTAAACGTCATTTTTAGCGGTTTGTGCCTGGTGAGGATTTATTTTGAGACTCCCAAAGCGAGTTATCAGTGTTTGAATATTCATCTATCCACTCAGAATACGTGTTGAGAAATACTCCGACTGAATGTCCTAATTGTTCAGCTCCTTTCGCTGGATGAACACGCTGGCTTAACAACTTTGCTACACAGAGTCTCTGACAGATAAATTCTCTTTTGAAGGTTCATTTACGCAGCCGATTCTGAATGATAGGTTGACTGATACAAAGTATCTTTTTCGATATAGCTAACTTAGATAAATCAGAACAAGGCTAAATAATGAATACCGATTCCAAACTTCGATCGCCTCGAATTTTTCCAATATTCCTTTTTGTTTTTGCCACACCGTTAATCCTTGGTGGAGTTCAGCTGATTACTTTAGGGGGATCGTTTTATTATCTTTTAGCTGGAATTCTAATAGTCGCAACCGCCAAACGCATCTGGGTCTCCGACCCGCTGGCGTCGAAGTTTTATGGTGGATTGATGATCGCGACTATAGCTTGGTCCTTTATGGAATCAGGGACAAACTTGTGGGCCTTGGCTCCGCGAATCTTGCCCTTAGCTGCAATTGGTTTGTGGTTCCTTCTGCCCTGGTATCGCAATGCGGTTTATCACAGGAATCCTCCACCATTATTTGCTTCGACGATAAGTAAGTCAGCCGCCGGTTTGACGGTAGTAATAACTCTTATTGTTTTTTATGACGGCCTCGGCTACGACGTTAATCCTCTAACCCCGCGCAGTGGAATTAATACGGTAAATACCGCTACAGATTGGCCCAGTTACGGGAACACATTAGGTGGGAGTCGTTATTCTCCGCTAGATCAGATTAATCGAGATAATGTAGAGGAGCTTGAAGTCGCGTGGACTTATAGGACTGGGATCGGTGGGCCTTTTAAAGCAACACCACTCCAAATTGGAGAACTATTATACGTATGTGCTGCAGGCAACGTAATTATCGCTTTGGATGCGCAAAGCGGAGACCTAAGCTGGCAATTTGATCCTTTAATCGACCCTGAGCATTTAGCCGCAATCCCTTATTTCACCGCTGGATGTCGTGGGGTTTCCTATTATGCTGCGCCAGAAGGCTATCGAGGGGAATGCCCCGAGCGAATCTTAACTGCTACTACCGATGCGAGGCTAATTGCTGTCGATGCCCATACAGGTGAGCGTTGCTTGCAATTTGGTGAGCTAGGTGAAGTTAGTTTATCGGAACACATGGGCAACGATCCTCGAATATTTAATTTTCAAACTTCCCCTCCTGGAATTGTTCGCGGTAATGCAGTTGTGGGTGGCTGGGTATTCGATAACCAATCTGTCGGCGAACCTTCAGGTGTCGTGCGGGCATTCGACGCTCTTAGTGGAGAGTTCGCTTGGGCATGGGACATGGGTCGCCCTGGTGTTAACACAGAACCATTACGTGGAGAGGTTTACACCAGAGGGACACCGAATGTTTGGAGTCTGTTCAGCGTAGACGAAGAACTCGGCCTCATTTATGCCCCTACCGGCAATGAAACCCCAGATTATTTTGGCGGTCAGCGTTTAGAATCTAGCGAGCAATACGCCAGCTCAGTGGTTGCCATTGATGGTGAAACTGGCGCTGTACGTTGGTCATTCCAGACAGTACATCATGACCTTTGGGATTGGGATGTACCGTCACAGCCTGTATTAATCGATTTGCCTGGAGACGAAGGCGAGAAAGTGCCCGTTGTGCTGGTTCCGACGAAGCGAGCAGAGGTATTTGCGCTGAACCGAGTGACTGGTGAGCCTTTCTTCGAAATCGAAGAAAGATCAGTACCTACTACTGGGGGCGTGCCCGAGGATTATGCTGCACCAACACAACCTTTCACAGTCGACATGCCGAACTTTCGCCCCGATATAACAGAGGCGATGATGTGGGGTATCACTCCAATAGATCAGATGTTGTGCAGAATTGAATTTAAAAAAATGCGTTATGATGGGCACTTCACTGTGCCTGGTACTGACACTATTTTTCAATTTCCAGGTAATGCTGGTGGGCATAATTGGGGCTCGGTAAGCGTTGATCAAGCGAATAACATCATGGTGGTGAATCCGATGTTAGTCGGCAATCAACTTACTCTGATTCCCCGCGATGAACTTCCGGAAGGAGTGCAGGGAAACCAATTGGGTACACCTTATTCCCATACCACGATTCGTTTTCTATCTCCGTTAGAAGTCCCTTGTAATCAGCCTCCTTTTGGCATGCTGGCAGCAATTGATCTAGAAACAAGGCAGTTGTTATGGGAGCGTCCCATAGGTTTGGCGAAGGATAGCGGGCCTTTAGGTATAAAAACACGGCTACCTCTTACCATCGGTACACCGCAGTCTGCCGGTACAGTTACAACTGCGGGAGGCTTAATATTTCAAGCCGGTACTTTTGATAATACAATGCGTGCCTCTGATATATTAAATGGTAAAGAACTTTGGAGTAGTCCAATTCCATATCAGGCTACTGCCACACCCATTAGTTACTTATCCCCGGAGGGACATCAGACGGTTGTAGTAACAATACCTGTTTGGAATTCAACAACAGGCTCTGGATTTAGGACGCTTCCCGCTGATCAAGAAGATCCAGAAGGCGGATATATCATCGCCTACCGACTGCCTGAATGAGATGAATTTTCTGAGCTTACATTCTAAAGCTTTATCCGAAAGTGTCAGAAAGAGGCTGGATGATACGACATGATTTATTTGTCAAATTAAAGCAATTTTTAAACCCAAAGATCATACATACCCTAAAAACTGCCGCCTGTTTGTATTTTTACGCAGCGTATTTTTTATCTTCTCTGCTATTTAATTAGAGGTATAGGTTCTTCTTCTGAATAAAGTTTATTATGTAGCCTGATAGGTAAATTAACTCGCCAACGAATAACCTTGGTTACGGGGTAACCCAAATTATAAAACCTGATGCATTCTTTTATATGCCACTTGAGAAACCTTTTCATTTTAATTGCCGGTTTTTACATAGGTTAAAAACTTCTTATTTTATTATCAAGCTTTAGTTTTCGTTAGTACACCGCGGGTCCATCGCTTGGGCATCTCGAATTTGCTCAAGGGTAAATGCAATCGGAGCACAGCCGTGATCTACGCCACAGACAAGGTCCCACTCAGAGCGTGCCAACTTATGGCAGCCAAAACAGCTTCCCGATGGACTAGCCACCTCAGCGCCGCCTCGCGCCGCAATACTTGTGCCTTCCGTGGAAAGATCTAGTAGGAAAAATTCCCAGTCGTTGGTGGCTGGATTCCAACCTCGATGATGCTTAATCATCGCTTCGTCAGGAACTAAAGTCAGTAGAGATCCAGGCGGATAATTACCTCCACTACTGGAATTGGCAACTGACAGCGTTGCATCCAAATTCCCCAAAATATTATCAACAAAAAATCTTCCGCTCGCCGCTAAAGCGCTTAAACATTTGAAGGTGGATTCTGATACATCGACTTTCTTGCTGTCGTCAGCTGAATAACTTTGACTGATAATTAGCGAAGAAAAGACAATTATGTAAAATGTTTTAAGGCGGGATTTCAACATAGTTACGTTAAGTCCTGAGTAATGCCAATTAATGGTTTTTTACTTTGGATAAAATCGCATCTCAACTGAATCATCTTTTAAATTCATCGTCGTTATACATATGTACTGATTGCCATCACTAACATCGTCTAATGAGTAAAAAGAATAGATATAACCATCTCTACTCCATACACCTTGACGGGACGAGCTGACTCTTGATCCGTCATTGTTGATCGCGGTGGCCCTTCCTTGAAAAGAACCTTGATCCACCGAATTGGGATTATCCAAACTTATATTATAGGTTAACCAAGTTTTTCCATATATTTCATTCTCAGAAACGACATTGATGACTCCGCCCTCATCGGTCAATACTACAGAATTTATTATACCAGAAAGATTTACTCTTTCTCCCGTCACCTCAAATCCATAAGACATCCACGGAATAGCGATAGCAAAACAGAGAAGAGTTATTGTAGAAAGTAGTCTATTCATTTTAAATCCTCGTTTGTTAAAAATTCACAATTCCAGAATGGCTAAGATAACAGTCAAGCAAAGTAGTGTTATTTATTATCCTAGTTTTTGATCTACCTAAATGTACACGAGTGATTATATAGCGGCGATACATTTAATTTCAATTTTACATTCTGGAGATACTAGTGCCGTAGTTCCTATTAATGTCTGAGACACTTCTGGCTTACAACCATAGATTAGCTCTCTCGCCTGAAAGATTTCACCAACATTATCCATACACTCACTAACATCAGTAACAAACCAGGTTTCATCAATCACATTATCGAGAGAGGCGCCAAACTCTTTGAGAACGTTTTGGATATTCGCGTAGCAATTTTTCATCTGCTCTTTAATACTTTTAGGAATTTCTCCGTCTTCTCCATCTCCAAGTTGACCAGCAAGAGTTAAAATATTTCCTACTTGTACTCCCTGAGAGAAGAAATCTGAATAAGGGCCTTCTCTGAATAATTTTTTATCTATTTTCATGATTTATCTCCAAAATAATGAACACCTATAAAACCGACATTGTAATTAAAAAGAGGTGAGCTATTCTATTATTCAATACAAACATATAAAGTCGATGGAAGTGCAGAGAAATACTATAAGCGACGAATGTGTCTGGCTAGCACCCTAACAGTGAATTAAAAAGGCAGGGAATAAATGAAAGTATTTAAATGGCTAGGAATCGTTGCTGTTGTTTATATTGTTTTTGTTCTCCTATTCGAATCCGTATTTCTGGGCATGTATCAACCGTCTTTTGAGGATCCAGAGGGGTGTTCAAATGTAGATGGACAAAACCCACTAAGGAGTGATTGCGGTATACCAATGATTGTGATTACTACGACGGATGATAAAGGGGAATCTAATAACACAATGGTTGCACGCTTTATTACTGAAGGAAAACTATATGTTTCAGCTCACCACTGGACTAGAGGCTGGTACAAAGCAGCCCTTAAGAACACTAATGTACGCGGAGAAATTCAGGGAAATGTTGAAGATTACATCGCGGTGTCAGTCGAAGGAGAGGAGTTTGAACTGGTGGCTGCTGGATTTCCTTTGCCGTTTTCAGCAAGGTTTTTAATGGGATTTCCGCCGCCTAGACAAATCCTCCGTTTGGACCCCTACTTAAAATGAAAAAACGTATTAACTATTACTACAATAATATTCTCTATTTAGTTGGTTTCAAGCTATAAAATTTTCATGAAGCAGGGCGGGCACCATGCGATCTACTAAACATTGGTTCTAGCATAAGCAGGTTTAATATCTAGAACCTTTTGGTGCATGGGTTGGTTATTATAAGAATGGACGGATATATGTGCGAACAATCTAAACTTGGTAAAGCTGTTTCAACAGTCTTGATCGAAAATGAACGTACTTGCGTCACAGAATGGCGTTTCAAAAAATATGGAGACAACACTGGATGGCATCGGCATGAATATGACTATATCGTTGTGCCTTTATTTGATGGTGAGCTCAAGATTAATCTAGGTAATAGTGAAAACATTAGTGTACCAATGAGAAGCGGTGTGCCTTATTTTCGAGAGGTAGGTGTTGAGCATGACGTTATTAATGGAAATGACTTTGAATGTGCATTCATTGAGATTGAATTTTTAAAATAAATTCAGACAGTGGCGAGTTAGATTGGAGTTAATTTATGTCCAAGAAAACAAGGCACATCAATCTAAGTAATAGCAGTAACAGAAAAACAGAGTAGGGTTGTTGTTCGCGGTTTGTTCAAAATGAACTCTGCGCTTTATATGCCAATATATTTGCCGTCATTATTTATTGATAGAGTTTTTTCGCTTCTCGTTGGGGCTAGTCGCCTCGTTTTTCTTTCATCCTTTCGCCACGGAGGATATTAAGCATGCCGTAATTGCCTTCATTGCAACCAAATTCATAGAGCAGTCCCCCTACTTTAGTCATTGGCATAGTGGCGACAATTTTGTCAGAAAAAGTAGAAGGGTCCTCCAGCGTCCACTCGTACTCGATGGTATATCGATTAACTCGCGTAAATCGCTCAGTCAATGTCTTGTCCTCTGAATTTCCGAAACGACTAAAACTAGGCGTTAGATCCGTGAAATTCTTAGTTGTCACTATCAGGGTTTCACCGTCCCAATAGCCCCTAGAATCTCCAGACCATAAGCGAATATCATCGTCGAGTGGAGCCCGGTCAACTAATGGAACGATTCGAGCATCATGTACCATTTCAGTCAGAATAACTGCATGATCCTTGTTCTGAAAGATCTGCGCATTGGCATTGTAACCGCCACCGGTAAAGGGAGGGCCAGCGTTAAAGCCAATCAGGCAGCGTTCAGACAGGCCACGGTCCTCCGGTCCATCCGCGCTAATACCGCCCAAAACTGCAAGAACGGGACGTTCACCTGGAACGTCTGGTCCCACTTTATTTGCGCCATGCTCGGCAGCGCCTTCGACTCTGGCAGGAAGCCGACCATTTTCTGGATGGATAATCAGAGAAGTACGAACATTTTCACCGATACTGGCATTCTCATACCAAAAAGTGTTGTAGCCTCCAGGGTCAGCACCGACTGGTGGAGCTTGCGGGTCTACTACCAGTTTGGCTTCTGCTGCATCTAATGCGCGCCGCCGTTCCGCTAGCCGAATGCGATCTTGCTCGACTTCTTTAGGCGTCAAAAACTCCTGTGTTCCAAATTGTTCGGGTCGCTGCAATGGTGTGCTGGAATTAAAATTCCACACACCCTGCAGATCGGGCTGACCCCATTCCGTGCGGGGGGCCCGATAATCATCATCTGCTTGGGCAATAGATAAACTGACCGAGGAGATCAATATAAATATAATGAGTAGTAATCTGATTTTCATAGCTTACTCAGCGCAATTATCCGGAATAGTGTTTAAAAAATTCTGATAGGCCGCCTCACACGCCGTTTTAAAATGTGCCGCCTTTCACAGATATCATACAAGCCTTTTCTTGAGATTGACGCATCTCCAACCCAACAAATATCAAACCTGCTAAAACGCCCAACACGCCAATTGGCTGAATCCAAACATCCAACCTAATTTTTTCATAGTTAACATCCAAGATATATTTTTTCCGGTATTCTAAGCAATCGCGTTCTATTAAGATTAAGCTATTCAAAGTCTCGGTGGCGGTAATTTGCCCAGTATTGACTCAATCGCAACCCCTATTCCCAACAGTGACTCGTCACTGCCGGCTGGACCGTCCAATTCAAGGCAGACCGGCAGCCCGTCGCGATTGAGGCCCGCCGGCACGACAATGCCTGGCAGGCTCCCAGTGCTGCCAGGCGAAATATTTCGGCTTATTAGATTCTCAAATAAGACATTTTGGCCATTTACGGTCATATTTGGGTTCTGCCCAATTAAAGGTGCGGTAATTTGCGCCACAGGGAAAACCATCGCGGCCAGGTTGTTATCATGGTAATAACTTGCAAGAGTTTTTCTAAGCGCCGGTAGATGCTGATCTCGCGCAGCGGTAAAGTCTTCGATAGTTGGTGAGAGTTCGCTTCCGGGCAATACTAATTGCGAGAAAACAGCCAGTATGTCCGGGCTCACTTGGGCCATCAGCTCGTCGAATGTCACACCTGTATCAAAATCTGCCAAGAATTGAGTTAGCATTGGCAAAACATGATAGAGCTGCACTCTGGCGGTAGTCAGATCGATCAATCGCTTTAAATCGGTTATCTCGGCTTCGACCAAAATAGCGCCGGCATCAGCTAGCCGAAGCAGCGCCTCTTCGCAGATTCGTTCAACTTCCTCGTCTAACACGTTGTAGAAATATTCACGCGGCACACCGATTCGTAACCCCTTAATTGAAGTCGAATTATTCGTCATTGGCGCACCGGTTATGACATGATCGAACAGCGCGAGATCGCCAACATTACGAGCTAGCGGGCCAACTTGATCAAATAGTGGCGTGATTGGTATTACCCCTTGGTTTGGGTAACGATGGAGAGTCGGTCGGAAGCCGGTTAGGCCGCACATGGCTGCGGGGACTCTGATTGAGCCTTGTGTATCTTCAGCAATACCGATCGGGGCCATCCTGGCGGCTACGGCCGCCGCTGTGCCGCCACTACTACCCCCGGGAATGCGGTTGATATCATAGGGATTCCGCACTGCCCCGAATTCCTTATTATCGCTGGTCCAGCCAAACGACAGTTCATGGACGTTAGTTTTGCCTAAAACGATTGCACCAGCTTTTTTCAATTTCTGCACGAGGGGTGAATCCTCGGCCGGATAAAAATTTCTCAGCGCTCTGGTGCCGCCTGTAGTCGCATATCCTGATACGTTAACACTATCTTTGATAGGAATTGGCAAGCCATGCAAAGGTGGGAGTTCAGCACCCATTGAACGATTAGCGTCGGCTTTTTTTGCTGCTTCAAGTACTCGTGCTGCATCGAAGTTTATGAATGCGTTTAAATTCTTGCCAGATTCGCAGCGTCTCACTAGGGCTTCGGCATATGCTTCAGCACTAATATCGCCTCGCAGCATTGCCGAAACAGCCTCACTTGCCGTTAGATCTATGAGGGATGTCGTATTTGTTTGACCAGAAATGTCCTCTTCTATCGAGCAAGACATAGCACCGGTTGCTAAGGCGGCACTCCATGTTAAAAATGTCCGCCGAGTTGTTCCAGACTTACCAGTCATTTCACTCCTCCTATTAATTCGGTTCTACTGCAATTTTGCTGCATTAGCGGCAATGGAAAAATAGATTATTAGTGCCTATGGTCTGTGCACATCCTACCCAGAGAAAATGTCAGGGAGACTATTTAAGTAAAGGCGTAAGCCACCCAACGATCCCATCATACCGATTACCTGGACCCAAACCTCCAGGCTAACCTTTTTATACTCATAAACAGAAGGCAATATATACATCAGTTATCAGGGATAACTAACAAGAAACGCTATGTGAAAGTTCTCCATTTACAAAGGTTATCAATTCACAAGAAATTCAGGTATTTTTATGGCTGATCAGAATAAAGGGAAACCGAAATGAATCGATTTCTAATGATTATTGCGGCTCTTTGCTTTCTTAGCGAAGTTAATGCCCAACTTGATACTGCCCAATTAGCACGGGCAATGCAAAACAATAGCCGCCCAGCGGCCGATCTAGAGCGGGATCAGAACCGAAATGCGCCAGAGGTACTAGCATTTCTAGGGCTGGAGGAAGGCATGACAGCTTTAGATTTAATTGCAATTGGTGGCTGGTATACGGAGGTACTTTCGTATGCTGTCGGTACCTCTGGCGAAGTAATCATGCAAAATAATCCGGGTCGCGGGTTAGACAACAATATTGAATTAATTAACGATCGGTTAGATAGACGCTCCAATATCGCGCATCATATTGGGCCAGTATCTGAGCTAACGGCAAACTCTGTTGATTTCGCATTAACGGCGCTTAACTTTCATGACGTCTATAACCGCAGCAGCGATGAGGCACATGAGCGCTTCACAGAGGTTTTTAATGTTTTAAAACCCGGAGGTATATTCGGCGTAATAGATCATGAAGGCACTTCTGGAGCTGATAATGCAACTCTGCATCGTATTGCGTTCGATGATGCTGTTAAATCAATTACATCGATGGGCTTCGCACTCACGGGAGTAAGTGACTTGCTAGAAAACCCTTCTGATGATCATACACTAGGACCGTTCGACCCGAGCCTTGAGAGAAACACTGATCGTTTCGTGCTACGATTTATTAAACTCTAGGGCAAAGAATAAGTTAACGATATTGGAAATAATAAGCATTAAGTTAGCTATAAAGGCGCTTATCGCTCTGTTGTATAGTGATGGCGCGCATAAACGGATAGCGTAATAGCCCAACACGGATGAAAAAGCGGCTAGATGTGAATATTAATAAATCCATTCTGAATCCTTATCTAAAATCTCTTGAGCTTTGTTGTTTCAAGGGATTGATATATTTTTGTAGAAAATAATTTTATATAAACGAGGTAAATTGATGTGAAAAAAATGCTATTAACTCTGGCCAGTTCCTTTTGTGTAGTTGTACATACTTCATTACTCTTTGCACAAGACTTCTCTGCGGGTGGTCCACTTGGCGCCACTAATCAAGCCGGAACTTTTGTACCTATGAGTGATAACGTCAAAGTTTATGGAAGTTTTCACTTTACGGAGAGTTGTACGTTTGACCCAGAAAGGAATTTAATTCTCTCTATGAATAGAGGCAATGATGCCGGATCGGATGATGGGTACGTATCATTAATTAATCCTGATGGAAGTGTACACACTTCGAAATGGATCGGAGCAACTCGAGATGGTCTTGAATTGCGGGATCCAATTGGAAGCGCTATTTCAAATGGCATTTTATATACAGCAGATAATGGCTCTAGACATCTTAGGTCTTTCGATCTAGAAACAGGTGAGCCAATGAGTTCGATTTCTATCCCCGGGTCAGGGTTTATTAACGGTGTAGCAGCTACTGCTGCAGGGACAGCTTATCTATCAGATACTCCTGGAGGAATAATCTATGAGATTTCTGCTGATGGAGATGTTTCAGTCTTTACGCAAGGTGCTCCGTTGAACAGCCCTAATGGTGTTGCGATGGATAATGATGGCAATATTGTAGTCGTAAATATAGGCGATGCTGCAGTCATCACATATGACCCTAGTGGTGAGGTTGTGAAGCAAGAAAGTGCAGTAGAAGGTGGTAATGATGGAGTGGTCGTTCTGGAAAATGGAACAAAATACGTAAGCAGTGTGCGGTTTGGCAGTGTATCTAGAATTGATTCTAGCGGTAATGCTCAGCTGATAGCTCGAGGGATTCCAAGTGCTGCTTCAATGTGTTACGACTCTAGGCAAAATCAACTCGTAATTCCTATGAATCCGCATTACGCAATGGCTTTCATTCCTCTCTAGGCGGCTTGGTATTATCTAAAGGTTTAGGATAATAGGGGAGGTCGATTTAATTATCGATCGTCCCCAGATTTTTGGTTGTAAATAAAGCCTGCAAATTTTTTATTTGATCTCAGCGAAATGCAAGAAAAGTCTAAAGCTATTCTTCGAACTGCTGGTTGTCAAAAACTTGAAACACATTCTTGACATAATCAATCATGAGATCGTCTTTATTAAGACATTGCTTAGCTAGGTTTGAATGATTTAATAAAGCCTCAATCAACTTCAAATTGATTGAATCCTCCTAAAGCTCAATCCCGCTTGAAGGCCCTTTTTAAGGGCCTTTTTTTTGCAGGCTACATTTGAGGTTTCGCATTCAGTGAAGATCGGGACGGCGGTCTACTTAACCAACGCGGTATTAAGATAGAGAGATAAAATCGGCAAGTATGCGAGCACTTTCCAAAATAAGAGGGTCGCTTTCTTCTTCTTCGATTTCTTCTTCGTTATCTACAAGAATAGTTTCTTCGTCAGTAAATTCCGTAGAATCTTCTTCTACATCTTCATTTTCTTTCCACTCTTCCAATGGAATACCTTTTAGAGCTCGGCGCATATTTTCTGCGTCAAACTCTTCTCGACGACTATCTTCACGCTCTTGTTTAACAACAAGCTCATTAAGGGAAAATGTTTCTTTTTCTCTTAATTCCCGAGTACGCTCTATCTGGCCAAGTAAATAAATGAAATCCGGCGAAGTTTTTGCTCGTTCATCGTGTAAATTTTGTAATTCTGGCAGCATAGCCTGTATTGAGTTATAGGTCCGATATTCAACTGGCCTTACTGTATCCCAAGGGAGTGCACCGTCAAGGCTGCTCTCGCCAATATCTTCATAGGCGTCATAAAAATCAGGAAATGTTATATCTGGTATTACTCCTCGGTGCTGTGTGCTAGCGCCAGAGATTCGATAAAATTTTGAACGTGTTAGTTTGACCTGACCGTAATCCATCGGAATAATTTCTTGGACAGTACCTTTGCCAAAGGTCTGCCCTCCAAGCACGACACCCCTTTGATAGTCTTGAATTGCGCCAGCAAATATCTCAGAGGCAGAGGCGCTTGTGCGATTAACTAGAACTGCTAATGGCCCGTCATAAGCAACTTCGGGGTCGTTGTCACCAAACGGTCGAGTGAATCCATTGCGAATACCTGAGTATCGAATTTGAACTGTGGCGCCAGTTTCAATAAATAATCCGACCAATTGATTAGCTTCACTTAAGCTGCCACCTCCATTGTTACGAAGGTCGACTACCACAGCATCGACTTCCTCTTCTTTTAATTCTTCCAATAAGTTGCGCACATCGCGGGTAGAGCTTTTGAAGTCTTCTTCGCCGCGACTAGCAGCTTCAAAATCGAAGTAAAATGTGGGTAAATCTATAACACCAATCTTGTAATCCTGCCCACTATAACTCAATTCAATCACTTCTTTCTTTGCGGACTGATCTTCGAGTTTTACGGTGTCACGAGTAATACTAACTACGGTTGCACTGGATTCAGTTATTGCGTCGGAAGGGATAACATTTAATCTTACGACTGTACCTTTTTCCCCACGTATCTGTGATACAACGTCATCGAGTCTCATGCCTACGACATCCTGAAGATCTCCATCTACACCTTGCCCGATTGCAATTATCCGGTCACCTGCTTTCAGTTCGGCACCACGCTCTGCTGGCCCGCCTTTGATCAGCTCAACCACTTTAGTGTATTCGTCTTCGCTAGTGAGTTGTGCGCCAATTCCCTGCAATGACAACGACAAACCCATGTTGAAATTTTCAGAATCTCGTGGAGAAAAATAGGCAGTGTGTGGGTCGACTGCTTTTGCAACTGTAGAGAGGTAGGTCTGAAAAATATCTCGCTCGTTGGTTTTAAGAATTTGACTTAGCTGATTTCGGTATCGTTTTGAAAGCTTTTCTTCGATTTCTTCATTAGTATCGTCGGTTAGGCGCAAGCTAAGCACACTATTTTTGAGTCTTAGTCTCCAAATCTCGTCAAGCTCCTCCACAGTATTTGCGTAGGGTGCATCTTCCCGGTCGATACTGATAGATTCGTCTAAAGTGAAATCCATTTCTGGAATATTAGTTTCTATACGATTAATCGCATAAATGAGACGTTCCAAGACACGCTTGTAGTAGCGGTTATAAATTTCAAATCCCGGCTCAACGCTACCTGCTTTGAGGCTGTCATCCAAGGTATAACGATAAACGCTTAATTCATCTACATCTGATTTTAAAAAATAAAGATGGGAGCCATCCAAAGTATCTAAGTAGCTGTCGAAGGCTGCTGATGAAAAGTTATCGTCAATATTAATTTCGGAATAATGCTTGGTTTGCAATTCTTCAAGTAAACTAACGGCCGTTTCGCCATGGATCTCCTGACTGGCGACAGGCTCATAAAGATCTTCAATGTCTAAAACTAGATTGAGCTGCTCCAAGTCATCTTGAGCAAATATTGAGGTAGCGAAAACACCGAAAAGATAGAACGGGGCTAGAATAAAAATTCGAGCCAAAGGGGAGTTGTTAGTCTGCATTATTCCTCACAAATTTCTAGCTAACACTCAAGTGACAGACAAAAGCGTTAATATGATTCAGCCAAGCCAAGCCGGCAAGTAGGAAGATTATGCTAATTCCTTTATGGATAGAAGCACTTTTCAGCAATTTTAAGAATAGATTGGCCAGGTAGCGTATAAGAATTTATTTGATAAGTTTGCTACGTGCCGAAGCGTGTCGTTCAGTTCTTTCTACGTCAATGTAACGATCGGTAATAGCGCTAGAACCGTGGCCTGCATCATCTCTGACATGTTCCCTGGGTCGATGTTTCACGTCATCTGAAATACCAGTATGCCGAAGCCAATGCACCGTAGCAGCGGCGAGTCTGTCCGAGTCTTCAACAAACCCTTCTTTACGCATTTTTGCGGCGGCTAAATCGAAGCAAGTCTGCACTATCCCCCGAATCTGCCGGGTACTCGTAATTCCTCCTCTTCCCCTGGTTTTGTGAATTAGTGGGTTAGATTCGCCGGGGCTCGGAAGAGGTGAGAGGCCTCGGGAGCTACGGTAGCGTTTCAAAGCTGTTAACATGGCGTCAGAGACAGATATTTCCCGCTCTTTGTTACCCTTTCCAACCGTGACAAACCACCAATTTCCCTCTTGATCCGGCTGGAAGTGACCCATTTGTGGAAGCCACCTCGATGTTTCTACAAGTTCAGAAATTCGTAAATACATAGCATAGAGTGCATTCATGATAAACAGCGTACGTTCATGTCTAATTGGGTCTTGTTTTGCAAGGATCTCAGCAGCCTCTGCAACATATTCCCACTGGAGAGGCGAGAGTCGACGAATTTTCCCTTGTGATTGATGTTTGCGCAGGAATTTACTTTTTTGGCGTATTTGGGATATTGGGTTCGCTGCGATATAACTCTCCTGAATGAGAAAGTTAAAGTAGCTGCTTAATACGCTAAACAAGGATTGGGTCGCCGCTTGAGAAAGTGCGTATTCACCACCTTTAGAAACATACGGGCGCCAATTCTTATTTGGCAAGCGATCACCAGACTTACAGAGGAAGCGCGGGACATTCTTATTCCCAATCCATGTAGCAGGGGGCTGTTTCGCAAACTCAACGTAATTTTCAATGTCCTCTCTCAATATTTGGTTCACAGACTTTTCAGCCACTATCCAGCACCAATGAAGAAAATGCTCTATTTCTCTGCGGTAGGTACTAAAGGTATCTGGGCTGCCCCGATAACTATAAATAAATTCACTGGCATATTGATAATCCTTCAGAGCATCAGCTGGCGCGCCTTCGATTAAGTGGGGGAGGGTCGTGATCTGACTCTTAAATGGGTTCGGCATTTCCTCAAGAGTATCAAAGAAAGCGGCTGGAGATTTATCGTAATGCATTAAATATATTCTATATATATCTGTATTATATGTGAAAATATAATTCATTTATCAGTAGCCGATCAAAATAACGGCAGAACTGTAGAATCGCGAATACTCGTTAGAATAGTCGGTGGTTACTGCTTTAACTTTACCGATTACGAATAGCGGAGGATGTTCGAAAGACGGGGATTCAGTCCTCTCGGCACGAATAACAAAAGACATAACCATTAAGTATTAAACACGGAGAAGGGTAATCATAATCATAATGGGCAGAAATCTACCTATCTGATTAATAATCTGATATTTCTGCTTTCTAAATTGATAGTGATTGGATAAGTTGTGTAAAGCTAAAAGCTAGGCTGACAGGACTACGGAACGTTGGTTTAGATGATCTCTGAAAATAATTAGTTAGGAGTAAGAAGATGCGCAAAGCCGTGTTACTCATTTTAGTAGCTGGTATTTCGTCTATTGGACTCAATGGGTCAGCTCAAGACTGGGAGATTCCAAGAACGGCAGAAGGCAGACCGGATTTACAGGGTGTATGGACAAATAAAACACTTACACCGCTTACGCGAAGCAGGGAGCTCGGCGAACAACGAGCACTAACGCGGGAACAAGCGAGTCGACTGGAAGATGGTCACCAGAATTATCTTGATGCTGAATTTGCCGACAGCGACCCAAACCGGGGTGCAGGTTTTGGTGCTCAGGCTGGGGATGATGGTAATACGGAAGACGGTTATAACGAATTTTGGAAGGATCTTGGCACTCGCATTCAAATGATAAATGGGGAATATCGTTCTTCAATAATCGTTAACCCTTTGGATGGACAAATTCCCTATGCCGGTGATCCCCGAGCGCGCTTTCGTCGCGATCCTAATGAGCCCGGCCCCTATGATGGTCCAGAAGCAAGACCACTCGCTGAACGCTGCCTGCTCTCTTTCGGCTCTCATTCTGGGCCGCCTATGCTGCCTGTGATGTACAACAATAACTATCAGTTTGTGCAGACAGCTGAATACGTAATGATCCTAGCGGAAATGGCTCACGATGCCAGAATTATTCGCCTTAATGATAGCGAGCATAAGTTAGCAATGAACAAATGGATGGGTGATTCTGTGGGTCATTGGGAAGGGGATACTCTAATTGTTGAAACTAAAGGCTTTAACCCTCAGCAAAACTTTCGAGGCGCATCAGAAAATCTTTCGGTAATTGAAAGATTTAGTCGCATCTCTGAGAGTGAAATCTTATATAACTTCACGGTTGAGGACTCAAGCGTATTTAGTCAGGCCTTCACTGGGGAGTTGGTATTCAATGCAAGGCCTAGCCAAGAGCCTATCTACGAATACGCTTGTCACGAAGGAAACTATGCTTTATCTGGAGTTCTTGCAGGTGCCCGTGAACTTGAGCGGCAAAATGAAGCAACAGAACAGTAACCCTTGGTAAGGGGATTGATATAACATTTTTGAGTTTGATTAAATTTTATAATTATCTATTAAATACATGTGTTTATAGCCACTATCTAAGATGCAATACAAAGAACCGTTAGAGCTTATGGGCGTGCCAGGGTCGCCGTATACTCGAAAGATGCTTGCACTTCTCCGCTACCGGAGAATTCAATATAAATTACTCCCAGGCCTCAGAGGACAGCTCCGATCTGAACCAGATCGATATAGAGAAAGACCTCAACCCAAAGTCCCTTTATTGCCCACATTCTATGGGACCGATGAAGCTGGGAATGAAATTGCAATTTGTGATTCGACACCTCTAATACGTGAATTGGATACAGAATACCCGACACGCGCCGTTATTCCCGAAAACCCCCTACTAGCTTTAATTAACTCAGTAATTGAGGATTACGCTGATGAATGGTTAACGAAGGCCATGTTTCATTATCGATGGACTTATCCTCCCGATATTAAAAAAGCGGGACAGATGCTACCTAGGTGGGCCAATATTAATTCACCTGAAGCTACCATGAGAGAGCGGGGGAGGCAGATTTCGGAGCTTCAAATCTCCAGATTGCGCTATGTAGGCTCTAACGAGATAACCAAGAAAACGATTGAGTCTAGCTTTCTGAGATTCATAAAGTTGTTAGATGCACATTTAACCAGTAATACCTTTCTGCTGGGGATGAGGCCAGCAAGTTGTGATTTTGCAGTATATGGACAATTAACTTGTTTAGCGTTGTTTGATCCTACGCCTCAATCGATAATTTTAGAATTCGCACCTCGGGTATATGCGTGGACCGAAGTTATGGAGGACTTATCGGGGTTTGAGATTCTAGATGACGACTGGCCATTCGGGTCACGGCCTGCGGAGGAATTAGAATTACCCAAGACTCTATTAGACATCCTTTTAGAGATTGGGAAAACATATATCCCTTATCTTCTAGCAAATGAACAGGCGATCAAATCCAATAAAGATTTACTTAAAACAGAAATTGAGGGTCTGGAGTGGGTACAAAAACCGTTTCCGTACCAATTTAAATGCCTGCAGACATTAAGAGATGAGTTCCAGCAGTTAAGTATTGAGCAGAGGAAAGGTTTTAAAAACATCTTTTTAGGCATTGGAATATCTGAATTGTTTGATTGATGCACTGCTAGCGGCTCTTCTTCAACCTGCGTAGAGAATTCTGTGCAAATAACAAATTTGAAGCAAGTTGGTCAAATTGTATTCTTTACCGTTGTTTCCTCAGACTGGTGGTGTCAAAGCGGTCCAAAGAGGAGGCGGGGCCCCCTCCTGGATCAAGAGTTTTAGCTCGCTATTCGTGAAAAATCAACTTTTATACTGTCGTCTCTAAAATCGATACTCACGACTGCTAAGTGAATCATTCCATCTGAAATGTCGTCTATACAATAGATCTTCATTACGTGTCCTGTGCGCTTCCATACGCCTTGAAGCGCTGCAGTATTACTAACACCTTCGTCATCAATAGCACTCGCATTTCCAACCATTGCACCTTGTCCTGGTGTCTTAGGATTCATGCTGAGTTCATAGTTCACATATACTGAGCCATATATTGAGACTTTTATTTTTCCAGTAATAGTGCCACCCGAGTCCCCAAGTATTACCGAAGAAATGCTTCCTTCCGCAGATAAGAGTTCATCTTCTAATTTAATCAGGTTTTCTAAAGCCATTATGTTTTCCTTAGTTAAGTTTAATAATAAGTGTTTGCGTTTGATTCTAAGCGCCTGTCTACCTAAAGGGGAGCCTCAGAGTTGGTACATATTTGTTTATTTCCGGTAATCTTTATTACCGGAAATAATAGGATTGCTAGTATTAAAGGTTTACAGGGAGATGGACTAATAGCTCTGGGTTTTACGCTATTCATTAATTTTTATTTTTTCGCTTAGCTCGCATAGTAACGAACTCTTCTGCGAATGTTGGATGGATTCCAATTGTTGCATCAAACTGCTGTTTAGTTGCACCAGCATTCATAGCTACGGCTAGACCTTGTACCAGTTCACCAGCATCAGGTCCTACCAGGTGTACTCCAATAACTCGATCTGACGATTGTTCGACTAAAAGCTTAATCATACCCATCTCTTCATTTCCGCTTAGAGTATTTTTTAGAGGTTTTATGGTGGATGTATAAACATCAACTGCAATACCCTGATTTAATGTTTCTTCCTCAGTCAAACCACAAGTAGCTATATTTGGATGGCAAAACACTGCAGTAGGAATGCATTTGTAACTCATTACGTCAAACCAATCTGAAAATAGTGCTCTTGCCACAATTTGGCCTTCTGCAAGCGCTACGGGTGTCAGAGCAATCCTGTCGATAACGTCACCAACGGCAAATATGCTCGGCTCTGAGGTTTGAAATCTATTATTCACTACAACACTGCCACTAGCGGAGAGTTCTACATTGACGTTTTCTAGCCCTAAACCGGCTGTAAGAGGTGTTCGACCTGTTGCCGATAAAACAGCATCAACCTCCAGCTCACTTCCAGAATCAAAAAAAACACGCAACCCATTGTTATTTTTTGCTATTTTAACTATTTCTGTTTCTAGTCTAAGATTTACCTCGCGGCCTATTTGTTTTGTAATAAATTGGCGAATATCCCCGTCGAACCCCCTCAATAATTGGTCCCCGCGATAACTTAATGTGGTTTCACTGCCTAGACGGGTAAATATACTGGCGAACTCCACCGAAATGTAACCTCCCCCGACAACAAGAAATCGTGGGGGTAACGTTTCCATGTGGAATACATCGTTTGAAGTTAGTACATGCTCAGAACCTTGATAGTCCGGCACCCAAGGCCATCCACCGGTTGCAATAAGAATGTATTTCGCAGAAATGAGCTGTCCATTTACCGCTACAGTGTGCGAATTCACAATGTGAGCGTGGGATTCGAACACTGCAACTCCATTATCTTCAAGTATTGATTTATATATTATATTTAATCTATTGATTTCTTTATTTTTATTAGTTAATAAAGTGCCCCAATTAAAAGACCTTTCTGGGATATCCCATCCAAATCCTCGACTATCTATAATGTCGTCACGATAGTGTGCGGCATAGCTAAAGAGCTTTTTCGGTACGCAGCCCACATTAACGCAGGTGCCTCCAAAATAACGCTCCTCTGCTACTGCTACGTTTGCGCCGAGACCTGCGGCGATTCGACTAGCGCGAACTCCACCAGAGCCAGCGCCAATGACAAATAGGTCATAATCAAAATTAGGCAATTTACTGTATCCTTAAAATCAGCCGATAGCAGAAAAGCAGGCATTATGCACTAGCTGCGACGCTTCAACTACGGGATTTAATTACTTGGAAGAACAAAACGAATTGTTCTTAGATCAGAGAAACTCTTCAGCTCATCTGACTCATGAATTAGGTAATGCAATTATCCAAGAATTTCCTTTCGCCTTTAATGAGCGAGAATCTAATAGATATCTCAAAAGCTTAATTGACAAAACTCCTTGGCAGCAAGATAGTCTGCGGATTGCTGGTAAAGAAGTTTTGATACCGCGATTGCAGTGTTGGATGGGCGATCAAGATTCTAACTACAGCTATTCAGGTATCCGTTTACAACCAAAGCCATGGACTGAATATGTTTTAAATATTAAGACTCGCATTGAGTCCCTTACTGAACACAAATTCAATTCAGTGTTACTTAACTATTATCGAAATGGTCAAGACAGCGTGTCCTGGCATGCTGATGATGAAAAGGAATTGGGTGACAAGCCAGTTATTGCATCAATATCATTTGGTGCTGTTAGAAAATTTCAATTTCGCGCTAAGTTTGGCAACGGTGTCCAAAAATTTAACATGGAGCTGCGTAATGGTAGTTTTTTATTGATGGGTGATACATTGCAAAATCATTGGCTTCATCAATTACCTAAAGTTTCTGGATTGAAAAAACCCAGAATAAATCTAACCTTTCGTCGCATTTACTAATTGAGTAAAAAATTAAGTTACTGATTTTGAATATTAACAACTCCTAATGAATTCTATTTGTAGAGATAATTATCATTGGCTTAGACCTCATGGATAAGTTTGATGTATGTATTGCTGGAGCCGGCGTTGTAGGACTGGCCATTGCCTACCAGCTGAGCAAGTCTGCCAGATATGCTAATGCATCAATTGTATTATTAGAAAGAGAGCCTAGCTTTGGGCAAATAACAAGTAGTAGGAATAGCGAAGTAATTCATGCTGGGATCTACTATGCAACTGATAGCTTAAAAGCAAATCTATGTGTAGCCGGAAAAAAATTACTTTATGATCATTTGCAAAAATTTGAACTTCCACATAGAAAACTAGGAAAATTAATTGTCGCGCAAAAAACCGAAGAAGAAGCTCTGGAAGCTGTAAAGGAAAAAGCGCACGAAAACGGTGTTACTGATCTGTGCTGGATAGATACTCATCAGCTCCGCAAATTGGAGCCAGAAGTTAGGGGTCATGCCGCCCTGCTATCTCCCTCGACTGGAATTATCGATAGTCACTCCTATATGCAAAACCTTTTGAATTTAGCCGAATCCCAAGGAGTCATCTTCGCTTCTCGCTCAGAAGTAATAGCTGTTCATCAAGAACCGAAAAGCTTCTTGATAAACACTGTTCTTACCCACACACATGGACTTGAACCCTATGACTTTCACTGTACTGAATTTATAAACTGCGCTGGTCTTAACGCGCAAGAACTAGCCTTAAAAACCGAAGGGATGAACCCTAAATATGTGCCTAGGCTGCATCTTTGTAAAGGTGACTATTTTAGCTATTCAGGTGGAAGTCCATTCAGCCATCTCATATACCCAATGCCTGAAGCAAATCATATTGGGCTCGGTATTCACTCCACTATAGATATTGCAGGACAATTACGTTTCGGCCCTGACACAGAATTCGTAGATAACCAGAGTTATGCCATCGATGTTGGCAAATCCAATCGATTTGTTAACTCAATTAAGCGTTATTTTCCGACGGTAGACCCGGCAAAGCTCCATCCTTCTTATGCGGGAATACGGCCTAAAATTGTTGGGCCTGAAGATGATGCTGGCGATTTCCAGATCCAAGACAGCAGCATTCATGGAATCAAAGGTCTAGTGCAACTTTTCGGAATGGAATCTCCAGCACTTACAGCGAGCTTGGCCATCGGTGAGTATGTGATTGATCAGATGAATAGAGAGGCTAGAAGATGAGTCAGCTAAATCTAGCAGGCCCACCCACCCTATCTAAATCTATTTTATCGTGCCGGAATAGAACGACTCAATTGACTCCAGCGCCAAAGCAAAGATTCCATTATCAGCTGTGGATTAGGATTTGTGTTGCTTAAAAGCTGTCTATGAGACTCTTGGGCCTGATCATAATATCCCATCAAACTTAATAGCAAAGAGATTGAAACTGCTTTTCCTGGTTGAAACATCGAAAGTAACTCTTGTTGTCCGGGCTCTAGCTCACTCGACTGCTGATTAGTTAGGAGATATTTAACTAAGATAATTGAAATTTGTATTAAATACCTAACTACGACCTGTTCACCGATCTTTTTTGACAAAGCTACGGTAGCCTGGATGCTGGTTTTTCCAGCACTTAGTTGCACTAATTTGTTGAGGAACTGTTGCTGATTCTCAAGGCCATCGGTGTGTGATAATTCAAGACCATATAGTGGCCTATTTTGCGCGGATCTCGCCAGCGCTAAAGGGTCTTCCTGGTCCGGGATATGCAGAGATAACCAATCAATAGCGGTCTTTTGATCAGGGATTTGCATAGACACCTTGTGACAACGACTTCGAATAGTAGCCGGCAGAGAGCCCGGTAAATGAGTGCTTAATAGTAGGTAAGTGTTTTCCGTTGGCTCTTCTAAGGTTTTTAAAAGCGCATTAGCTGCTCCAGTATTCATTCGATGTGCGTTGGCGATTATAGCGACTTTCGCTCGACCTGTATGACTGGTTTTCTCTAGGAAGCCTGACATAGATCGAACTTGCTCTATCTTAATATCACGACTTCCCTCTTCAATTGTTAATGCAATCGTGTCTGGATGCCCCCCTTCTCCACTGTATTTACAGTTTGTGCAAGAACCGCAAGCCGATAATTTTTCTGGAGCACTACACATTATGAATTTAGCTAATCCATAGGTGAATAGCTCTTTCCCAATTCCTTGCGCACCCGAAATTAAATAAGCATGTGCGAGTTTTCCCACACTAAATTCCGATGTGAGTTTGTCCCATAGTTCTTTTTGCCAAAGGAAAGGTATCTGTTGCAATAAGCTCATTGTTCTTCAAAAAATCTTGTTTTCAATAATAATGCGATATCTCGGCTCACTTCACTCAATTCTTTTCCGGCGTTTATAACTGCGCATCTTTTGGGGAAGCTCGTAGCGATTTGCAAATAGGCTTCTCTTACTTTTATAAAAAATTCTACATGTTCTCTTTCAAAACGATCAAGCTCACCTCGCTTTCTCGCCCGACTTAGCCCTGTCTCGGGATCAAGATCGAGAATTATTGTCAAGTCTGGCCGTAAACTTCCTTGTACCATGGTCTCTAATTTAGAAATTAATTCAGTATTCATGCCTCGACCCCCTCCTTGGTAGGCATAAGTTGCATCAGTAAATCGATCACAAATTACCCATGTGCCTCTCCCCAATGCCGGCTCAATTACTTTTTGTATATGCTGAGCGCGCGCAGAAAATATTAGCAATAACTCACAAAGTTCTACTGGCGAATCATCGTCAATACTTAATAAAAGGTCTCGAATATTTTCTGCTAAAAGAGTTCCACCTGGCTCGCGTGTAACGAGATAATCAATATTAAGATTGCCTAAATATTGTTTAATAACTTCAATATTTGTGCTTTTTCCTACCCCTTCAACACCTTCTATTGTTATAAATATACCTCGATCCATCTTCGTCTTACTCGATTATTGTGATTGCTCTACCGGGTTAATTTGGAACCTGTTTACCGCTGCATTATGTTCTTCTAAAGTACTGGAAAAGTAATGCGTACCATCGCCTTTTGAAACAAAGTAAAGTTTTTCCGAGAGCACGGGGTTTAAACTTGCTAGAATTGATTCCATTCCTGCCAAAGCTATCGGCGTAGGTGGGAGACCGCCTATTCGATATGTATTGTATGCTGTTTCTTTGCGTAAATCCTCGCGTTGAATGTCTCCTTTATACTCTTCACCCATACCGTAAATTACCGTGGGGTCGGATTGCAATCGCATTCCCAGTTCCAATCGTCGAACAAAGACGCCTGCGATATCGCCCCGCTCACTTCGAGTTCCTGACTCTTTCTCAATGATGGATGCCATAATTAGCGCTTCATAAGGATTTTCATAAGGTAAAGCTCCTAGGCGATTTTTCCAGGCCTCCGTGAGCACCTCATCCATTTTTTGATTAGCCCTTCTTAAGATTTCGATATCTGTAGAGCCCTTTGCATAAAAATACGTATCCGGAAAAAATAGACCCTCTGCAGATTTAAAATCTAACTGTAATTTTGCAGGAATACCTTCTTTATTTATTAGTTCAATCTCCCGCCGTATGTTAGGGCTCTTCCAAATTGCTGTTAATGCCTGGTCTAGAGTCCACCCCTCTATCAGGGTTACACGGTACTGGGCTATATCGCCAGTCACCAACATGTTTAAAAAAGCATTAACACTAATACCTTTGCTTATTTCATACTCACCCGCCTGGATTGAACTAGCACTGCCCCTGAGCCTTGCATACATTGAAAATATCCGCGGATATTCATAGATGCCTTCCTTTGCTAATTTACGAGCTATCCGCGCAACCGAATATCCTGATTCAACCTCAAAGTAGATTACATCTGCTTTTAACGAAAATGGTAGGTTTATGGCTCTATAAAGATAAGCCGCAGTAAAAAATGCGAACAACAAGAATATAATGCTTATTTTCTGCAATTGATTTTTGCTTGATTGTGAAACGAAGAAACTCGTCGGCATATGCAGTTAATTAACTTATTATAGCTAGTGAAAAGTTAACATCTTATATTTACTATAGCATCGGCCAGTGGTGATTCAATCAAAGAAATAGTTCGATATTTGTAGAATTTATTACCTAGAAGAATAATCTGAATTCATCGAGTCAAGGTCATTAAGAATATTTAGAGAAAATCAAACTTCCGTTGGTACCACCAAAACCAAATGAATTGGAGAGCACAACGTTTATTTCTTGCTCGCGGGCAGTATGAGGCACGTAGTCCAAATCACAGCCATCATCGGGGTTATCCAAATTAATAGTAGGCGAGATTACCTGGTCTTTTAGGGTAAGCACGGAGATTATAGCTTCGGCGGCGCCTGAAGCGCCTAACAAATGCCCTATCATGGATTTTGAGGAGCTTATCGCCAATTCTTTGGCATGGTTAGAGAAAACAGTTTTAATCGCCTCGGTTTCAGCGATATCACCAGCCTGCGTTGAAGTACCATGAGCATTAATATAATCCACATCATTAGGAGACATTCCAGCACTTAGTAACGCATTACGCATGCACAATACTGCCCCATAACCACCTGGAGCTGGAGAGGTTATGTGGTGAGCGTCACCACTCATACCAAATCCAGAAACCTCTGCATAAATGTTCGCGCCTCGATTTTTCGCATGTTCTATTTCTTCTAGCACCATTATTCCAGCACCGTCACTAAGGACGAACCCATCACGATCTTTATCCCACGGACGACTCGCTTTTTCAGGATCATCGTTGCGTGTCGATAGCGCTCTTGCTGCACAAAATCCACCTAGTCCTACCGGTGATGTAGACATCTCCGCTCCACCAACGAGCATTACATCTGCTTGATTATTGGTGATCATATTGCTTGCCAGGCCAATATTGTGGGTTCCTGTTGTACATGCAGTAACAACTGCGATGTTTGGCCCACGTAGTCCGAATCGAATAGAGAGATTTCCGGAGATCATGTTGATAATTGACCCAGGAACAAAAAATGGAGAGACTTTTCGTGGGCCAGACTCGTTTATCTGTAGACTCGTTTCTTCTATGGTTTTTATTCCACCGATACCAGATCCAATCGCAACGCCTGCTCTTTCTTTGTTGATTGAGCAAACATCTAAGCCCGCATCTTCAAAGGCTTCCACACCAGCGGCAATACCATATTGTATGAAGTCATCCAGGCGCCTGGCTTCTTTATTAGCCATGAATTCGTTGAAATCAAAATTCTTAATGGCGCCACCAAAGCGAGTGCTGAAGCCGCTGACATCAAAATGGTCTAAGTCGTATATGCCGCTCTTTCCATTTTTAATAGCTTCCCAGGAGGTATTTACATCATTACCTAAAGGTGTCAATAAACCTAAGCCGGTAACAACAACTCGTCTATTACTCAAGTTGGTCTCCTATCTTATTTGCAACAGGCTAAACAAACAAAAGCCACCCTAGAGTGCTCCAGAGTAGCTTTGGTTATTTACATCAGTTAAAACTTAGAGGTGTTGATTGATATAGTCGCAGGCGAGCTGGACTGTGGTGATTTTTTCAGCTTCCTCGTCAGGAATTTCAGTTTCAAACTCCTCTTCTAGAGCCATGACTAATTCGACGGTATCTAAAGAATCAGCGCCCAAATCTTCTACAAATGAAGCAGAAGGTTTTACCTCCTCTTCCTTGACTCCAAGCTGTTCACAAACAATCTTCTTAACGCGCTCTTCAATGCTACTCATATTTATTATTAGCTCCTAATGCTTTGTTTCATAAGACTTTTATATTAAGCCTGTCTGCTACATTTGGGTCGCAGCGGGTAACCCGCGTAATTCAGAGACGCGATTCTACCTCTATTTTACGTAGTTGTAATGTTTAATTACAAATAAAACTCGTCAATTGATTGGTTAATATTTGAGCAAATTACTCTTGATTTAAGCTCGGCCTCTGCGGATCGTCGAATATTGTTCAAGCCATATACATTCCACCATTCACATGGAGTGTTTCTCCTGTGATATAGGCACCTTTATCAGAGGCTAAAAAACCAACCACACTTGCGATTTCCTCGGGCTGACCGAGACGAGCAAGGGGGATTTGAGCCAATAGTGCATCAGCCTGTTGTTTTGGTAATTCCTTTGTCATGTCTGTCTCAATAAAGCCAGGGGCTACCGCATTGACAGTAATACCCCGTGACCCAATCTCTTTTGCTAATGAGCGCGTAAAGCCCTCTATGCCAGCCTTCGATGCTGAGTAATTTGTCTGCCCGCCATTACCGCTGGAACCAACGACTGAAGAAATATTTATAATTCTTCCCCATCGCGCTTTTGTCATCGCTTTAATGCAAGCCCTGCTTACTCGAAATATAGAGCTAAGATTAGTTTGTATAACCTCTGACCATTCCTCAGGCTTCATGCGCATTAATAGATTATCTCGAGTAATACCGGCATTATTTACCAGAACTCCAGGGGGACCGTATGACGCGATTATAGACTCATATAGTGCCTTTACGGACTCATCGCAGGCCACATTGGCTCTAAGACCTTTTCCATTGAAGCTAGCTGATTCCAAATAAGTGCTAATCTTAGTGGCACCCATATCAGTTGTAGCTGTCCCAATTACTGTATAGCCCCGTTTTGCTAAATCTAATGCTATGGCTTTGCCAATACCGCGACTGGCACCTGTGATCAAGGCTATTTTCCCGTCACTCATCTAGGCTCTCTCTATTCACCGGACGATTTTTTTAAATTTTCTTGTAAGCTAAACAGATATTTCTAACATAGCGCTATCAAAATTAGGCACATCATCACTTCCAAAACATTGGATTTCTGATTCGATACGCCTTATTAAACCGCTAAGTACTTTTCCTGGTCCACATTCAACCACCTTATTGACACCCTTTTTATACATTAGTTGCACGCTCTCGACCCAAAGTACTGGTTCGTAAAGCTGTTTTACGAGATTTTGCTTAATTTGTTGCGGCTGCTCACTTATTTCTGCGTTGACGTTTTGCACTACAGCGATTGCGGGAGTTTGTATTTTTATACTCTTAAGTTCCCTCTCTAACCTTTCTGCTGCAGGGCGCATAAGTGCGCAGTGCGAAGGTACGCTAACATTAAGAGGTATTGCTCTTTTTGCTCCAGCTTCTTTACATAATTCAATAGCCCTTTCAACTGCAGCCGTTTCACCAGCAATAACGGTTTGCCCTGGAGAATTAAAATTTGCAGCTGATACTATGCCGATTTCCTGAGCTTCAGTGCAAATTTGATGCAGTTTTAGAGTTTCGAGACCGACAATGGCAGCCATTCTCCCTTTCCCTGCCGGTGCCGCTGACTGCATGAATTGGCCTCTTAGATGAACAATATTTACGGCCTCTTGAAAATTAATTGCACTTGCGCAAACCAATGCAGAGTACTCACCTAAACTATGCCCTATTAAAATAGAAGGTCGAAGCTGGGAGAGTGACTCCCACAGCCTCCAGATTGCTACTGAGGCAGCAAGGAGTGCAGGTTGAGTAATATCTGTCTGATCTAAGGTATTCTGGCCGTCGAGTTGTGCGATCTCCCAAAGATCCTTACCTAGTACTTCAGAAGCTTCTGCAAATGTTGCCTTAATAACTGGAGATCGCTCCGCTAGCGTTGCCAGCATCCCCAGTTTTTGTGAACCCTGTCCAGGAAATACGAATCCAAACTTTTGCATACAAAACCTATTAAATTAATCGTCGAAATCAACTGTTATCCAATTTTTGTGATGTTAGCAACATTTAAGCTTAAACGGCTTTTATAATGGCGGTGATCTTTTTGCCAATCAAGCGAAGCATAATGTCCTTATTTTTAGAAAAAATTCAATGAGTTATGTTATTACCCCTATGTTATTACCCCTATGTAAGTTCCCCGTATCAATACTTTGAGGATACTGCATGGAATGACTTTATTGTCAGACATTAACGTATCTGTTTGGTTTGCAGCGCCAACCAAAATGATAGACAGATCAGGGAAATTAACTATCGTATGTATTAAAGCGGAGGCTATTAATCTGACACCGCTCTCTCGGAGCAACTTTAATTGCGATTCGCTTACGGAGCTCGAATTTATTCGTCGCCAAGATCCAAAACTTTTTTACCTTTATAAAAACCATCGGCAGTCATGTGATGACGGCGATGCACTTCACCTGTAGTTTTGTCAGTAGATAAAGTGGGTCCGGAAAGTGAGTCATGTGTTCGCCGTTGATTTCGTCTTGAGCGAGTCACTTTGCTTTTTTGAACAGCCATTTGAAACTCCTGGGTGTGTCCCTATATCATTATATATCAATAATTTAAATTTTACTTTTTAAGTTCTTGAGTACCGAAAAAGGGCTTTCTTTCAAAGAAGCCTGCGAAGAGCTATTGGTTGATAGCTCTACCCGTTTATACTCTAATTGCTCTAAGCAATCTTCAGTTTCGTGATAATTCACTATTGGCATACATAGTATAAGTTGTTCATCAACCACTTCGGTTAGCAACAGCTTAAATTCGCTACAGATCCAAGGGTCAAGCTTTGGATCTAAGCTCGCTGCTGCGCTTTCTTCCTCAAGTAACGCTAAATTTATGTCGTCCTTTAAATAAATGGCTAAAGGCTCCAAACATCGCTGACATGCGACTTCTACTTGAGCAGATATGCTTCCCTTAATAATCCGTTGCTTTGAATCATTAACTGAAAAATACAGAGCTATCTCCACAATTCCTTGATCATTTGCCAAAGATTCTTTAAATCTCGGTAAACTCTGTAAACTAACAGTCCCTGTAAGTTCTTCATGCTGGAGAAATACTTTGCGGGTATCTACATAAGCTGGAATTTGGGTCTCCGACATAGGCGCGCAATAATAGGCCCAGAGACAGCTGGTGTCAAAAATATTTATGCGACTTAATACGTTAAATAATTCAACTATATAATTGATATTACTAGTTATTATTAAATTCGTTTATAACGCCTTGAAAGTATTTATCTAACGGCGCTTCTACTTCAAGAGTCCCATGCGTAACAGGATCAGGAAAGCGAATTCTTGCCGCATGCAAACAAAGTTTGCTAATCCGCTTAAACATGTTTTCAGGGCTTTTTGGGCCATATTTTAAGTCTCCTATAATTGGGTAACCCGCATATTGACAATGAACCCTAATTTGATGGGTACGGCCTGTGACTGGGCTAGCTTCCAGCAAACTCGCCCCCTGAAACCTTTCTAAACACTTAAAAAGGGTCTTTGAGCTTTTGCCATCAGTATTAACCTTAACTACCCGTTCCCCAGAATTTAGTTGATTTTTCTTGAGAGGGACGTCTATAGCAAGTAAGTCTTGCGGCCATTCACCGTGTACCAGAGCAAGGTAGGTTTTACCTACAGCATTGTTTTGAAACTCACTCTGTATTGTCTTTAAAAATTTGCCTGTCTTGGCGATTACGAGACAACCAGAAGTGTCACGGTCGAGCCGATGAGCAAGTTCTAGATGAGACCATTCATTCTTAATTTGACGCATGGCTTCTATCAATCCAAGCCTTACACCGCTGCCCCCATGTACTGATAATCCAGCAGGTTTGTTCAAAACTATCATCATGTCCGACTCCAATAGAATACTATTGGTCAACAGCTCGCTTAATCCTGGTGTAATAACTTTTGATGAAGTCTCTTTAACATTGCTTACAGGGGGTATACGGATATTATCCCCAAGGCTTAGCTTAGTATCTGGTTTGCAGCGCTTCTTATTTACGCGGACCTCGCCTCTACGGATTAACCTGTAAATACGTGACCTAGGAACACCCTTTAATTCTCGAATTAGGAAATTGTCGAGTCTTTGCCCAACATGACGCTCTGTAATAGCAACTAATTGAACTTTGTCGGTAGAAGGCACTAGTATAATTTACTCAAAGCAATGCTCGAAACAATCAATTGGTTAAATTTCAATCAGCATAAATATTGTCAATATAGCACTGCTATTAGGAATTGAATTTCGAAAAACGACCAAGCCCATCGTACTTTAATCTGTTTCGATCAAGATAGTGTACAATCCTCTGGATTTTCACTCTGACACTATTTTATCTTTGAATGCAGGCAACCTTCAAACAACTATTAAATTTGCAAGTGGGCGCTGCCATTAGCGAATGCTCAGGAATAGAAAACTGCAATGGTAACGTGATCACCGCCTCAAAGCCGGAATTTGGTGACTATCAAGCTAATGGGATAATGTCGGTCGCAAAACAGCTAGACCGAAACCCAAGAGAGCTCGCGCAGCAAGTTGTCGAGCACCTAAACGCCCTTGAAAATAATATTGTGGAATCTTATGACATAGCGGGTCCCGGGTTCATAAATATACGAATTAGTAATGTCGCTCTACTGAGCCTAGCCAACGTTGCTCTATTAAAGCCGGAAGCTTTAGTGACTCGCGTAGCATCCCCAGCAACCATCGTAGTCGACTATTCCTCTCCCAATCTCGCTAAGGAAATGCACGTTGGTCACTTGCGAGGCACTATCATAGGCGATAGTTTGGTACGTGTTATGGAAAAAGTAGGCCATAAAATAATTAGACAGAATCATGTGGGGGACTGGGGAACGCAATTTGGAATGCTGATAGCTTTTATGCAAGAACTGCAGAAGCAAAAAACTGGCGAATTACCCCAACAACTTTCTGATTTAGAGCAATTTTATCGCGCAGCAAAAAGTAAATTTGACGCTGATCCCGCGTTTGCCGACGAAGCTCGAAAGAGCGTAGTCAAACTACAGAGTGGAGACCCTAGCTATAAGCAAGTCTGGAATCAGTTTATTGAAGAATCACTTACTCACTGCGAAGAAATATATGACAAGCTAAACATCACTTTAAGTCGTGATGATCTCGATGCAGAAAGCCGTTACAACGATGACCTAGAAGGGATTACTGAGTTACTGAATAGCAAAGGCCTGCTATCCGAATCAGATGGCGCCAAAGTTGTTTTTTTATCAGAATTCGTAGGAAAAGACGGCAATCCATTGCCGGTAATTATTCAGAAATCTGATGGGGGTTACTTATATTCCACTACTGACTTAGCCGCAATCAAATTTCGCTCTGAAGAACTTGATGCAGACCGTTCTTTGTACGTGGTTGATGCACGTCAATCTCTGCATTTTCAACAAGTATTTGCAGTATCTAAATCAGCACAATTAACTTCTGAGAAGATCTCTTTAGAACATATCGCCTATGGCACGATGATGGGAAGCGATGGCACGCCTTTCAAAACTCGTTCAGGCGATACAGTAAAGTTAATTGATTTGCTGGATGAATCTGTACGTAGGGCATATGAATTAGTTACAGAGAAGAATCCTGAGCTTGATAAAGAGCTATGTTTATCCATCGCGAAGAAAATCGGAATCGCTTCTGTGAAATATGCAGACCTTTCTAAAAACAGGACATCAGACTACATTTTTGACTGGTCCATGATGCTCTCATTCGAGGGTAATACCGCGCCTTACTTGATGTATGCTTACGCGCGAATTAAAAGTATTTTACGTAAAGAAGAAGCGGAAAACTTTGAAGAAGAAATTAAATCTATCGACGAAAATGAAGAACGCTTATTGATCCTGAAGATACTCCAGATTTCGGAAATAATTCTTTCCGTTAGTGAAGACTGCTTCCCTAATCAACTCTGTAATTACTTGTATGAATTAGCAGGTTTATTTATGCGCTTTTATGAAGCTTGCCCGATTTTGAAAAGTGACCCCCTAAAAAGAAACTCAAGGCTTTCACTCGCCAAGTTAACTGCCTCGACTCTCCAGCAAGGGCTCGATTTACTTGGTATCGAAACCCTTGAACGCATGTAGGTTATCCATCCAAAGCTTACTCGGTTAATTGCATTAGCAATTTATTCAAGCGCGCTGAAAACTCTCCCGGATCTTCAAGTTGCCCTCCATCGGCTAGATTTGCTTGACCGAAAAGAATTGATACCAAATCGGCGAAGCGCTCTTCATCGGTCTCTTTATCTAGCTTAGCGACTAGCGGATGCTCGGGATTTACTTCAAAAATCGGCTTAGATTCTGGCACAGTCTGTCCTGAAGCTTCCATAATTTTGCGCATTTGAGAACCCATATCATGCTCATCTATAGCAAGGCAAGCAGGAGAATCGGTAAGCCTGTGGGTTATGCGAACCTCTTTAACTCTTTCGCCTAATATACCTTGTATACGAGTCACAAGGTCAGCAAATTCCTTTTCAGTCTCTTCTTTTTGTTTTTTATCATCTTTGTCTTCCAAATTCCCAAGGTCAAGCTCGCCTCTTGCTATGTCTTGGAATTGTTTTCCGTTAAAATCCTGCAGATGTCCCATCATCCATTCGTCAATACGGTCATGCATCAGAATCACTTCAATACCTTTTTTACGGAATATCTCAAGCAACGGGCTATTCTGTGCAGCTTTTAGAGAATCAGCGGCTACATAATATATTTTCTCCTGCCCCTCTTGCATGCGAGCGACATACTCTTCGAGTCCTTCCTCTTGATTCTCAGATTCAGAACTCGTTGTTGTGAACTGTAATAATTTGGCAATTTTTTCTTTGTTAGTGAAATCTTCTGCTGGCCCCTCTTTGAGAGCTTGCCCAAACTGCCCCCAGAAATTATTGTATTTCTCTTTATCTTTTTTACGTAGTTTTACTAGCATATCCAGAGCGCGCTTGGTCAATGCGCTGCGCATTGAGTCCACGACAGGATCTTTTTGGAGTATTTCCCTGGAAACGTTTAAGGAAATATCGTTTGAGTCAATCACACCTTTCATAAAGCGTAAATATAAGGGCATGAACTGTTCAGCATCATCCATAATGAACACCCGCTGAACATAAAGTTTTAAGCCTCTAGCTGCATCTCTATTCCATAAATCAAAAGGTGCTCGACCGGGGATATATAAAAGACTTGTGTAGTCTAGTTTTCCTTCTACTTTATTGTGGCTCCATTGAATAGGATCTTCAAAATCATGACTGATGTGTTTGTAAAATTCTTTGTACTCTTTAGCTTTCACGTTAGCCCGAGAACGAGTCCATAACGCTTTTGCATCATTTACCGACTCGTACTCTACTTCCTTTGCATCTACTTTCTCGTCCTCAGTATCGCCGTCTGCGGAGTTAGTTTGTTTTGCCATCATTACAGGTATAGAAATGTGATCTGCATACTTTTTTACTATGCTTCTTAAGCGATAACTCTCGGCAAATTCTTTGTCATCATCTTTCAAATATAATGTGACTGCAGTACCTCTATGTTCTTTAGTCGAACTTTCTACGGAGTATTCCGCCTCACCTTTTGATTTCCATAAAGTAGCCGTTTTAGTTTTTGTGCCAGCTTTCCGAGTGAGAACTTCAACTTCATCAGCGACTATAAAAGCGGAGTAAAAACCTACTCCAAACTGACCGATTAGTTGAGAGTCTTTTTGCTGATCTCCGGTTAGAGATTCAAGAAATTGTGCAGTGCCTGACTTTGCGATAGTACCGAGGTTGGAAATCACTTCCTTTTTGTTCATTCCAATACCATTGTCAGAAATCGTTATTGTTTTCATTTTTTCATCAAAATCAATCTGTACTTTAAGATCAGAATCTTCACCAAGTAGCTTTCCATTAGATAGCGCCTCAAATCGGAGTTTGTCAGCAGCATCTGAAGCGTTAGATACTAACTCTCTAAGGAATATCTCTTTGTTACTATAAAGAGAATGAATCATTAGTTGCAGTAACTGTTTCGCCTCTGTTTCGAAACCGCGTGTTTCAGCGTTGGTTCTCGCATTCATCGTTTTACTCCATCAAATTCTTATCAAAAAAAAACCTGACTATTAATTCATAGGCAGGCTTTTTATAAGGCCATTTCTCAGAAATTCAAGCGCTTAACACGCTAATTCTGTGAAAAACTATTCTAACAGTGAAGGATAAGGTCGGTAGAAATCAATCGCATCGGCTTTCCTTTCTTCAATGATGGTAAACCGTTCTTCAGTACTATCAATGAACCGTATGTAGTCGTTAGCGCTTCTTTGCTCGGATTCATTGCCGGCATCTGCTGAATCAACAGCCGCGTTCCGTGCGCCTTCAAAGTCATCTAATTCTATTAGAGACCGTGCTAAAAAGAGTAGCGTGTCGGCGTTATTACTTAAATCACCCTTGTCTACGGCCATCTGAAATGCATCTGCAGCATCCTGATAATTCGCCAACGCATAATGTATGTAGCCGTAAGTATCGTAGCCATCGCCGCTCTCAGACATTTCTGCTACCCGGCGAGCTGGCCCTAAAGCGCCCTCGAAGTCAGCGCCTATTAAATGCATCTGCGCTAGTGTCTCAAGGTTTTCTTCGCTTTCTTCAACGATTTGCTTTTCCATTCCATCCACGATTATTTTGGATCCACTTAAAGGGACGTCGATTCCCCCCATAGATTGACCCAAATTAAGAAAGCGGTTTTCGTCCTCTATCATACCCTTGAGATAGGCGACATTGAGCGACCGCACTCTTCTTTCTTCATCATCTAGGCCGGAATAGATTGCGCTTAGATTCATCCAATCCGTTTGATTATCAAATAACATAATCATCGTTTTGGTTAGCTCTAGGGCGTTTGGAAAGTCTTCCAAAGTAAAGTAGAGCCCATTAAGATATGAATAGTCGTCTCGGCCTAGCGGGAATTCTTGCGGTTCTGCTGGCTGGAGAGCTCCATCTACTTCCACTGGTAGCAAGCTCTGCTCATATCGCTCCAATAACAATTCCATATAGTCTATCCAATATGGTAAAGCCTCAGTAAATTCATCAGCTTGGTAATGAGCGTATGATAAACCCCGGTATACAATATCATCCTCAATAGGAGAGGCTTCTCGCCAGAGTTCATAGTATTGTATAGACTCTTGCCACACTTCTTCCGCAGCGGTCAATTGGCCAAGTGACTTAAGAGTTCGTAGTCTTGTATCCTCGCGTAACGCTTCGATTTCGAGTAACTGCTTAAAAGTATTTATCGCTTCAGGATAATTTTCTAGCGTTAGCCAATAATTAGTGTAAAAATTTAAGACTGTCTGCTTTTCGAAGTCGTTCATGCGCTCCCAGCGTCGGTCATAAAGTTCGTCTAGTTCAAGCTTCGCTGCAGCTAGATCGGGTTCGTCTTCCTCATCCTCAGGTTGCATTAGTTCTTGTATAGAACTAATTGCCCGCATGACTTGAGGGCCAAGCGTACCCGCAGTACGTGCTTGAGGTGGAGCACGCTGTTCTTCTCCTGCCAATACGATTTGCTGAGGTAGCACTGGTACGGTTAAGAAGGCTGAAAGAAAGACTAGTTTTAATTTACTAATTTTAGTCATATTTAGTTGTCCTCAAGCTGATATCTAAAGAGATATTGGACACCGTCAACATTTACACCCTCGCCGTCTACTACGCGAGGCTGAAATTTGAACCTAGCCGCAGCACGGAGTGACGATCGGTCGAATATATTTGTCGGTTCGGCGTCGACCACCTCAATCGACTCCTCGACTACGTTGCCGAGACCATCAACAGTAAAGCTTACTAAACACCAGCCTTGTATGCCCCGCTGGGCAGCTCGTGTTGGGTATTGTGGCGCTATCGCGACCAATGGAAGATAATCTCCATCAGTAGCTGCAATTGACGCATTGGATAACTGCAGTCCTGTATCCAGTTCGACAGAGGCCCTTTGGATATTTAAAGCTGGCCCAGAATCGAGATTCGTTTGTCGTTCTTGTATTTCTGGCTGCTCTTGGACTACTTCTTCAATTGGTTCGGGTTTATCGATTTCCTCAATAACTTCAAGTTCGATTTCAGGCATTGTTGCATCAACAATCTTAACTACAGAGATGCGCTCATCGAATGCTTCTCCAGTTGCAATCAAAAACTGCATGAAATAAAAAAGGCCAAGTGTTATACCACCGGCCATTGCCATAGAAAGTGCCCATCTGACAAATATCATTCTTCTAAGCCTCCGCCGAAATACTAACGTCGTCTATATTAGCTTCACGTGCTGCTTCCAGTATTAGCATCACCTGCTCGTTATTCGAACTTTGGTCAGCTTGAATTATAACTGCAGAGTTTGGCGCATCTGCTAAACGCAGTTCGAAGCGTGACCGAATGAAGCGTGGATCTATCTGATCACCATCAATCCAGATATCGCCCGACGGCCCAACAGCAATTAGAATTAAGTCCCCGGATGTATCTTCGACTGTAGAAGCCTCTGGCTTGGATACATCAATTCCAGCTTCTGTGACGAAGACAGAAGTTACGATAAAAAAAATAAGAAGTATGAAGACCACATCGAGCATCGGAGTGAGATCGATCTCTCCGGCTTCATCTTGCCCCTTCTTTTTCATTATTCCTGATTTCATTTTAGTAAGCCCTTGTATTTCTCCATGGATCCCTAATTAGAAAGCGGTAAGTTGTCTTCAAGCAGCTCTATGTCTCGATCGACTTTAGACTTTAGATAATTGAAAGCAAAAATACCAGATATGGCACCGACCATGCCGGCCATAGTGGGAATCGTTGCTTTAGAGACACCACCTGCCATTGATTTAGCGTCACCGCCACCGCTAACTGCCATCACGAAGAAAACTTCAATCATGCCTGTAACTGTGCCGATCAACCCTAACAAAGGGCAAATTGTGACTAATACTTCAATGATAGGCAGGGTATTTCGGACGTCCAATGAGATCTTTGAAATCATCATGGTCCGAATCTGGTGAGCGCTCCAAGATTTAGTATCTTTTCGTGCGTTCCAGTCTGCCAATGTGTTCTTTACATTCTTCTTATGAGTAGTATTTAGATACCATATTCTCTCAAAAACTAAGGACCACTTAATGAGGAGGAGCCAGGCAATTACCCAAAGTACCGGCCCACCCCTCTGCATGAAGGTATTTACTGCATCTAAGATATCTAGAAATGCAAAATACATATCATTCTCCTTCTGAAATTAAGACTGGCTATTCGCTAGTTGTTCTGCCTTTTGCGCGATCATACCGGTCGCTTGCTCTTCCAAAACATGAATGATGTTATCGCTTCGACTCTTCACCACCGTGTGCATAAAAATGGTCGGAATTGCTACAACAATACCTAGCACAGTAGTCATCAAGGCTTGTGAAATACCCCCTGCCATGATGGTTGGGTCTCCAGCACCATAGACTG
>Ga0315316_10000156_pt1 | contig 38839 bp, 22 predicted proteins | sample M160m3416metaG_FD_203702 | JGI IMG/M metagenome (GOLD analysis project Ga0315316, IMG submission 203702) | Ammonia-oxidizing marine archaeal communities from Monterey Bay, California, United States - M1 60m 3416 | ecosystem: Environmental > Aquatic > Marine > Intertidal zone | place: USA... | reverse complement strand
GAGTTTGAATGACCGTCTACTGGCTGACGGTTTTTTTTGGTACCGAAAAAACCAATGGTACCCGTCAATACCAGGCTCAGACCGTACTACTCCGTATCACGTCGCAGGTTGCTGATGTCGTCCGTGGAGCGACTTCCGTTGCCGTCCTCGCCGTCCGGGCCAAACGACCAGATCTTTGGCTTCAGATCGCTGTTGGAATCGTACGAGTACTGGAATTCGTTGTCCCATGCGTCACGTGGAGTTTCTTCCAGCAGCGGCTGCTGTTGCTGCCCCATGCTGTCTTCCCATTGCTCAGTCAATGTTCGGATGGCCTCCGGTCCACTGGTCGCGTCAAAGACACCATTATTCTTGACCGCCTTCCGCTTGAACGCGTCTTCGATCGTGCGAATAGTGGCTCGAGTGGTCTGAATGTTCGCATCCTGCTGACTGCTGAGCAGATTGGGAGCCACCATCGCCGCGATGGCAACAATAATGGCCAGCACGATCAGCAGCTCAAGCAGCGTAAAACCGGAGCGACGACTGGATGGTTGGCGTCGTTTCATAGTCTTCATCTTCTGTTGTCCTTTTCGTTTGTATTGAGCCTCCCCGGCTCCTGGACGTGTTTTCTGCGACAATCATTGTCGCGAATGGTGAAATGTAGATTTGATTGGGAATTTCAGCAGGAGTATTAACCCCGGCCCCATCGTTTTCTGTTCGAGCAAAACAGAAATTTATTGACTGCTGTGGAGATTTCCTGCTCAACCTGACGAATCATCGAACGCTGGACATATTCAGAATCGGCAAAAGCAGTGCGGCAATCACGAACGTCACAACAGCCGCCATAATCAATAGCAAAAATGGTTCCAGCAGTCGCACCACCACGTCGATTTTGCGACTCGTATATTTTTCCAGATTATCGGCAATGCCGATCAGCACATTTTCCAGGTTGTTCGCTTCTTCCCCAATAGAAATCATTTCCACGATTTCCTTTGAGAATTGTCCGCTGGCCCGCAACGGAATGGCAAGCGATTTACCACCGGAAACGCTGTCCGCCGCATTTCCAATCGCTTCGCTCAGCACGACGTTGCCGCTGGCATCTTTGGCAATCCGCAACGCCTGCAGAATGGGCACGCCGTTACCCAGCAAAGTCCCCAGCATGCGACAGAAACGAGCCACGGCAAGATTCCGAACGATGGGTCCCAAACCCGGCGACTTCAGCTTCCATTGATCAATTTTGTCCTGAGCCTCTTTGGATTCTGACACGTAGTAAAACAAGCCAAGAACACCACCTACCAAAGCCGGCAGGATGACGTACCACCATTGCTGCAGGCTCTCACTGAACGACATCAGCGCCGTCGTCGCCCACGGCAGCTTACCCTGCTCCTCCATGCGGCCGAAAATCTGTGCAAACCCGGGAACAAACCAGACCAGCAGAACTGTGATGATGATGGACCCGACGCCCATCAGAAACAGCGGGTAAACCATGGCTCCGGTGACTTTGCCTTTTAGCTCTTCCTGATGGTCGTTGAAGGCGGCGACGCGGGCCAGCACATCTTCCAGAAAACCACCTTCTTCACCCGCTTTAATCATGCTGGCCGTAAGGCTGTTAATTGCCTTCGGATGGCGTCGCATGGCTTCGTTCAGCCGAGTCCCGTCGGCCACCTGCTCGCGAATGTCCTGCACGACAAACCGCAATGCCGCGTGCGATGTCTGCTCTTCCAGCAACTGTAATGATCGCAGCAGCGGGACACCGGACCGCAACAGATCAGACAGCTGGTTATAGAACGTCGTCAGATATCGCCCGGGAACACGACGTGAACCGGTAACGACCTGACGTCGCGTCGCCTCCGACATGCCGACCTTGATTGGAAACAGACTCTGTGTCTGCAGAGCCACCAGCGCATCTTTTTCGCTGCCGGCAGTTAACGTTCCCGTTACCTGCTTTCCGGAGAGTTCTCTGGCAGTGTAATCAAAATCCGGCATTATTCGGTTTCAACGAACCAACAGTCAGCTGCGAGTCCGATGTTTTTCGACGACTTAAAGGTTTCAATAGATACTTACGCAGCAACCAACGAAACACATTCCGAGCGCCCGCTGGAACGGCCTCGCGGCCTGTTTCAGGCGATCACATCTCCGCGAGTAATTCTGACAACTTCATCCACACTGGTGCCGCCTTCCATGACCTGCTCCCAGCCACTGTCTCGCAACGTTGTCATACCGTTCGCAATCGCGTGTTTTCGGATCTTTGTCGCGCTTTCGTTTTCCGCACACATTTCCTTAAGCGCCGGATCTGTGATCAGCAATTCGAAGACGCCCGTTCGCCCGGCGTAGCCCGATTCACTGCATTCCCGACATCCGACCGGTTCGTAAATGAACTCAGGACGGTCTTCAGGAAAGTCTGCGGGCAGATCCAGTGAAGCGGTCGCGACCTGACGTTTGCAGTCCGGGCAGAGTCGACGCACCAACCGCTGAGCCAGAACACCTTCTACCGTGCTGGCGACAAGATATGGTTCGACACCCATGTCCACCAGCCTCGTAAAAGCGCTGGGGGCATCGTTGGTGTGCAACGTACTGAAGACAACGTGGCCTGTCAGCGACGCCTGGATGGCGGCCTGACCGGTTTCGCCATCGCGAATTTCTCCGATCAGCACGATATCCGGGTCATGTCGCAGAATACTGCGAAGTCCCGCAGCAAAGGTCAGTCCGATCCGACTGTGGACCTGAATCTGACTGATCCCGTCCATCTGATATTCCACCGGATCTTCAACCGTAATGATCTTCGAATGCGGTGTTTTGATTTCGTTCAGTGCACTGTAAAGCGTCGTGGATTTACCACTACCCGTCGGACCAGTGACCAGAATAATTCCGTGAGGCAGAGAAATGAGTTCCCGGAAGCGTTTGACGATCGTCGGCGGCATACCGACATTCTTCAGGTCGAAGGTCATCTTGTCTTTGTCAAGCAGACGCATGACCACGCCTTCGCCGTGCGACATCGGTATGATGGACACCCGCACGTCCACTTCCCGACCGGAAACCCGCAGCTTGATACGACCGTCCTGTGGCAATCGCTTTTCTGCAATATTCAGGTGTGACATGATCTTGAGTCTTGTCACGATGGCCGAATAGAAATGGTTAATCTCAACCGGCACAGACTGGATTCGCAGCATTCCGTCGATGCGGTAACGCACCCGCAGGCCATTTTCCTGGGGCTCGATGTGAACGTCACTGGTCTGCATCTTGACCGCTTCGATCAGCAGTTCGTTCACCAGTCGAATAACTGACGGTGCCTGAGCTCCTTCGGCCAGTTCGCCGTAGTCTTCCTCAATGTCTTCAAGAAGCTCAATACCTTCTTCGTCGCGCTGCCGAACCAGCTCGTTAATCGTGTCACCGCCGACACCCAGCAGTTCGCGAATTCGTACGTTCAGTTCGTTGCGTCGAGTCAGAACGGGTTCCAGACGCAGGCCGCTGACGGTCCCGAGCTCATCGATTCCTTCCAGATTGAGTGGGTCATCTGTCGCGACAACCACGTGTCCGTTCTGTCGGTAAAGTGGCAGCAGCGAATGACGATAGATGGCCGATGTCGGAAACTGTGTGAGCAGCTCAACGTCAACTTCGACATCATTCAGATCGACATACTCCATCCCGAATTCATCGGCCAGCAATTTCAGCACAGCATCTTCGGTCACCAACCCCATCTTGATGAGAGTCTGGTCGATGCGATCATCGTCCTGTTCACTCTTCGCCAGCCCAAGCTGTTCCGAAGTGACAAGACCTTCATCAACAAATAGTTGTCCGAGTTCCATAATTTCGACTTAAGTTCGCTGTTTCTTGCACAGATGCCTGTCGTTCGTGTCATTGTTTTCACGTAAGGACTGCGGCCAAATAATAACACATTGACTGTATGCCGCCCGCGAACGACGATGACACGTGCCCACACTATCGGCTGCCACGACCGCCACCGGGGGCTCCGCCACCTCGACCGCCGCCAGGGGTCCCGCCAAATCCTCCGCGACTGCCGCCAGGGGTCCCGCCAAATCCTCCGCGACTGCCGCCCGAAGCGCCGCCCGTAGCACGTCCACCGCCACTGCGAATCCGTTCCTGAATCGCTCTGTTGATCGCATCCTGCTGCGGATTGCTGCCAGAACTCGGCTGACCAGATGTGCCACTGGTACCCGGACGGGACGGTGACCTGGTCGACGACGACGTGACCGAAACTCTGGGCAGCAGATTTGTCAGCACCTGCTGAATCAGGATCGGATCGGCATTCTTCAATTGAATCGAACGAACCATTCTGTTGGCGGCTTTGGCACGGTCGTCCAGGCCACGAACCACAAATTCCACTTCGTCAAACAGTGCCAGGCTGCTGCTGATCAGAATTGTGCTTGTCTGAGCATCAACACCCAGCGTCATCCGCACCTGCCCGGAATTCTTGTCTCCACCTCGCCCGCCGCCGCCGCCACCGCCACCGCCAAACACAGCGGCAAGAGGGTTTTGTTGCTGCTGACGGTTCTGTTGCTGTGCCTCAAGGTATGGCTTAAACACGTCCTGCACCAACGCGGCAACTTCATTGACGTCTGCGTGTTCCACAATGATGGATCGAGGCTGCATGTCTTTCAGTGAATCCGGTACGTCGTTGGAATCCAGAACTTTCAGAAATGCCAGAGCGTCCTTCACCAGCATCTGCGGCCCGGAAATGAACAGTGAGTTTGTTCGGAGATCCGGAATAATTTTCATCGATGTGGAACTGACCCCAAGTCCGCTCAGCCCTGTCATATCCATCAGGCTGCTGCCCATAGACGAAAAGCTGCTGCCCAGACTTCCCAGCATGCTGCTGCCGACAGAACTGGAGCTCGACGCCACCGAACTGCTGGGGAAAAACTGTGACAGCATATCGGCCGCTTCCGTCGCATCTGCAGATTCCAGATATACGACCGTCCATTCCGGCTTAAACGGCATCGACTGCTGCAGTTCGTCCAGCAGATCTTCCATACGGTCCAGTTGCGCCTCGTCTCGCGACGACAGAATCAGTTCATCACCGTAGACGATGATATCCACCGCATCAAAGTTGGCGGCCTGTCGCCCCTGACGTTCACCACGAGACGGCGGCTGCGATTCATCAGCTGAGCTGGCGAGAGGTGCCCGCACAGGAATAAACCGCTCCGCCGAGTGAGTAGATGGCTCTGATTCGCGATAACCGGATGCGACAGAGGTCTTCCGCGAACCGCGCCAGCGGCTGTCCGAAACGGTGTCGCGGGGCGACGAGAGAGTCCGTTGAGACAGCGGGCCAGGAGACGGTTTGGTCTGCGGTCGGGGAGCCTCCGGAGCCGCCTCAGAGCCGTCACCAAATTCACCGGAACTCGTCCGCCTGCTGCGAATCGGCCCCTGGTCCTGCGGAACGACGATGTTAATCTTGGTTCCTTCCTGAGCCTCCCATGCCTGCTGCAGAATCTTGATGAAGTCGTCCGGATTGCGGCCCTGCATGGAAAAACGCCGGACCGTGCCGCCATCCGTTCGCTGTCGTATGCCGGTACCATCCTCGCCCAGATCAGCCAGTACCTGTTTGATCTGAGTAATGTGTTCAATACTGCCGCGAACGATCAGCCGACGACCGTACAGGTCCGTTTCAATCGTCGGGGCGTCAGCGCCGTCACCCAGAAACAGAGAACGCAGCGTAGCGGCCGCAGACAGCGGATCCATCTGAGCCAGCGGAATAACGGCCACAGACCCGCTGTTGCCCGCTCCATCAAGTTGCCGAATCAGCGAGGCGACTTCCAGGTGCTGGCGTTCGGTGGCCATAATGTGAATTCGTCCAGTGCGACGATCTTCGTTCACAACCTGCACACCGGGAACATTCATCGCCGTCAATGTCTTTGTGACTTCGCCGGCGTCCGCAGACTTCACCTGATAGACCTCAAGGTATGTGCCCTTGCGGCCTTTCGCCAAAGGACTCCCATCGGGACTCTCAGAAACATCCAGCGTTTCGATGATGGTCGCCACCAGTTCGTGCTGCTTGGCCGTACCCGTCACCAGCAGGCTGTTTAAGCGCAGATCAGCGGCGATCTGAATTTCCGGCTCGGCTTTCTTGGCCGCCGGAGCCGGAGCCTGACCTCGGTTAAATGCCTGGCTGCGTGCCTGTGCCCGAGATCGCTCTTCCGCACTGACACTGACATTGGCCACATTCTGTCGCATACCGAACTGAGTCATCACGGCGATCTCCGCCTCCTCAGCATCCATATTTCTTAGATGGTAGGCTGTAAAAATCAGAGCGTCGGGCTTTGACTTGGACATGGCAGCCGTCAGCAGTCCGTGAATCCGGCGCAGGTTGGCGCCGATGTCCGTAACAATCATGATCTGGGATTCGGTCAGGGCAATCAGGCTGCCATGCGGCCCCAGCAGAGCTTCGACTTCCTGAGCAGCGCGGCCGGCATCCAGCCCATCCACTGAGATCGTGACATTGACCAGTTCATTGTCGCCCACCACCAGCTCATCGCCGATCTTCAACAGTTCCTCAGCATTCACGTCCGGAATCAGGCTGGGATAAATGTCATTGTCTGTATTAAGCACGATCAGAAAGTTGTCCTTCTGAACCATGGCATACCCCTTACGCAGCAGATAACCGTTCATGACATCCAGGGCCTGCTTGGCGTTGTACGTATTGTCATCGATGTGGCTGAACGTGCCGGGTGGAACCTGATTCAGGTCCAGCGTCAGGTCTGCTCCGTCAGCAAACATCTGCAGCACCTGATCCCACGGAGCAAAGCGAAAGTTGAAGGTGAACTCTTCAACCAGCCGTCGTTCTCCCGGAACGACGCTGCCACCAAAACTAGCCACGGCCTCCACGCCAGGCGGAGGCTCATCTGTCGGCCTCTCCGGCGCATCCCCCTGCGGCATACTTCCGGCTGCCGCGTCAGACCGTTCAGCGACCGCCTCTTCCTGCGGTTTGGGTGCCTGAGCCAACTCCTTTTCAAACCGAGACTTTTGCTCCGCGGTCAGCACTGACGTGTATTTTTCCTGCCACTGCTTGTTGAATGTGTCACGTTCTTCTTCGGATGCATCAAAGCCCAGTGCCCGTGAAGCCGTGCGTTGAGCACTGCTGAGTTCACCGATCTTTTTGATTTGCTCTTCGTCCAGACCGTATTCTTTGGCCAGAGCTTCGTTAGCCAGACCGCGTGGGCCCGCATTTGTAAGATACAACCCTCGCAAGGTCTTACGCTGAGAATCCTGCAGGACCGTCAGGGCGTTGTCCTGAAAAGCCGTTCTGGCCTTGATGATTGCCTGACCGAACTCTTCGCGGATCTTTGTCTTTTCCTCGTCCGTCTCAGCCGCTTCCAGCTTCTTTCGGTTCTCCTCAAACTGCTCACGAGTGGTCTGTGATGACTGCTGCAATTCCTGCAGTTTTTTGGACTGTTCTTCAGACAGACCCAGTTCCTGGTGAACTTCTTCACGTCGCAGAAGGTCGGTTTCTGAACCGCCCCGGCTGCGTTGTGCTGACACTTCCGAACTGAACGAAAGAGCCAGCCCCAGAATTACCAGGATGCGAATAACTTTGAGATCAGACATAGCCATCAAGTTGACCTTGAGGTTGTGGCAGGCTTGTGGGAACAACGAAGAATATCCAAGAGGCGGAACCCCGTGGAATCTGACAAAGAGTCTATATAGTTTACAGAATCGACCCAGAATCCGACTATTCTTCGGCAGGAGTACGATGATGCAAGCGAATCAGGTAACCTGCGTGGAAGTTGACGATTGTGATAACTAGCAACGTCACGACACGATATCACGCCTGACACGATATCACGCCTGACACGATTCGCGGTCAAAACCGGCCCACTACGTCATTTGCTTCTGAATTTCTTGCTGTTTTCTTCAGACGGTCCGGTACTCGAATCCGGTGCAAGGGTTTATCCATCCCAACCTGCCGTTGCTGAATGGCAAGAAAAGGACCGTTAATTACCTGCTCTGATCCTCCTCTGATTGTTGTAAGTCATTACCTGTAAATCACTTGTGCGCGCACACTCAGCCGTAACAAAGGTTACGTCGGTGTCGTTGCTCTGAAACCAGCATATTTCCTTGGGCGGCCACATGAAACGATCATTCGCCTATGTCATGGCATCCATAGTCCTAATTGTGCTGACACCCGCCGCTCCGTCCCAGGAACGAGGTGATTCTGGAGGGCGAAGCCGGGGTGGATTTGGTGACCGTGGCACCGGCGGAGGTGATCGGCGTGCATTTGGTGGCGGTGATCGTGGTGGCGGTGATCGAACTCGTGGATTTGGCGGAAGACCTTCCAGTGGCGGCGATCGAACCCGCAGTGCATTTGGAGGCGGAACTCCTGGCGGCGGCGATCGAACCCGCAGTGCATTTGGAGGCGGAACTCCTGGCGGCGGCGATCGAGGCGGCCGGCCGAGTTTAGACAGCAACGGCGATGGTCGCATCGACCAGAACGAAATCAACCAGATGTCTGACGGCATGCGGCAGTTCATGCAGTCGCGCGGGATCTCCATTCGCCCGGGCACTTCGATGGACGACTTTCGCAATCAAATGCGAGAACAGTTCAGCCGTTCTCGTGAAGAAGGTGGAGGATCCGGATCCGGACGTGGTAACGATTCTCGGTCCGACAATCGCGGCGGGTCTTCTGCCTTCCGGGCTCGTACGAAAGAACGAATGACGGTTGATCTGCCACCCAAGTACAGTGAACTGGATATCGACTACGACGGTCAGATTGGACTTTACGAATGGATTACCGCCAGACGCGAGTCGCTCGCCCAGTTCGATCAGATGGACATGAACTTTGACGGGATACTGACACCATCAGAGTTGTTGGTCTATGACGAAGTCATCGCCAGCGGTTCCCCCAAAGTGACATCCTACAAGCGCGAACGAATTACAATTGTCGGCGGCAGTAGTACACGGTCCTCAGGATCTGCCGCGATCCGGATGGGTGGCGGAGAAAAGGGTAGTAAACCTTCGGCAGAAGAGGTGCAAAAGCACGCAGCGACAGCCAAACGATACTTTGCCGCTATGGACAAGAACAAGGACGGAACGATTGGGGAAGACGAATGGGCACAAAGCCGTCGTTTAAAACCGTTCTTCGAAAAAGCTGGCATCAAGATTCGCTCGATGTCCGAATCAGACTTTGCCGGTAAGTACGCCCAGGCCATGAAATCCGTCGGCAAATAACCAGCGTCTGAGATCTGGTCACTTTGAACGGTGTGCGTGCAGGACTGGGGCTTCAGCAGCGCTGCGTGAATACAACTTGCTGATGCTGACACGTCAGAACTTCAATGAGCGTAGCCTTCCGTTTTTCTACCAGTCCATACCCGCTATTCAGAGCAGAAGTCAGCAGCCGGTGAATCGTGGCACACCGGGGAGATGCCCATGATTTCGTCCGGTCGTGTCGAAGTTTGCTGGCGAATTGCGTGCAGGACGATCAGTGCTGAAGTAGGATCACAATCAAGGCCTGAGATGCATTAACCTGGACACGAAACAATTCTCAGATGTGACCGGCACAAGTACCGAACGCCTGAGGGGACTATCTGCTGATGCGACGTCTGAACTGCTTCGTTGTGATCTGTCTGTACGGCCTGACTCTGGTGGCTGACGAACTGCCTCCCGGGGTCGTCAACACCCAGCAGGCCAGCGACCTTTCACTTTCACCTCAGGAATCACTGGCGCGCATCACCGTCCCGGACGGATTTCGGGTCACGCTGTTTGCCGGCGAACCCAACATTAGACGGCCGATCGCTTTTGATGTTGATGATCGAGGACGATTGTGGGTGGTGGAAAACTACTCACACCCCGAATGGAAAGCCGACGGCGCCAGCGATCGCATCATCATTCTGGAGGATTCCAATCACGACGGGCAGTTCGATCAGCGAACGGTGTTCTGGGACAAGGGACGCTACCTGACCGGCCTGGCCGTGGGTCACGGCGGCGTCTGGATCGCCAACACGCCGGAACTGTCGTTCCTGCCGGATCGCAACCAGGACGATGTGCCGGATTCCGAACCGATCGTCATGCTGGACGGATTTCAGAAATCCAGTAACAACGTTGTCAACAATTTTCACTGGGGACCCGACGGCTGGTTGTACGGAGCCATCGGCCTGTCCTCGAAATCACTGGTCGGCAAGCCGGGAACAGCGGAAGAGCACCGGACCAGCATCACCCGCGGCATCTGGCGGTTCCATCCTGTCGACCACATCTTTGAAAAGTTGGCCGAAGGCATGGTCAATCCCTGGGGAGCGGACTTCAACGAGTATGGTGACCTGATTACCTCCAACACGGTGCTCGCTCATCTGTGGCACATCGTTCCGGGTATGTATTGCGAACGGCGGGCATCAGAACAGGATAACCCGTATGCGTACAATCGCATTCAATCCATCACTGACCATTTGCACTGGGGCGGCGGCGGCTGGCAGGCGTCTCGCGCGCCGACAAGTAGAAAAGGGAACAGTCGGAAATCAGGAAATAACAAACAGCCTTCGCGCCAGGACACCGAGGATCCGGACAGCCATTATCATACGCATTCCGTGGCGGGCGGCGGCCACGCTCATTGTGGAGCGATGATCTACCTGGGCGACAACTGGCCGCAGCAGTACCGCGGCACTTTTTTTACGAATAACCTGCATGGCAACAGAGTGAACAACGATGTGCTGGTGCCCGCAAAGTCGACATACGTCGGCATACACGGCGAAGACTTCCTGTTCGGTAACGATCCGTGGTTTCGAGGCATGTCGATCAAGTACGGCGCGGACGGCGGCGTTTACGTTTCTGACTGGCACGACATTGGTGAATGCCACGACAGCGACGGCAGTCATCGCAGCAGTGGCCGGATCTACAAAATCGTATTCGGAGAACCATCGCCCCCTCTCACGGATCTGCAACAACTCAATGATGTTGAATTGGTGGAATTGCATCTGCATTCGAATGAGTGGTACGTTCGCCATGCCCGCAGAATTCTGCACGAACGGTCAGCGATGAAAACAGACCTCACCGTCGCCCGTCAGCGTTTGCGAAACATTTTTGACAACGAAAAAGACGAATTGCTCAAGCTGCGCGTACTCTGGACAAGGTATGTCGTTGACGACCTGAACGAATCAGAACTGACCAGGTTGCTGAGCCATCAAAGCATTCATGTGCGTCGCTGGGCCGTTCGTTTTCTGACCGACCGTCTGCGTCACGAATCATCGTCTCTGCCCCGGGGCGTGATCGACCACTTTGTCAGGATGGCCCACCACGACTCGTCACCGAAAGTAAGGCTGGAACTCGCCTGTGCGCTGCAACGCGTCAGCATCAATCGCCGGATGGCCATTGCCCGGGGATTGGTCTCTCATGCCGAGGACGCCACAGACCCCTACCTTCCACTGATGATTTGGTATGGCATCGAACCCGCCGTCACGACTGATGCCGACGCCGCATTGAAACTGGCCGCGTCTTCCCGTCTTTCACTTGTCCGACGACACATTGCGCGTCGAATTGTGGACGTGGAATCGCCACCCATTGCACAGGTCGTTGACGCAGCATTGCAGAATCACGACGAAACAAGTCGACTGGACCTGCTGCAGGGTATACTCGACTCATTAGACGGTCGTGGCCGGCAGACGTCACCCGAAACATGGAGCAAACTCTATCCGCAGGTCTCGTCTGCCGAACAACCATCGTTGCGGTCCGTGGCTGTTCGTCTGGCCATCATTTTCGGTGACAAACAGGCCATTTCCCGGCTCCGCGAAACGGCCCTTAACCAGGCGGCTGCCGCCAGCGACCGCCGTGATGCGCTGAGAGCACTGCTGCAGGTGAAGAACGGCGCACCTGTTGAAATGCTGCACCAGCTGGTGGCGGAAGATTCCGTGCTGCGAAATGATGCACTGCACGCACTGGTGATCAGCAACGCCCCGTCTACAGCCAGCGTGTTGTTGGACCAATATACAGAATTCGCACAAGACGATAAACGGGACGCCATCAGTGTGCTGGCGACTCGCCGCGGTTTTGCCGAAGCAATGCTGACGGCTATCGACAACGGTCGTATAAATCGTGCCGACGTATCGGCCTTCGCGCTGCAGCAACTGCGGGCCTTCAAGAATCCGGAACTACAACTGCGAATTCAGCAACTGTGGGCTGATGACGCGCAGCGGCTGAAGAAGTCGGACGAGATCGCCCAGTACACGAAACTGATGTCTACTGATTACCTTGCCAACGGGAATGTCAGCGCGGGGCGGCTTGTGTTCCAGCGGACGTGCGCGAAGTGCCACACGCTGTTTGGCGAGGGAGGCACGATCGCTCCCGATCTGACCGGTTCCGGAAGAAAGAAGACGGACTATATCCTCAGCAACCTGATCGATCCCAGCGCCGAGATCGACCGGGCTTATCGGCTGACAACGGTACTCACGACGGATGGACGTCTGCTGAGCGGATTTATGGTACAGCAGGACGACACGTGGCTGGTCGTCCGTACTCAGGACGCCCGGATCCGAGTGGCGATGAAAGAAGTCGAAGAACTCAGCACGTCAAACACGTCGATGATGCCGGAAGGAATGCTCCGCGACTTTACCGATCACCAGGTACGAGACCTGCTCGTTTACCTGGGCCATGCAGAACAGGTTCCGCTTCCGGATACGGCAGTCAGCAATTGACCATTCCATCACCTTTGTGTCATCGGCTGATGTCCTTCGTGAAACTGTCTGCAATGTTCGATGTCATGACTCATAAAAATCGGTTCTATCCGTCAACGGTGTGCTCCGCTGTAATACCCGGCTGCTGTCTGGTTTTGCTGTTTGCATGCCCACAGTGCGTTGCAGACAAGACTCCTCCCGCTGCAAGTGTCGTCGACCGGATGTTCATTGCCGTACACGACGGCACTGAGCAAAAGTATGTCGTGATAACGCCTGAGGGTCTCATACCCGGTCAGCCCGTATCAGTCATAATTGCACTGCATGGACATGGTTCAGATCGCTGGCAGTTCGTCCGTCAGCCGCGTGGCGAATGCCGTGCCACACGAGACGTCGCCGCGACCTATGGGATGTTGCTCGTTTCTCCCGACTACCGGGCAAAAACATCCTGGATGGGCCCGGCCGCAGAAGCAGACGTCGTACAGATCATCAGAGCTCTGAAGCAGCAGTTTGATGTGTCCCACGTCATCATTTGCGGCGGATCGATGGGGGGAACGGCCGCTCTGACGTTTGCTGCCCTGCATCCGGAACTGATCGACGGCGTCGTTTCTCTGAACGGAACGGCCAATCTTGTTGAATACGAAGGTTTTCAGGGCGCCATTACTGCCTCGTATGGCGGCTCAAAGAAGGAAGTCCCCGAAGAGTATCGCAAACGCAGTGCAGAGTTCTCTCCGGAGAAATTCTCGATGCCACTGGCCGCAACAACAGGCGGCCGGGACAACGTCGTACCCGCTGACAGTGTTCTGCGGCTTGTCAGCAGAATTGCCGGACGCAACCCCAATGTGCTCAGCATCCACCGACCAGACGGGGGTCACAGCACCAATTACACAGACACGAAGCAGGCACTGGAGTTTGTCATCGCCGCCAGAGTCCTGTCGCCAGCCGCGAACCGTTGAAGTTGTGATTTATGTCTTGCTCCCGGGTTCCGGCCTGAGAGCACTTATCCTGGAAGTTTCGCATCGGCGCACAGCATGGGCTTGTTGTGCACGGCGAAGCCGCGCTTTGCGGAAATGTGGTCCCATGTTCCCTTTTGAGAGCAGGGTTCCGGCAGTCCGGTCATCTTCCGAGCCGCAGCTGGAATCCGCCGCGGCCGGTGCCGCCTATTTGAACTGCATCGAATACACGTCCGCATTCCTGATTGTGAAACGCAGTCGGATGATGCCCTCATCCAGCGCCGGCTTCTGTTCCCAGACAACCGGAGCATCCACCGCATCACCGCTTAGTGTTCCTGACCTGCCAATGACCTGCCCAGCGTTATCCAACACTTCTACTGTTAACGCACCACCCGCGTTCACCACGTAGTTCAACAATAACCGTTGCCCTTTGTATCGCAGTGGTTTCGTCAACACGTTACCGCCGCCAATACCTCCGCGCAGAGCAACAAATCCATCCACACGGTACACAAATCGCCGAACTCGTCCGGGAGTACTTTCGTAATAGTTCTCTGTGCCGTATACAGAAATTTCATTCGGTTTGCCGGGCAGCTGAAACATGCCCCAGACCATATAGTTGCTGCGATTGTGGTTGCGATCCCTGGGGGCCGTGCGAGGAATAACAGCCTCAGCATAACGCTGGAACAGAACTCCGTCTCGACTGGTCATCAGGATCGGCTCAACCTGCTGGCTCTTCGGTTCGTATCGAGTGGGAAACCCAACGAACAGATGCGGCGCTCGAAAGTACTTCTGGATGGCATTGGTGTACAGATGCTCGTTGGGCGTCCCTTCAGAATATGTCAGGTCCGCTTCGTTTTCCCAATGCATGAAATCCTTCGACGTAGCCGTGCGAATCGCGCGAACTCCGTCGCCGAAGTAACGCCAGTACGCTCGGTATTCGCCACGATCCGTATCCCAGAACGCGAGGTTTTGCGAATCAAAGGCCCCATTCGTAATCACGGGCTTTTCCTGACCCAGCGTCCAGTGCACACAGTCGGGTGATGTAAAAGGCACCAGCCCGCCACCAAAGCTGCCGACACCACCAAACGCTTTGTAATTCTCCTCTGCAGGAGCTGCCGGATTGGCGTCACGAAACGCTGTGAAGTTGTGCGTTCCCGGCCCCAGCCAGACGATATTGTTGTCTTTCGAACCGTTCCATTCGAACAGGCCAAGATTCGGTTTTGTCCAGTGAATGCCGTCTTTGCTTTCGGCGTAACAGGTGACTTCTTTGTGAACGGCCTTCATCTTTTCGTCGTGCCGCCAGCCTCGATAAATCATGCGGTACGTGCCGCCGTCCTGAAACACGGTGTAATAGCCACTCGTGTTGCCTTCCCATGGCTCACCCGTTTCCAGGACAACTTCCTGCGGTTCCGGACGAATCAACTGCCGACCAACGTCTCCATCCATGCCGCTAATCAGGTGACTGTCAACGAATAATTCCAGTCGGTTAACGATATCGATCGGTTCCGCACCGACGGCTATTGTGGACACTGTGACCTGTAGGAACATCGTCACGGTTACAATCAACCTGATGTAAATCGCCATGTTATGCCATTCTGTCTGATGGAACGTCGAAACAGAGGATAGAGAAAAAGAAAGCCCGATCTCGAAACCAGGCCTTGTCTGTCCCGTGTTCCGCCCGGGGAAATCCGAAGCGTGAAACATGCGGACTGGAATCCTGGAAGCTGGGAGTCAAACTGTACATGTCTGAATTCCAGGAGATCATACAGTGTTCCATGACCGAAACGCAGGGGCGCCGTAAAACGAATGGTAAGTTCACCCATGAATATCCCGTTGGCTCTGTCTATTCTGGTACCCGTTATTGCTTCGTTCGCCGTTAGCGGCGATGAACAGCCCATGGGCAGCGTGCGTCTGAATCGCCAGGACCAGCCGGAGTCCGTCGGCAATCTGACAGTCGCCTCGAACTTTGAAGGAGCATCGGTTGCTGACGTAACTATTGATCAGGCCATGCGTTCCATCAGCTTCATGCCCGGCGGCAATCCTGAACGCGGCTGGCCGTGCTGGTGGTACTTTCGCATTGACGGGATAGATCCTGGTGAAACCATCACGCTGAAACTGCAAGGATCAACGGCCACCGTCGGCCAACAAAAACCGCTGGCGGCGTCATGGGCGACGCCAAAGCAGGCGACATGGTCCGCCGACGGCACGACATGGCTGCACACTGACAACGGAGATCGTGAGGATGAATGGATGGTCTACACGCTTCAGCCCGATGCCCCATCCGTATATGTCGCCTGGGGGCCGCCTTACACACCAGCAACGGCTGCCAAGTTCGTTCAGGCAATCGGCAAAGCATCACCGTATGCAGAAGCCACCGAACTTTGTCGTTCACGTGCAGGTCGCTCAGTACCGCTGCTGCATGTGCGAGAAGGACAACGGTCCACTGAAGAGCGATTCGGCGTTTGGGTACAGGCTCGACAGCATGCGTGGGAAAGCGGTTCAAGCTGGGTGGCGCAGGGCTTTGCAGAATGGATTGTGAGCGACGATACGGATGCCGCATGGCTGCGACGGCATGCTGAGATCTATATCGTCCCTGTGATGGATGTCGACAACACAGCAACCGGCAACGGCGGTAAGAACGCATTACCTCACGATCACAATCGGGACTGGTCATCAAATCCACATTGGAACGAAGTCCAGGCCGCTCAGCGGATGGTGAGCGAACTAATCGATGACGGTCGCATGGATGTGTTTCTCGATCTGCACAACCCGGCACCGGGTGATCCCAGCTTCTTCTACATTCTTCCTCAGGAAATGCTGAAAGAGCCCATGATCAGCCTGCGTGACCGTTTCATCGACCTCGCATATGCTCGGATCAGCAGGATCAAGCCGCTGATCCCGATGAGTAACAAACCCAAGGTGACTGGCGCCGGATATCATCCGCTCTGGCGGCAAATCAGTTCCAATTGGGTCTGTATGAAAGGTAATCCGCACACTGTCAGCCTGTGCCTTGAAACGATCTGGAACTATAAGAACAGCACGACCGAAGGCTATCGAGCCGTCGGGGCTAACCTGGCGACCGCCGTGGGCGAATACCTGGCCGAACGTCCCGCCCGCAATTGACTCTTTTCGTCGCTGACGAGTGCCATGCCTTCCGGGGTCGAGTAGACTTCCGTTTGGCGACAGAGTCGCCATCATCCCTGTCTGACGTGCCACTGCGGTGCGTTCGCCTGCTGCGTCGCAAAAATAACTAACCAAGTTACTCACATGAAAACTATCCTGATTATTCTTCCGCTGCTGTTGTTTTCCATTGGAAATCTGAGTGCCGATGAACGTCCCAACATCGTCTTTTTCTTTGCCGATGATCAAACTATCAGCACGATCAGCTGCTATGGCAACTCTGTCGTTAAGACACCGAACCTCGATTCCCTCGCGGCTCGTGGCACGCGATTCGAAAACGCCTTCGTCAGTCATTCGATCTGCTGGGTGAGTCGCACCACGATTCTGACTGGACTGATCGGTCGTAGTTATGGCACGTCCGCCAACGCCGACCAGGCACGACCCGATGCTGTTGAAACGCTGCACCCGGACATCCTGCGCGAGAACGGCTACCGCACCGGTTACTTCGGGAAATGGCATGCCAAGATGCCCAGGGGTTACCGCAAAGAAGATCATTTTGACGAATTCGAAGCGATCGGACGGAACCCATTTTACAAGAAACAACCCGATGGCAGTCTGCGACACGAAACAGAATTGATCGTCGATCGTGGGATCAAGTTCCTGAAGAACCAGCCAAAAGACAAACCTTTCGCACTGAACTTGTGGTTCAATGCCTGCCACGCCGAAGACAGCGATCGTCGCCCGGGCATTGGCGCGTTTCCGTGGCCCCGAGCGGTCGACGGAATGTATGACGACGTGCAAATCGCCCCGCCGCGACTAAACGATCCGGCGATCTTTGACGGGCTGCCTGACTTTCTGAAAACGACCATCAACCGCGAACGTTTCTTCTGGCGGTGGAACACCGATCAGAGATATTTGACGAATATGCGAGCCTATTACCGCATGGTCAGCGGCATCGATGGTGCCATTGGTCGATTCATGAGTGCGCTGGAAGAAGCGGGACTGGCTGACAATACGATCATCGTCTATTCCGCCGACAACGGTTATCACATGGGTAATCGGGGCCTGGCGGGGAAGTGGTCACATTTTGAGGAATCACTGCGAGTACCTCTGATTGTGGCGGATCCGCGCGTCCCGGAATCTCAGCGCGGCCAGGTTACTGATGCACTGGCGTTGAACCTTGACCTGCCAGCCACATTTCTTGACTGGGCGGGCATCGACATCCCCGATCGATATCAGGGCCACAGCCTGCAACCCGTCGTTGCAACCGGCAAGCCTGCGGACTGGCGGACAGAAACCTTCCATGAACACTTTGCCGTTCGCACTCGTATCCCGGCCTTCGAAGGGCTCAGAAACGAACGGTTCAAATACGTTCGCTACTTCGATCACGGCAACCGTGAATTCCTGCACGACCTGAAGAATGACCCCGACGAGCTGATTAATCTCGCAGACGATCCCCGGCACTTGGATACCCTGAAAGCCATGCGAAACCGAACGACATCGCGTGTGAACGAAGTCGGCGGGCCGCTTGATCCGCTGCAGGCTAAATTCACAGCTTCCACCGTTCCTCACCCCGAGGCATCCGCAGCAGTTGGCTCAAGACCTGACAAAGACGGATTCGTTCGCGTTTTTGATGGCAAGTCGCTGCGGCGCTGGACGGGCGATACGAAGTACTGGTCGGTCGAAGACGGAGCGCTCACCGGCGTGACGGACGGCTCGCTGAAGACGAATCGTTTCATTACCTGGAAAGATTCTACGATCCGCAATTTCGATCTGCGAGTTAAGGTGAAAGTGACTGCCGGAGGCAACAGCGGCATTCAGTATCGAGGCACATCACGGCCTGATCTGGGACTCGACATCGTCACAGGTTACCAGTGCGACGTTGTCGCAAACACGCCGCAGTACAATGGCATGCTGTATGAAGAAAAAGGCCGACGAATCCTGTCGCATACCGGCGAGAAAGTCATCATCGACCCGGCCGGACAGCCATGGGTTGTCGGTCAGATGCCGGTGAAAGAATTTGCCCCCGACGAGTGGCACGATTTTCGTGTGCTGGTACGAGGAAATCATCACCAGCACTGGATCGACGGACACCAGACCGCAGACCTGATCGATCTGGATGAAGCCGGCCGAGTCCTGGAAGGCGTACTGGCCGTGCAGGTTCACGTAGGTCCGGCGATGAAGATTCAGTACCAGGACTTCCGAATCAAACACCTGCCCGACAGTCTGCCACTGCAAACAGCAGCAGACCATCCCATTCCAAAGGAAGCATACGGCGTGCGACCTCAGGGACGCCTGCCAAAGGGCTGGAAAGCGCCGGTATACGGTCAGAAGTGATTGCGCAGCGGAATTCCTGACTGAATTTCACTGCAGTGAAGCGACTTTCTCCACCGTTCAGCTGCAAAACTGCTTTTCAGAACCGCCGGACATCCGTGCGATTCGCACTCACCGGCGTTCACTGCCACGCTGCCGTTGGTCAGGCGAACAGTTCGGACACAACTTTGCCACCTTCCGGACCGGTCAGGCGGTGGTCGCGGCCTTCGTGCCAGTATTTCAGGTCGTTGGCTGGCAGGCCGAGTGCGTGCAGAATCGTTGCGTGCAGGTCTCGGAAATGGACCTTGCCTTCAACAGCTCTGTCGCCGGTGTTGCTCGTCTTTCCGTGAACATACCCGTTCTTAACGCCACCACCGGCCAGCCAGAATGTGAAACCGCGTGCATTGTGGCCGGTTTCGTCTTTGCCGTCGTCCGGCGTCAGACCTGGTCGGCCAAACTCGCCACCACACACAACCAGAGTGTCTTCCAGCAGACCACGCTGATCCAGATCCTCCAGCAACGCGGCTGTCGGCGCATCGACGGTATCGCAGTTGGCCTTCAGGTCGCGGCGATGATTTTTATGCTGATCCCAGCCGCCATGATTGACTTCGATAAATCGCACTCCGGCTTCTGCGAAGCGTCGGGCCAGCAGACACTGCCGGCCGAAATCCGTAGGACGACACGTGCCGATCTTAAGTTTCTTACCGACACGATACTTTTTCAGTGTTTCCGGCGACTCATCAGATAGATCCAGCAGAGCTGGCGCCGATGCCTGCATGCGGAAACCAAGCTCCATTGACTGAATCACGCTGTCCAGTTTGTCATCGCCGGGGCGTCGCTGCAGATGCTGTCGGTTCAGCGACTGCACAAAGTCCAGTTGTCTGCGTTTGGCAGTCAGCGGCAGGTGCTCGCTCACCACATTGCGGATCGTCGCCACCGACATGTCTTCGCCGTTCACACCAATCGGCGTGCCGTTGTAAATCGAAGGCAGAAAAGCACTGGAATAGATCGAACTCTTGGACGTGTTCAGGCTGATGAATCCGGGCAAATTCTGGTTCTCAGTCCCCAGTCCGTAGTTGATCCACGAACCCAGGCTGGGCCGTTTGCGCAGACGTTCGCCGGTGTGCAGTTGCAGAAACGACTGAGCGTGAATGCCGGTATCCGCGTACATGCCGTTGATAACGCACAGCTTGTCCGCATGTCCGGCGGTTTCAGGCAGCAGTTCCGAAATCCACAGGCCGCTGTCTCCATGCTGGCGAAATCGAACAACAGAACCCGGATGCTTCTTCTTACCCGTCTGCGGTTTGTAGTCGAACGTGTCCATCTGAGCCGGACCGCCACTCATGCACAAAAAGATGACTCGTTTCGCGCGCGCCGCCAGCGGTGGTGTTTGAGCAGCGAGACCAGCGGACGTCGCGGTGGAAGCCTGCTGGGCGCACAGACCCTGCAAAGCAAGAAAGCCAAAACCGCAGGACGCCGACTGCAGCATGCTGCGCCGTGAATGATTCATGATTGACATTGATTAGTCCACGTACCGGAATTCATTCGTGACCAGGAGCGCATGGCACAAACTGCTCCACGCTTTTTCTTCAGATTCCAAATCGTTCTGTGTCAATCGCAGATACTCGTCGGCATTTTCAATTTCTTCCGACGTGGCCTCACGGGCAAACACCTGCTGCCACGCAAAGTGCAGCCGAACTTTTTGATCTTCTGCTTTCTTCGTCACATTGGCAGCCAGACGTTCAGCCTGCTCGATCACAAACGGATTATTGTAAAGGTGCAGCGCCTGATTCGGAACGGTGCTGATGTTGCGCTGCCCCGTGACAGCCGTAAAGTCAGGCAGATCAAAGGCTGCCAGTTCCGGCGGCGGTGAACTTCGCAGATAGCACAGATACACGCTGCGATGATTGCTGGGCTGATGCAGATTGCCGGCAAGATTCACCAGAATATCACGATGCCGAATGATTGAACCGTCCGCCGCGGTGAGGTCCAGCTGTCCGCTGACTCTCAGCATGCTGTCGCGCAGTGATTCCGCGTCCAGTCGGCGGCGATTGTGCCGGGTCAGCAACAGATTGCCGGAATCCGCTTCCGTCAACGTCTCGTCGGCATCACTGCTCAGCTGATAAGTCCGACTCAGCACAATGTTTCGAATCATTCGCTTCACGGACCACTGTTCGTCGACAAAGCGAATCGCCAGATGATCCAGCAGTTTCGGATGCGTCGGTCGTTCGCCGTAGACGCCGAAGTCATTCGGTGTCCTGACGATTCCAGCACCGAACAGGTGCTGCCAGATACGGTTGGCCATCACACGTGCGGTCAACGGATGGTCGCCGCGAGTCAGCCACTGCGCCAATTCCATGCGTCCACTTTGCTTGGGGGCAACCTCGATTGAATCATCCGATTCGAACCTGCACGCGGTCAGAAATCCTCGCGGCACGGCGTCGCCAAGTTTCTTTGCGTCACCTTTGATATTCAGGTTGCAGTCCGCCGGCGTCTTTCCGTCACGGACTCCCATTGCCAGAGGCGTTCCAACCGGCCATTTGGATTTCGGAATTGGTTTTGGCTTTCCAGTGTTCGATTCAGGTACCAGAACGGTTTCGACAAAGCCTTCCGGTGGCGGAACATTGGCCGCAGCCTTCAGTACATGCAGATCCGTTTTCGGAGCCGTCAGTCCTTCGTGGGCCGCTGTCCCCCACATGGTTTCAGAACTGGTGAAGATTCCGGCCAGCGCGTAATAATCACGAGCAGGCACAGGATCGAATTTGTGGTCGTGACACCTGGCACACGCGACGCTAATGCCCATCACTCCGCTGCCGATCACATCAATCTGATCGGCGACAACGTCCATATCAAAATTAGTATTCATCGCCTTGGCCGGTTTGGCCGCCATGGCCAGAAATCCGGTGGCCACCAGATGCCCGTCGCGCTGCTGGTCAGAATCCGCCGGCAGCAGGTCACCGGCGATCTGTTCTGTCAGAAATCGATCATACGGCGTATCGGAATTGAACGCGGCGATCACGTAGTCGCGATACCGCCACGCATGAGGAAACGTTGGATTGCGGCCGAGACCGTCATTGCCGTTTGATTCTCCGTAGCGGGCGACATCCAGCCAGTGTCGACCCCAGCGTTCGCCAAACTGCGGACTTGCCAGCAGGTCGTCGACGAGTCGCTCGACCGCAGCGTCTCCGACGTGATCATGATCAGCCACAAATCGTTCAACGTCTTCGAATGACGGCGGAAGACCGATCAGATCAATGTGTAAACGACAAATAAGTGTCCGGGGATCGGCATCGTTCGCTGGCTGCAACCCCGCAGCCTCAATCTTCGCCAGCACAAAACTATCCAGAGAGTCGCGTGCCCACGAGGTGTTCTGCACGTTCGGTATCGGTGAGTTTTTCGGTGACTCAAATGCCCACAACGATTCCGGATCATGAATGACCGCTGTCTGGGCCTCAGCTTCCGACGTAGCAGGGTACGGTGCACCGCGTCTGACCCATTCCACAAAATCGTTGACGACGGCTTCCGACAAAGGCTCCTCAGGAGGCATCTCAACGCCGTCGTACCGCAGCGACTGAATGAGTAAACTTTCATCAGGCTTGCCGGCAATGAACGGAGTCCCGGCTTCTCCGCCCTTCAGCAGACCATCACGACTGTCCAGCAGCAACTTGCCTCCGACTTCCTTCGCATCCGCGGAATGACATTCGTAACAATGCTTCGCCAGGGCCGGACGAATTTTCGTTTCGAAGAACTGAGTGTCGGCCGACGACAACGCAGACTCATCACCGGCGCACGCAGCATTCAGGATGGAGGCGGTCAGCAGAACAGGAATTGTGAAGCGAAGAAAATTCATGGCGCGATCGCGCTGAAGGCAGGCAAGTGTGCAGAATGACATTATCACCGAAAAGAGAACCGAATGTAAAGATACTACTTCTGCGGTTTCCTGACACAGCGTTTTCCGCCGAATGCCCCACTTACAACCCGTAAACGCCGTCGTTTCGTTTCATCGAATTTGATTGTGGTCGCGCTGCATTTGAGTGTGCCTTCCGATATTGTGAACGTTGCAGAATGATGCGAGATCCCGGGAAACACAGCGAACGCCAAGTCTGTCGGCCGCAATAACTATGAAATGGACTGCAGAATGACACGAGTATTTGCTCGCTTTCCCGGTGCACGGCTCACGGGTAACGGAACGGTTCAATCGATCTGCCGCCTTGCAGTGATTGCTGTGGCTGTGCTGAGTCCAGAACTGGTTGATCTCGTGGGCGCCGGCGATGAAGTGCTGGCGAATAAAACCGCCTCAGTGCCTCACGTAGTGTTCGTCATCGGTGAACGCGGATACAAGACTGCCGAAACCCTGCCGTTGTTTGCGGACCAGGAATTGGTGCCGCATGGATTCCGGTGCAGTTTCGTCACCGCCGACCCGAAGAACGCCAATCATTTTCCCGGTCTGGAGCTGGTAGAGCAGGCAGATATCGTATTCCTGAGCGTGCGACGTCGAACGTTGACGGACAAGCAACTGGGAATCATTCAAGCTCATCTGAAGGCCGGCAAGCCATTAATTGCGATTCGCACGTCGAGTCACGCATTCGCGCTGAGCAATGGGGAACCACCTGCCGGACACGTGGAATGGAAGAACTTCGATCGTGAAGTGCTGGGCGGTCATTACGAAGGTGACCTTGGAAACAACGGCGGCACTAGCGTCACAACAGAACTTCGGGCCGAACAGCATCCGATTATGACAGGAATCCGTCGCAAATCATTCCACAGCCAGGCAACGTTGTATCGCTCCTCGGAACTCGGATCGAAAACGAGTGTCATCCTGCGAGGTATCACGCGTATCGACGGTCAACCGGTCGAAGTGCCCATTGCGTGGACCAACCATTACGGTCAGTCTCGCATATTCTATACGTCACTCGGACACGGCACCGACTTCGCTCAGCCAACATTCACGGGGATGCTGATCAATTCGGTGCGCTGGTGCCTGGATCTGCCGATGGTCGGTCAGACTGTGGCGGGCTCAGGAAGAACGGCAGACATGTCGCCAGCAGCGCGGAATAAGTACAAAGCCGGTCTGGCGGACAGCAAGGAAGTTGAAAAAGTGATTCGTGAATTCGCCGGCCGAGGCGAAGTGGGCGACGACAGTGAACCCACCGCAGCCGCCGATGCGATGTCATTTTTTCAGGCGCATGAGGATTTTGAAATCGATCTGATCGCGTCGGAACCAACGATTGCGCAACCGTTGTTCATGAGTTGGGACCATCGCGGCCGAATGTGGATTGTGCAGTATCGGCAGTACCCCTTTCCCGCCGGCCTGAAGGTCGTGCGATACGACCAGTACCTGCGAGCCGTGTTTGACAAGGTACCACCTCCCCCCCCGAATCATTTCGTGGGCAAGGACATCATCACCGTGCTGGAAGACACAAACGGCGACGGCAGGTACGACAAATCCAAGGACGTGATCAAAGGATTGAATATCGCGACGTCGGTTGTCGTCGGTCGTGGCGGCATCTGGGTGCTGAATCCGCCGTATCTGCTGTTTTACCCGGATGCTGACGGCGACGATATTCCCGATGGCGACCCGGAGGTTCATCTTAGCGGTTTCGGACTCGAAGATACCCATTCCGTTGCGAACAGCCTGTCCTGGGGGCCGGACGGCTGGCTGTACGGCGCCAACGGCAGCACAACCACTGCGACGATCAATTCAGAAGCAACACGCAATGTCCACTTCAAAGGTCAGTGCATCTGGCGTTACCACCCAGTGACGAAAGTCTTCGAAGTCTATGCCGAAGGCGGCGGGAACACCTTCAGTATTGAGCATGATTCAAAGGGGCGCATCTTTTCAGGCACGAACAACGGGGCCACTCGCGGGATGCATTATGCCCAGGGTGGTTACGCGAAAAAGAACTGGGGCAAACACGGACCGCTCACGAACCCCTACGCGTTCGGCTATTACCAGCACATGCGGCATGAGGGAGACAACGACCGCTTTGCTCAGACCTTCGTCATCTACGAAGGCGGCCGGTTTCCGGAACGTTATCACCGCATGGTGATTGCCGCCAATGCTCTGCACAATCGTGTGTGGGGCAGTCGTCTGTTCACTGATACGTCGTCGTTTAAGACCGTTGACGTGCCTCCGCTTGTGGTCTCCAGCGATCGCTGGTTTCGACCGGTTGATGTTAAAGTGGGCCCGGATGGAGGCGTCTATCTGGCGGACTGGTACGACAGTCGGCTGACACACGTAGATCCTCGAGACAACTGGCATAAATCCAGCGGACGGATCTATCGCCTGCGCGGCAGCAACGCCAGACCGATCGCACCGTTCGATCTGACAATACTGTCAAACGAGGAACTGATCGAACAGTTCTCGCATCCGAATAAATGGTTTCGGCACAAAGCCGTACAGGTGCTCGGTGAACGAGCTGATTCGTCCGTCCTTCCGATGCTCAGGCAGATTGCGGCCAGCGCTGACGACTCGCGGTCGCTGGAAGCACTTTGGGCGCTCAATCTGTCGGGCGGGTTTGACGACGAGGTGGCAGGCCGACTGCTCGACCATACGGATCCGCACGTGCGTCGCTGGACAGTCCGTCTACTGGGCGATTCACGGGGAGTCACACCGCACGTGGGCAACAAACTGGCGCAACTTGCGGAAACAGAATCTGACCCGGAAGTCCGCTCGCAACTGGCTTCTTCTGCGAAGAGACTTTCTGCCACGCACGGTCTGGCCATTGTCCGGCAGCTGCTGGCGCGCGAAGAAGATCGGGACGACCTTCACATTCCGTTGCTGAATTGGTGGGCCATTGAAGCGAAGACGGAATCAGACCGTGGCGATGTGCTGGATCTGTTTCGTGAACCAGCGTTCTGGCGCCTGCCCATGGTCCGCGACGCAGTTCTGAAACGCGTCATGCAGCGGTATGCGATGGCAGGTGGAACGGACAATTTTATCACATGTGCACGGCTGTTGAAGCTGGCGCCCGGTTCTGATGAAACGCGCCTGCTGATGTCAGGGCTGCAGGCAGCGTTTCTCGGCCGACAAATCACAAACGTGCCGGAAGAATTGGCACAGGCGCTGTCCGACTATCAAAAAAGTCTCGGGGAATCCGACCTCGCGTTAGGCCTGCGGCTGGGCGACCAGGCGGCCATCGACCGCGCCATCCGTTTCGTATCAGACACCAAATCCGATCACGCTCAGCGGCTGCAGTACATCGAAATCCTGGGACAGATCAAACAGCCCGGAGTCGTTAAGCCGCTGCTGAATCTGCTGAATCGACCTGCGGACTACTCTGCCAAGCGAATCGGAATGCTGGCACTGGCAAACTACGACGATCCGGTCATCGGGCAGACCATCTGTCGTCGCTATCATTCGACTTTGCCGGATGAACTCGGCGTTCGCAGCACAGCGCAGCGAGTACTGGCGACACGAACATCGTGGGCACTTAGTCTGCTGGCCGAGGTCGAAGAATACCGTATTAAATCGCAGTCAATCCCGCTGGACGTCGTGCAGCAGATGTCGCTCCACGACAACGCGGACATAAAACAACTGATCGAAAAGCACTGGGGCCGAGTCCGCAGCACCACATCCGCAGAAAAGAAAGAGCAAATCGAACGCCTGAAGAATCTGCTGAAGCAGGACAGTGGAGACCGGTCTCGCGGCGAGCAGTTGTTCAAGAAGAACTGTGGCATCTGTCACACATTGTTCGGAGAAGGCGGTCGTACGGGGCCGAAACTCACAGGCTACGAAAGAACAAATCTGACATTCCTGTTACCGTCCATCGTCGATCCCAGCGCAGCGATTCGGGAAGAGTTCACGAATTTTCTGGTGTTGACCACCGATGGTCGTACGGTGACGGGACTAATCGACAAACAGGATCAGCGCACCGTCACGATGCGTCTGGTCAACAACGAAACAACGCTCATCAACCGCGATGATATTGAAGAATTGAAAGCACTGGACGTTTCCATCATGCCGGAAGGGCTGATGAAGAAACTGACAGATCAGGAAACGCGTGACCTGCTGGCATACGTCATCAGCAACGCCCCCAGCTAGACGTTGCCAACCGCCGGCGGATGCTGTCTTACGCCCCGGAATGACTTGCCATCGGATTCGTGAATACCACTCCGGTAGACCCTGGAATTCTCGTCAAGCCACAATACACCGGCCGCAGCGAGAATTTGTTTCCCGCACAAAGCGGCAGACGTATCTTCGTTGAGCGACTGTTCGACCTGTCGCGTGGGTGTTTACCGCAAGTCGCGGCTGGTTACCGCAAAAATGCCCGAGGGAGGACGGAACATTGTTTTTTCCTCACAACGTGAACAGAATAGCGTTCGCAGGAAGTGCGGCAATAAACAAATTTGCACAGGCACGTCAATCGACAGCGGGCTCGAGAAGAAAGCGGATCCGACATGAAGTCTGCTCCCGGTACACGCCAGCCATATCAATACACCCTCGCCGTGATGGTACTTGTCCTGACCCACATTCATGGCGTCTGCGCGATTGAACCATGGCGCCAAAACCCATGGTACTGGTCACATGATGACAAGCCGGTGCTGCTGCTTGGCGGAAGTGATGACGATAATTTATTTCAGTGGCCGCGGGAAAAACTAATTCCACAGCTGGACAGAATCGTCGCAGCAGGCGGCAATGTTATTCGAAACACGATGAGTGACCGCCAGGACAGCGGCTTCGAGGTGTATCCATTCCTGCAGCTGGAAAATGGAAAGTACGATCTGTCGCAGTGGAATCCGGAATACTGGCAACGGTTTGAAACTATGCTGACGGAAACCGCCCGCCGCGGTATTTTCGTTCAGATCGAAATCTGGGACCGCTTTGATTATACGGACGTGCGAGCTCACGATCCCGAGCGCTGGGCAAAGCATCCGTACTGTCCGACCAGCAACATCAATTACACGTTTCAGGAATCCGGCTTCGCCGGGCGATATCCAGCCCACCCGGGAGCCAATCGGCAGCCATTTTTCTTTACGACACCCAGGCAGCGCAACAACACAGTTGTGCTGCGGTATCAGGAGTCATTCGTCAACAAACTGCTTGACCATTCTTTGAAGTTTGACAACGTCCTGTACTGCATGGACAACGAAACGTCCGGTGACGCTGAGTGGGGCGAGTACTGGGCTCACCTGGTGCACCGCCGTTCTGGCCAGGTCAGCAAACGTGTTATGGTCACAGAGATGTGGGATGACTGGGACCTGAAGTCCAAACGCCATCGCCGTACGTTCGACCATCCAGAGCTGTACGGCTTTGTGGACGTATCACAGAACAACCAGAACAGCGGCCAGAAACACTGGGACAATTTCCTGTACGTCAGAAGATACCTCAGCCACCAGCCCCGCCCCATGAACACCACGAAAACTTACGGGGCCGATGGCAACAAGTTCAAGCACACCGACCAGGATGCGATTGAACGATTCTGGCGACATCTGCTGGCGGGAGCCGCATCGATTCGCTTTCACCGGCCTGACTCAGGACTGGGTATCAATGACAGGGCCGTTGCCTGTTTGCGGGCCGCTCGCCGTGTCGAAAAACTGGTACCCTTGTGGGATGTTGAACCGGCGAACGAACTGTTGAAAGACCGGTCGGGCAACGAAGTCTTTCTGGCCGCGACGACGCGGCAGGATGCACTCATCCTGTATTTTCCGGCCGCGAAGCACAAACAAAGTGTGACGTTGAACGTAGACAATCCGCAGGCGAATCGACAGATTGACTGGATCAATATCGACACCGGCAGCGTGGAACACAGTGGCACGACGATCGCGACAACTTTCGCGCCGCCTCAGGTCGGTAACTTTGCAGCAGTCCTCTGCCTTGAGCCCCGGGACGATGCAGACAATGAATAGACGCAGTTTCCCCCTGTCACACGCATCCGAAAACCCGAAGCGTGAGCGAGTGACTAGAAACGAAGCAATCTTAAAGACGGGCCTCGCTTTCCCGTCAAGCTACCAGGGGTTTTAGAACGACTTGCAGGCGGTCAGAAAACGAGCAGGAAGACACGTATGACAGAACACATCGAATCCTCAGCAGAAAGAGTCACAGGCGCCGACCGGGGGTTGAACGCAACACCTTCTGAGCGTGTTATGTCCGTTGACACGGTCCGCGGTCTGACCATCCTGCTGATGATCTTTGTGAACGATCTGGGTCCGGCCGCACCGACATGGATGCACCACATTCAGCCACCGGACGCGGACGGAATGACTCTGGCCGACATCGTGTTTCCTGCCTTCCTGTTTATTGTCGGCATCTCTATTCCGCTGGCCACAGAAAGAGCTCTGGCGGCAGGCAGGACACACATGCAGGTCCTGTCACATATACTGACTCGAACGATGGGTCTGTTAATCATGGGACTGATCGGACTAAACCAAAGCGGGGACGAAACCCTCGGTAATCCGTTGTGGGGCCTGGCTGCATATGTGGCCATTATCCTGGCATGGTCTGTGATTCCGCCCGAATCAGGACGACGACGCAATGTCTTCATCGCATTGAAGTCGTTGGGCGCAGCCAGCCTTATCATTCTGCTGATCATCTATCGCAATGCACCGGCGGCAACCGAAGTCATGTTCATTGGGCCTGTGGCAAACTGGATCTGGCTGCAAACTGGATGGTGGGGCATCCTGGGATTAATCGGATGGTCGTATCTCACAGCGTCGGTGATATATCTGCTGCTGCGCACTCGTCGTGAATGGCTGATGGGAGCGATGGCACTATTGTTTGTCAATTATCTTGTGTTCAGTGATGGAGGGTTCTTCACCCGAATCGCCGACAAGGTCTGGCTCGATCCGCTGCTGCCGCTGCTGCATCTTCTGGAAAATTCCATGGGGTATGTCGTCCGCTTCGTGGATTTGCGAAGTGCAACAGGCTCGCTGGCCGCGATCGTGGTCGCGGGAAGCCTGCTTGGAACAACGTTGTCAGGGCCGCAAAAGCTGAATGATCATGCAGCCAGAATCAAGTGGGCGGCTGTGTTTGTGCTGGGGCTGACTGTGTCAGGCCTGGTATTCGACAACTTCGCAGGCGTCAACAAGATTGCGGCAACACCGACATGGTGTCTGTGGTGTGCAGCGTTAACGTGCGGGGTGTGGACCGTTGTCTATTGGGTGATGGACGTTCGCGGCGCGGTCAGATGGTCGGTCATTGTACGACCGGCGGGAGCAAACCCGCTGATTGCGTATCTACTGCACCCGGTATTAATCTTCGTGATTTCGATCTGCAGTCTGTCGGATGAATTGCTCAGCTATAAAGACGCGCCCGACGCATCCGGGGCCATCATCGGGTCCATCGCGATGGCGCTAATCATATGCACCCTGACAGGACTCATCGCACGAGCAGGCCTGCGAGTCAGAATCTGACCGGGCTCAGCATTGCGGGCCGTGTTGTGCAGCGTTTCGCGGTCCGACAGCGACGTATTCAACCTTCAAGGTCTGATGGGCCATAAATTGCCCCGGCCACGAGGCATTAGAAGCGAATTGCGCAACTGAGCACGCAACGCCTGAAGACTTTCGGTGCAGGCAATCCACAGCCGATCCGACAGACAGACAGACAAATGCATTGATGAACTGTGCAGGCCCGTGATTTCGCAGACAACTTTTTCAATTCTCTGTGTTTCCGTGTCATATGTCCCCATTCGATACGTGTCACTGTTCAGGAGACAGACTTGAACAGGATTCCTGACACAAGAGCCAGCTTGCTGATCCGGGTGAAAGACCCATTTGATTGTGATGCATGGCTGGGCTTTTCCGACATCTATCGCCCCGTCATCTACAGAATGGCTCGTCGCCGAGGCCTGCAGAACGCAGACGCCCGGGATCGGACTCAGAAAGTCCTGACATCGGTTGCTGCAAAGATGGGTGACTGAGAATACGATCCTGAGCGAGGTCGCTTTCGGACATGACTGTGGACAGTGACTCGCAACGCAATTATTGATGGCCTGCGCAAGATCAAACCGGATATCGCTGGTGGTGACCGCGGTCTGGTGCAGCAGCTGAGTCGTCGGCACGCTTCCGATGAAACGACGCATCGCGAGATTCAGCAAGAACAGAAACAACAGTTGTCATACCGGATGGCTGAAAACATTCGCTCAGAGTTCGGGGAAACCAAATGGCTGACGTTCCGGCACTCATCCATAGAACTGGCCAACGTTGCAGATGTGGCCGATCAGCTGAAGTGCAGTGCTGGCTCAATCTATGCAGCTCGTTCACAGGTGATGCGCAGAATAAGGCAAGGCGTTTCAGAATTGGAAGCAGACCTCGGTTAATGCTGAAACAACACATTTTGAGCCCGAGCAACTGCAGCGTTTCCTTAACGCCGACCTGTCAGAAGCTGAACAGCATGCCACGGAAAGACATCTGAAAGCCTGCAACGAATGTCGCCAGCAGCCTCATCACTCTGCAGCTGATCCGGTATGGTGAGAAGACGTAAGTGATTTTCTGAATGATGATGAATTTGAAATCAACGGTAAGAGCGACAACACTGTTGGGTCCACGGCAATCATGTCTCAGGCCCGGCAATCTACAGCTGATGACGCAGACGCCGCGTCCGACAGAGGGAAAAGCAGCAGGACCGGATCATCAATCGCCACATCAAATTACTTCTGCGGATGCATTTGAACGCCACAAAACGATGTTTGAGCCGGTTGTTCCGACCGATGTATTCCCCGCAACCGAATCAGAGACTGCGGCCGGCTTCTGATCCTGCGATCAAAGACACAGATAAGGTCTTTCATGTCTGTCGCGGCGTCCCAGTGAATTAACGGCATCCGGTGCTTCCACGACAGGAATTGTATATGGTGCGGGCTGCCATTCTGTTGATTACCGTCTGGAGTCATATTCATGCGTTCACCTGCTCGCCCCCGCCGCAGATTTCTGAGACAGGCTCTGCTCAGTGCCGGAGCGGCTGCCTGTTCTGCTTCATCCTTCGGGCAGTCGGACGAATCGACGCAAATTGTGGATCAAGATCTCGCCGCCGCAATGGCAAAAGCCGAATTGTCGCTGCAGTTCCGGGGCGGCACTGTTGATGAGTGTCGGGCCTGGCAGAATATGTTTCAGTCGAAGCTGCACGACCTGATGGGCCATTCCACTCCGCCGGCAAGGTGGACGATCGTCGAAGAAGGCCAAACCGAATTCGACGACTACACGCGATCTGAGTTGTTGCTCACGGCAGATGGAGTGCCGTCATCGCCCGTGTACCTTCTGGTACCAAAGGGATTACCCCCCGGAAAGAAGGTACCCGCTGTATTGTGTGTCCATGGTCATGGACCGTTAGGCAACGATGCGGTTGTGGGCCGGCGTGAACAGGAAGGTGCAGGCGAGCATATCGATCAGCTGAATTATGATTACGGCGTACAGTTCGTAAAACGAGGCTACGTCGTCGCGGCACCGTGCATGATTCCCTTTGGCCGTCGAGTGAACAGTGCAGCCTATCGCGGCAAGGACCCGTGCGCCGTAACGTTCGTCCGCATGCAGGCGCTCGGCCAGCTGCCCATCACGGCCAACGTAAGAGATCTTCGCTGGTCAATAGACCTGCTGCAAAGTCGTCCGGAAGTAAGCGATAATACAATCGGTTGCGCGGGACTGTCGTATGGCGGACGAATGACGATGATGGTATCCGCCATCGACAAACGGATACGGGTAGCGGCCGTCAGTGGTGCGTTGAATCTGCTGCAGGAACGAATGACTGCGCGGCACAGCTGCGGGTCGCAGATCGTTCCGGGATTGCTCAGGTACGGCGACTATTCAGAGATCGGATCATTGATCGCACCTCGACCGTGCGTTTGGGAAACCGGTTTGAACGACAGCCTGATTGTGCCGCAGTGGGACGATGTATTTCGCAATCGTCTGCGTCGCGTGTACCAGGCAATGAATGCCGGCAGCAACCTGCACTTCGACCGCTTTGAAGGTGGACATGAATGGAGCGGAAGAACAGCGTTTCCGCTGTTCGACGAAGTGCTGAAATCCTGAGTCCCGGGTCGACTCGAATACCTTACTGCAGCAGACTGCGATCGAGTACGTCGCGAGCTTTCTGGAAATAGTCTTTCCACTCGATTTCCGGCGATTCGTTCTTCAGGCAGTCACGTACTTTCTGCAGCGTGTTACGAGCCATATGCGGGCACCGATTGCACGCACAGGTCTCGCCGGTTGAGGTCATGATTCCGGGAACAGGTACGAACCTGTGCTGCGGCGCCGACTTTTCGAAAGCGTGAATCATGGCGGATTCCGTCGCCACAAGGAACGTTGTCGGCTTTTCGGTGGACATCACGTGTCGCCGCATCTTTTCCGTGCCGCCGATGAAGTCAGTGATTTCAAGAATGTTCTGAGGACATTCAGGATGAGCGATCACAACGCTGCCCGGAGTATTTCTTTTGGCGCGGATCAAGTCCTGAATACTGAACACTTCGTGAACCATGCACGAACCCGGCCACAGAATCATTTTTCGGCCGGTGACTTCCATCAGATACCGGCCCAGATGCTGGTCCGGAACGAACAGAATTTCACGGTCCTGCGGCACCCGCTCAATGATATCCTGAGCATTGCCACTGGTGACAATCCAGTCGCACAGACTTTTTACAGCCGCTGACGTGTTAATGTAAGCGACCGTGTCAAACATGCGACCTTGTGTTCGCAGCTGTTCCTGGAACGCCGCCAGTTGATCCGCCGGACAGCTTTCTGCCAGTGAACATCCGGCCAGCGTATCGGGAATCAGCACGCGTTTTTCCGGACTCATAATCTTGGCTGATTCGCCCATAAAGTGAACGCCGGAAAACACGATCGTGGATGTTTCTACCTGCGTCGCGTCCCGTGCCAGCTTCAGGCTGTCACCGGTAAAATCAGCAATATCCTGGATATCGCCGTCCACATAGAAATGGGCCAGAATCGTCGCGTCCTTTTCCTTTTTCAACTCGTCAATTTCATCCATCAGATCCAGTGGATCTTCATACACTTCGTTTTGATCGGAATTAGTCACTGGCATCGACATTGCTTAACCTTGGCCTGAATCGGCGAGACGAGATTGGAACACGTGTGCAGAGCGTAGGTGACGGACGCACCTGGGCCGACATTATGACGTGATCTCAGCCATTGTCGACCAGCCGCGACGAACTCCCGCAGACGTCAGAAAGAACGACGCGTGGATTCCTGCGGAGCGGGCTTTTCCGTTGAAAGCTTGATCATCATCATTTTCCCGCAGTCATCGCACCGCTGCTCAAAACGGCTGGTGACCCGAGTGATGGCTCGTAGCTCCGGATTAGCCAGAGTCAGATTCCCCAGGGTGTCAAAAGCTATCGCTTTCGTTCCACGCGGAGCCCCTGCAAACACAGGCGGTTGTTGTAATCGAGACGCCGCTGGCTTCAACAGGACCGTCTTGCCGACTGCATCTTCGCATAATGCCACCAGAAACTTGTCCGGGTGATACACAAGACGAGTCGCAGTCGCTGGTACATAACCGACCGTCTCACGACTGCCGTCAACACCAACGGAAACGATCTTCCCGCTGTTGAGCAGCACACTGACAGTCGTTCCCAGAGCATTCACCACCAAATCTTTTGTTGTGTCAGACACACGAACGATTGTGGACAGAGTGCCGTCAGCCTCGACTTTGATAACGTCACCCGTCCTGCTGTTGCTTGTATATAAGCTACCATCAAAGGGACTGGCTCCAAGTCCAGCGGGCAAGAACGGTAACTGAGCAACTTCGTGCTGAACGCCGGCTTCCGTCATACGGACAATGCGGCCTGAACCCCGACTTGTCAGCAGAGCGTGAGCTCCCATCTGGGGAGAATCGACGACTCGGCACAAACCGTCCAGTTCACGACCAATCAGACTGGATTCTCCCCTGGCGTCGATCCGGAGCAGAACTCTGCCGACGCGGTCAGCAACCAGGGTGTCTCCAAAGTCAGTCAGCGTCACATCGACCGGATCCACGACGCGAAGAGGAAGTCGCTCGATGACGGGTCGTGAGCGAAGCGTGATGGGGAGATGTTTGTGTTGATGTAAGTCTTCACCGAGCGTACCGCCGGAAATCACCAGTGTGGCGATAATCATCAGCGTTCCCGGCGGAAGACGACACAACATTCCAATCCCCATATCAATGCAAGTCCTGCTCTGATGCTGATCAAACAAGAAATTCAGCAGTCACAACGCCCCGAGGAGTCCAGCATTATCGCCGTGCATCCGTGTTTCGTCAACAATTCAATTGTAGAAACGAGAATTCCGCGGATAGTCCGGCGGTTTCGTGGAATCGGCTGATAAAAACCAAGATTCGACGCAAACCTTTTTGTATAAATGCTTTATGACATTCCCTTAACTCAGCAATCCGCGAACATTGGGCAAAACCTGACCATGGTAAATGCTCACCGAGAACTGCAGATCAATCCACTCGCGGTCCGGGAAGAACAGGATTTGGCGCTTTCGAGCTGATAGACTGTCCCCCCGGTCAATTCTCACCGTATCTCGTCAACCGGCTCGTGCTGACAAACCAGACGTCGCGTTTCAGTGGAGTTCAAACATGCCCGTGTTCAGAGCGGCCTCCCTGCTGGTTCTCGTGCTGATCTCCAGCACGTTTGCCGAAGATTCGAAATTCAAGACCTCTGATTTCGAGTACTTCGAAAAACACATTCGTCCGCTACTCAGCAGGCGGTGCTACTCGTGCCATTCAGCCGACGCAAAGACTGTCCAGGGCGGCCTGCGTCTTGACTCATCTTCTGCACTGACAAAAGGCGGTGACAGCGGTGCTGCCATTCTTCCGGGAGCCCCCCAACAGAGTCTCTTGATTCAGACGTTGCACTACGAGGGCGACATTCAAATGCCCCCGAAAGGAAAATTGCCGGATGTTGAAATCGCATTACTGACAGAGTGGGTCAAACATGGAGCACCGTTTCCAGCTGATACGGATGCACCAGTTCGTGCGGACGGCGAAATCGATTTTGAGGCCGGGCGGCAGTTCTGGTCGTTTCAGCCAGTCTCAGAGCATACACCGCCAGCCGTCAGAGATACGTCGTGGCCACGGCGGCGCATCGATCATTTCCTGTTGGCCAAGATGGAGCAAAACAATCTTCAACCGTCAGCCGCAGCTGATCGGAAAACTCTGCTGCGGCGGCTTTCATTTAACCTGACAGGGCTGCCACCCACGCCAGCCGAGTTGGACGAATTTGTGAACGACGACAGCAACCAGGCGTATGCAAAACAGGTCGAACGTCTGCTGCAGTCACCGCATTTTGGAGAGCGTTGGGGACGTCTGTGGCTGGACTTTGCCCGATATACAGACACCACCGCGTCCTGGCTGTATTCGACCGGACAGGCGCATCTTTACCGTGACTGGGTTGTTCAGGCGTTTAACGATGACATGCCATACGACGACTTTGTGCGTCGCCAGCTGGCGACAGATCTGATGCCCGGCACAGGAGCAGACGATATTGCTGCGCTCGGATTTCTGGGGTTGAGCCCAAACTACTGGAAAGAATTGAAGCTCCCGGCAGAAATCATCAAAGTGATCGTGGCAGACGAATGGGAAGAACGCGTCGATGTTGTCTCGCGAACCTTTCTTGGACTGACCGTCGCGTGCGCCCGATGCCACGACCACAAGTTCGATCCCGTCAGCACGGAAGACTATTACGCGCTGGCCGGAGTGTTTGCCAGCTGCCGCATTTCTGAACGTCCGACAATCGACGAACGGCTTTTTGAACCGGTCAAAGCCGCACGGGCTGACGTTGCAAAGCTGGAAAAAGAACTGGCAGCGCTGCGGAAGAAAAAACCCGTCCCCGAAGAGCAAGTAAAGGAAACGCTCGGCAAGATCAGCAAGCTGAAATCAGCGACCCCAAATTATGACACTCCGATGGCCAGTGCGCTGATCGAGGAATCATTATTTGTTGAGCGAGCCGGCACACGAGCGGACGAAGGAACCAGGCTGGATTATCGCAGTGAACCTCGTGACCTGAACGTCTTCATTCGAGGCAACCCGAACCGACTCGGGAAAGTCGTGCCGCGCAGGTTTCTGCAGGTTCTGTCACCATCTGACCCGCCCCGGTTTACAGACGGCAGCGGCCGACTGGAACTTGCTGAATCCATCGTCGGTCCGGCAGCGCCGTTAACCGCGAGAGTCATCGTCAATCGGATGTGGGCCGCACATTTCGGGCAGGGTCTTGTCGCCACACCCAGCAATTTCGGACAACTCGGCGAGCAACCGACGCACCCGAAATTGCTGGATGATCTTGCCGCGCGGTTCATTGCGAACGGCTGGTCGCTGAAGACGCTGCATCGTGAAATCGTCATGTCGGCAGCGTACCGGCAAGCCAGTTCAAGCCTGCCGTCGTCAGACCCTGAGAACAAATTCCTGGCCCGCATGAATCGCCGTCGCCTGGACGTGGAACCATGGCGCGACGCAATCCTGCAGGTATCCGGTCAACTGGATCTGACTGCGGGTGGATCATCGGTTGCGCTGGACGATCCGAACAATGTGCGTCGAACCATCTACAGCACAATCCATCGCCGCGAAATGTCAACGATGCTGTTAACCCACGACTTTCCTGACCCGACGTCGCACAGCCCTCAGCGTGTCAGCACGACGACATCGTTGCAGGGGCTGTACGCGCTGAACGGCCCGCTACTGGAAAAACAGGCGTCAGCGCTGGCCGCAAGGCTGGCCGCCCGGTTTCCGGAAAACGACGGCAATCGCATTGCGCTGGCCTATTCTCTGCTGTATTGCCGTCAGCCGACGCCGGCAGAACTGGATCTCGGCCTGCAGTATCTGGGAGCCTGCGAGAAAGAACAGCGGGCGGCCGTCTGGCAACAGTATGCCCACGTCCTGCTTGTCGCTAACGAATTTCTGTTCGTGGACTGACAAAACTACGGCGACCTATCGCCTTGCCGGATTTTCCGTTAACGCCCGCCCGCACGATTGCAGAGAGTAAATAAATACATCACACTACGGGTGATGTATAAACCTGCATGAGGCACGCTTTAACCACTGGCAATGAAGCCGGAGTTCGCCAAGGTATCGCGAGTCGCCGTCATGAGTCGTGCTTCCGAAATCCGTAGCAGCATAGGATCAGATTCACGCGAAGAATTTGCGCAGGATCTGCGACACCGCGCCAGACAGGCAGCCGCAGCGTCAGTACACCATGCACAACTCGCGCAGCAATATATGGACCTGTCGCTGAAGTTCGATCACCTGGCAGAACAGTCAGCATCTGCCGATATTGCCCAACTGAGACAGACTCTCGCATCATTGGACGCTTGCGTACCGACCCCGTCTGCCATTTCGGTGACACCAGGCTCCGTAGGGCCGTTTGTGACCGCGAGCACCGCGAAATCAAGCTCCGGCACCAATACCAACGCCGAGTCCTCAACCGTCCCCGATCTGCGCGACACAGATGGGCAGAGAAATTCGATCGCGGACGACACGTCTGTAAGACGAAGAAGACGCATCTCGACACGTCGCTTTGTAGAACGAGTTCGATACGCAAAACGTGCGGCTTCAAGACGAATCCGGGTGCGCGCAAGGAAGTCCGACCTAAGGCCAAAACAGAGGACGGCAGCAGAAGAGTTAACAAAAGGCGGCACCTCGATTGTGACGACTCTCGGTCTGTTTGCACTCAGCCTGTTCATATTGCGGACGATCTCGTGGCAGCTGGAGGAAATCGTTCCGTTGAACCCAATCGTCGCAGCCTTCGCAACGGACGCAGAACCGGTCGAACAAGCACAGCCTGTGGAACCGCCGGAAGAAGAACTGGGCGATCAAACGGAACAGGAAATTGAAGAGCCCGTCGAGAAACCGGAAGAAGCCCCATCCGAACCGGTGTCGGCACAGAAGCCCATGGAAGAACCGGTCGTGGCGGAAACGGAATCGGCCAGCGATGCAGAAATGACGGAGGCCTC
>Ga0315316_10000154_pt1 | contig 39239 bp, 43 predicted proteins | sample M160m3416metaG_FD_203702 | JGI IMG/M metagenome (GOLD analysis project Ga0315316, IMG submission 203702) | Ammonia-oxidizing marine archaeal communities from Monterey Bay, California, United States - M1 60m 3416 | ecosystem: Environmental > Aquatic > Marine > Intertidal zone | place: USA... | reverse complement strand
AGCTGCAGCGATCTTTAATAGCAGCGTCCTTCAACGCTGTTTCCGAGACGCTCATGGCTCAGCCATGCATCATGTGGCCTCAAATGTCGCCTACGACACCTACGGCCAAGAGCTACTGGCACGTCAATATCCGGCTGAGTGAAGTTGTGCTGTCTTTGAATGAACTACTGCGCTGGAGGTCTGAACTGCACCCTGACGCTGTGGCGCTAGTTGATGAGTATGGAGATCAACTCACCTACGCGGAGCTGCAACACCAGATCGAACGCTGTGCGTTGAGGTGGAACGCTGTTGGGGTTACTCGAGGCGACGTAGTGGGCGTTCTAGACACCAATTCGACATCGTTTGTAGTCCACGTATTCGGCCTCGCTCGGATACAAGCTATTCCCGCTTTGTTGAACTGGCGACTCACGCCGGCTGAACATGGGCCTTTATTCGACCTTATCCAACCAGTGGCCATCGTTTCGGGTCAGAAACTAATTGATCAACTCCCGCCAAACCTCCCTCCGATTCGCATCGCTCTACACCCGGACCAGGAGTGCCCGCCGACTTGGGTGCCGGATGCAATGGAACCCGTTGATGGCAACCTCCCACCCCCTCCTCAACCCAATGACGTGTTCGCTATCGGGTTTTCTAGCGGCACTACGGGCCGAGCCAAAGGCATTCCCCTTAGACACGAGGCTCTCGCGCGGTCGGCATTGATCGATAGCGCGGAAAACGTCGGAATGTTCGTCGGTGCTCGCCACATTATGGCGGCACCCATGTTTCACCTCGCTGGGTTATCAAACAGTCTGATGGGCCTTGCAAACGGTGCCGAACTTCATCTTCGAGCTGGATTTAATGCACAATCGATTCTCGAAGATATTGAACAGGTGGGAGCGGTGTACCTGACTGCGGTCCCGGCGATGTTTCATGCCATGGTTGAAGCTGTCCGAACCCGAGTTGACGCACCCGATCTGTCGTCGATACGCGAGATGTCCTACGGAGCATCACCTATCGCACCGGAGCTCTTACGAGAAGTCGAAGCTCTCTTTCCTGGGGTCCGACTTCGACAGTTTTACGGGATGACGGAAGTAGCAGGTGCGCTTACCACCCTCGCGCCGGTCGATCATGAGCCCTCTAGCCCTCACCGTCAATCCGCGGGGCGTGTGAACCCTGGATTCGAAGTCCGTTTAGTTGATCGGAAAGGGAAAGATGTAGTCGATGGTCAGCCGGGTGAAATTCTCGCCAAAGGACCATCGGTTTTGCATCACTATTGGAAAGACTCCGAGGCGACCAAAGAGGCCATAGTCGACGGGTGGTTTCAGACCGGTGACATAGCGGTGCGGTCTGAGGGCTACCTGACGATCATGGACCGCGCTAAAGACATGGTGGTGACGGGTGGCGAGAACGTTTACCCCGCTGAGGTCGAAGCGTTGCTGTACGAGGTCCCTGGAGTTACAGATGTTGCGGTGATTGGAGTTCCTGACGAACAGTTTGGCGAAAGGGTGCACGCGGTAGTGGTCGCACAGCCTGACGCGACGGTGAACCTGGAGATGATCATCGAGTTCTGTCGAGGCCGCCTTGCCGGTTACAAGCTGCCGCGATCGATGGAAGTTGTAGCTGAACTGCCTCGAAACCCCACCGGTAAGATTCTTAAGAGACAGCTACGGTCACGTCATTGGGCAGGGCACATCAAGCAGGTGTAGGTGCTGCATCGATGCTGGTTTCGTGCACGAATAGCCAGCATCGAATCTCGCAAGCGGCTTTTCGTCAAGGTCTTCGAATCACTCAAATTCGCTACAACTTCAACTAGAAATGCAGACCTACCTAGATGTTGAAAGAATGCGCAGCTTCAGGATTCCTCAGTTGCGAGTTTTGAACGGTTTTTAAACGCCATCACTGACTGCTGGAGAAGAAACCCTGCGATGACAATTGTGGCGAGCTGAGCGAAAAGAGCCCAACCTGTGCTGCTGCGACTAATGAGTGAACCGAGGCTACCCAGTACAGCTAAAAGTGCGATGGCTGCCAGGGCATGCATGAGGTGATGATTGAGATCAGGTTTGGCGCGCGCTAACAGTCCCAGAATTAGAAACACTGCCCCGATAAACGCGGGAATTAGCGAAGTCACACTCTGCGAGTCGGACACGATTGTGACGATCACGCCGATAGCAATTAGTACACCGCCGCTGGTTGCTGCTTTTTTGGGCATTTTTGTCCTGTCAGTCAATGGAGGAACAACTATTGATCATAATTAGCAAATCACTCAACCCGACAATCTGGACTTGATCCATATTTGCGACGAGTCCACTGCCTTTGATGCAGGGTGCTGTAAGACATAGGTGATGAGACGGGAATACGTTTTTGTGCTGCTGGCAGCGCTGGCTTCAGGTTGTGTCGCTGCCGACAGTTCAAGCCCAACGACTTCTGAGGAGGTAGTCGGCGAAGTTGAAATCGGTGAAGAGGACCCACCAGCAACCACAGTGGATGCCCCAGTCGAGATTCGCTCACCGAATTGGCAAAGCGGATTATCTGATTATCTCTACGATCAAGAATTACTCCATACCTTTGAACTCACCATTTCCGACGAGGCTTTCGCTGAGATCAACGACGACCCCAGTGAAGAAGAATACGTGGAAGGAAGCCTGACCTTTGAAGGCGAAACCATTAGTCCCGTTGGCATCCGATATAAGGGATCAGTCGGGGCTTGGGTTGGATGCCTTGCTGGTGGAAGTCTTTTCGAACCTGATGGAGCAAAGACCTGCACCAAACTTTCAATGAAGGTCAAGATCAACTGGGAAGACAGCTCGCGAACTTTCTGGGGAGTGAAAAAGCTTCAATTTCATTCCATGAACCTTGATCCGACTCAGATGCATGACCGACTCGGATATTGGCTTTTCAGAAAAATGGGAGTTCCGGCACCGCGAGCAACTCACGCTCGCCTAGTGATCAACGGTAATTATGTCGGTCTGTATTCGTTTGTTGAGCAGATCGATGGAAGGTTCGTGGATCGGCAATTTGATGATGGAGACGGGAATCTATACAAAGAGGTGTGGCCTCTGAATCACAAGGGTTCTGCCCGCAAACGATCTGAGTTCAGGGATGCCTTGAAGACAAATGAAGAGGACGAGGTGACAGTCGATTACATCCTTGCCTTCTCTGAAGAACTGGCCGCGGCGGAGAAGAACGAATTGCCCGAAATAGTTGCAAAGTGGATGGACGTCGAAGAAATAATTCGGTGGGCCGTTGTCGATAGAGCTATCCGAAATGATGACGGCCCTTTACATTGGTATTGCTTCGATGGCTGCAACAACCACAACTTCTACTGGTACGAAGAGCCCACTACGGGCCGCCTTCATCTGATTCCTTGGGACCTGGACAGCGCCTTCGCCAATATCGTGTCGGACGCTAACCCCGTCACCCCAATCGCCGATAAGTGGGGCGAAATTACGAATGACTGTCGGCCGTTCCCATACGGTCAATGGAATATTCCTCAATGGTCCGCCACGTGTGATCGTTTGATCGGCACGTGGACCACGTTTGTAGACGAAAGCGAGGCAATTCGGTCCGCGTTTCTGGAAGGTCCTTTCTCGGCAGAAAGCACCGAATCTGTTCTTAAGCAATGGGCGGACCAGATTTACGACGCGACAGCGGAAGCAGCAGTAACACACCAAGACGCCTTGGAATTAGAAAAGTGGACAGCGGCGTTATCGAAGTTGAGTTCATCCCTTGATTTCGCGAGAGCTAATGGCTGATTTTCCATAACCATGATCTGTGGGTCGGAGCGTTTAAGGTGAACAACGATTTGACAGCGCAAGCCAAGAGGATTGTCCGATGAATCGAGCACTGTTGGTTGGCATAGATCTGGCGGCAGTGCTTGTCTTGGTCTTTTGCCTGTATTTCCCGCGCAATCGAAGACGGGACATGGTCGTTGCCCTTTTAGGAGTCAACGTCGGTGTGATGGCTATAGCCACCGCGTTCACGCATGTAGAAGTCAATCTTGGGCTTGGGCTAGGGCTCTTTGGAGTGCTGTCCATCATCCGGTTGCGGTCCTCAGAGTTAGGTCAACAAGAGATTGCCTATTACTTCTGCTCTCTAGCGTTAGGTCTCCTAGGCGGGGTTCAGTTTGAGCCAACGTACGTGTCCCCGCTTCTGATGGCAGCCGTTCTGGTGACGCTCTGGCTTGGTGACCATCAAGCGCTACTTCGACGGCATTTTCACCAAAATATGATTCTCGATAGGGCGTACACGGACAACGGCGAGTTGATTCGAGTTCTAGAGGAGTTGTTGGGCGGAACTGATCAGGTTTCAGTGCGTCGCGTGAGAATTCGACGGGTTGACCTGGTTAACGACAGCACCAGTGTCGATGTCCATTACCGAATGAAGTCATGACATTTTGGTTTGAGTCGTTAGTGGAACGGTTCCCTGCCATTGATGTCGAAGGTATGGACAGCCTCGCTGCTCTCGAACAGCGCTTCGATCGGAAATACATCGTCAGCGAAGAAGAAGCGAACAATTTTTTCTCAATGATGCCCGGTTCCCTGACTGCATTGGAAATAGACGGGAAACGGTCGTTCGCATATGAATCTTGGTATTTCGATACCGCAAATCTGGAGTCATTTCGCGCCACGGCTCACCGCCGCAGAAGGCGTTGGAAGGTGCGGACCCGAACGTATCTGGATGCCAAGAAATCTATGGTGGAAGTGAAGCTTCGCGACCAGCGTGGACAAAGTGTGAAACGTCGTCTCCCAGAAGATTTTTCGTTGGCCCCGAACTTGACGATGAAAGGTGCGCAGTTCGTAAACGAGGTCTTGGGTAGAGAAGGCTTGGCCGCGACGCTGACATCGACTCTGCAGACCTCCTACGAACGCATATCGGTTGTTGATGTTGAGAACGGGGCGCGTTTAACCGCAGATTTGGGAGTGAAATGTCAATCGGTCGTCGGGAAAGAAGCGTTGATAAAAGGCGTGGTGATTGAAACGAAATCTTTGCGCGGCCCTGGCCCCATAGATCGTGCGTTGTGGCGACGTGGTCATCGGCCAGTCCGACTCAGCAAATATGCGACAGGCATGGCTGCAGTTCATATCGAGCTGTCGCGTAATAAGTGGCATCAAACCATCAACCAACACTTCAGGAGTTGAGCCGTCCCGACCTGCTGGTTAGGGGTATTGACGGAGTCGTATGCAGGGGCGCATCTCGTTCCGAAGTTTCACACGACGGCTGTGGGTGGAATGTGGAACTTTGGCCCAATCTAACTGGGGTTTAGTGGCCCCAAGCAAGGAGGCGCGTCAGCGCATTTGTCACTATCGTTACCGTAGTAAATTTGGACGAATTGCCTGCTGACGCAAGGGAAGAGGATCGAAATATGGTTGAGACCGCCGGTACAACGAGTATTGATATCAAGGTGAGTCCGGAAGCGGTTTACGCGATTTTGACGGACTTGACGCGCATCAGCGAACTCAGTCCAGAGTGCTACAAAGCTGAATGGGAGGGCGACTCGGCGGGACCTGCGGTGGGCGCTACATTTCGGGGCTACAACCAAAACGGAGACCAGAAGTGGGACATGGGTTGTGTCGTTGTGACGGCCGACCCGGGCAAAGAATGGGCGTTCGAGGTCCCTGCTGACGATGGTCGCGGATCAACTTGGCGATACGAAATCGAGTCAACCGATAACGGCTGTCGGGTCACCGAGAGCTTCGACTCTCCAATTCTTGATGGAGAGTTTTTCCAAAAAATGAATCGACACAAGTTGCTGTTGGAGAACATCGATCGGACGTTGTTGAACCTCAAAGCCGTCGCAGAGGCCTAGGTCGCTGGGATAGGCCCTGTACACGTTGCGATTGACAGTTAAATGAGATCCTGTGTCGCTAACCCGTTTTGTTTTGAGTCCAGCTGTTTCCGGACTGAACGTCGATGTCGTGAGGCAACCCCAAAACTCGCTCGGCGACAATGTTGCGTTGAACTTCGCTGGTTCCCCCTCCAATGGTGAGTGCTGGCGAAAATAAAAATCCGCCGTGCCAACTCTGCCAACCCTCGACTGCGGATTGTGTACGCGGAAATTCGGCGGGCTGTCCAAGGGGCCCCGTGTTAGTCAGCATGCCTTGGGTTCCCATGAGGTCCTTAGCGAGGCGCATTACGTTTTGGCCGTGTTCGTCGGCGAGCGCTTTACGAACTGAGGCTTCAGGGCCTGGCTGTCGTCCTTGGAGTTGAGAGGTGAGGGTGCGAAGGCGAATGAGTTTCAGTACCTCACTTTCAATGTGTAGACGTGCCGCCCGGTCGCGTAACACCGGATCTTTTACCCCTCCGGCGCTGCGCACCACATCTAATAGGTCAGTTGCGCTCGGACCACTTCCCCAGAGCGCGCCCTCACCCGACAAAGAGACTCTCTCGTTGCCTAACGTGACTTTGGCCAGTCGCCATCCGTCGTTCTCTTCGCCAATGCGGTTATCAACCGGTAATTCCATATCAGTGAAGAAGGTCTGGTTGAAAGAATATGCGGTGGTCATGTCGACAATGGGTCGAAGCTCAAGTCCTGGCGCATCCATCGGGCATATGAAATATGAAACGCCTCGATGCTTTGGCACGTCGGGGTCTGTGCGGGCAATGAGAATGCCGAACTTGCTTCGATGAGCGCCTGACGACCAGATCTTTGAACCGTTCACGATGTAACGATCGCCATCTCGAACAGCTCGTGTTGCAAGATTCGCCAAATCTGAGCCGCTATCGGGCTCGCTGAAGAGCTGACACCAGACCTCTTCTCCGGTCAGAATCGGCCACAGGTAACGTTCTTGCTGTTCGGATGTTCCGCCGAACAGAATCGTCGGGCCAGCCCAGCCGAGCCCTATTCCGCCGGCGGCTCTTCGCACTCCAGCGTTCGAAAGTTCCTCGTCGATAACGAGTTGGTGAATTGGGTCGGCCGCTAACCCGTATGGTTTGGGCCAGTGTGGAGCGACATAGCCTGCCGCAGCTAACGCTTCTTGTGTGGGATCTCCGTCGTGTCGACGTAACCAGTCGCGTATTTCTAGGCGCCGAGGGTCGTCGTCCGCCGGCCAATCAAAGTCCATCGTTTGAGAATAGGTGGCCTTCGGTTCGAAATGGAAGGAGTTGGGTCGCGAAAAGTACAAGCCAGATCTGTGGCATTTTGATCCAGACGAGGATTGAATGAGTTGTGGGTCTAGTTCGGCGGACGTTCTTCTATTAGTTCTGGCGTCAAACTGGGCCATAACTGCGTAATGTGAACTCAGTTTGCAACAGCCCAGAGGAGAAGCAGCCGTGGAGGATTACAGCGCCGAAGCAGCAAATTTTCGAGCTGATATCAAAAAATTCCTTGGAGAGAACCTCCCAGAAGCCTGGAGCGGCATGGGTAGCTTCTCTCCCGATGAACGCTCAACATTCGTGGCTAATTGGCGACGCACGTTATCGGAACATCAACTCCTCGCTGTTGCTTGGCCCCTTGAATACGGGGGAGCGGGCCTGAGCCAGATGGAACGGACCGTTCTGGCGGAGGAATTAGTTGAGGCAGGAGTCCCAAGTGGCTCCGACAACGATATTTTTTCTATCGGAATGATCGGCCACACCATTATCGAATGGGGGTCTGACGAACAGAAAAATCATTACCTTCCCCGAATACTTGACGGAACTGACGTGTGGTGTCAGGGGTATAGCGAACCGAACTCGGGCTCAGATTTAGCTTCTTTAGCGACTCGCGCTGAACTTGACGGAGATGAGTGGGTGATCAACGGGCAGAAGATCTGGACCTCGCAAGGTCACAACGCGAACTGGATTTTCGTGCTGTGCCGCACGGACCCTTCGACGGTGAAGCATGCAGGGATTTCGTTTCTTCTCTGCCCAATCAATCAACCCGGGGTAGAGGTTCGCGCCATCGTCAATGCTTCCGGCCACCATGACTTCAATGAAGTGTTCTTTAGCGACGCTCGTGCCCCTCGAGAGAATGTGCTTGGGGGAGTCAACAATGGCTGGGCTGTCGCGAACACCTTGTTGGCGTATGAACGCGGCGACGATGCCACAACTAATGGCATTCGATACGGCGAAGAATGGCAGCGACTAGTCGATGTGGCCAAAGAATACGGAAAGCTCAGCGATGCTCTCATGCGACAAAGATTCGTGAAGGCATACACGACAACCCAAATAATGAAATTCATGGGTCTGCAAACCGTCGCCCGCTCACTTCGCGGATACAGCCAAGGACCTGAATCGTCTCTTAATAAACTTCTCTGGTCGGAGCATCACAAGCGGTTCACTGAACTGGCGATGGATGTGATCGGGATGGATGCAACGGCCCCCTCCGGCCGAGATTCTGCTACGGGAGTCGGCGTGGATGATGTGGGCGCACCGTATTCGTCGCAGGCATGGGTGACCACTTTCGTGGGTGCGCGCCCTGGGTCGATTTACTCCGGCAGCAATGAAATTCAACGAAACATTGTTGGTGAACGGGTCCTAGGGCTGCCCAAAGAACCCCGAGCCGATGTTGGACCCTGGAACGAGACCAAACGTTCTTAAAAACTGCCCCGTAGGGGGAATCTTCAAATGCAAATACCTGTGCCAAACAGATGGCTTGACTGGGGTCGGAGCAACTAATGGGATTTTCCGAAGCATCGGGACCCGACAGGGCGCTTTCATCGGATGAGCGGCCATTCGACCACACCCCAATCTCGCTTAACGACCTCCCAGAAACGCCGACGCGAGATCGGAACATAGCTGCAACGGCCTGGGACCAGGCGCCTGGCGTGTTGCTGACACTAGGAGAGGATTTGAGTGGAAAACCTGAAGCGGCGTTCAAAAGACGAATCTTTGGGTGGTTGCTTTGGCGTGCAGGACCAACACGCGGTCCCTGTCGTTATTTGGCGTTGGATCCGGCCGATTTGACAGATTTTTATGTATTTGAGTTGGGAGATGAGCAAGCCGCAGGCGGTAAAGGTCCCGACGGTGAATGGCATTGCCGTTTTCGAGCCTGGAAAGAGGCCCTGCGTGACGCTCCTCGCGTCTAATCGTCGGATTCGCCAACCGGGAGTGAATGATATCGTCAAAACAGATCATAACATTCTTTAAATACTATTAAAGTGATGACCAATGGGTAACTTAGAGCAGGTAGAATGTGGGCGTCCCCTAACATCGGAGCAACGCCATGAAACTCTTTCGGCGTCCACCCAAATTAAAACCCGGATCTTTCTGGGATGATCAAGTCGAGCGTCGGCTCGCAAACGTGTGGCTACAGACCTTCGTTCGGTAGTCCCGCCTTCGAATCATAATTCCTGAAACTTGCTGAGCCGCTCCCGAATGGGGCGGCTCAAGCGGTTTTCGTGGGCTAAGTCTTTGAAAGCGAACTCACCAAGATCATTCTCCTACGTTCGGCTGCAAACGGGGGATAACGTCCTGAGCGAACTTTGTGAGGGAGTCGTTCATAACTGAAGGAGCCAGTCCCGGAGGACCGCCCCAAGTCACCAAATCCGTTATGCCGTTACTAGTAATAAGTTCTTGTAGCTCGGCGACACAATGATCTGCGTTACCCACCGTCCACACAAGAGGATTTAATGGGATTGGTGCTCTTGCCGCTTTTGGGACCGATCGGCTCGCCACCTCCGATTTGTGATCTTGGCTTGCCTTTATCAATCCGACGTACACATCACGTCGATACTGCTCTGCAGCGGCTACGGGCTCCCACTCTTTGTCCGGATCGTCGGTGACGAAGACCCCTCTGATTAACCCGACCCGGCGATCACTGATATCTCCCACCGCTTCCTTCCATGGATCAATGGTCAATGACTTCGGCCCCTGGGGAAGTAGATGGGTTCCGAATGCGGCTGCCCGTCTTGCTCCGGCGGGACTGGTAGCGGCGAGCCATAGTGGCGGCCCGCCTTGTTGAACTGGATCTGGGGTGACTCGAAGGTCTGAGAATCGATACCTTTTGCCTTCAAAATTGAATGCCTCGCCGCTCCAGGCCAACTTAAGAACCTGGAGGGTTTCTTCGGTCAGCGAAACCCGGCGACTAATGGGGATGTCGAATCCTTGGAATTCGTGCGAGGCGTATCCCATGCCTGCGCCTAGCTCCATTCGACCGTTGGAGATGTTGTCGAGAATTGCAAGGTCTTCGGCGAGGCGAATGGGATGCCTAAACGGCAAAAGACAGATGTCGGTCGAAAACCTCATGTGAGTCGTTCTTGATGCCGCCGCCGCCGCAACTGGAACGAAGTTAGGTAAATAGCCGTCAGGAATGAAGTGATGCTCGGTGAACCAACAGAGATCTAACCCAAGTTGTTCAGCATGTTCGATCTGTTCGAAAGTCTCGCCGTATACCTGGGGCATCGTTATCTCACTTCCCTGAGGACAACGAAAGTCATGGACGATGCCGAAGCGCAACGATGGAGTCATAAAAGCAAGCTAACTGGGTCCAGGTACGCCGTGCAGGCGAATGCCCTAACTCGTATCACGGCATTGGGTAACGAACCGTGGTCCACTCAGATCCTGTCTCGGGGGACTAGCTAACGTCCGGAGCGAGACCGCGCACGACAAAGTCTGCTTCCTCCTCAAGGAACCGGATCGTCGCGAGAACGTCTTCGTCAGCAAAGCCATTGTCGCGATATTGCTCAAGCAACTGTTGAGTGCGCCGTCCCATCGGCACAGGGACTTCGAATTCTTCGGCTAGGTCCACTGCCAATCCGATGTCTTTGCAGGCTAAAGAGTTGGTAAAAGAGGGAGCTAAACGGTCGCGCAGAATTGCTCTGGTGCCACTGTTCCAAACGAAACTCGCGCCGCTGCTTGCTTCGACAACTTCGCGCAAGATTCTGGGATCTACGCCGGCCTTTGCGCCAAGTAGCAGAGCCTCGGTGGTTCCCATCATTCCAATGAAGGCCAGCATGTTGTTGACTGCCTTGACGACGTTCCCAGCGCCAGCGTCGCCACACCTCACCACCTTCGCCCCAAAAGTCTCCAGCAACGATTGGCATCTGGCAAAGGCTTCCTCAGATCCGCCAACCATTACGGCGAGCGTTCCTTTGCGTGCGCCGTACACGCCTCCAGATACGGGCGCGTCAAGAAAATCAATGCCTCGCTCTTTTCCTTCATCTGCGAGATGGCGACTCAAGGATGGAGAGCTAGTGCTCAGATCGACCACGGTGGTCCCAGCGGCCATTACATCGAAAAGACCGCCATCCCCTGAAACGACTTGCTCAACATCGCTAGGCATTGGCAACGACAAAAACACAACTTCGGCGCCCTCCGCAGCGTTCGAAGCTGAAGCTGCCCTCTGAGCGCCTAACTCGACTACCCGTTCCAATGATTGCTCATTGAGGTCGAAGGCTCGTAATTCGTGTTTGGCTGCCACTAAATGGGTGGCTATTGGGCCGCCCATATTGCCCACACCAATAAATCCGACACGCATGTTCATCCCCTCGCCAATGGTCACCAGTATTAATGATTTTTGCGAGCAATGAGCGCAAGCCTTGCGTCATCGCCCAAGAGGCGCAGAACTGGAGTTATTCCAGAACCTCAAGCGCGGCGAGATCGGCGATTTGGTTCGCGTCGTATGCGAGGAAATCAGACAACACCTCAAAGGTATGTTCGCCAAGAAAAGGAGCTCGCGCTGTAGGCCCGACTTTGCTTCGCGACAAACTAAATCTCGTGTTCTCTACCACGCACTGCCGATCCGGATGCTCTGTCCAAATAAAATTCTGCCGATGAGCTAACTGCGTATCGGCGAGACATCCGGTGCTGCTTTGCACGCTATGTGCTGCTATCTCGTTGTTAATCAAAACAGACATGATCTCTGCCGCAGATCGGGTGAGGGTCCACTTTGTAATCTCCTCCTCAATCCGTGCTTGCGCAGAACGGCGACCCACCAACGACGCTAAAGAAACATCGTTCTCTAGGTCACTGCGACCCATTACCTGACACAGCCGTTGCCACTCGTCATCATCCCTGACCGCGATCGCCACCCAATTATCGTCACCTGCGCAGGGGAATCCGCCATGTGGAACCATCTCAGGATCGTCATTACCGGCCCGTTGAGCTACGCGCCCGGTGGCCGAAACATCTAACAACGCCGGTGAAATGAAATGAAGAGCAGCCTCGGTTTGTGCGATATCGATATATTCACCGACCCCGGAACGTCGTTGATGATCCAGGGCAGCGAGCACGGTGGCAAGCATGAAGTGAGTCGAGGTGTAATCGGTGTAAGCGCCGAAGGGACCCGTAGGCGCGCGATCTGGCCAACCAGCAAGCCCATAGAAACCTGAGAGCGCTGCCCCCAGATTTCCGTAACCGGCAAACGTTGAGGTAGGACCGAATTGCCCGGTCAAACATGTCGACAACATCACTAAACGGGGGTTGAGTTCGGTCAGTGCCTCGTAGTGCAGACCCCAAGATCGCATTGTCCCCGGCGAAAATGATTCACATAGAAGGTCGGCCCACCCCACAAGATCACGAACTACGTCGATGGCTTCCGGCGAGCGCATGTCCAAGGCCAACGACAGCTTGCCCGCGTTCGCTGTGTCAAAAAGAGCTGACTGTTCTAGTCCAGGTTGGTTGTCCCAGATTGGGAGAAACCCTCGAGCCGCATCGGGCTTATGGATGGACTCGATTTTCACTACCGTGGCACCGAGATCAGACAGTGCGCGGCTCGCAAAGGGACCAGCTAAAGACCACATAAAGTCGACAACCTTTACCCCCTCAAGCGGTGCAAGGGGAGCTGGGTTGGACGTCTTGGGAAGGTCAAGGCGGCGAGGATTAGAAAAAACTTCGTTGCTATCTGATCCGAGTGGCGCCACCTTCGCAGCGGCCCCCAATGGGTTGTGTCTACATACGGCAAAAGGCCCGGGCGCGGCGACATCCGTTCCGTTGACGTCAATTTGGCGGAAATAGTCTCGACTTGCTAGCTGTTCGCTACTGAGGACATCGGCCACATCGGCAATAGGTGCCATCAATAACTGCCGATCCATCGCTATCGACAACAACTCAGATTTGGTTTTCGAAGCAGTACATCGCGCCACGGCAGCCTTAGCGTCTTCCCATTGTTTGACACTCACTTGGCCAGATTCGATAAGAGTGGCGAGATTGACCCAATCCAAGCTCGCTAAGTCAGCGGAAACGAAACCCTCCTCCAACACCCAGTCCATTAAACGCCCGGTCATTGGGCCGATCGCGTCACCGAACACATGGGTAATAGACACGAATCCGTCTCGTGCAGGGTAAACGAGTCGCAGATCGATCGGGCCGATTGAGAGGCCACCGCCTGTTCGAGTGGGGGTTGGAAAGTTGCAAGCAGCGGCAAGAACACCCGCCTGTGTAGCCATAGGTATGACTTGTTGAGCAGCAACGTCGACAATTTGGCCGAGACCCGAGCGTCCGCGCTCATATAACGCTGCTACGACACCCCCAGTCAAGACCGCTGCCCCAAAATGAAACGCCTGGGGGAGTGCTACCCGAACTGGGGAGCGATCAGAGTCACCGGTAAAGGCCATCGTGCAGGCCGACGCCATCAAGGTCAGATCGGTAGCCGGCCATTGCGCCTTAGGGCCGGTGTGCCCAAAGGCGGTCAAAGTCCCTATTACCAGAGACGGGTTGTTGCGTTGAAGAGTTTCATGACCGAGACCAACTGCCTCAAGTGCGCCGACACCCATTGATTCGATGACGCAGTCAGCTCCTTTGGTTAGGTCGAGAAGAGCATCTCGCCCTGATAGCGACTCGAGGTCTACGACGACCGATTTTTTGCCGCGGTCATAGGCAGCGTGGGTCAGCGAAGTTCCAGAAGCATCGAAGGGACCAATTCGACGCGTTCTTACACCATTCGGCGGTTCTATTTTGATGACCTCCGCACCTAACATGGCCAGCATTAACCCAGCCAGATGTCCTCTTTCATCTGTCAGATCCAGCACGCGATAAGTCGACAACATCGTTGCTTGACCCCTTTCCCCGCCGACAGCTTGGCGCGACTGCAAGCGTTCCGCCAGATGATGGAGAACAACCGATCTAAGAATGCGATCGACCTATGCGCCAGATGCGGCGAAACCTTTATTCAGATCTTCGATGATGTCGTCGAGAGTTTCGAGCCCCACCGATAAACGAATTAAACCCGGTGAAACACCGGCGTCGTTCTGTTCGGACTCGGTGAGTTGCGAGTGTGTTGTGGAAGCGGGATGAATAGCGAGACTTCGAACGTCGCCGATATTTGCTACATGGCTATGAAGCTCTAAGCCATCAATAAACTTTTGCCCAGCTTCGACTCCGCCTTGAATCGTGAATGCCGGAACCGAGCCGAAGCCACGACCTTCTCCATAAGCCTGAAGGCGAGAGTGCCAGGGGCTGGAAGGTAATCCCGCGTACTGCACTTGCTCAACTTTGGGGTGAGCATCCAGATATTCCGCAACTGCTTGAGCATTTGCAAAATGGCGTTCCATACGCAGACTGAGCGTTTCTAGGCCCTGGAGGAAATAAAACGCGTTCTGGGGAGAGACCGCTGCACCAATATCTCGAAGTAACTGCACCCGTGCTTTTATGATGAAAGAGCCAGCACCTAGAGCGGGCCAGTAGGCCAACCCGTGGTAGCTCGGGTCAGGTTCCGTGAAGTTGGGGAATCGGCCGCTGGCACCGAAGTCGAACGTGCCGCCGTCAATGATTACCCCCCCTACCGAGTTGCCATGTCCTCCAATGAATTTGGTCATGGAGTGCACCACAATGTCTGCCCCGAGGCTCAAAGGGTTGAATAGGTATGGCGTCGCAACAGTGTTGTCAACCACTAGAGGAACCCCGCTCTCATGAGCGATTTGTGAGACCCCTGGGATGTTGAGACAATCGTTCCTCGGGTTGCCAATGGTTTCTCCGTAGAAGAGCTTCGTGTTGGCTTGGACGGCCCCAGCCCACGCGTCTAGATCATCTGGATCTTCGATGAATGTTGTTTCGATACCCATTTTGGGAAGCGTGTAATGCAACAGGTTGTACGTGCCTCCATATAAAGACGCGGACGCAACAATGTGGTCACCTACTTCAGCGAGATTCAAAATCGCAAGAGTCTCTGCGGCTTGACCCGACGCAACCGCTAACGCTCCAGGTATGCCAATAGCTGTTTCAGTTCCACCTTCAAGGGTCTGAAGCCTTGCTTCCAAAACCATTTGAGTTGGATTCATAATCCGGGTGTAGATGTTGCCTACTTCACTCAAAGAGAAAAGATCGGCAGCATGATTGGTATCGCGAAAAACGTATGAGGTGGTTTGATAAATAGGTACTGATCTGCTTCCTGTTGTTGGATCGGGTTGTTGGCCTGCATGAATTTGTTTGGTTTCAAATCCCCAGGTTTCGGTCATGACTGCCTCTCTTAGCGTTGTTGGTTGCTACAGAGGGGTGGACCAAAGGGTGCTTTCGCCATGAGGCAGAGGCCAAGCCGCTATCTCTAGGACACTTCATTGCGTCGGTCGCTAGACCTCAGCCATATCCCTACACAAGGTAGGCAAGCACCTTGGGTGTCCACCCCAGGTTGCTGGGTGCACCAAAGTGCACCGCTCTTGATAACGAGACCATCTGAGCATCTTTTGGCGCATCAGGCAACTCGATTATTGCGAGAGACTCCAGGGCGTAACCGTTGGACACTTTTTTGATTGAAGTGACGATGGTTTCTCGCTCTGGCACACTGAAGCCGTGTCGAGATTCCAACGGGTAACCGAGACTGATGAGGCAGGAGCTACGCGGCTCGTCAGCCTAGAAGTCACGGATGAAGCCGTGTACCGAACATCAAAATCTCAAATGTGGGATGGCCGACTCCCAATAGCGGCCGTAATAGATCTCAACATCAAGCGCGTCGGCTCCTCCGATCTCATAACAGCGAACACCAAGCATGGTTCGATTACGTGGTCGTTGAAAAATGGCCAGCAATTGATTGACGCGATTGAATCCCACTTCGGTTAAAAATTCGCTTGTTTCAAAAGGGCAAGAAGCCCTCCGTCAGGCTGTGCGAGCATCCCAGCGCACCGCCCCGTCGCTAACGCTTAGGCTTCAAGACACAAGACAGGACTCACCATGATCACAGCTATGCCTCGAATAGCAATTGCCGTAAAGGATTTCGAAAGTGCAGTAGCGACTTTCAGGAATCACTTCGGAATGCCCGTCGCTGATTACTCGCCCGAAACAGTGCCCTCATTGGGTGCACACGTTGCTATGTGTCAACCACCGGGAGGAAGCAATATTGAATTGATGGCGCCCTCCAATCCCAACGAACCTCTGAGCCAAGCTCTCCAAAAGTTCCTAGACCGCCGAGGTGAAGGGATATATGCGTTGATGCTTGAAGCGCCGGACCCCAACGCGGAGGCCGAAATACTTCTGGAACGAGGCGTAAAGGTTCTCCCCTTGATGAGAGGTGCGGGCGGCAGAGATATTCACCCCAGTTCGACGCACGGTGTGCTCATCCGCATATACCCAGATGGATCGGTGGTTCAACCTGAAAACGCTGTCACCCAAGCACCCAATTATTCGGGAATCCAAAAAGTCGTAGTGGCGACGCGCGACGCTGGTCTCGCATACGACGTGTATTCGCAAGGTCTGGGCTTGCCAGCCGACCCACCACAAGCAGACCTTGATAGGGGCGTAGTGAGTTCAATAGTCCGACCACCTCAAGGCGGAATTATCGAACTGGCATCACCCATCGACACATCGAAAGCGGCCGGAGCCGAGATTGACGAATTCCTCAACTCCAACGGAGAAGGAATTTGTTGTTTGGTTCTAAGTGCAGACGACGATGTCCCAGAACGAGATATCAGCCTTTTCGGAACTCGTATTCTGATCTCCTGATAATTAGCCGTTTGCGGTTGCTTATGCCCAGATGAAGAGAAGCGCGCGACGGTGAGAGTTTCAGCGCTCGAAGGCCAAAGAGCCGTATCATCGATAGCTACGGTCGAGTCGTGAGGACGTGGACTATGAAAATCGATATTGATCTGGATTACGAGGTCATTGTCGTAGGAGCAGGTGTAGCGGGGATCTATCAGATCAAGCGCCTCAAAGACATGGGCATTACTGCGACGGTGTTGGAAGCTGACCCGGACCTTGGCGGAACCTGGTACAACAATCGATACCCAGGGGCCCGCTTTGATTCCGAGAGCTATACCTATGGCTATTCGTTTTCTCAAGAGCTACTAGATGAGTGGGATTGGAAAGAAATGTTTTCCGCTCAACCAGAAAACCTCGAATATTTGAATTTCGTAGCGGACAAGTTCGATCTGCGCCAACACATGCAGTTCAACTGTCGTGTCCAATCCGCCATCTTCGACGAAGATCGCCAAGTGTGGAAGGTAACCGTCTCCGACGGTCGCGAACTCACGTCCCGCTTTGTAGTGCTTGCTCTGGGGTTGTTGTCTCAGCCCACGATGCCGCGTATGGAAGGTGTTGAAGACTTCACAGGCCGTTCATGGCATACCTACAGTTGGCCACACGAACATGTCGACCTCAGTGATCAACGAGTCGCCGTCATCGGCACAGGAGCGACCGCCATACAGGTAATCGGTGAAATAGCCGACAAAGTAGGGGAACTCACCGTCTTTCAACGTCGACCGAATTGGGTCGCTCCGCTCAATAACAGCGAAATTAGCGCGGAACAAATGACAGAAATCCGTGATCGCTATGACGAAATATTTGAAACCTGTGCCCGAACTCCAGGCGGTTTCGAACACGAACCGGACCGTCGCGGATTTTATGAAGTGACACGCGAAGAACGTTATGAACTCTGGGACCAACTCTACGACGAACCTGGGTTCAGCATTTGGTTGAGAAATTTTCGCGAGATCTTTACTGACGAAGAAGCCAACGCCGAACTTTCCGAGTACGTAGCCGAACGAATCCGTGGTCGCGTTCACGACCCTGTTGTTGCGGAAAAGCTAGTACCCAAAGACCACGGCTTCGGTGTTCAGCGAGTACCCATGGAAACTGGTTACCTCGAGGCCTACAACCGAGAAAACGTTCATTTAGTCGACATCAATGAAACTCCATTAGAGCGCGTGACCGAAACAGGGATCCGCACCACGGAACGAGACTACGACTTCGACATCATCGTGTATGCAACGGGGTTTGACGCCATAACAGGGTCGTTCGATCACATCGATATCCAAGGTCGAGATGGTCTTACCCTTAGAGAAAAGTGGTTCGATAATCCTTCGACGTTCCTCGGAATGTTGGTGTCCGGATTCCCTAACTTGCTGATGCCCTCGGGACCGCAAAGCGGATCGGCTTCGACTAACTACCCGCGCGGGATCGAAAACGGAGTGAACTGGTGCACAGATTTACTTGACTACATGCGGTCTCGCGACCTCCAATACGCCGAAGCGACAGAGGACGCCGAAGAACGCTGGACAGGCCACGTTGTCAAGATGTATTCCGTGATGCTGATGCGCAAAGCTCAATCATGGTTTACCGGCTACAACTCCAACGTTGACGGCCACGAAGCGGGCAAAGTGCGCTACATGGTGTACAACGGCGGGACGCCCAAATATGTGGCTACCATCAACGAGGTCGCCGCAAAAGACTACGAAGGTATCCGGTTTTCGCTGGACTCGAAGATGCCCCAAGATGTCATGGCGGCCGGGTAGTCACATTCCTCACTTCTGAATCGCCCCTCAGGGTTGCGCCGGGCAACTATGTATGAGCGCCGTGAGAAGACAAGCAGCTACTACCTTCGTCTAGGTGACAGGTGACCCTTCGGCTGATCATGTCGAAATAAATCGACACCTTTGGAACTCGTACGCTCCAGATTATTTAGCCAGTGGCGAACGCGCGTGGGCTAACTCAGAACCACGTTGGGGGATCTACCAGATTGTCGAGTCAGAACTGGGACTGTTGGACACCTTCATGGGCGGCGACGTCATCGAACTTGGATGCGGAACTGGGTACGTTTCGGCTTGGCTAACTCGCTTGGGGGGCCGCCCAATCGGGATAGACAATTCCCCGTTACAGCTAGCCAACGCTGCGTATTTACAGAACCAATTCGGGACTCATTTTCCCTTGGTCCAAGCCAACGCCGAAAGATTGCCCTTTGTTGACGAGTCGTTTGATTACGCGATTTCTGAATACGGCGCGGCGATCTGGTGCGATCCGCACCGGTGGATTCCTGAAGCTGCCAGAGTGTTGCGGAGCGGTGGACGCCTAGTTTTTTTGGGTAACTCGACGCAACTAATGCTCTGCGTCCCTGATGATGGCGCAGCGACAACGGAGTTACTGCGGCCTCAGTTCGGAATGCATCGCTTTGAATGGGCTGACGACCCCGGAGTGGAGTTCTACCTCTCGCATGGCGAGATGATCAAAGTTCTACGAACAAGCGGATTCGAGATTGAGGACTTGATTGAGCTTCGCCCGCCGGCACAAGCCGAGGAAAGTAGATACCCGTTTGTCGACCTGGAGTGGGCTAATCGCTGGCCGGCTGAGGAAGCATGGATTGTGCGTAAGCGTTGAAACTTTAGGAGTCCTCCACAGGTAATGACGAAAGCATGTTCAGATTTCGGGCACAGTCGGGACACAAATAGCGACGATCGGAAACGGTTTCGTTGCGCAGTCGCCCATGGTGATCTGCCCAGATCTCGTTCCAGAACACATAGCCGGACTCTGTGTTGCCCTGCTCGCCTGCTTGCCATGAAAACGCGACGCCGCATAGCTGACACTCAACAAAACCAATTTCCCCCAACAACTCGCTTCGCGTTCGCGATATCGGATCCGAAATCGGGGCTGGCACAACACGATGACACTCCAGATTGCTGTCGATTCGGAGAAGACCGATTCCGAACCGGAGAGCAACTTCTATCTGGTTCTCAGTGAAGCGCTCGTCCGCGGTGAAGCAAGCAAGATAAACCCGGTCAGCCTGCAATCGCTGAGCACTCGTTTCACCTGCGACCGAAATAAACCTTGTTGTCGAAGGGCGAACCAAGGCCGTCACCAGCTCAAAGTCACCGTTCAACTGACCACCGACGTGTGTAATCCCTACCAAATCGGGGCGTGGATCGCGGACTCCCTTGGGAAGCAAGGAAACGACTCTGCAGTTAAGACCCGATGGCATGGAAAGCCATGAACGAACCGAGGCACGAAGTTCGACCTCGTCGACCTTGGTCATCCTTTACCCCTGTCCTTCGCCAAGTTCATGAGACGCTCAATGTGGCAGCGATGAAAGAATGTGGGGGAAGCTTCACTACCGGTTGGGGGCCATCCGACATTTCCTCCGGAACTCGCCGCACAGCATTTGGGGTTTCCCAAGTGTTCTGCGTCGTCGGATCCGAATGATGAAGAAGCTCCACAGAGAGCGTTTCGAGATGCCCCCCGAACAAATTAATTTGAAGGTCAACGCTTTCATCGACCGAACGATTTACCGCATAGATATGCAGTTCCTGATCATCCCTGAGAATGGCTGCACCATCCACCATCGCAACATCTCCAAAATCGGGCGAAGGTACCAGCGGCCCGTCATATCCCATGTGTAGCGAAGTCCCATTTCTTCGGCCAACGAACATCGACAGCGCCTCGAAGATGCTCTGACGAAGCAGATTGTCTCCACTAGTCAGGACAGGAGCTATGACATTCACGATTTGAGCGATGTTGGCAATCTTCACTACATCGGCGTTTCGAATAAAACTCATTAAGAATTGGGCGCACACGAGCGCGTCTTGGAGATCGTAAACCTCCTCCACCAAATGAGCCGGGAAGGTTCCATCGGCCCACATACCGGACCTGTTCCGTGTCCGATACCAAACATTCCATTCATCAAAAGCGATAAATGGTCGCCGAGACGATCGTCGTCGACCGGCAACGTAGCGACACACAGAGTCAATTTCTGCAATCTGTCGATCAACCGCAACCCCAGACGTCAAGAATGCGGCGGTGTCATTGGACCAGTTGTCCAAATAACGGTGGGTGGAAAGATAGTCAGCGAACCCGCCCACCGCCTCTAGTGACTCGCGATCCCAGTCCAGATAGGTCGGGTTATCAGGGAGCGAAGTGCCAGAAACAACCAACTCAATCGATGGGTCAACCAACTTCATCATGTGGGCGGCTTGACGGGCCTTACTTCCATATTCGCGTGCAGACATGTGCCCTATTTGCCACGGGCCGTCCATTTCGTTTCCTAGGCACCATAAAGGCACTCTGGGAGCGTTCGATTGACCATCAGCCTCACGCTCTGCGGTGATATCGGTTCCTAATGATCCGTTGGTGTATTCGACCCAATCCGCTGCTTCTTCGGGTGAACCTGTTCCCAGATTGACGGCGAACATTGGGGACCACCCGGTGCGTTGACACAGCCCCAGGAACTCGTTCGTGCCGAAAGTGTTTGGTTCGATCGTCCCCCAGGCCAATTCACGACGAGTGGGTCTCGTATCTACCGGGCCGACCCCATCCCGCCAATGGTAATTAGAAACGAAGTTCCCTCCCGGATATCGCATCACTGTGAAGTCAAGTTCTGCGACGGCCGCTAAAACGTCTGAGCGGCAACCGTATGCATCAGCATGAACCGAAGAGGGATCGAAAACACCCTCATATACGGCGCGTCCCATGTGCTCGAGAAAGCCTCCAAAAATTCTTGGGTCAACTGGTCCCGAGTGGTGGCTGGCGTGAAGATTAAACGTGGCTTTGTTCACTGCAAGAGCGTAGTAAGCAAATCGGATGTAGATATCGAACTGTCGGCGAGTGGAGTGAGTTACATCCAAGGTCAACAGCAGCCCCGAGGTGATGCCGGTCAACCTTTGCAAATTTTTTCGGTGAGTCGGTCTGCTGTTGCTAGCCCGATTCCACTTGCCGTGACCGATATCAGGATTATCAAGGTTGACAAGCCAAACAAGATCCCAATAGGGATGTTCCTATTTTCGACCTGGTTCATGCGTGATGTGTCGCGATGAGAGCCCGGTGGTTCTAACCAACGGCCGTGGGTTAGCGACGTTTCGTAGTGACCTATATTTTTGTGATGGACAAGCCGCTCCTCGATCAAGCCGCCCTCCAAGATTTCAACCGATTGGTGAGTGCTCGCCGAAGCGTTCGAAGCTTCGAGCCGGGACAGCCAATTCCCAAAGAAGCGCTCAAGAAAATCGCCGACGCTGGGCGATGGGCCCCATCAGGCGCGAATTCACAACCCTGGGAAATTTGCGTCGTTGAAGAATCTCAACGGGTACGCGACGTTGCATCTTTGATGGCTAACCAAGCTGATCGACTCAACGAACACTGCAAAGGATTTCCACACGTTCATAAGAAGCATTGGGTGCATGATTCGGTGGCGCTCATGGTGGTGTTCGTTGACGCCCGCTGGGCTGATACGTACCCCACTGCGTTCGAACCTGAGCTTGATGCCACGGAGTACCAAGAAAACCGTTGGAACATTTTGCTTGTCTCTGTGGGAGCAGCGATCCAAAATATTCAGTTGGCGACCACGGCTGCCGGATTGAGTTCAGCCTGGCTTTCGGGAGGTGGCGAGCCACAAACCGCGCAAGACCTTCGAGAACTACTTGGCTTTCCATCGACCCATACCCCGTATGGAATTGTTCCCATCGGTTGGCCAAGAAGGCGAGCTGAAAGCCGTTGGAGGCGTCCGATCGAAGAAGTCATCCACTGGAATGAGGCAACAACGGACAACCTGCGAAGTCGCGAGGACATTGATCATTACATTGCAAAGGAACGCCGACACTCGATCTATAAAGATGCTCAGTCTCGAGACAGGCACCTCTCTGAAACTACTCCTGTCGACGGAGAAATCGACCTAGTCGACGACGGAAGCTGATAGAGCGCTCACCTCGAGCGGCATCTTGACTTCGTAACTCAGCTAATGAGCCACAACCGCAATCGTCAGCCGCGGGGTCGGCGAGATGACGGTGGGGGCACCCCAAGTGGTGATCAAGAAACACCACAAACTCATAGGATTCTCCATTGGGTTCGATTCGCAAATAGCGTTGCGCCCCTCCGGCAAATCGGCGGTCGAATTTCATATTCTGATGCTACCCACCTGATGAGCACCGCTCCTTAAACGAAATGAGGAGCCTTTTCTCAATTTCTGATGGATACTCAAAAACTCAATGTCATATTCCACAGGCGTTCTCCCTCATTCTGTTACCTCATTTATGTTCACACTTAGCGTCTCGTTGAGCCGTCCCGGTGATTTGAGCTTAAAACCCCGTATCCTTGATATTCGAGAGGTCGAAAACGGCTTCAATTTCATATATGAGGAGGGCCCAGATGGCCCAAGGCAAAGTAAAATTTTTCAACTCACAGAAAGGGTTCGGCTTCATCACTCCTAGCGATGGCGGCGATGACCTTTTCGTGCATTACTCAAACATTGCGGGCGACGGCTATAAGTCGCTTGACGAAGACCAAGACGTTTCTTTCGATATTGGTCAAGGACGCAAGGGTGATGAAGCTCAGAACGTACGACCTCTTTGATCTGAACCAAAACTAACTACGGACACGATCGGTAGCGCTGCATTTACTGTTGGCCTACCGGTCGTTTCGTATGTTTTGTTGCCCATAAAGATTTCAACACCAACAAAGAACTAAACCGATCCGCTCCTTGCGGGCGGTCTTTTGTCGTTTTCACAAGACCTACGATCGTGGCCATGTCCCTTGCGAAGCACTATTCAGTGAACGAACTAGTGAATCAAGATAGCGAACTTCGGACGCATTGGATCTGGGATGAGGATCTCCCTCACGGCAATCAAATCGATGAGAACGGTAAATGCATCGTGTGTGCTTTACCTCACCCAAGCACGCCTCAACTATGGACGATGTGTAAACAGAGCGGCGAATCAAAAATGATCGAAGAACGCCACGAAGGGCACGAATTCGTCTTGAACCAGAACCACGGGTCAGTCTCAAAAAATATTTGAAGAATCACTCACGATGACCGTCCTTTTGGTCCTGGTCTGCTCCCGTGTTGGGGAGAGAGCCTTAAACCCTGCGCTAATAAGTTGATACGCCAACGAGAAGCGCGTTAGCAAACATCTCCCACGACAAAGTCGTAGCTACTCTTGGGTGGTTGCTGATTTAGTGTGGCACCCAAGTGCGATGATTTAACCCGCCGCGAAAGACGGTCCCTCACGGGCGCACAAACAGCAACTTGAATGCGGTGCACCTGCGTATACCTGGGGGCTAGGAGTGGTTTGATGGTTGATTACGACGAAATATTCGTTCAAGCGGACTGGCTTGAAGAACACCTGGGCGACCCTGGCGTAGCAATTTTGGATGTTCGGACCGGTTTTCGTCCTCGCCCACCGGGAGCGTCAGATTTTTTTTCCATGCGCTCCAACTACGAGGCCGGGCACCTTGACCGCGCTCACTACCTTCATATGGTCGACGATCTCTCCGACCCACACGGCTCATTTCCGTTCACGGCTTTGGATCCGAACCAAGTTCGTGAACTGCTAGGTGCCCTGGGCGTTTCCAACGAGCAGACTTTGGTGCTGTATGGCGGCAATGTGCCCCCTGTCGTGCATCGATGCTGGTGGATTCTCGCCCAGGCTGGAGCGACTGATGTACGTATCCTTGATTGCAGTTATGACACTTGGGTGGATGCTGGTCGTCCGGTGACAAGCGCACCAGTTGTAGTTGACTCCAAAAGATTTGAGGGGTCCGCAAGACCCGAATGGATTGCCAGTAAAGAGATGGTCTTTGCAGCAATAGATGACCCATCTATTGGATTGGTGAATGCCCTGACGAAAGAGCAGTTCGAAGGAAGAGGACAGTTTTATGGCAAGCCAGGGCGCATCCCCCAAAGTATTAGCGTGCCCGCTGTCGACTTGACTGATCCAATATCGGGAGCTTTGCGAAAGCCTGACGAACTTCAAGAAGCCTTTGACAAAGCTGGCGCTAACAATTTTGACCACCTAATCACTTACTGCGGCGGCGGAATAGCAGCCAGCACCGCTTTCCTTGCTTTGAAGCTGATTGGGTGGGATCACATAGCGTTATACGACGGCTCGCTTATGGAATGGAACGATGATCCTGTCGCTCCTATTGAGGTGGGTCCGCTTGTCAATGGTTGAAGCGCCCGATGTCACCCAGCCTCACGATTTGTATGCCGGAGAGCTCTGCGGAGACTCAAAAGGTTAAGCAATGTGTTGGACTGCTACAGCCGATTTAGGCTCGGCTGCTAACTGAGGGAAGGAATGAATGTGATTAGTGTCGTAACTCGATGGGAAGGTAGTCCTCAAGCTATTCATGGTGTTGAGGCTGGATCACGCGCTGCGAGGTCTCAACACATGGAGTGGGGGGCGGCGAACCCTCGTCTGATGCGCCCCGTGACTGGCACCGGAGGTCTGGAAGTCGCTTTGTATGTGTGTGATTTTGACTCCATGGAGGCTTATGGGCGTTTCTGGGATCAAGTTTCCGCTAGCGACTGGTTTGTGCAGCTTCGAAAAGATGTTGCAGCCGCTCACCCGCAACTGCGTATGGCTGACCAACAGATCATGTACGACGCGATCGCCGACTGAAAAGGTTTAGTTGACCTCTTTTTGGTGGCTGGTCGTGGCCCTGTTTTTCTTGTGCTAAAACAACTGTTGGTCGGTTGACCAGGACTTCGGTCCACCATCATTATCAACTCAAGACGAAACTGAACTTGGGAACACGGAAGCGAAAGCGGAAGTGGGAACACAGAAGTAGGAACACCGAAGCGAAAGCGGAAGTGGGAACACGGAAGTAGGAACACCGAAGCGAAAGCGGAAGTGGCGTCGACTCGAAAGGGTTTGGCAGATCAAGGGACGGGAAGACTTGTACTGGCAACGAATGGGGTAAACCGATTCGGAAGCTTCTGGGATAGGCCCCCTTCGGGGGGTCTTTCCGCGTCCAGGTAACGAATAGTTGTCGTCCGCTCAAAGCACCTCTCGGGTTAGATGAGCGAGCAGTACAGAGTCAACTCTGTTGATTGATCAATTGTGAGTGAAGGCTGGCCCGGCTGGGGACCGCCGATGCCGTCGACGCTTAGATAGCTCGCACGTTCTGAGCTTCGTCGCCCTTACGGCCTTCACCAATCTCAAATTCGACTGCTTGACCTTCTTCAAGGGATCGGTAACCCGATCCTTCGATATTTGAGTAGTGGACGAAGACATCAGCTCCGTCTTCCCTAGATATAAATCCAAAGCCCTTCTGAGAGTTGAAGAACTTCACTGTTCCTTGTGCCATTGGGAGGCCTCAATTTCTTTCTGTACGAGTACACGTTGATTTCGTACGCCATTGACCTTAGGGGGCTGAATGCCAGAAAAGAATGCCGCGACCAGAATTCTTGAAGTATCTGACGAACTTTTTGTTGCTTATTAACGCTACGAATAATGAATTCTCAGATTCGAAATGACGGTAAATGCCTAGTCTGCGTGGTTTTGGTTGCTCGATGGTTTGTTTCGTTGGTGGCTGGTCGTGGCCCTGTTTTTCTTGTGCTAAAACAACTGTTGGTCGGTTGACCAGGACTTCGGTCCACCATCATTATCAACTCAAGACGAAACTGAACTTGGGAACACGGAAGCGAAAGCGGAAGTGGGAGCACAGAAGTAGGAACACCGAAGCGAAAGCGGAAGTGGGAACACGGAAGTAGGAACACCGAAGCGAAAGCGGAAGTGGGAACACGGAAGTAGGAACACCGAAGCGAAAGCGGAAGTGGGAACACGGAAGTAGGAACACCGAAGCGAGAGCGGAAGTGGCGTCGACTCGAAAGGGTTTGGCAGATCAAGGGACGGGAAGACTTGTACTGGCAACGAATGGGGTAAACCGATTCGGAAGCTTCTGGGATAGGCCCCCTTCGGGGGGTCTTTCCGCGTCCAGGCAGATCCCGGTTAGTTCTAGGGCCGAGGACCCCAGGGTGCCGCTTGCATCAACTGAATTTCTTGTTGTTTTACAAGTGGCCGCAGTTGAGCCGCAAAGGCCATGAAATCCTCGTCGCTAAACAAGTTTTTCCAGAACTCGCGACGTTCAGCATCGCTTCCGAACCGCCAAATATGAATCAACTGATGCAACGGACCGGTATCTGATACGAAATAACCCACCAGGAATTTGGAGTGACCGCCCGCCTCGAGCGCAGGCCACCCTTCGTTCGAATACAACTCGAGGACCGTGCCCATTTGACCCACCGTCACGTCGTAGGTTCGTCGTTCGTAAAGTTCTAATTGGCTCACGACGCGACCTTACTTGTGGCATTCGTAGCGCGCTTCGAGGTAGCTGAGGAGTTCGCCTAAATAATTCAAAGCTGCTTGAGTGCTGCGAGTAATCCTCGCGGAGCGTTGCGATAGGAAGCGATTTCGTTGGAGTCCATTACTTGGACCCAACAATTCCCGTCGAATCGAACGATTGCCGGAAGAGAGTCAATCGCCGAAAGTTGTTCAGGGTTCGCCTCATTTTTATGCAGCAGGTCAATCGGGACGCCGAGATCCTTGCGCGCTGTCTTCCACGACGATTTCCCGAAAGGGTTCCAACCGTGGGTCAGGTCACACAAACTGCAAGATGTACTTTTTGTCAATTTTGTGCGTAAATATCGAAGTTCGCCCATGAGCGAACTGTCAGCGTTGTAAACACCAACAAACTTGGGCATCAATTTCCCGACTCCAACCGTTCTTAGACAACAGACTTCTAGCAATCTATGGGTGTTTGAGTACGTAACCCCGTTGTTAGGCGGTATCCAAAAATGACCCACGGATTCATCCTGAGATCCGGTGCCCGAGCTATGACTATCTCAAGCTCGGTCGACTTGTGGCGGCAGACCTTGGTTTAGGGTTCGAGAATGCCTGGTGATATCGATGCGGATGCTGTGAATGAATTCGTAGCGAGTTGCTACCCCCAGCTAGGTGTTCAGTGTCTCGATGTCGGTGAGGACTTCGTGACAGCTGAATACGACCTTTCTGAGATTGAGCGACGCCCAGGGGGCTTTATATCCGGCCCAGACCAATTTCGATTAGCGGACGGCGCTCTATGGTTTTTGACTTTTGCTGCGATTGGGCGTCTAGATGAAATGACCGTAACTAGCGAGTTGTCAATTCGGTTCTTACGACCGGCTGTCGGCGAACGACTCTTTGCACGAGCGGGCCTCGAGGCACGAAACCGGAGGAGCGTCGTGGGTTCAGTTTGGCTTTGGTGCGACGACAAAACTGAGAAAACTGTTTCTACCGCTCAGGGAACGTATTCCTTGCCTAGTAAGTAACGATCAAGGCACGCCGCGTGCGCTACCAAGAATGGGAAACCTGTGGTGGACTGGGCTCGCATCGGAGAGAGGCATATAGGTGCTAGATCGATTTCGCATTCTTGACCTGACCGACGACCGCGGGCACTTCTGCGGAATGATTCTGGCTCAACTCGGAGCTGAAGTTATCGCTATAGAACCTCCCGAGGGGCAGCGATCCAGAAATCACGGGCCTTTCGCTAAGGGCGAAGGAGACCCAGAGAAATCCCTCTCCCATTGGGCTTATAACCGGGGCAAACATTCTTTGGTTCTTGATCTCAAAAGCGCCGAGGGATTGATACGCCTTGAAGAATTGGCAGCTACCGCCGATGCCGTGGTGGTGTCGAAGCAAGATGAACTCGATTTAGACAATCTTCGCCTGCGATATCCACATCTCGTGACGGCTTCGATATCGGGATTCGGCGCGAGTGGCCCCAAAGCAACTTGGGCGGCAAGCGACATCGTCAATACAGCGGCGAGCGGAACCATGGGAATAACAGGAGATCGCGATCGTGCACCAATTCGACTCTCCCTCCCTCAAACCTGGCATTTCGCTGCCTCAGATGCTCTTTGCGGCATCTTGTTGGCGCTAAGAGAACGTGACTCGTCGGGACTTGGACAACATATAGATATTGCGGCACAGCACAGCTACATAATTGCCTCGCAATACCAAATGCTTTACCCCTTTGTTGACGCTCCGAGTACGCGCCGCCTGTCTGGCGGAGCAGAAATTGGACCTATCACGCTCAGAATTGTTTACGAAGCAGCCGACGGGTTCGTGTCCATAGCATTTCTTGTCGGTCCAACTGTAGGCCCCTACAACACGCGTCTTTTTGAATGGATGGACGAAGAAAGCATGTGTCCTGACGAATTCCGAGATGTGGATTGGATCGGTTTTGGCAGCCAAATTCTCTCCGATCCCGAAGCGCCAGGTGTGTTGAACCGAGGCGCGGCCGTTATCAACGAATTCACGAAAACAAAATCAAAAGCTGATCTGTTGGCTGGGGCTTTGGAACGCAACTTGTTGCTAGCCCCAATCACGACTACCCGCGAACTCCTCGACATGGACCATGCAGCTGAACGACATTTTTGGAAGCCGATTGGCGGAGTGAGATTTGCTGGACCCATCGCCCGACTATCGGCATCGACGCTGTTAACAGAAAAGGGACCACCCAAGCTCGGTGAGCACAGTTTCTCGGATCGATCAGCACCAGCAACGACACCCACCTCAGATCTGAAACAAAGCGGTGACCCGATGAGGGGCGTCAAGGTCCTAGACATGACGTGGGCGATCGCCGGACCGTATGCATCGCGCATAATGGGTGATTTCGGTGCTGATGTTCTTCGCATCGAATCGGAAACCAAACCATGCATTATGCGCGGCGCAGGCCCCTTTGTCGGCAAAGAAGCGGGAGCTGATAACTCTCTCAGTTATTTGACGATAAATGCATCGAAACGAAGCCTTGCTATCGACCTTAGAGACCCTCGCGCTCTGCCAATTATGGAAGAACTGGTGGAATGGGCTGACGTTTTAATTGAGTCCTATTCGGTCGGTGTTATTAGCCGAATGGGATTGGACTATGAACGCCTTAGCGCAATTAACCCAGGTCTGATCATGGTGTCGACGTCGCTGATGGGGCAGACCGGCCCAATCCGAGAAATTTCAGGCTTTGGAAATATTGGAGCTGCAGTGGCGGGGTTCTATCCATTTGGGGGATGGCCAGATAGGCAACCATGCGGTCCGTTCGGTGCGTACTCCGATTACATATCACCCCGACTCACACTTGCTGTGGTGCTCACCGCTCTCGAGGAACGTGAACACAAAGGACATGGTCAACATATTGATTACTCCCAAATGGAGGCGGCAGCTCAGTTGCTGAGTCCAGCCTTTCTTGATGACGAAATCAATGGGGTGGTAGGCGGGCGCATCGGCAATAAAGACGCGAACTTCGCCCCACATGGCGCATACCCGGTGAAAGGCGAAGACAGATGGATCGCTATTGCCTGCGAGAGCCAACCACAATGGGAATCTTTGAGCCGACTTTTAGGAGCGGACCACTTAACGTCCATGACAATCGAGACGCGTCGAGAGCAACAAGACCTACTTGATTCACTTATCTCGAAATGGACGAGTCATCGCGACGGGCTTGAAGCTGAGGCCAAATTGCAAGGGGCCGGAGTTCCCGCCCATCAAATTCTTTACGCCCCCGATGTGGTTGCCGACCCACAACTTCGGCACCGCAACGCGTTTAGCCAAGTAAGTCACCCTCACCACGGACAGGTCTGGGTGGAAGATTCAGCGATCCACATGTCACGCACCCCGGGATTCGCTCGTTCGGCGGCGCCCCCGGCAGGAGAACACTTATTTGAAGTGCTTACCGAAATTCTTGGACGTAATCCTGACGAAGCAGCCGACCTGATCGCAACAGGGATATTTAGGTGACGTGGTGAGTATGGAGTCAGTTCAGGAGCCACCTATCGCATGTATGGGCGAAGTGGCAGGATCAACGAGCGCGGTGAACGCGGTCTGCCATAACGTGCGACCATGCGACAATCCGCTATAGGGAGGTAAACAGCGTGCTTGCTGAGGAATACAGGAAAGCCTTTGAAGACGCTACGACCCGTATCGCAAATCTCGCATCGGGAGACGGCGCTCGACCCGTCCCACACATTGCCGACTGGACGTTGGCCGACGCTGTGACCCATGTGGGACTCGTATTCTCTTTTGTTGCCAAATCAGTAAGCCAGGGAGGCCCAATCGGCGATGCAGGGGTCGCAGCATGGGCAAATGATCCAGCTAATCGCCCGCACACAGCGCAACTTTCGGAGTGGTTCCAAACAACTGCCAACGAAATGATCGAATCCATATGGCAACACGACTCCAATGATGAAGTCTGGACCTCAAGCCAGAGTACGAACCAGGCACGATATTGGATGCGTCGTATGGCTCAGGAAGCAACTGTGCATCGTTGGGACATAGAAGCCGTGACAGCGAGCAATACCGCGATCAACGCAGCGGTCGCAGTTGATGGCATCAACGAGTTCTACGACTTCTTTGTGAGTGAGCGAATGCCTACGGCGTTCGCAGGTACCGGGACGATACACCTGCATGCCACAGACGCTGACGGTGAGTGGATGATCACCCGACACAAGGACGGAATTAACGTCGAGCGCGCTCACGGAAAAGGAGATGTTGCAGCTCGAGGGTCAGCGGGCGATCTTCTGTTATTGGTATGGAACCGCGTAGACCACTCGATTCTCGAAACCTTTGGTAATACGGACTTGCTGGAAGACCACCAACGCCTCTTGCGAGTTTAAAAGTTAATGGTGTGATCAACTAGAGCACAGGAGGGGAATAATGAAATCGACAGCAATGACGGAATTGTTATGTCAGCAACTCGCCGACGGGGAATTTGGCAAAACAGGACGCCGATCATTTTTCGAGTACCGAGAGACCGGCCTGGGTCAACTTACCGACGGCGAATATCGCGCTCAGGTAATGCGAGCTACTGACGTTATGGAGGCAACAGGCTGGCATTATCACGAATGTGACCTGCAATTCGTATACATCCTGAATGGTTGGGTAGACCTCGAGTTTGAAGGTGGCCGCACTGAACGCGTGTCCGCCGGAGCAGCACTATCCATCCCATCTGGGATGATCCACAACGAGATTGCATGCTCGCAAGACTTCGAAGCATTAGAGGTTGTGGCGCCAGCCGAGATGGTGACAGTGCCTTGCGGACCACCCGAGTGAAAGTGGTTTAAGACAGATTCGCAGCAGTTACATCAATAGCTTTGCGCGCAATAGTTACCATTTGATCAATGTGATCTTCATCAACAACAAACGGTGGCCCGAACATGATTGCATCGTCAAAGACCCCCGAACCCGACGGATAAACCCACACCCCGTCTTCAAGAGCTGCACTTGTCACATTGTCAGCGAATGCCGCCGAACGAGGAAATGGTTCGCCGGTATCACGGTCGGCTACTAGGCCCAGTCCCTGCAACAAGCCGCGCCCCCTGATGTCCTCGACATTGGGATGATCTCGGAATTCTTCGTCCAGTCGATCTCTCAACACGGTTCCCATTTGCGCCGCCCGCTCTACCAGGTTCTCGTCACGGAGGATCTCTAAGACCTTCATTGCCACAGCGCAACTCAGATCGTGACCAGCGAAGGTGTAGAACATCAACGCGAGGTCAGTCGCTCCGATCGGTTCGACTACATCAGCGCGGGTATACACGCCGCCAATCGGTACGTACCCCCCTCCGAGGCCCTTACCTGCCGCAATGATGTCAGGAGTGAAGTCGAGTGCACGGTGCCCCATGACACTGCCGAGTCGACCAAAGCCTGTCATCACCTCATCAGCAATGAGGAGAATGCCATGACGCGCGCAAATCTCGGAGATTTGTGGCCAGTAACCATCGGGCGGAACGTAGGCCCCAGCTGCTGCTCCAATAACTGGTTCCCCTATAAAAGCGCTAATGGTGTGAGGGCCTTCAATCTCAATAACCTTTTCTAGTTGTTCTGGGTCATAGTGGCTTGTTTTTGGCATGACAGGCAGAGCTGATTCCAAACCCTTTCGACGCCGGTCATGCGAACCGACAGCTAACGCCCCAATAGTTGCCCCGTGGTATGAAACGTCGCGCCCGATTACTTTGTGGCGTTCTGGACGACCGCACGCGACGTGATGTAACTGCGCCACCCGTATTGCAGCATCAACCGACTCTGATCCGCCGCTGACGAAGACACAACGCCAAGATGGGTCTGGGAGCCAGTTATCAGCAACCTCATTGACCAGTGCCACCCGAGATTCAGTGGCAAATATTGGAACGACATAATCCAGCCGTCTCAACGCGTGGGCGGCGACCTCGGCGATTTCGGGCCGCCCGTGACCAATGTTGGAAACGATCGCGCCGCCTCCCGCATCAAGTATTCGACGCCCACCGGCAGCCTCAAGCCACACGCCCTCGCTACTGGTCACCAACATTGGTTGGGTGCCGGGGACAAGAGGAAAGCGTGATGTATCCATGCACAAAGAGTACGCCTATCCCTGAGTTCAGGGAGGGGTCGTGGTTCACTAAAAGTGTGCGTTACCTAACACGACCTCTAGTTGCTGTGCTTGTGGCCCTGTTCATTCTGGCTAATGGAGGCGGTTGGCCCGAATTAGCTATCGGAGGCGGAATTTTCGTTTTCATTGATCTGGCCTCTCGTCAAGTTCTCAAAAGTCGAAAGAGGTCGTAATGGTGGGAAAACTTAGGGGCATCAATTGACACTTGACGAGATCGCAAACTGGGCTCAAATTGCGGAAGCCGCAATTCTGTCTCTCTCGATCGTGTTTATCGGTGCTGAAGCTCGCCAGACGCTGCAGCACAGTCGTACGCAATTTGGCCATGGCCTTACTGACCGCTTGTACGACAGATATTTTGCGATTTCTCGAGACCCAAGCTTCAGTCAGTTTTTGATCAAGGACTGGTCCGGCGACGACCTTCAGGGCGAAGAGTACTTCCGCGCTCTAAATCTTCTCGGCGCGGACCTAATTGACCTTTTTGACACGTATGACGCTTGGAAAGAAGGTCTAGTTGGCAAGATGCATTTGGAAATGCGGATGCAACTGGTCAAGTTGGGCGCCTTTTTGTCCCCCGTCGGGCGAGCTACATGGGATCACTGGCGAAGTACACGCGATCAGGAATTTCGTGACTGGTTTGAAACTGAGGTGTATGGCGCGCCACTAGACAATGAGACGTCAGAGGACGAAGATCGCCGCGACGACCTCAACCTGGTCCACGATTCGGAAAAAGACTGAGTCCCAGGGAATTATCTAGAAATTAACCTTGCAGATCCTGCAACAAGTTCGAAATAGCGATGCGATCTATCTTCCCGATTGGGTTACGGGGAAGGTCATCAACCACTTCAACTCGTTCAGGCCAGGTGTATCGAGCCGTGTCCAGCTCACGAAAAAATCTTCTCAACTCATCCAGATCGAATGAGGCTTCTGCGTGAAGAGACACGTACGCACACGCCCTTTCACCTAATCGAGAATCAGGATATGGAACAACCGCTACTTCCCTCACGGCTGGATGTTCCTGCAACATATGCTCAATTTCTTCAGCGTAAATATTCAACCCACCCCGAATAATTGTGTGTTTAGATCGCCCCACCGGATTTAAGTAACCGTCGTTATCCATGAAGGCTAAATCGCCGCTCGCGAACCATCCGTCTGCGTCAATGGCCTGATTCGTAGCTTCATCATTTTTTAAATATCCGGCACAATTCATCGGCCCTCTGATGTGTACTTCTCCTGTCTCTCCCAACGCGAGCGGCAGGCCCGACTGGTCTCGAATCTCAATTTCGGTAGCAGGGGCCAACCGTCCTGAGGAGTACACCTTTTCGGGGGGATCCGTGATTCTCAAAAAGGTGCACCAACCGGTCTCGCTGAGACCGTATCCAGTGGCGGCGAGCGCATTAGGCCATTGTTCGTGAAACCGGTTTATTAGTTCTGCTGTTACAGGAGCCCCCGAAGCCAGAACAACTCTGAGCGACGTGGCGTCCCACTCTTCCTGGCCATGTAGATGAAGCAGGTCTGACACGATCGTTGGTATGCCCATAAAGGTCGTAACTTTTTGGGTTTCGATAATGCTGGCAATCTCGCGCGTATTTCGAGCTTCACCCATCACCAAGCGAGAACCCGATACCAGCGAAGTCATTAATCCGACCATCAACGCACCTCGATGTGTCATGGGAGCGGCTGCAAGCATCACATCTTTCTTCCCAAACGTAAGACCCCGGCAGAGGGCCTTTGCTTCGAAGATTTGAGTTGCTTGTATGTGGATATAAATCTTGGGTTTACCCGTTGTGCCTGAGGTGGTGCCAAGAAGCGCAGTACGCAGAGGATCTTGCGCAACATTATTCGCGCGCCCATCGAGGTCATAAAAATTGGTCCACCCTGGTCTCGTAGTCCCCACGATGACCTTGATCGGGTAACAACTCAACCTGTCGGTGACTTCGTCTAGAAGATTTGCGTGATCGAATTCCACGGAAGAATTCGAACAAATAACCGCCTTAGGGTCCACGGCTTCAATCAACGATTCGCACTCCGCTGCGCGGTACATAGGATTCAACGGTTGGTAAACAGCACCTATGTCCCAAATAGCAAGTACCGATATCGCGAGCTCGATGCAGTTATGTAGCTGAACTGACACTCGGTCCCCGACACCAACCCCCAAGCTAGAAAGACCCCCTGCAACTCGCTCCACCTCGGACAAGTAATCGGACCAACTGATTGACACCTCTCCCTGACCTAATGCTGCGTCATTTGGCCTTGAGGTCGCGTGGACGCGAAGAAATTGACCAAATGTTTCGCCCGTCCAATGGCCTTCCTGCACGTTCTTGTCAATCCATGAGGTCGCGTATTCCACTATTTCCCCCTTCCGATATCAACGCCGTTGCGACCATAGTCTTGTCGGATGGGAGTGGGCGTGTAGGCAGAAAGTTTTGAACGCACCACTGTTTAACTCAGCCTGCACGGCGTAATTGTGGGTGTCTCATCAGTTTGATGATTCGGACAGCGGGGTTGGTCACACCCCCATTAGGTGACGAACAGGATCCGTTTCTCCAAATGTAGGAAAGAACACCCTGATTGCCCTTCCCTGAACGAACCATGGGTCACAAAATGTGAATTCGTAAGAGAGGTACTCATTGGTGGAGGAGGATAGGACCCCAAGGGTCAGACCGAATTGGGGGACTAGGTTGGTGCCGTGGCACGATCGAGCGAACATAACTCCTGGAATTGGAGCAGAGCTGGTCGGCTGTGGGGATGGTGGCTGGGCGCTTTCGTCCTCATGATGCTTGTGGGTAGAGCTTGTGGTGGTGGCTGATCCACCAAAACGGAAAACCCAGGAAACCCACCTGCACCAAATCATTGCGCAGAAGAAATGAGCGTCGAAGCCCAATTCACCGAGCCCTTAATTCCTTGTGACCCGATCGTGAGTGGAACGATGCTCGGCGCTCATTCCGACCTTTCGCTGAACTCCGTTACCACTGCAAATTTCGAAATAATTTTGTTGATGGCAGTCACGTGATGAACAAAACTTCGATTTCCGGTTGGGTGATCATCGATGTTCGACATACACAAATAGGCCGCAGCCCTAGGTTTCTTGTTACTGTTTGACACTTCCATACCCTCTCAAGCGTTGATTTCACGCGTTTTGTTCAGGGTTGCTACTTAGGAGCCGGCAAATGCGAGCAGTACTGTGCAAACAATTCGGACCGCCAGAGGACTTGTCGCTCGTCGAACTAGAGGACCCCGTTCCTGGACCGCATGAAATTCTGGTTGACGTTAAGGCTGCGTCTGTCACATTTCCGGACACGTTGATGTTGGAGGATAAATACCAGTTCAAAGCGGATCTGCCGTATGTGCCCGGGGGAGAGGTCGCAGGTGTCGTCGCTGCTTTGGGCGATGAGGTCGACAACGTCGAACTCGGAGCGCGAGTCCTTTGTCCGCTCGGATCGGTGGGAGGATACGCGGAACTTGCAGTTACTCGGGCCTCTGCTGCGCGAGTGCTCCCTGACGCCGTGGAGTTTGCTGATGCCACCGGATTGCTGTACGCGCATGGAACCACCTACTACGGCTTGAAACACAGAGGGGACCTGCAAGAAGGCGAAACTCTTCTCGTTCTTGGCGCAGGAGGACATGTCGGGCTGTCAGCGGTGGAGCTAGGCAAACTAATGGGGGCGCGCGTTATTGCTGCCGCCTCAACTGAAGAAAAGCTTGATCTTTGTCGAGAACGAGGCGCTGATGAAACGATCAACTACGCGAAAGAAAATCTTAAAGATCGAGCCAAAGAACTCACCGATGGAGCTGGTGTAGATGTCGTCTATGACGTCGTTGGCGGCGATTACGCGGAGCAATCGCTTCGAGCAATTGGATGGGGCGGACGCTTCTTAGTCATCGGCTTCACAGCAGGCATACCGTCCATACCATTGAACCTGACGCTATTAAAGAGCTGTCAAATCATCGGTGTTTTCTACGGAGCGATGACGGCCCGACAGCCCGACCTGGCGAACGAAATAGCAGAAGACCTCTTGCGATGGGTTGCTGACGGCCAACTCCGACCACATATTTCTGCGAGGTATGGGCTAGAAGAAGCCTCGGATGCACTTCGAAGCCTGATCGACCGAAAAGCTGTCGGCAAAATCGTCATCGAGCCCTAGCTCGGCTTCGGGGGGCAATAAACCGCTTGGTGTGACCACGCTGTGCTTTCGCTTTATCTGGTCAACAAACGTTGGCTAAGGAGCACCTACGGCCGCCCCAATATAGAAGGCGAACTCGTCACCCACCGACAATGAAGCGCTGGTGAGTTCCCTGGGACACCAAGGTTTCCATGTGGCTTACCTTTACGTTAAAAACCAGTCGCTTACGATCAACCTCGGCTAGCTCAGCATCGATTACGACACTTTCCCCTGACGCGGCAGCCGCTTCGTGGCTAACACACACGTGAATACCCACTGTGGTTTGTCCTTCGTCGAGGTGAGGTTGGACACCAAATAAACAAGTGCCCTCAATGAGACGGACCATATCGGGGGTCGACAAAACCTTGTTCGGTAGGTGTGGTGGCGACATCTCGTCCGTCACTTCGACGGTGTCGCTGAAAAGCAGGCCGGCTTGGAGTTCACTCATATTTTCGAGGCTAGTACCCACCAAGATTTTGTGATTGGAGAAACCTTCGCGGTGTGTCCACCAACATCGTTTCGATCTGCGATTCTGTGACTCCAGCCGCAAGGAGAGCGGGTATGACGTCTTTGCTGATGTGTAAGTAGTGCCAGTTGGGTAAAGGAGCAAGCGGCACTTCTCCTTCAATCCAATCGATATAGCAGGAAGCGTCGTGACTTAATACCAGTTGATCTGCATGACCTCGCCTGCAGAGCTCGGCAACGACTTCAACTCGTTGCTCCGTGGTCAGGTAGCCGTCGATGCCGAATCTATCCATACCCAGGATGCTTCCAGCGTCAAGAAGCTTTTGCAGGTAAGAAAGGTCTTGAGAGTCTCCGCAGTGTCCGATCACCACGCGACTCAAATCGACACCTTCTTCAGCAAAGATTTGTTGCTGGTCAAGCCCTCGTTCCAATTCTGCGTTTGTGTGGGTCGTGATGGGGCAGCCCGTTTCTCGATGGGCCTGAGCACACGCTCGAAGCACTCGCTCGACGTCAGGGGTGAGACCCGGCTTGTCTGTTGCGCATTTTATGACTCCTGCCTTAACTCCGGTATCGGCGAACCCACTAACGATGTCTTGGACAAAGTGAGCAGTGAGAGCGTCAGTCTTTTCGATGGTGCGCCTTCGGTAGTAATGGGGAAGTTCGTTAAATGTGTAGAGGCCAGTCGCACAGACAATCTTAAGATCGATTCTGTCGGCGACAGCCTGGATTCGTGGGATATAGCGACCGAGACCGATCGCTGTTGGATCGACGATGGTGTCGATGCCACTGCCCTTTAATTCAGTGAGCCGGGCAACAGCGTCATCAATTCGAACCTGTTCTTCGCCCCACTCCTTAGGGTAGTTCTGTTGAATTTCAGTAGATATGACGAAAACATGTTCATGCATCAGTACTCGGCCTAGCTCTGATGCCAAAACGGGTCCCGTAGCGGTTTCAACGGCGGCTTTCATGTACTTAGTGTTTCATCTGCAGCGGTCAACGTGAATGATGAACCGTCAGCGATCAACTCAATCTCTGTCGTGCCGCCGGCGACGTCCCAAGAAGTCAATGTTTCGTCGCTACTTCTAAGAATCCATTCGCCATCGATAGGTAGACGCCGGACGGTCATCGTCGTCCGAGCGCCGTTCGTAGCACCATTGCATGGGTCAGCGGCTAAATGCAGCGACCCTTCATCCCAGTGGGCTTGACTCATAGCGACTCGGGGAAAGTCAACTCCCTCGACGCACGGTTGTGAATGCTTCGAAAGGTCGGGATTTTCGAAAATTTGAGCCCACGCTCCAGGCTGACAAACCCAGCCGGCCATAACTCTGGCGTTGAATTGTCCGCGAGGGTGGAGTTCGTTGAGGCCGAACCCGAAGGTGAACTCGCCGGAGTCTGAGTCCAACGTGGGTTCGAAGAAGGTGTCAC
>Ga0315316_10000151_pt1 | contig 39397 bp, 26 predicted proteins | sample M160m3416metaG_FD_203702 | JGI IMG/M metagenome (GOLD analysis project Ga0315316, IMG submission 203702) | Ammonia-oxidizing marine archaeal communities from Monterey Bay, California, United States - M1 60m 3416 | ecosystem: Environmental > Aquatic > Marine > Intertidal zone | place: USA... | reverse complement strand
ATGATCGCAACCGGTTGTGACCGCACAATGTTGCGATACTCCGCCGAGTTCTTTACTAAATCTTTTGCACCCAGAAAGCCGACTTCTTCATCCGCAGTACAGACGATCCACAACGGTGCTTGCTGTTGTTCTGCTGGTACTCTGGCGGCTGCTGAAAGCATCGCTACCAGTGAACCTTTCATGTCACACGATCCGCGACCATAAATGCGATCTTCGTGAATGACGCCTTGGAATGGGTCTCCACCTGGACCAGTCCAGTCCTCTGCAGGGACAACATCAGTGTGACAAAAGTACGCCAAGCCACCAGCCTCAGACGACCCTGATGCAACGGGTGCTCGCCGGGCAACTAAATTTGTTTTGCTTACGCCTTGGGGATCAACGTAGGTTGTTTTTTCAACATTAAATCCCAAGTCAGCAAGGGCTTCACTGGCCGTTTCGGAGACAGCAGTGTTGCTAGTGGAGCTGACAGATGGATGCCCCACAAGTTTCTGAAGCGTTTCGATGGAATGCTGTAGCGAGGGCATCGCGGCACCTGGTTAGCTTGACCAGAGGAAGATAATTGTTCCCGCCAAGCCTAGGTGATGAACAGCAGGATTGCTATGCATCTTCAGAACATCTGCTTCAGGGTCTCAGAAATTCGTTGTGGATCTGCTCCCCTGACATCACTCAGCTCACTGAGCCATTGAAGTGCTTCTTTGCGACTTTCTTCGTTCGCTTTTGGACTGATTGACTGATAAATGGATTTGGCAGCTATTTGTGTGGGAGACGCAGGGATGGTGAAAGATGCTAGTTTGTGGGCTAACGAGAATGGCAGCTCATCAAACTTGTAAGTCTTTTTTCGAGCGTTGAATTGGATGGCGATAAAGTCATCTCCTTTTTCGACAACGATCACGCGGAAGTCTTTCGCGACTTCGAAGTCATTACCGACGGCGATGTCTGCTACAGCCTTTTTGATACCGCCTTGGTAGAAGGAAGCCATATCGGCCACTTCGTACAATGCCTCAGCACGTGCTTTTTGCTCGTCCTTCATGGGTAACTCAGATGCTTTTTCGGCCGCAGGTTTCATCTCGTCCCACTTTGCAGACTTAATCAGCATCTCAAGGTTCGCCAACTGCTTGTCAGCTTCGGCCACCATCTCATCAGTGATGGCAGGCTTCTTCGGAACTACCGGGGGTTTGGGCTTGGGGTCAACCATCGGTGTTTCGGGCTCGGGATCAGGCGTCGTTGCAAGAGTATCGTCCTGCATCTTTTTTTCCAGATCGGTCATGCCTCCCTTTCTCCCAGCTTTCTTTTTACTGGGCCCTAGAGTTCCCATCACAGGATCTGGTTCAAGAGGTTCAGGCGTAGCTTTTCCTCGGGGAGGTCTTTTACTTGTTCCGTTGTTCGCCTTGTCTTGTTTGCCTGTGGTCGAGATGGTGAGGGAGTCGTCGGACTGAGTGATCGCGAGCTCGCCTTTATTCATCATAAACCAAATGAGGATTCCAATGATGGACAGCATGCCCACTGCAAAGGTCCCAAAAAACATCAGTCCCAGGATCGGCTTTGGACGGCGGCGAGGGCGATGTCCGACCGTGGAACCACCCGTCTCTTGAGCAGGTACGACTAGCGGAATGCCGCCATGTGCCCCCGCCGTCTCAGACTGTGCTGAGTCTTCCTCGGCAGGTGTGCCAAACATGCCCGCGGGCATCCCGTTGGACGCGGTTACTTCTGTCGTTGGTGGTGTATCTGAAACAGTTGGCTGGGTGACTTCTGGTTCGGTGGGGAGTATGCCGGCAAGCGGGTCAGCACCGCCCAATGGATCTGCAGCAGGCAGCATTCCTGCAAGAGGATCGGCGGAGGGCAGCATACTGGCAAGCGGGTCGCCTCCCGTAGCATTCTCGGGTTCGTCCGCGATGATTCCAAATCGTGCATCCAGCTTGGCTTTCGTTTTTGGATTTGCGAGCGTCAGTCGCGATTGTTGGGCCAATTTGGCTGCCTGAGTCCACAGCTTCGGATCTGTGCCTTCTTTTTGCTGCTTCAGATTTCCAACGACTTCACGGATCTTGCCACTGATGATTGCGAGATCCTGCTCTCCATCCTCGATACCAAAAACCTGGTAAGCGTGAGGTTTTTTCACGCCCTTGGGAACAGGTAGTAAATCGTAAATGTTGGTGGCCGGCATCACTGGGACCGCTTGGAAAGGTTTGAGTAACGGGTGGGTGTCAGCTTCGCAAAATTTCGCTCAGTTTTCTATTCAATGTACTGCGATTCTGGTATTCGATTGTCTTGAGCGAGCTTATGCGATCTTGTCTGGTTGGGAACGACCAAGGTGGGATTTTCTTAGGTCTGCGGAAAGTGTTTTCTGAAAAATCCGTGATCCAGAAATTTCCCGAGTCGCCTAGTTTGATGATTGCAAACGAAGTAGCCCCCGGCAAACTAAATTGTCAATTCGTTCATGATTATGCTGCAGTTGAAGCGACACAATTGGAGCATCTCCACCAGTCAAGACAACTGGAACGTCTTTGCTGGCAATATCCGCATGGGTGCAGTATTTGGTGATCAGGAGATCAATGGCGGCAGTTGCTGCCGCGAGTACCCCGCTGAACATGGCATCTTGGGTATTTTTAGCAGGGTACCGCGGTTTTCGACTGACGACGTCGAGCAGTGGCAAGCTCGCTGTTCCCTTGGCTAACGAGGCGAATTGCATGCTTAACCCCGGCAAGATCGCGCCGCCTTGAAACGTGCCTTCAGCGGCCACGAAATCAACCGTGATTGCAGAGCCGGCGTCCACGATAATGAGAGGAGGTTCGAATTGTAGCGTGGCTGCGTAGGCGGAGATGAGACGGTCAATTCCAAGTCGATCTGGCTCGTCTACCTTGGGCTCCATCGGGACATCACGCCATGTAATCAAATGTACATCTGATGCAGGATGGATTGTGCTTAGATGATCCATCAGCGTCTCGGCAGCCTGAGGATGAACACTCGCAATGTGCCACGCGAGTTGCTGTTCATCGCTCCGCGATACCGCCCATCGGGCCGCGGATATCTGCCAATCACGTTCCAGCAGTGAAAGAGATTTTTCATGAAGATTTCCCGCAGTCGTCAGCGCCAACTTGATTGCGGTGTTTCCGATGTCAACAGCGATGTTTGTCGTTGTCTTCATCAGTCCTCTTCCCCACCCGCTCTCGGTTCTTGGGAAGGTTGATCATCCAGAGAAGGTTGGTCAAAGTCTTTGGCTTGCACCTTATCAGACAGATCTTGTGTTGGGCCAGCAAGGTGCGGCGGCAGACGCTTTCCCTGCTGTGCAGGAGTTCTAACCAAATCTGACTCCCGCAAAACAGTGACTTCTTCACCTGCTTCGATCATCCGTTTGCGACGAAGATCTACTCGCGACATGATTTCGGACATCAACCCGCGCAATCCATCTCCCGTCATCGAGCTGATCAGCAAAACGTCATGGCCGGTTGCTTCGGCTAATCCATCACGAACATCGGTAGCCCCCTCAAGTTCACTTTTGGTGACTACGACAATCTCATCTCGTTCACCGAGTGATGCGTCATATTCGCAAAGTTCACTGCGAATGGATTTGTAATTCTGGACGGGATCAGTGTTGTCGATGGGCATCGGCTCTACCAAGTGAACAAGCAGTCCAGCGCGCTCGACATGTCTCAGGAACTCATGCCCCAGGCCAACGCCATCGCTGGCCCCTTCGATCAATCCTGGGATGTCAGCCATGACAAACGATTTACCTTCGCTGACATCGACGATTCCAAGATTGGGGTGTTTTGTGGTGAAGGGATAATCTGCGATCTCCGGGCGTGCGCTGGAAATGCGACTTAGCAAAGTGCTCTTACCCGCGTTAGGCATGCCGACCAAGCCAACGTCAGCGATGGATTTCAGTTCTAGAATGACGTCACGGACTTCACCGATTTCTCCAATTTGACGCTCGCGCGGAGTTCGATTTGTACTGCTTTTGAAATGGGCATTACCTTTTCCACCTCTGCCGCCGCGAGCGATCACAAATTGTTCACCATGCTTTTTCAAGTCTTTAATGACAAAACCGTGCTCAGCATCAATCACTGTCGTGCCAGGTGGTACCAGCAATGTTTGATCTTTCCCTTGTTTGCCGTGCCGCAATGCACCTTGACCAGGAGCCCCCTTGGGGGCACGAAACATGCGGCGATTGGCGAACGCAGCAAGGCTGTTGACACCCAAACGTGATTCCAGAATCAGACTGCCTCCATCACCACCGTTTCCACCATCGGGACCGCCACGTGGGACATATTTCTCGCGACGCATGCTGGAACAGCCATCACCACCCTTTCCAGCTTGCAATTCAATTATGACACGATCAACGAACATGACTGCTTCTACAGGGTTTGCGACCAGCTTATGGTTGGAAATTGGTTTTGCTTCAGCAAGTCGCGACAAGGCAAAAGCCCCATCACGATCTCTCCCGGCAATTCTTCATCTTGTTGCCAGTTAGCTCAAGAAGTCGACAACCCGTTGATACGGGCGTTCTTGTCGAACTCCACTGCCCCTGCCCCTGCCCCTGCCCCTGAGCCTGCACCTGAGCCTGCACCTGCCCCTGATGGGCTGAATCGCCGACACCCAGATCCGCTCACCAAGGCCACCGAATTCATTGCTTACCAGAAGGTTGAGACTCAGCCCACAAGGGCGTTTTCTGTCTTCACGGATACTGCAGGGACGCGGTCAACGGACCACTTCTGACCCTCAGTGGAATCCCGCGACAAGTGAATGTCTAGCGGGAAGACGAAGAAATCATCGTTAATTCGGACCAAACTGACCTGATGCCCTACCGAAATAACCAGCGATAATCGAGGCGTTCCTCTAATCCATATTGCTCCAAGATGTACTTTTGCTCTTTTGGATCGTCAAAGGCAGGTACTCCGAAACGAATCAGATCTTCAGTCTGGCGGACGGCATCACCAGGGCGATAGAAGTTCAGCTGAAGAGCTTTTTGCTTGTACTCGGTCTGGCCAGCGTCTTCCGCTTTTTCAAACGCGTTTGTCAAGCCAAATACTTCGACCGACACAAAGTCAAGGTTGGGATCCACATCCACCCAAGTTGCGACTCCCCATACGCCAGGGCTGGATTTGTCGCTGCTGTAAGGAATATCGATCCGGGAAATCTCAACTGAGTTGTACAGAGGAGCACTGATCTGTTCTCGTACTTTGATTTTTTCCCGAGCTGTTGGCAAAATCCGATCTAGGTACTGCCTGCCATTGATCTGATTGCGGAGCAAGAACATGGGGAAAAACTTTCGCTTATCAACACGAACGGTTTCCATTCTTTGGTAAACATCCTGACCAGCGATCTTGTCAACTGCAGGACGGAAATCGCCACCGCGATAACGCACTCGGTAAACCATGTACCAGACAAGCTTGCGCTGCATGCGTCCATCTGGACGCGGGACGTCGATGTAGATTTGGCGAAGTGGTTTGAACGAGAACTCAAAACAGAAGACCGTGCGTCGGAAGATCACTTCCTTTGCTCGATCCACCAGAGTGCGCGTTCGTGGGTCGAAGTGTGGTTTCGAATCAGGATGACCAGAAGCCTCACTGAAAACAATCTGTGGATAGCTGTTCAAAAATGGCTCCAGCTTCAGTGGGCCATCGAATGTTTCCTCGGGCTGAATGGAACTCGGGATCACCGTCACGACACCAGGGGAAAATTGTGTTTGCTCCTGAGTCGAAGGATCCTTACGCTGGCCCTGTTGGGCGAGTGCTGGCACGATGCCCGTGAGGCACAGCGCACAGCAGAGCTGGATTCTTGTAGCAAGTGTCATGTCAGAACCGTTTATTGCATTTCATAGGAACAAGGCGTTGGAGAGCACAGCTAAGTTCTCCCAACCCTTACTGATTATTGTACTCAGCGAACTGAATTTGCGTTCGAAATCGAGTCAGCTACTTGTTTTGTTGTGATTTGGTCCGGCGGTTGTTGCGGCTCTTCCTTATCCGAATCAAGCGTATTTTGGGCCGCTTTTTTCAACGACTCGGTTTGGGAATCGGCCGCCGTGAACTGGAGCGAACTGGCAAACTGCATGTCAGAGCTGCCAAATGCATCGATGTTGCTCCCCTCCATCGTGAAAGTGGCGACGATTTGCTTGCCGCTCTCATCCGATAAATGCATTAGAACCCATCTTATCGGAACCCCCTCTGCTGAGCCATTGGCAACGGCCCTCAAGACTCGAGTTCCCGATGCTGTGGTGCGTTCGTCCGACTCGACCATTTCTATAAACTGCTCGCCGAGAAGAATTTGAACGCTCGATTCAAAGGCTGTCAGTGACCACGGTTGGCCGTCAGCAGGTGGCGGTACGCGTTGAATGTCGCATTGGCCAATACTGAGGTCGTTCTTGACCATCCGCATCATCGCCCCCTGAGGCTGGTCTTTCATCATCCGCCATCGACGATCCATCAGCACACGAAGACCGAGTTCTTCACTTTTGACCGAGACGAATTGCAAATTTGCTGAAGCCGGCTTGCTCACGTCAATTTTTCGGACTTCGGTTGGCAGAGCGATGGTCGTTTTTAACGGTTGCCGCAGCATTTTGATCGTTGCTGCCACATCAAAACCCGGCTCCGCCCGCCCAATCTCACGAGTTTCATGAAGTGCCATCGCCAGCCAAGTGCAACTGCTGAGCTCTCGATCGAACGTGAGCTTGCCAATCGTCCGAATGATTGTGGGAACCCCATCGATGGCCCCATCAACGTCACCTCGCAATTGGATTCTTACCTCTTTCTCATTCAACGCTACGACTTCCGCATTCACTTTGCAGGACATGACAGTAGTCAAATTCAGGACTGAAGCCATCGAATCCGCTGAGATGGTGTATTTTGATCCGAGGCTGATCGGCTTCACAGGAAGCAACTGATCGATTGCCATGCTCGATACGGGAGCATGTAGAAGCTCAAGCTCATCACGCTCGAAGAAATCTTCAATTCCGTAAATCTGCTCGGGGTGTGAGTCATGCCGGACAATCGTGTCACGCACCGAGTCTCTTAGCTGAACCGAATGTTGTGTCTGGTTGAGAGAGCTTTCTGCTTGGGCACGGTGATAGTATCGTTCGGCTGCGATGCATCTGTCACTCGGCGTTACCGTTTCTGCGGTCTGGCTAGCCGCTTTTGAAACCGCGGCGGTCGCTGCAAGATGGAGCCGTTCTTCATATTCGAGGGATGCTTGGCTATCGATCGGTAACTTCAGCGTCTTTTCGCGTGAGATCATTGGATTGCCGGGGAGGTTGACGTTCCCCTTCATCTCAACTTCCATGCGGATGCGGTACAAGTCTTGGCGGCCGGAACGAAGCAGGACCCCGCTGGAATCCGTCCCTCGGCTCACACCCGGTGCGACCCCGAGCACGGTGGCTGCCGTGATCAGAAACTTCCGTCGATCCAGTGCGAGTGAAGGGTTGTGTTGCTGCATTTTCAGATGGCCAAGGTTCGATCAGCGATTATCGACAAAATATGGGTCTGCCGACCCATTCTTTTGATCGACTCGTTGCCGACGCTGATTCAGGGGAATTTGGCTAGAAAATCGCGACGACAAGGTCACGGTTCTATGCTTGCCAGTTGTGTCTGCCAAATCGACAAAATCGGCACCGATAATCCACGGTGTCGCAAAATAAGACGCGAGATGATGCAAAGTGTCGGAAAAAGTTACAAACGGGGTGGACATTTCGCCGGCAGGACGAACCCATGAGTGTTTTATGAAATAGCTTTAACTCTCGCCTCTCCATGGGTTTAACAGGCTTTGGGACGTGATTCTTTCTGTCGGCTCGCTTGTTTGGCCCAATATTTCCTACACCGTTTCGTTGGTCAGTTGGTTTCCTGCCAGAGTTTGCAGTGCCAAGATTGAAGACGAAACGGCGGATCGGAAAACGAATCAGTGATCCAGTCGTGGCGAATTCAATAAATCGGTGAACTTTTTGGGAAATCAATCGGTCTTATTGGTGGCATGCGGAGTCTGTTTTACGCGTACCATCAAAGAGGGTGGCGGCAAGGAGCTGTCGCTCAACTGAAAGTGAGAGATTGCTTGCGTGACGGCGATCAACAGATTTCCGTCAAGCAGTTTCAAACCGCAGGTACCCATGGACATCGCCCTAAGGATTGGGCGATCCCCGGGCAACATTAGCAGAGGGTTGAGCGATCCGCCGGGGTCGCAGGGAAAGAGAGATCAACCGGAAGCAAGCGCTGGGAGAGACGAAGATGCACGAAGATTATCGAGATGAAAAAGTCAAAGAGCTGCGGGATCAACTGACTCGTTTTGCGCCCAAAGCGAAGAAGATTGAGCAGGCTGCACTGACGGAAAAATTGTACGGTGAAGTTGAGTCCGATCGCTCCTATGCGTTCGACTACTGCTGTTTCCGCATCACGAACTATCGGCCAGAGGTGCCAACACGACACAGCATCGCTTCGGCCGATCTCAAGCATGATTTACGACTCCTCATCGAAGACCTGAGTGATTCGGCGGATATTGCCGTCAGTGAGGTGCGTGAACCGGTGCATACCGTGGACGAGCTGAGCAAGAAGTTCAAGGTATCCACCAAAACAATTAGTCGTTGGCGCGATGCAGGACTTGTGAGTCGTCGCCTGCTGTTTGGGGGTCGAAAACGGGTTGGCTTTTTACAAAGCAGCGTTGATCAGTTTGTTGCTAAGAATCGTGGCAAAATCAGACGCGGGGAACGGTTCAGCCAACTAAGTGAGGACGAGAAGTCAGAGATGATTGAGCGTGCTCGACAATTGGTTGAAGGTGGCGCCAGCCTCTCCGAAGTAACTCGACAATTGTCAGAGCAGATGAGACGGAGTCCAGAGACCATCCGTTACACACTTAAGAATTTTGATGCCGATCATCACTCGTTGGCAATCTTTCCAAACCACCGTGGTGCGTTAACCGGTGATGACAAGCGTTCAATCTTCAAGCTTTACACGCACGGCTCAACCGTGGCTCAATTGTGCAGGCGTTTCAAACGCACACGCACCAGCATCCAAAGGATTCTGCTGGACATGCGTCTGGAGCAGATTGGTGAACTTCCGCTGGATTACATCTACAACGAAGACTTCGAGTCGATTGAACGTGAGGCGGAATACCTTGGCCCAGTGCCCCAGCCAGCGACCGCTCCCCGCAAAGTGCGAGTTCCGGCCGGATTGCCCAGTTATCTGGCTGCTCTTTATGATGTTGCCTTGCTGACTCGAGAGCAGGAATATCACCTCTTCAGGAAAATGAATTACCTGAAGCATTCGGCCAGCCGACTTCGAGAAAGTCTCAGCCATACAGAAGGTAGTAAGACCGCGATTATGGATCGAATCGATGATCTGTATGAGGCAGCAGTTTTGGTCAAAAATCGTATCGTGCAGAGTAACCTTCGCTTGGTGGTTTCGATCGCGAAGCGGCATGTCGCCAGTACGGATGACTTCTTCTCCCTGGTCAGTGACGGCAATATGTCGCTGATTCGCGCGGTGGAAAAGTTCGATTATTCCCGTGGGAACAAATTCAGTACTTACGCTTCGTGGGCGATCATGAAGAATTTTGCTCGGACCATTCCGACTGAATTCAAACATCGCGATCGCTTCAGAACGACAACAGAAGAGTTGTTCGTAGCTCGTCAGGATGAGCGTCTTGATCCCTACGTCGAAGAAACTGTCCAACGGTCCCGGCAGCGGGAGTTGTCGAAGATTCTTAATCGCTTGGATGAACGTGAGCAAAAGATCATCACTGCGCGGTTCGGTCTGGGTCGGGGCAAAGAGCCATTGACGCTGAAGCAGGTTGGTGAGGAGTTGGGGGTCACCAAGGAGCGTATTCGGCAGTTGGAGGCACGGGCACTGTCCAAGCTCAGGGACGCTGCGGATGAGGCCAATATTGATGTGGAGTTGGGTTCCTGATTCCAGCGGTCGATATCGGTTTCACTACTCAAACACCGGTTTTTAACGATGCCACGCCCTTCGGGCGTGGCTTTTTCTTTTGAATTCAATCAGTTGAAGATTGCTCATTTCCCTTCCGTGGTTGGCTTGTCATACTGCGGGGATGAGTCAGTATCAGTTAAAGAAAAAAACACGCGTTGAATTGTTGTCGCCCGCAGGCGACCTCGAATGTGCCCATGCCGCAATTGAAAATGGCGCTGATGCAATCTACTTCGGTTTGGATTGTGGCTTCAACGCACGCCACCGCGCCAAGAATTTTGGGCTGAGCGATTTATCAGTCATTGGCCGCTTGTTGAGATCACGTGGTGTGCGGGGGTACGTCACGATGAATACCCTCGTCTTTCCGGACGAGATGGCACCGCTTGTCGATATTATTCAGGAAATCACGTTGGCGGGGATCGATGCAGTATTGGTTCAGGACTTTGGGGTTGCTCGATTAGTCAGGGCCGTTTGTCCCGATCTTGAAATTCATGCATCCACGCAGATGAGTTTGACGAGTGCAGAGACGATCAAGGTTGCTGAAAAGTTGGGGCTGGCACGTGTGGTGCTGGCACGTGAACTTTCTGTTGCTGAGATAAAAGCGATTGCGTCATGCACGGACTTGCCACTGGAAGTGTTCATTCATGGGGCACTGTGCGTCGCCTATTCCGGTCAGTGTTTGACCAGTGAGTCGCTTGGGGGAAGGAGCGCGAATCGTGGACAATGCGCGCAGGCCTGTCGCTTGCCTTATGAGTTGATTTGTGATGGTGAAGAACGTGATCTCGAAGATGTGCGTTACTTACTGAGTCCGCAGGATTTGGCTGGTTATGCCGCTATCAATGATCTTGTTGAAGCAGGTGTGCAGTCGTTGAAAATCGAAGGACGTTTGAAGACACCTGAATACGTTGCGAATATCACCGGCCATTACCGCAAGGCGCTGGACCAGGCGTGCGATAAGCAAACGGTTGAAGTAACCGCAGAAGCAAAGCGGGAAATGGAACTGTCGTTTTCCCGTGGTTTCTCTTCAGGATGGTTGGAAGGAAATGACCACAAGCGACTCGTGCCAGGACTCCATTCCGCAAAGCGTGGGATCGAACTGGGCCGAGTTCGAAGTGTCGATGGGCAACGTGTCGAGGTTCGGTTGGCTGCTCCCGTTGCATTAGGCGATGGACTTTCCATTGGATGTAAGTCGATCGACGGAGAAGACTTGCAACAAGGAGGGCGAATCTATTCACTGCATAATTCCAACGGTGATAAAACATCAGAAGCGGGTGAGTCTGAAGTCGCTTGGCTTGGATTTGGGTGGGGCGAAATCGACTGGCAGACCGTTCAGCCAGGTGACCGCGTCTTCAAGAACGATGATCCGCGGTTGAATCGTCGTTTGCGAAAAACATTCACATCGGATGATCCTGTGAGACGGCAGCCATTGAGGATGGAGGTGCGGGCAATTGCTGGACAACCGTTAGCATTGACCGCTATCCTGCAAAATGGATTGAGAGTCGAACTGATGGGCGAGGTGCCGCTGGACGAAGCCAGAAAGCGTCCTATCGAAATGACTGTGCTACGGGAAAAGCTGGGCCGTCTGGGAGGCACGAGTTTTGAATTGAGTGAATTGGAGGCGACCATCGAGGGGCAGCCAATGGTCCCGATGGCGATGTTGAATCAAATGCGCCGCGAGGCCGTTGAAAACTTGAATTTGCTGGTCCAAGCCGCACCCCATCGCGAAGTCGTTCCGGCACGTGGGCGTGAATTGTTGATGCCGATTTTGGATTCCGAGCCCAGCACCGATGAAGTAGCAAGCGATGATTTCAAATCGGCTGTTTTGTGTCGGGACCTCGGGCAGTTGAAAGCTGTTTGCGATTTGGGAGTTGACTTGGTCTACGCGGACTTCCATGACATTCGACAGTACAAAGAAGCCGTGTCGATTTGTCGTAGCAATGGTGTTCCCATTGGATTGGCGTCAGTGCGGATTCAGAAACCCGGTGAGATGGGTTTGTTGCGGGTTCTTGAACGTCACGAACCTGACTTGATTCTGGCTAGAAACCTTGCGGCCTTGCAACATTTTCATGAACGTGGAATCGAGACGATTGCAGATTTTTCTCTGAATGTTTCCAATCACCGATCAGCAGAATGGATTCGTAGTTTGGGTGCGTCACGTGTGACAGCATCGTATGATCTGAATCGCGATCAGCTTGTTGGATTGATCGATTCGGTTCCCTCAGCGTGGATTGAAACTGTGATCCACCAGCACATGCCCATGTTCCATATGGAGCATTGTGTGTACTGCAGTGTCTTGTCTCCAGGGACGAATAAAACCAACTGTGGGCGGCCCTGCGACAATCACTTGGTGACCCTGCGAGATCGGGTCGGAGCTGAGCATACGTTGCAGGCGGATGTCGCCTGTCGTAACACCCTTTACAACGCAACCCCTCAGAGTGGCGCGGAGCTTGTGAGTGACTTGCTTCAACGCGGCGTCCGCTGGTATCGCATTGAATTGCTCGAGGAGGACGCTGATCAAGTTCGGCAGATCGTGGGCTTGTATGGCAAGTTGCTGAAGCAACAAATTACAGGCCAACAAGTATGGAAAGAGCTACGGGCTGCGAATCGGGTAGGGGTCACGCGGGGCACGCTGGAATCAAAACGAAATCCACTTGCCATTCTGTAAGTCCCTGTCGGCTCACGGAGAGCATCTTGTGAATGTACTTCTCAGTTTTGCTTGTCGGGGTGTTCTGAATGCTCACTGAAGTATTGCTCAGCAGCAGGGTGTAGGCGAAGTTCGGTCCATTGGCTCGCTTCCTTCCTTGAAATCCGGTGCTTCGGGCTGTCGATGGCGTACCATGCATCGAGAGCCGCGGTGATCAATGCATCTGATGTTTCCGGCTTCGCCATCAGGATGGCGGTTGTGGCGAGAGTCTGAACAGTCACTGGGTTGGATGAATCGGTGATGTTATCCAGAAGAGGAAACCGATCAAATGCATGAACCACTTTGTCGGGATTAATCTCCAGCACTCGCCATCGACCATCTTTTCGGAGATCGTCAAGGATATCGCCTGCCTGTCCCACGCATAGAATGGCTGCTTGTGGGGCATCATCGTCAGTTAGCCGATCCCAATTTCCTGACAATATTTGTATCTTGCCGAAATAATTTGGCAGTGTCTTGATCATCAATTCAATGCACGCTCTGGATCCGGTTCCCGGCTCGCCCAGTAAAACGGGAACACTTCTAAGTTGCTGTATTGTTTCGATGCCCGAATCTTTGCGGACCAACGCGTAGATCGGTTCGTAAAACAGCGGTGCGACGTGTGCCAATTCCTCTTCCGAGGGAATCGAGACAGCCTGAATCAAGGCTAGGTCCACATCATCATTGCTTAGCAACCGTGAGTTTTCTTCAGAACCCTGGGTTTCCGTAACGTCAGCTTTGACGCCGGGCTGCGTCCGTTTGATTTGATCCGCAAGTAGAAATGCGACCTCGGTGTAACGTCCCTGCTTCATGCCACCTGCGATTCGGATTGAATTGGGCATTGCATCTGGCCAGTTCTGAATACCAATGTGGATCGAGACGGCCAGTAGGGGCATCAGCAGCAGTCCAAGCAGCATGGCAGCCTGAAAACGGCGGTGCGTCGACGAGGTGTGAAGGACGCGACGACCTGTGAGTGCGCCGACCACAGGGACGCCCTCAAACCAATGCCATGCCTTCAATACTTGGGATCTTGGTCGGGCTTCAATGTGTCGGTCTTCTAGGAAGGCATCCAACTCATCCGCGAGTTTTTCGGCAGATTCATAGCGTTTGCTTGGATTCTTTTCAAGGCATTTGGCGACAATGGTTTCGAGATCCATTGGCACACCGGGGCGAAGCGATCGTACGGTTGGCGCTGGCTGGTGCACCACTTGTAAAAGGGTTTGCACTACCGTGTCTGCAACAATGGGAGGTCGCCCAGTCAGGCATGCAAATAGAATCGCACCCAATGCGTAAACGTCACTCTCGGTGCAGACGCGATCACTGTGACCACCAGCCTGTTCAGGTGCCATGTAGTGTGGCGTGCCAATGGCCGCTCCGCTTCCGGTGACGCTGCTGTCGGAATCCATGTGCTTTGCCAAACCGAAGTCCGTGACATGAACTTGGTCATGTTCGTCGATGAGGACATTCGCTGGTTTGAGGTCGCGGTGTAGAACGCCTTTGTGGTGAGCATGATGAATCGCCCTCGCAACGTCACGCACGTATCTTGCAGCTTCTTTTGGATCTAGTAGGCTGGAATTGATTTTTTTCTGAAGATCAGTTCCGGGAATGAATTCCATGGAAAAGAAATGGTGACCGGCGCGGCGTCCAAATTGATGGACGCCGACAATCCCTCGGTGGCGTAGTCTGGCTGCCGCTTGTGCTTCGGTGTAAAAGCGACGGACCTCACCTTCGTCGGCAAGAATCCCGCTGCGGATCATTTTGATCGCAACCTGCCGATCAAGGTCGTGTTGCTTGGCGAGGTAGACCACGCCCATTCCGCCACGGCCGATCTCCTCAAGCAACACGTAATCGCCGAGGTCATAGGGCAGACGTGGACCATGATCATTTGCGGCACGATTTGCCATCGGAAGTGTGACGTCTGGATCGCCGGCAGGGGTAGATTTCGCGATGGTCTCGGCGTTAGGCGATAAAGCAGCAACTTTGAAGCCTGAGGAAGAGCCGGCAGGTTGCCCGCCAAGCGTCACTTCACCTAGCAGGTCCGCCGCTTCGATCAATTCCTTTAAATCGTCTGCCAGATCAGGGAACAGCTTCAAGAAATCTTCCCGGCTAGCTATCTCCCCAGCGTCAGACATCCGCAAGTAGTCCGCGAATGCTTCATCGAGTGGATCATTTGTGCGTGGTGATTCGGACATTTAGTAGTTTGACTTCTTCATAGCCGGCTTTGCTGGATCGTTGATCTGCCCCTGTACTCGTTACAGTGTTAAAGGCAGCAAAAGAGTCAATTTTGGGCGCGCGAGATCAAAGTGTCATGCTTTGACGAACACACCCCTATTCTAGATGGAAAAGGCGACGAATCTGACCTGCGGAGCAGTCAAGTTTGCTCAATTCCCTAAAACCATGGACTGTCTTCGCTCTTCATGATGATTCGAAGCTTTTGAAGTCCACGCTTCAACAAACCCGCAACTGCCGTGTCCGACTTTCCCATCCTTTCCACGATGTCTGAAAGGGACAACCCCTCCATGTAGCGGAGCCGTATGGCTTCTGCTTGAGTCTCGGGAATTTGGTGTAATGCAGCTAGTAACGCCACAACCGCCTCCGAGCGTATGACGACGCCGCTGGGGCTCGTTTTGCTACCCGGTAATTGTTGAATCCAGCCACCTGCATGCGAGCCTTGCCCCGGTGCTGGTGACGCGTCAACTTCACGACGAATTGAGCGTTTCTGGGTCGTGACGTGTCGTGTGACCGCCGTTGCAACGTTGTTTTTCAGCATCCCACGAAGCCAACCAGCAAATTCTGCTGGAGTCGAGCCTCGGAATGCTGGCAGGTCACGTTTCGCCTCAAGGTAAGTCAGTTGGACCACGTCCGCTGGGTCAATTCGTCGCCGTAAGCGATCCGACAGGTAGCGATGAGCCAGCATCAGCAGATACCCTCGGTATTGCTCCAGCAATTGACCCAAAGCCTCGTTATTACCGCCTTTGGAAGCAATCACGAGTTCGGTCGTTGACATCTGCCCGTCCACGCTGGCTTTTTCCTCTTCTATGCGAAATCAATGAGTGCCTAGAGCGTTCTTCTCCCGTTACACTCTACTCGATCAGAAGCCCAGAAGTAGGCAATCTCTTGCCGGGAATCGCTTGGTTGGGATTCTTGGTCGAGATCTTCGGTCGAGATTTTTGTTCGAGATCGCTGGTCTGGATAGTAAATGTAGGGTTCAAGGTCCCCCTGGGGAACGGAATCCAAACGAAACGGAATCTACTTTTCGACAGGACGTAATGATGACAGCAATCACCCCGAAAAAATCACAAGCCGAGATTTTTGCTTACCGTCAATCAGCGATGGTCATTCTTCTCATGGTACTTTTGGCTGGCTGTGGTGGTCAGCAGGCGGAGGTTCCTGCGGACAGTAGTACCCCAAGTAACTCGATAGCGTCTGAAGCAGCAACTTCAAATACTCAAAAGACCGAATCGGAGGCCAGTGGCCCCAGTTCCGAAGACGCTGGCGGGACGGACCAAGAGCCTAAATCGCCCCCAGGCACCCTTGAGCTACCTTCTGACTATGAGGCGAGTCCATCGGCAACCGAAGGAGATTCAACCGGAACCAAATCGGGTGGAATCGAGCTACCACCTGATGTTGGTAGCTCGGGTGAGGCAACCAGCGCTGATGTCAGTCCGGCCGTTAAATTTGCAACGTGGCAAGAGATTGATCAATTAGCAAAGTCGGCCGGACGCATCACTGTAATCGATCTTTGGTCGCTTGCTTGCGAACCATGCTTGGAGGAGTTTCCTGGGCTAGTCAAGTTGCATCAGACCATGGGTGATTCAGTCCAGTGCGTTGCCGTCGATGTTGATTACGACGGGCGGAAAAGTCGGCCGCCTGAATACTATCAGAAGCGTATCGTTGAATTTCTCAAGAGCGTCAAAGCTTCAGGTTTCCCCACTTACATCAGCAAGACTCCCAGCGATGATGTTTTCAAAACGACCAAGCTGATTTCTATCCCCGCTGTCATGATCTATGACGCCAAGGGAGAAGTCGTCAAAGTCTTTGTCGATACGGGAGAAGACAACGCTTTTACCTACGAGAAAGACGTGGTTCCATTTGTGAAGGGTCTTGCAGGTTGAGCGCCATGATCGCTCTGTCCGTCGGCTATTCTCGTCCGCGGAGACTCCTAGTTATTCTCGTTCACGCATGCTGCCGTTAAGTACTGTTCAAGGTGATGGCAAGTCTTCTCGATATTGTGATGTTCAGTAATCAAGCGAGTCGCTGCCTGCGTTCGTCGCACGGCTGATTTCGGATCTGATGCAAACGATAGAATCGCCTCAGCCAGTGAACTGGGGTTCCGTGGGTCTGCCCACAGAATGGTGGGTTCGTCTCGTTCCAACTCAATCGTGCCGCCCGCACGGGTTGCGATGACTGGCGTTCCCAGTGCCATCGCTTCCAGAACGACGTTGGGCATGCCCTCAAATAGCGAAGGTAGTATGAGGGCATCTGCATTAATGATGCTTGGGCCTACATTGGACAGCGTTCCACAAAATTCCACTGAGTGCGGGTTGCAGACTGTTTTCGCTTGCAACTCAAGGTCCGAACGCAAGGGACCGTCTCCGATCAGTCGCAGATGGATCGCTGGGTTTGAGTCGGGCCAGTTTGCTTGCGCCATGACGATGGAGTTGATTAAATCGCGATGTCCCTTTTCTTCCGTCATGCGTCCCACGCAAACCAGATCCAATGTCAATGCAGTTTCTGGTTTCTGCTCTTTTGTGGTGGCCTGTCGCAATGCATCGGTGTCAACAGGATTAGGAAGCACAGTGATCGAACTGGAAGGCAGTTGGTAAAAATTTGCTGCTGAGTCTGCTGCTATTTTGCTGACAGCAATGATTTGGCGAGAAGCTTGGTAAGCCTTCGCAAGGCGATGTTGTTTCATTCGCACAAAACGCTTCTCGACCAGTGGCAAGGCCAATGCTGGTGGGCTTACGATCGTGGAAATGCGAGGAATGTTCCACTGGCGACTGGCAGGACCAGCGATCATCGTCATGTGAAAAGTTCGGTCGTAGATCACGTCGATGGATTCATCAGTCAGCAATTCTTGCAAATGACGAATTTGCTGCCGCATCATGCCACCGGGTAGGTAGATCACAGGTTCCTTGCGGACATCTTCGAAAGAATGAATTGGGACATCCTCGGGAACCTGAGATAGCAGGTCTCCTGCCCTTTCCATTACATACAGGTGTGGTGAAAACTGAGACCGATCCAGATGTTTCAGCAGCATTAACGTTTGGCGTTCGCTACCGCCGCCACGCATGGAACTGATCATGAATAGAACGCGACGGATCATGGGCGCAGCTCGACTTCAATCCACACCATGCGGTGATCCGTTGCATCGACCCATTGTGACTTCCGATCTTCACGGCTGGGCCAAAAAACGCCAGTGTCCCGCAGGACCAGTCCTCGACTCGGCAGAACGTAATCGATTCGCATCTGACGGCCCTTGCCGAAACTTGCAGTGGCATCAGCATTGTCTTTGCCAGCTAATTCAGAGGCACCGATGCTGACAGGTTTTGAATCATGTAGTTTGTTGTTACTTAATAATGCTTGAATAGCTGACCGTCGACTGTCGCCTGATTCAGGATCAGAATTAAGGTCACCTGCGATTGCAAATAACGCATTGTCCGGTAAACCACCTGCAGTGCCGTTGTCATCAATGAGGTGGGTTGATGATGGGCCTGCAAGATAATCTGTCCAGAACCTGATCTCGTCATGGTTGCGACATCCGTTGTGATCATCGGCACCGTCAAACACCGGTGGTGTTGGGTGACTGGCAAGCAGGTGAACGACTCGCGTGCCAACCTGAATGGGAATATCAGTGTGATTCTTGCTTGATAGTCGCAATTGCTCCCACACTTTGTCTGTGTAGTAGGATTTTCCTGTCTCCGGAACCGTTGGTCGAAGGGCGTTGGGTAATTGTGACCAACGGTAATTCTGAAAAGTTCGTATCGAAGATTCGACGATGGGAAACCGACTATAAACAGCCATTGCGTATTGCCCAGGATAAACACCATATCCCCAAGCATCGTTTGCGTCCGTTGATTTGCCATTTCCATTCAAATCCAGCATGCTTGGTTGGCCCGTGTTGCTGGGGATGGCATAACGGTAAGGATATTTGATTGCCCTCAATCCATTTTGGCCGATCTCCAAATACTCGTCACAAAAAGCATCAACTGTCTTGCCTTCTTGGTCATAGTCAATTTCGTTCACCAACAGGATGTCAGGGCGGACTGACTGAACAATCGATGCGAGATCAATGGCTTGCCGGTTTTTACCGCCACGCAGTCGAGTGAGTACTTGACCAGACTGCTTGCCATAGAGAGACGCATTGAAGGTAGCGATTCGGATTACGCCAATATCTGCCCCCTCTTGGATCTGCGTTCGATTCTGGGCGAACAATTCTTGATGTAGCAAGGTCGAGCAGCCTGAGATCAGAAGGATGACCGCGATCACTCGAAAGCGCGTGAGGCGAAAGTTCATGGATGATGCAAATTCATAGGGGATTGCCTGAATAGGGGAAACCGTTGAAAGTTGAACAGCACCATAATCAATGGATCCCATCACTCTTAGTGTATCACTGATGAATAATCTGGTCTCACTCCCATCGCATGAATTGCATCGCTATCTGGGGGCTCGCTTGGTATCTGAGTCGGAAGTCGAATTCTGTGTCTGGTCACCTACAGCGGATTGTGTCCACATTTATCTTGAAGGGCGTGAGAATGAAGAACCATTCGCTCTTCAAAAGCAGGATGGTGGGTATCACCTCGGCACCATGGATCGTGTTGGTGTGGGAACTTGCTATTACTGCTCGTTTGATGGCGGTCCCAAAAGACCGGATCCTGCCTCGCGTTTTCAGCCTGACGGAGTGCATGGCCCAAGTCAGGTTGTTTCCCGTGAATTTGCCTGGACTGATTCTAACTGGCAGGGAGTGCCTCGTGATTCACTGGTCATCTATGAACTTCATGTCGGAGCTTTCACCGAGGCGGGAACCTTTCGTGCTGCTGCTGCAAGATTGGACGAGTTACTTGATTTGGGGGTCTCGGCGATCGAATTGATGCCGGTCGCTGATTGTGCGGGCAGGTGGAACTGGGGATATGACGGGGTCTGTCTGTTTGCTCCTAACCGAAATTATGGAACCACTGATGACTTGAAGCTTTTAATCAATGTTGCTCATGCCAAAGGTTTGGCTGTGATCCTCGATGTCGTTTACAACCATTTAGGACCGGAAGGCAATTATCTGGGTGAAGCTGGGCCTTATCTCTCACGCCGACATAGCACGGTGTGGGGATCCGCCCCGAATTTTGATGATCCAGAGCATGGGGCTGGATTGCGGCGATTTTTCATCGCCAATGCCATGACTTGGTTGGAAGAGTATCACTTTGATGGTCTGCGAGTTGATGCGATTCATTGCATGAAAGATGACAGTGAATGTCATGTGATCACCGAATTGAGCCAGGTCGTTCGCTCTTGGTCAACTGTTGCAAAGCGACCGGCGATGTTGATCGCGGAAACGAATGTGTTTGATTCAGAGATGTTGAGCCCTATTTGCGATGGGGGTTCTGATTTCGATGCGCAATGGTGTGATGACTTCTTGCACAGCGTTTTTGCCGTCGTCAGGCCCGGCGAGCATCTTTGTCATCGCAAATATGAATCAGGGTCGGATCTGGATCAGACTTTGCGATGGGGATACGTCCACGAGGGGACCCTTCGTGAAGAGAGAGGCAGAGTCCAGCCCAGTGAATCCGCCGATGCCGATGGCTTGATTTACTCGATTCAGCATCATGATTTCATTGGCAATCATCCGCTGGGCAAGCGGTTTCATCAACTCACCAGTGTCGAAACACAACGGGCAGCATCCGCCTTGCTTCTGCTATCGCCTGCGATACCGATGCTGTTCATGGGGGAAGATTTTTGTTGCGAAAATCCATTCCAATTCTTTGTGGATTTTGGTGACGCGGACTTGCGAACGGCCGTTGTTGAAGGTCGGAAAAGGGAGTATCCCCAGCATGATTGGTCGACCGGCGTGTTGCCCACGGATGCCGCCGCATTCCAAGAGTCAAAAATTGGATCTGTGCTGGATGGTGATGGGGAGATGAGAGCTTGGTATCGGGATTTGCTGGCGCATCGCAAACGTTGGATTGCTAGCAGGGTTTTGCGGCAGCAACATCTGGTCGTGGACAGTTGCATTGAAAAAGGACTTTTTGTTTTGCGTTATCAAACTGCGGTAAGTTGCGTGACAGTTGCAGTCCGACTGTCGGCCTTGCCCCATCACGATGATGTTTGTGACTTCACCGCGAATGGAGAATTGGTCATCGATTCGTGTCCAGATCGAACTTTATTGCTGCATTTATTGCCAAATCATGCGAAGATATTTATGCAAGAAATCACCTGAATGCAGGGGATAGTCAACCTTCCCGTACGCATGTAAACGCATTCATTGTGCCTAAAAGCAGGGTCTCGAGATCTGGATGTTCTTGTCGGTTCCGGGAAATAATGGATCAGTTCAAGAAAGGTTTTTATGCGTGATGTAGTGAGCTGGCGCATCGCAACGCTTTTAGTCCTCGTGTCTTGGGTAGGAGGCGGCGTGGTGGGTGCAGCGGTTGCACCTAAAGGTATCGACCAGTTACGTGAAGCTGATCTGATTGTGGTTGGTGTCATCGACAAAGTGGTGGTTGAGCCGGAGCGATCGAGGATCGAACGGGGGTTCGGCAATTATGATTGGGGTATTTATTTGACGCTCAACGTGAAGACAGTTGAGAAAGGTGAATTCTCTCAGCCTCAGATTGAGGCGCGGTGTTTTCGAGTGAAGTCTCGACGCAGTGCTACTGAATATTTGTCGGTCTTTGGGCATGACCCCATTCCTGGTGTTGGTACCAGGGTGAGGGTTTATCTGAGCCGCAGTGGGACCAACTGGAACGTCGTTCTCCCTAACGGCATCACTCCTCACGATGCCGATACTAACGAAACAGTTTGGCCAGATGGCAGTCTCGGTCAGGCTGGCGAACTTGCGGGTTTGTCAGGACTGATGTACACGTATTTGCTGCCGCTTGAACTCTGGGGGCTGGTGTTTTTTGTGTTTTTGCCTGTTGCGTTTTGCGTCTTCCGCGTGGTGCGATATTGGCGATGCAGGCAAGGATCTGATAAAGAAGAGAGCGAGTCTTTGGGTTGACTGACTGCAGACTTGCAATGAAAGTGCTGATCGATCAGGGGTGGGAAGTGGCTAACCATGCGTCAAGCAGGCTCTTAGATTGATAGTCTGTCATGTCATGTCGCGTTGACAGTTAGCAGCACATGCATTGAGATGAGTACGTGCCTGTCAGGATATCGACGCCTGATGGTCACTCCGTCTGTTTGAGTTCGTTGTCGAGAAAGCGTCTGGATTGAATTGTCGCAACTTCGTTTGTCAGTAATGAGTGTGAGAGGCAAATGCATGTTGTCGTGATCGGTGCGGGGGCTGCAGGCATGATGGCAGCGTATGCTGCAGCTACTCAGCATGCGACGGTCGTCCTGTTGGAAAAGAACAATAAGACTGGTGTCAAAATTTTGATGTCAGGCGGTACTCGTTGTAATTTGACCCATCACACGGATGCCCGTGGAATCGCTGACGCGTTTGGGCATTCAAAGAGGTTTCTGCAACCAAGCCTTGGCGGATTTCCTCCCCAAGCCGTGGTTGATTTTTTTGAATCAGCTGGGGTAGCTACCAAGATCGAGTCGACGGGAAAAGTCTTTCCAGTTAGCAATCGTGCCGTCCAAGTACGTGATGCCCTGCATGGCTACGCGGTTGATGCTGGAGTAGAGATGAGGACTGGCTGTGGGGTAACTGGTATTCGTCCAGATGGACAAAAATGGCTGGTTGATACAGGGCAATCAGTGATCGCGACGGATCGTGTGATTGTCACCACTGGCGGAAAAAGTTGGCCGGGTTGTGGAACGACAGGCGATGCATACGCATGGATGACTGAACTTGGGCATGCAGTCGAACGAACGCGGCCAGCACTGGTGCCGTTGTTAGGTGGAGAGCAATGGATGAGAGATTTGTCAGGTTTAGTCGTTGATGATTCCATTGTGACAGTGTTGCCCGTAGCGGGTAAGCAGAAATCGTTGGCCTGTAGGCGAGGGTCCCTGCTCTTCACGCACTTCGGTTTTTCTGGACCTGCCGCTATGGATGTTAGCGGTGCAATCACGGCCGCCGCCTCTTTCGATCAGGTTCGCATGATTGCGGATTTGGTTCCGCAATGCTCGGAGGAAGAGGTGCAAGCGGCATTCAGCAATCGGCAAGACAGTGGAAGAACAAAAGTATCTTCGTTGTTGGCAATGTGGCTACCCAACCGGCTTGCCAGTGGAATCGTCGCGCAGTTGGGGCAGGATGCTCGACTGGCGGAACTTTCCAGGAAGTCGAGGAATCGATTGACACAGGACTTGAAACGAATGCCACTGCCAGTCAGAGGAACACGGGGATTCGAAAAGGCAGAGGTGACTGCTGGTGGAGTTCGACTTGATCAAATTAATCCTCGCACCCTTGAGAGTCGTATTCACAAGGGGCTGTTCATTGCGGGGGAACTCTTGGATGTGGATGGACCTATAGGTGGGTACAACTTCCAAGCAGCTTTCAGTACTGGGCGAGCAGCCGGTCTCGCAGCATCGGCTTGAAGGAGCTGCCTGCAACCATCAGCGGTCTAGTCACTGACTGTGTTCAGACCTTAGATTGAAGGCGCTCTCTCTGACTGAAAGTGCTGCCTCCGAGTCATCCAACAATCGTGGATTTATGCCAGATTTGATTGCCCAAGGCCCGATGAGTGAACATCGCTGGCGACGCGAATTGCCAGCGATAACCCGAAGCACCGAGGTGTTAATTGGGCGTGCTGAGGCTGACTGGAACGTGCCATGGGACAGTAAGATTTCCCGAGCTCATGTTCGCTTGACGCCCATGACCGACAATCGTGTCGATGTTTACTGTGAGGCGAACGCACGCAATCCTGTGTTCTTCAGGGGAAAAAAAACAACGAGATTCACGCTCGTACCCGGTGAGCATTTTGTCATTGGAAGTACAACGTTTACGCTCGCGAATCGACCGGGGGCCTCTGATGCTACCAGTGACATTGACCTGACGGAGCATGAATTTGATCATGCGATGTTGCGGCGACGCAATTTTCGTGATGCCGCCGGCAGAATTGAAATGTTGAGCTGTCTGCCAGATTTAATTACCAGCAGCAGCAGTGATGAGGAACTGTTGGTACGCGTTATTAGTGTCTTGCTGCAGGCTACGCCTGCAGCTGCAGCAGTTGCGATCGCATCGGTTGATGCCAATGCTACTGGAGATGTCGATGATGGATTTTCGATCCTGCATTATGATAGTCGCGTTCCTGACAAAGATGGGCCAACGGTTAGTGCGAGGTTGGTTAGAAAGGCGGTTGAACGCCGCGAAAGTATTCTACACCTGTGGTCAGCAGCAGCGAATGAAAACCACACATTCACATCCAGTGAGGAAGCAGATTGGGCTTTTTGTGTTCCCATGCGAAGCGAAGCCTGTCGGGGTTGGGCAATCTATGTGACGGGGGCATTGTTGCCAGATGAAAGTGGTCGGCTTGAGTCTTCGCTTCAGGCGGCGCCCGATACTCTGGAAGATGATGTTAAGTTCGCAGAATTGGTTGGCACCATGATCGCCAATTTGCGACAAAGCCGAAGATTGGAACGCCGCCAAGCTGCCATGAGGCGATTCTTTGCTCCTGTCGTCATGGAGGCACTTGCCGGAAGAGATACCAATGAAGTGTTGGCACCGCGGGAAGCGAATTTGTCTGTCATGTTTTGTGACTTGCGGGGTTTTAGCAAGCGAAGTGAGCGTGATGCTGACCAATTGTTGGAACTGCTGGCCAGAGTGAGTGATGCTTTGGGGATCATGACCCGACACATACTCGACACAGACGGCGTTATTGGGGATTTTCACGGTGATGCTGCAATGGGCTTCTGGGGTTGGCCATTTCAGCAGCAGGACGCCGCTCTTCGTGCGGCAGAGGCCGCATCACGGATCGTGATGGAAAGTAACCAGATCCTTGCAGAAAATACTTTTGGATTCGGAATTGGGATCGCGACAGGCAGAGCCGTTGCTGGTCAAATTGGAACGGTCGATCAGGTCAAGGTCACCGCATTCGGGCCAGTTGTCAATCTTGCGAGTCGCTTGGAGGGCTTGACGAAACTGTTCGGGGCCAAAGTCATCGTTGACCATGAGACGGCAATGGCACTCAAAGAATCGAATGACCACCAGTTTCAACTCAGGCGACTGGCGCTCGTTCGACCGGCAGGACTTGAAAAAGACATTGAAGCGTGGCAACTACTTGAGCCACCCAAGCCTGAGGCTCAGGGTTTGAGCTCAGAACAAATCGCCTCGTATGAAGCGAGTCTTGATGCCATGATAGGTGGGGATTGGAATAAAGCTTATGACCTCTTGCATGCGATCCCAGCTTGGGATCGGCCTAAGGATGTATTGCTTTCCATCATCTTGCGTCATAATCGTGTGCCACCGGATGACTGGGATGGCGTGATTAAAATGCCTAAACTCTGAGCAAAGGTTTCCTTTTGATCATCAAGTGAGTTTTATGTCCCCAGCCTCCCAGTCGTACGAATTGACGCCGTTGGTTTGGGTGGGATTGGGCATCGCTGGTTTTGTTTTCGCCATGGATATGCTGACGGAGCAAACACCAATTGAGATGCTTGTCCCCGGCAAAGGTGAGAAGCAAATCATCATTCGTTCAAAAAACCAGACACATCATTTTCCACTCTTGGGAGCAGAAGTCCGTTTGTTGCCAGGTTGGTCTTATCTGGCCGTTGAGGAGGACCATCTGGCTTATCGCCCAGCCTTTGTTCATCAGGCCTCCCATTCGGTTGTTCGGTTGCAAGCCAATGTGCTGGATTCATGGCCGCCGAAGGGGGTCACAGCCAAACCGGAAGTTGGAAAGCACCCGGCCGGTACACTTGAGTGGGTCCGGGTTGATCATTTAAGAATTGGAAAACTTCTGCTGGCAAAGCATGCCCTGACCATCATTGCGATTCAGCATGGCTCCCAGGCCGAGGTCAACGAGTCAGTCGAAGAATTCTGTGCTGGAATCAGGTATTCAGACTCGGAACATTGAGAAACCCCGTAATTTATGTTGACGAGGTGGTCTGCCCATCGAGCCGAGAAAAGACTGAATGGAAGGCATTTATGGGGGCTTTCGCCAATTCATTCGGGGGGACGAGCGGTTCGGTTTGTCTCAACCGTTTCTTATACCCACTGAACTGAGGTGGATCTGGACGTTAGACTTAGCTTAGGCTACCTAAACTGCCTGAACGTCGGGTTTTATGCACGCTCCTCCTTTTCGCGTTTTTACCATGTCACGACTTGGATTTTTGATCGCGTTTGTTTGTCTCTTTCTCGTTACTCCTGTGGCCACGTACGGGCAATTTAGTGAGCAGGATCGCGACCGCCTGATTGAGGTGATCGAGTCGACCGAGGCAGCTTTTGATGCTGGAAAGCTTCCTGATGTCGATACCGCGAAGGCAGAATTGATTGGGAACTTGGCCGCTGTTGAGTCGTATTTTCGACGTGCAACTGATGCCCAAAATCGCGACGCATGGCTCGAGTTTCTCAATTTGGAACCACTCAGAAAAGCGATTCAGTCCTCTGCTGCCGATTCTGTCGTGTTGGTTGAGGCGAAGAAACTCCGTGATCGTCTGATTGGGATGACGCCGGGCTTGGAGCTTAGTGCGATTCGCAACCTGCGTGAATCAGCGTTACATCTCTCTCAGGCAATCAGCTTGAACAGCACGCAGGGTAAGAGAGTCGTCGGCACGTTGGCCGCGTTGAAGAAAATGATTGGTGAGGTAAAAGCGACTCCTACCACGGATCAATTTGCACAGATTGGTTTCTTTGTCGGAACGATTGATTCGTCCGGACAGGGTGACGAATTGGTTCGTGCTTTTCGTGAAGTTTTTGGTAAGCCAAACGTCGCAGTGCTGGTTGGAACACCGTTATTGCAAAAAGCCGTTGACCGTGAGTTGACACGTCAGGAGCCTGTTCGTCAGACGATCCTTGGAACGCGTATCGTGGGAACGGCGACTATGACAGGCACTGTCAGTGCGAAATTGCTGCCGTCGACCGATAGCGCGAAAATCGAATTGGGATTCAAAGCCAAGTTCAACAGCAACAACACGGGCTATAACGGTCCGGTGCGTTTGTTGACCACGGGTACGGGGGACATCGACTTAGCGAGAACACTCAACATCGATTCGTCTGGATTCCACTTGTCGGGTAATAAGACAGATGTTGAATTGAATACCACCATCGATGCCATTTGCCACAAAATGGAGCTTGTACGCAAATTGGCGTGGAAGGCAGCCCGGCGGCAAAAACCAAAGGCTGACTGCATCGCAACGCAACGGCTTAAGCAGCAGGTCAGCCAGCAATTTGAGGAAGAAGCAAGTAATTTAGATTTTGAATCAGGAGTTCTTGCAGACGGGGGGACGGCTTTACAGAGATTGTCTTTGACAACGCCCATTCATGAGTGGTCGTCCACTGAGCAGATGCTTGCGGTCGACTCTCTTTTTCGAGCCGGCCATCAACTGGGTTCGGTGAATCCGCGGCCTACCGTTGACGAAACGTTTGATGTAGCTATTCAGATCCATGAGTCAGCGGTTGAAAATGCTTGTGCAACCGTCTTGGCGGGAAGGACGCTGAATGAAAAGAAACTCGATGAGCTGCTGGGTAAAATTAGCAGAGGAGTTGAGGATTCAGCCGTCCAAGGAGAAGGCGAGTCAACTGACGAGGAGCCATTCGAGATCGTCTTTTCCCAACTGAGGCCCATCGTGTTTGAGGCTCGAGATCAGGTGGTTCGTGTTGGTGTGCGTGGTCGCCGATTCACCAAAGGGAAAAGGGTGCTCCAGAAAGCTCTTGAAGTCACCGCAGATTACAAGCCAACCAAGCTTGAAAACGGGACTGTGGTGCTCAAGCGGGATGGCAAGGTCAAGGTTGATTTTGGTGGAAAGAAACTTTCTATCAGCGAAGCTGGCATGAAACCTGTTATCGAAAAATCGTTTGGAAAAGTGTTTCCAGATGTCATCTTGGAGCGGGCTATCAAGGTCGCAGAAGATGCCAAGATGGAATCTTTGCGGGGATTGGAATTTCGGCCCCGACTGGTACAAGCCGATGGTGGGTGGCTCACCATTGCTATTCGTTAGCTTAAGTGTTTGCGAGTGCTCGCACTCATTGCTTGGGTTCATCTGAATCTCGTCCCCTGTTTCCCGAGGTGTTCTTGTGCAATTTCGGTACGTGATTGCTCTTTGTTATTGCATGGTTTCGCTGCACGCCTGCGCTGTTGAGTCCGAAGTGTTACGCGATCTGGAATACGCAAAGGCGGATGGCCAGACCCTTCTACTTGATTTGTATCTTCCGGCGCTGAGCAATGTGGATGACCGCTCCATCGTCGAGAGTGGATCTGGGATTCCCTGTGTTGTTTTCGTTCACGGCGGTGGATGGAAAGGAGGTGATAAAAAGTCTGCCAAGCAGAACGCTGCATGGCTTGTTGATCATGGTTTTGCAGTGGCCAGTATCAACTATCGTTTGACTGATATCGCCAAGTGGCCTGCTCAAATTGACGACTGTTACGAGGCAGTGCGTTGGGTGCGGCGGCAGTCAAAAATCTATGGAATTGATCCCGATCGGGTCGGAGCTTTTGGTACGTCTGCTGGTGCACATCTTGTGGCTTTGATGGGGACACGTGTCTTTCCCGGCAACGAAAGTGTTTCCAGTCGTGTTCAGGCTGTGTGTGATTGGTTTGGTCCAGCGGATTTGATGACCATGCCACCGAACAATATCGGGAATGGACGAACCGCGGAGGACGTAGCTGGTTCAAACGGTGCAAAGTTGCTTGGTGCGACGGTACGTGAGGTCCCAGATCTGGCAGCCGATGCAAGTGCGATGGATCATGTGAGTGGTAATGCAGCGGCTTTTCTGATCATGCATGGGGATCAGGATACCGGAGTACCCGTGGCACAAAGCACTCGTCTGCACAGGAAACTGGTCGCGAGTGGAGCGCTGTCAGAGTTGCATGTTGTGAAAGGTGGAAAACACGGCGGAGCACTGTTTCGTACAGATGATGTCAGGCAACGTGTGCTTCATTTCTTTCAACGAAGCCTGATGAAAAACTGGAATCAGGGAACTGGTCCGAATGCCAGATTTCGCATTTTGCAGGCCTCTGCGCCAACACATTGGAGCGTGGTGCGTGATGAGGGCATTAAATGGAAAGTCATGCTTCCTGGTACTGGGCAGAGTACCGTGGTCAATTGGGGTGAAAGGGTCTTCTTTACGACGATGGCGCCCGTTCAGCAGGATTCAATCATTGGCTCCGACATCGTCGCATGGTGCTGTGATGCGAAAACTGGCAAGACGTTATGGAAACGCGATATTGCAGCTAAGCATCCACTGCGTTTGTCTGGATGCTTTAGCGATAGCACTGCACCCCCTCCTGTCACTGATGGGCGATCTGTTTGCTTCTTCAATGCATCAGGAACGATCGCATGTTTTGATTTCGACGGAGAACTGCAGTGGAGTCGGGAGTTGATGGCGGTTGGCCGCAGTCAGCCGACACTCATTCAAGGAACTGTGGTTTTTATCAAACAGAGCTACTTGCCTGACCAAGCGGGGAAATTCACACACGATCACGGTGACGCGCCGATCGAAGAGTGGACGCAACTGCAAGCCATTGATCTTAAGACGGGTGAAGACCGGTGGGCAACGAGGTGTGGGGTCAATATGGGTTGTGTGCCATTGCTGATGTCTCGTACGGATGGTCGTGATGTGATGGTTGTCGGTCGTGGCGGTGGGCATTCACCGCCCGAAAAACCAACAGGCATTTCCATGATTGATGCTGCTGATGGAAAGACGCTCTGGACACTACCGTTACCGAAGTTCATGAGTACGATGACGTACAATCTCATCGGTGACGACATTCTCGTTTTTGATGCTGGAAATCATTTGTGGGTTGATGCCTATACCGGCAAAATCAAACGGCAAGTTTCCATTGTCAAAGATGTTTCCATTCGACGGCACAGTGCCGGGGGGTGGAAAACAGAAATGACAAATATTAAGAATGTGAAGAAGCCAAGGTCGATCATCCAGCAATCGAATGTGCTTGCGGGGGCTTATCACTACTTCCGCAGTTACACAGAACCGTGGCTGGGGCGGGTCGATTCCAGAACTGGACGTGTTGAATATTTACAACTACCCGTGCAGATGCGTGCCGGGTCCGAGCGACAAAAAGATGAGTTGTTGTGGAGTTCCGATGATATGGACGCGCAGGTGTTGGACGATTTGTTGGGGTCCAAGAAAAAACAGTCATCACTCCCGATTACAAAGTGGGCGTTCAAAGAGAACGACATGAAGGATGCTGGTGGAAACGTTGTGATGGGTGACCAGCGATCCATGGGCAATGGTTGGGGGCATCATGCATCGCAGTTGCCCACCGTAATCGGAGACTGCCTCTACTTACCGACGATGGCGGGTACGGTGTACGTCATTCGTTGGGATAGTGAGACCCTCAACGAAGATGCGATTGTTGCGATCAATGATCTTGGGCCCGTTGGCGAGTCGTGGAATCGAGCAAGTTTGAGTTTCGCAAATGATTCCTTGTTTGCACACACAATCGATGGTCTGATTTGCATCGGCAAGTGATTGGCTTGTGATTCGAAAAGCTGTCGTGGAGCTTTTTAATGCTGATTCGAGAGGAACTCTTGCGGGGCAGGGTCTGACTAGAAACGAGTTTGGTATTGCAGGTACAGAAATTGTCCATCGCCATCGCTGGGGACGCCTGGAGTCAGTTTGTAATACTCGCCGGACTGAAAGATTGAATACCCCAGAAGAAGGTCGTTTCGTGGATTCAATGTGAAGTCGATCAGAATATCCAACTCCTGCCCCAAGTCACGGTCTGCTGCCGCATTGGTTGGGTTGAACGCTGTCATGTCCGCGTTGTACGGAGTCGTTTTCTGGTCCAGAAAGAAGTAGTGGTACCAGAGTGTCAGTTCAACTTTAGAACCGAGGACGGGGGTCGTGAACTGCAGGCTGACATCATTGATGTTGCGACGGCCAAACAGGTCCATGAAGCCAAGATACCAGTGTGATTGTGGAAATAATGCATCGAATCCACCGTCACCTCTCGCGGCAGGAATCTCGCTGTCGCCAGACGCCCAGTCGTACCACAGCCACACACGAGACTTCCCTTTTTTGTGCGGATGTAGTCTGTGTAGACGGTGACCCATGCCGGCAGTGACAAACCCTGCGTCATGATTTCCATACCCCGGACTATTGCTGCCAAATTGGTAGGCACCTTCAAATGCAAACAACTTTCCGTTTGCGGTTTCTCCTTGGAGCCGAGTTCCAATGGTTTGGTAGTCGTATTGTTCGCGTCGGTTGTTGAGCCCCAAATAATAGGCGTCAATGTTCAAGTCTTCAGTGGGTCGCTGTGCAGCGTAAATTCCGTAGAAGTCAACTTTTTCGTCGGCTCGGTTGCTGTTCTGTCCAGAATGCATGTCACCAACCGGATGAAGGAAAAAAGCATCAGTTTTCCAGCGGTCTCCCCGGTGGATGAGTTTCAATCCATCAAAGGTTCGCCGGTCATTCACCCAGTCCAGTGGCGATACCAGTCTTTGAGATCCATAACACTGTTCTTGCCGCCCAATCCGCAGGCTCAGTGTCTCTGTGAGTTGTGTGTCAAGAAAACCGTTTTGTATACGATCAAGTGAAGGGCTGCCTGGGCCGGCAGACAATATTTCAGCAGTCGAACCACCGTGCAGGTACTCACCGTACAGTCGGAACCAGTCATTGATTCGGTAGTCCGCAAAAAGTCGCACTCGTGTTAGCCAATAATCATCGCTGTCACCCGTCAAGCCACTTCCAGCGATGTTTGATTCGTCTTGGAAACGGATGCGGGCTTCACCTCCAACGTTCACGCGCTGTTGCGATAACCCTTTCAAGCAGTCACCTGGATAGTGTGAACCGCGGTAGCAGGGATCACTCAGATAACGAAAGTCGTTGTCGAAGAAAAGACAACGGTAGGATTTACGCATTGCCGAAGCGGCGCGACGTATCTGAAGGCAGTTGCATTCGTTTTTGCAATGGCAGGCAGGAATCAGACTAGGCGGGACTTCGATGATTGATGGCATTTCCGAAGCAACGGATTTCGGCTCAGCAAGCTTCGTTGCAATCCGCTCTATCGGCGTGAAGTCGGATAACACCAAGTCGGATGGCGATGACTCTGCATCGCTCTCGGGATCGAACGTGATATTATCAATTACCACTGGTTCGACCGAATGCGCGATCTTGGAATACATGAGGGTCAGGGTCACTGTGAGCGTGATCCCTGCTGCGATGATCAGAGCCTGTGGCCAAAGCTGACTTCGCATGGCACTGGATTCCTTTCAGCCATCACGAGGCTGCCGAACATGATGGCGGCAGCATGAGTTCGAAATGACCTCGGGTTGCGGCGGGGGAAACTGGTTCCGGCAGGAACCGATCTTCTCCGAAGATAGGTTCTCAGCACCACACGCGTTCATTCCTCAGCAGTACGAGGCATCCTCGCCATCGTTCCATTACGGTCATCGGGTAAGGGCGGGAACGGCCATCATGGCAAGTGCTGGGTTTCGTGTTCAGGACGCAGCAGGGTTCGTGAGAAAAGGACTGAACCACCGAATCGTCATGATGCGACTGATCGGAATCGTCATGCGGGATGTGCGGTTTGGAACGCATTTCCTGTGCCCGAGGTCGATTCGAGGTTGTCGCCGGCTGCACGCTCTCAGTGCGTATGACTTTTTGACGCACATGACCGCGCTTGATTGTGTCAGGAAACAGCAATTCTTACAGGGTGGGTAGGTCGTGTTCGATGGTCCTGTCTTCGACCGCTGACGTACCAATTACCATCGATGAAAAAACGCAGCTTTCGTTTCTGCGCTTTGGTCACACCGATCCGCGCAGTGTGACACACTCGAGTGACCATTTGCCCACCCTGGAAAATACCTACGCGGGAGGAATGAACAAGATCCGCGAGGTCCAGTGAGCGATCAACACCGAGTGCTTGACACAGCATTGCCGGTCCCCGGGTCAATCGACTCAGTTCGTCAGTTCCGCGTTGACGCTGCATTGCGGGCAGACCCCATATCGGCTCGATGGCTCGGATGAGCACTGCACTGCCGATTCCCCGTGACTGGGTCACAGTATTCAAGCAATACTTGGCATGGATTGGATAGACGTACAATGTTCCTGGCGGGCCGAACATCGAAGCATTGCCAGCAGTTTTTCCTCGAGCACTGTGACTGGCTGCATCACCGTTGGCCAAGTAGGCTTCGGTTTCGACAATTTGACCACCAATCCATTTGCCTCGATTTTTTCTGAGTAGTGACATTCCCAACAACCCACGGGCTACTTGCACGGGATCGCGGTCGTAGAATGAATGTGGCAAGCGATCTTGTGAGGAAGGTATTTTCATGGTGAAACGTCAAAGCCAAATGTTATCAGCGCGGTGGATTGTTCCCGTTACCAGTGCGCCCCTTCATGGTGGTTGGGTGGAACTTGACGAGGGTCAAGTGGTTGCCTTCGGATCTGGTCCGGCACCTCGACCCGCGAAGGATCTGGGTGATGTTGCCGTTCTGCCTGGCTTGGTAAATGCGCATACACATCTTGAATTCTCGGACTGTGCAGACAGAGTTGGTTTTCCTGGGATTTCGTTACCGGAGTGGATAGGTCAGGTCGTGAGTACACGTCGGGCCGCCGATGAGACCAGCCGTAGTGACGCCATTGTGCGTGGAATGAGGGAGTGTGCACGCACAGGGACGTGCCTGGTTGGTGAGATTACAACGCCGCCATGCAACTATCCGTCCCTGACAAAGGGTGTAGAGATAAATGGGGCAGATCTGATCTCTTTTGCAGAGGTGTTGGGATTGAACTCGGAACGTGGCAGGGAACGTCTTGACGTTGCGAACGCTCATTTGGAGCTTAACGCCTGCAGTGGGGTGAGCCCGCATGCACCGTATTCTACCTCCAGGGAAACTCTTGAAGCATGTCTTCAGCTCGCGAATGCTAAGCATCGATCTTTGGCCATGCACGTCGCCGAATCACCCCACGAACGGGAATTACTGGAAGCGGGTATCGGGCCGTTTGCGGAGGCTCTTAAGTCGCTGGGCGTTTGGCGGGATGATCTTTTTCCATGGCCAACGAATCCCTTTCAATGGTTGATTGAGAAATTGGCACGGGCTCCACGATCGCTTCTCGTTCATGCAAACGACTTGAGCGAAGCAGAAATAGTGAAACTTGCGGAATATCCCCAAATGACGGTCGTCTATTGCCCGAGGACCCATCATTTTTTCCAATATGAATCGCATCCCGTGGCAACCATGTTGTCGCACGGTGTGCGGGTGGCATTGGGGACAGACTCAAGAGCCAGTAATCCGGATCTCAATCTGTGGAGCGAAGCACAGTTTCTGTGGAAGCATCGCGTTGATCTCGAACCAGAATCTGTTTTGCGGATGGCCACGTGGTCTGGTAGTGAAGCTTTGGGACGCGATGACGTGGGCTGTATACGACCGGGGTGCCTCGCGAAACTAGGGTTCGTCCGAAGCACTGCTTCGACTCAGGAAGAGCTGTTCTGTGACTTTGCGACTCATGACTACGCTCCCCTAGCGGATTTGACCTGTTAGCCACTATTGAGCCCGGCCTGAATCCCATCAGGGGCGAAGATGCTCCGCCCTCCATCGACTGGAAGGCAGGTACCTGTCACAAAGTCGTTTTCACAAAGAAACTGGGTTGCGTGCGCGACGTGTTCGGGGGTGCCAACTTTGCCTGCCAGTGTGCTGGTTGCCATCTTTTGTGCAAACTCGTCAGTCGCATCTTCGCCCAGCAAGACTGGGCCCGGTTGGATGCAATTGACGCGAATCCGTGGATTCCGATGTCCGAGCTCAACGGCAAGTGATCGGGTCATGGTTTCGACCGCGCCTTTACTGGGGAAATACGCCGCATGGTCCAGATAAGGACGCACCGTGGCCCAGTCACCAATGTTGATGATTGATCCTCCTCTAGCCTGTGCCACCATTCGCAGCCCAGCTGCTTTGGCACATAAGAAAGACGCAATTGAATTGATCTCAAAATATTCTCGAATTTCACCAGCAGTAATTTTTTCCAAGGGCGTTGGCTGCCAGATTGCAGCGCTGTTGACCAGAATGTCGATTCGCTCAAGTTTTGTTACTGTTTCGTCAACCAGTCGTTCCGGCGTCCCTTCATCGCACAGGCTTCCTTGTGTAACGATGGCCTGTTTCGAATACTTGTCATTGATCTGTTTGGCAAGGTCCTTGGCTTGATCAACGCTTGTATTGGCGTGCAGAGCAATGCGACATCCGAGACTGGCTAGGTGGATGGCGATTGCCCGCCCTACTCTCCGAGAACCGCTTCCGGTAACCAAGGCAACAGGCTCGGGACAGTCAAAAACTTCTTGCAGTTTGGACATGGTGATTTGTTGGTGAAGTGTCGAAAAGACGGAATTCAAAGGTACTTTGCGAGCTTGCCACCGCGAGCTGCACGGGCATCGACTTTCGCCGTGATTTCCGGATCTTCAATTAATGGTGGTGCATGGTGTGGTTTGATCCGTGCGTCAATCACAAGTGAACCGCTGCAGCCCCAATGTTTGTGAACAGACTTGGCACCAAGGCCGTCCATGTCACAGGCAGGGTTGCTTCGTGTGAAAGTGGTCCACAGCCAATTGCTCATCGAGCGAGCTGCAAAGTCACTGTCATCGACAAGTGTTATTAACGGAAGTGTTGCAAAACATGGTCTGCTCACCATGCTTTTTACAAAGCCCTGCAAATCGTTTGAAGAGTCAGAGTCGGTAAATCGAGGTGCCTCGATCGCAATGATGCCCGGTGCGACGATTCTCGGATTCTTGAATCCTTCTGGCAAGGTCAGGTCTTGGGGCAGGTCTGAACCCAAGGTGCGTTGTGGTGGCCCGGTCGCTGCAATCACGACTTTGGAACCCTGGTTGAACCCGCTGCCCGAGTAGTCAAGTGTGTCGATCGTGGTTCGGGTCTGGAAGTGCAGGTCACGTTTCCAGTCAACGCGGGAAAGGATGTGATGCATGTAGGTCTCGATGTCATGGATGTTAAGCTCATTGCTCGGATCATCCGTGATGAACAGATACTTGGCTAATGAAAGTTGCCCGTTGCCAAGAATTGCGTTGGCTTGAGTCAGCAATTCCTGGGGTTCTGGTCGCTCTAGATAAGGCATGTAGCGTTCGCTACCAATCGCCAGCAGCAATGGATGGACGCCAGCAGCATCAACGGCATGAACCGCCTTCACTCCGGGGATCACCGACGGAATGATGGGATCGGTGAGCTCATGGATCAGTTGCCCAAAAGTGGTGTCTTCCTGCGGGGGGCGACCAACGACAGTAAACGGCCAGATTGCATCTTTACGATGCCATACCTGCTCAACCTGCATCACTGGGAATTCATGTTGCAAACTGTAGTACCCAAGATGATCTCCGAAAGGTCCTTCTGGTTTGGTTTGGTTGGGATTGATCGTGCCCACGATCGCAAAATCCGCGTCAGCGTAAACTGGCGCATGATTGCCAGTGATCATGCGGACTCGTCGACCAGCCAAAGCCCCACCAAAAGTCAATTCAGTAAGACCCTCCGGAAGTGGCATCACTGCAGCGACTGACATCGCCGGGGCTCCACCCACCGTGATCGCCACGCGAAGTGGTTTGCCACGATCTAAAGCAGCGCGATGATGGACGCCCATGCCGCGATGGATCTGATAATGCAGTCCGACTTCTGCGTTTGACTCGTACTGGTTACCTGAAAGTTGCACCCGATACATACCAAGATTGACCTGCATCAAGTTCGAAGGGGCATTAGGATTATCACTCAGTACTTGCGGTAGCGTGACGAAGGCCCCTCCGTCGTCGGGCCAACATTTGATTGCGGGCAAGTCTGTGATCTTGCAATTTGACTTCTGGACAGCGCCACGATTCACCTTGCGGGGCAGCATGCTCAGGGCGGTAAGCGGCACACCCGCGTAGCGAAGTGGTCGTTTGGGCAGCGCAGACGGATCAATCTTCACCTCGATCACCCTCCGCACCGCCTCGAGGGTTCCTCTGAATAAATACCTCGCTTGTTCGATCGACCCGAACAAATTTGAAGCAGCCGGAAAATGGCAGTCGCGGATGTTGGTGAACAGAAGTGCGGGGCCGTTGTTGGCATACACACGACGCTGGATTTCCGCCATTTCCAACTGGGCGTCGACCTGTTCATCGACCTGGATCAGGTATCCACCTTTTCGCAGGTCTTCGACGGCGTCTCGGGTTGAACGATGCTTCACGGGTGGAAACACTCTTGCACACGGATGGTGTTGGGAACCAGATCAGGAAGGGTAGGATAACCGCGTCTGGCAACATAGACTAACGATACCCGTGTATCGGTCATCTTGCCCATCCCATCCACAATCACTTGAAATACGCATGTTGGACAGCAATCCAATCCCATCTCCGGAACTTTTAACCGTCACCGAAATTTTAGAGCAGAAAAGCGATGTGTTGGTCGCCGGTCTGACGGAAGAGGGTAGCCTTTCGTCAACATTGGACATGATGGATAACTTGACGGGGGGCTGGGTCAAGCGTCTGGTGGACGAAGGCGAAATACGGGGGAAATCAGGTGAGTTGACTCTGCTCGCCTCTCCGGCCGATACAGGGCCCCGCATGCTTCTCATTGTCGGACTGGGTTCAGGTGAACTCGACAGAGATTTGGCGTTTGAGTCGGGGGCCATGCTGGTTCGGCGGTTGGGTGATCGGCAACGCGAAACCGTTGCCGTTGCATTGGGTGAGTCTTTCCCCCGAACCACCCATGACGCACTGGTCGCCGGTGCCCTCTCGGGATGTGAGCAACAGGCGATTTATCAGTCCGAGCCAGCACAACGTGTTCCGGAGAAAATTCTTTTTTACGGGGTCTCCCAAGAAAGCCTTCAGCGGGGTTCTGCGATTGGTGAGTCCATTAACCAAACGCGACGGCTGGTGAATGAACCACCCGCGGTTGTTTTCCCGGAAAGTTTTGCCGAAAAAGCCAGTTCTCTGTTTGAGGGAAGCTCTGTCATCGTCGAGGTTTGGGATGAGCAGCGATTGATTGCCGAGGGCTGCAGGGCCATTCTTGCAGTTGGAGCAGGATCATCCAAATCGCCCCGACTATTGATCCTGAGATATAACGGGGGCGGATCGGAAAAGCCACTGGCTCTGGTAGGAAAGGGTGTGACTTTTGATAGTGGCGGGCTATCGCTTAAGCCAAGTGCTGGAATGCTTGACATGAAATGTGATATGGCTGGTGCGGCTACTGTGGTTGGAGCGATGCATGGAATTGCCAAACTGGGGTTGAAACGCAATGTCATCGGATTTTGTGGACTTGCGGAAAATATGGTCAGCGGTGACAGCTACAAATTGGGCGATGTGATCGAGACCCGCAGTGGAAAGACGATTGAGATTCACAACACTGATGCCGAGGGGCGTGTGGTGCTTGCCGATACGCTTGATGTAGCAATCCAACATGAGCCACGAGCGATGGTTGACCTTGCCACACTCACGGGCGCCTGCATGGTGGCTTTGGGAACAGATATTGCAGGTTTGATGGCAAATGACCAAGGAGTTTGCGACGAAATTCAAGCCGCTGCTGAAATAGAGGGGGAACCTGTCTGGCAATTGCCAATGTTCGATCTTTTTGACGAAAAGGTCAAAAGTAAAGTGGCAGATATTAAGAATGTTGGTGAGGGCCGTTGGGGTGGCGCAATCACGGCCGCCAAGTTCCTCGAAAACTTTGTGGGGGATGTGCCTTGGGTTCACATCGATATCGCAGGTCCCGCATTCGCCGATGGAGCAAAGCCATCAAGGGATGCCGGTGCCACTGGCGTGATGGTGCGAAGCTTGATCCGCTGGGTTGAGAACAGCGATATTTAACAGCGATATCTGGTGAAAAGCAGCAGTAAGCCGTCAGGTACTTCGTTGCGAGCAACGAAGTTTCCTTACTTTGTTCCTGGCCAGAATTTTTTCCATTTGCTTTTGCCAGTTTTCACTGCTGCATTTCCGTCTTCTCCGCTTCGATGACTTGCTCCCTCAAGTTTTGAGGCCAGTTCACGAATTGCGTGAGTGATGCCTGCTCGCGGTGCTTGCACGATCAGCGGTACGCCATTGTTGCGGATCTCAACCATGGTTCGATAGTCATTGGGAAGCAACGCGAATATTTCTCGCCCCAAAGTCTCTTTGGCTTTCTTCAAACTGATTTGGCCTGAGTCCAGACCCACGCGATTGACGACGATTTCAACCTTGTCCTTGAGGTCGTCCATTTCCTCAAAGCTCATCATCAGCCGGACGACGTTGCGTAAGCAGGGAAGGTCCAGTTGCGTCACCAACACGACTTTGGATGCACTCTCGATCGCAGCCATGTCGATCGGACTGTAAGTCTTCGAAAGATCGATAATCAAGTGCGTGAAGGATGCTTTCAGCAGCCCGATGACTTTGCGGATGTTGTCAGCCGTGATCGCATTGGTGTCGTGCAGTTCTACCGGTCTGGGAAGCAGATACAGCCCACTGCTGTGTTTGGTGAGTGATCGCTTCAGCAATTGTATGTCGAGACGGGATACGTTTTGAACAACATCAGCCAGCGGATAATCAGGGATTGAGTCCAGAAAGACATCGACGTCACCCAGTGCCAAATCAAGATCCAACAAGGCAACGCTGTT
>Ga0315316_10000149_pt1 | contig 39448 bp, 27 predicted proteins | sample M160m3416metaG_FD_203702 | JGI IMG/M metagenome (GOLD analysis project Ga0315316, IMG submission 203702) | Ammonia-oxidizing marine archaeal communities from Monterey Bay, California, United States - M1 60m 3416 | ecosystem: Environmental > Aquatic > Marine > Intertidal zone | place: USA... | reverse complement strand
GGGCGGCGGCTTCAGCAGCACCTTCAGCGGCTGCTTCAGCGGCTGCTTCGCCTTCCTGCACGGCCAGCGTCAAGACTCCTGTGAACATATCAAACATCTGAGATGATTCCTGAACGTTGCGGCAGTCTGTCGGACTGCGCTCTGATTTCCGGCGACCTTCACAGTCACCAGGCATGTAGAAAATAAAAATGAGATGACCGTATTGGCCACCAGTTTTAGATCATCACCGGACCACAATTCTGCCGGTACGAGCCAGTCGAACGCCCATGAGATCAGGCCTCTGCCTCAGCGTTCTCAGAGTACGGTCCCTGAATACTGCTGCGTGTGAACTTAATTCGAGTTCCATCGTCCACTCTTAGCGTCACTCTCGATCCATCGTTCGAAAGATCTGCAATGGTGCCGATGATGCCACCAACGGTCAGAACCTTGTCGTTCTTCTTCAACTGCCCCAGCAGATCCTCCCGTTTTTTTCGTTCTCGTTGCTGAGGTCGCATCACGATGAAGTAAAACAGCACCGCGAACATCATCAGCATCGGGGCCAGTTCGACCAGCGGGTTTGCGGGAGCACCGTTGCCACCGCCTGCGCCACCCGGAGGTGCCGCCCCATCCTGAGCGAACGTAAGAACATTAAGAAATGCAGAATTCAGCCCAATAGATTTCACGTAGCTTTTCCAAACCAGGCTTGTACAGGCACGGCACCCGAGCAAACTGTCAGGATGAGAAGACGACGTGTCATCTCATTCCGCGAGCACGGATGTCCCATCCAAAGTCGTCGTTGACTGGACCGATCTTCAGGCCAACCACCGACTTCCGGAAAAACGCGGTATACTAAGGCTGCGTCTGCCAGCGAGCAAGCTGATTAGCACGGAACTCGGCGACTGTCCCGTTGTTTACTGCATTTCGGAGGTTTCGGACCAGCTTCTGATAAAATGCAAGGTTGTGAAGCGACACCAGAATGCCTCCCAGCATCTCTTTCGCCACAAACAGATGCCGCAGATAGGCTCGTGAATAACGTTGGCAGGCGGTACATTCACATTCCGGGTCCAGAGGGCTCTCGTCATTCCTGTGCACTGCGTTCCTCAATCGCACCGGCCCCTGGCTTGTGAAGGCCATGGCATTTCGCCCGTTTCGCGTGGGCATGACGCAATCAAACAGATCAATTCCGCGACAAACGGCCTCAACGATGTCCTCAGGGCGCCCCACTCCCATCAAATAACGAGGTTTTTCGCAGGGCAACTGAGGAACTGTGAAATCCAGAGTTCGGTACATATCAGCGGGAGCCTCACCCACACTCAGGCCGCCCACGGCGTACCCGGGGAATCCAATGGGCACCAGCCCCGCCGCCGACCGAGTTCGTAATTCCTCATTGATTCCGCCCTGAACAATGCCAAAAAGTGCCTGATCGTCGCGTTTCTGGGCGTCTCGGCAACGTTGGGCCCACAATGTCGTGCGGTCCACAGCGGCTCTGATTTTGTCAAGGACATCGTTGGCAGGAGGACATTCGTCCAGGCACATGATGCAGTCCGCACCCAGATCCTGCTGAATCTGTATCGCCTTTTCCGGAGACAATTCAAGCAAACTGCCGTCGATGTGTGAGCGAAATACGGCCTTTTCGTCGTCCAGCTTCCTGAGACGGGCGAGGCTGAACACCTGGAAACCGCCGCTGTCGGTGAGGATGGGACCGTCCCAGTCCATAAAACGATGCAGGCCCCCCAGCTCGCGAACAACTTCAGCCCCTGGTCTCAACGCCAGGTGATACGTGTTGGAAAGGACCATCTGTGCACCGACAGCTCTAAGCTGATCCGGCAGCAGCCCCTTCACCGTGGCCAACGTCCCGACAGGCATGAAGGCCGGCGTATCCACCACACCATGCGGAGTCACCCACCGGCCAGTTCGTGCCGAGGTGTGCTGATCTGTTGCGTCCAGATGAAATGAAAACTGAGTCACGGTATCTTTCCATCGTCCTGTCGTTCAGATTTCTGCCTCACAGGCCTTCATATTCCCGATCCCGCGGGTGTCCCTGTACTGCAGGCGGATTCTGCTCAAGACCGTGCTGCACCGGAGTGTATCGACTTTCGCCACCGCTCAGCTGCAATTTTGATCACGGACCCTGCTCTGCTGCTGTGCGCTGATTATCCGCCTTCTCCCGGTTCAGACTCAGATATCTCGTCCTCCGCCACGGGTGCGGTTACCGTCAGCTCCGTGCCTTTGGTAAGCCGAACGATATTGGCACGGTGTCGCCAGATAATCAGCAGCGGAACGACGACCGCAAAGATCGTCAACGACAGATTCGCGACATCCAGTGCTGAGCCGCCCATCAGCGACAGCTGCAGAACTCCGAAAGCCAGCGCGGCCAGAATTGAGCCCAACGCGACAAGACGCGTGATTCCGGCGACGACGGCAAACACCGCTGCAGCCACCAGCATGGCTTTCGGTGCCAGAATCAGAACAACCCCCAAAGCCGTGGCCACACCCTTACCGCCTCGAAGCTGCAGGTAAACAGGATACATGTGTCCCAGAATTGCGCAGAGCCCCGTCGCCACAGCTATATGCACGTGCATCGAAGCTGGTTCGTACCTCTGAGCTACGCAGACGGCGCCCCACGTTGGCAACAGCCCCTTCAGAGCATCAAGCAACAGGACCAGTGAGCCCCACTTCCAGCCAATCACGCGGGCCACGTTGGTCGCGCCGATGTTGCCACTGCCGTGGTTTCTAATATCGTCCCGCAGAATCAGCCTGCCGACGAGATACCCGAACGGAATTCCGCCCACGAGAAAACCGATACAGCTGCAGGTCAGAATAGTCACTTAATTTGTGCGGTCTGTCGAAAGCGGCGGAGTGAAAGACAACGAGTTCTACACACTTAGTCAGCGGCATTGATATCCCACACGCGCCACGGATACGAACGCAACATCAGAAAAACTGCTGAAATCGCCAGTATCAGTGGCCGTGCATCACAGATTGCTCTACAAACCACGGTCAGACCGTGTTGCGATCAGGATGACCAGCACGGCTGGCTGTGTGACGCTCAAGAATACCGTCAGGGACGATGGGATGACGTATCGAGAATCGCTGCAACTCCAGAGTGGCCACCTACCCGTACGGCAGGGACATCTGACGGATTTCCCACGGGATCCGCTCGGCTGCATGCGCAGTCTCCACAGCGAGTTCGGAGACATTGCCGTTCTTGAAGATCAGGGAAAGCGAATCGCGTTTGTTTTTTCACCGGAATACAATCGTCAGGTGCTTTCGGACTCCCGCACGTTTCACTCACAATTCTTCGCGATACGCGGCGGTCGGCAATCCGCTCAGCGACGAGTGACGTCTGGACTGTTGAGCATGAACGGTGCCGAACACCGAGAAAACCGGCGAGTCATGATGGACGTATTTTCCCGCCGGATCCTGCCTGACTACCATTCCGTGATTTGTGATCTGACCACGGATCTGATGAGCGACTGGGTGACCGGTCAGCAACGTGACCTGAACTGCGAGATGGTCGATTTCATGGTGCGCATGACCAGTGCGCTGCTGTTTGGCATCGATGATGCGCACGATGCACTCGAACTGGGCTCGATGATTGACCGCTGGGTGCGGCAGAATCACGAAGTGGGAATCGGGGCCCTGGTTTCTGCGCCACAGTTCCCTGACAGTTATGAGAAACTTCTGGCTGACGCGGAAAAACTTGAATCCAGCGTTCAGGAACTGATTGCAGCACATAAACGTCAGCCGACAGCTGCACACCGGTCGGATGTTCTGAGCCTCATGTTCCGGGCTCAGAAAACAAACCAGCAACTGACGGACGAGAAGCTGGTGGGACATGCCGCGTTGACGTTTGCAGCAGCTCATTTGACAACCGCACATACGCTCAGTTGGACTCTGTTCCTGCTTGCTCAACATCCGGAGGTGATGAATCGACTGGCTCAGGAACTGGCCGCAGGAACCACTGGTCGTCACCCGACTTTTGCAGAACTGGAATCGCTGACATACCTGGACTGGGTCATCAGGGAAAGCATGCGTGTCCTTCCGGCATCGTCTTATTCGCAGCGGGTCTGCGCTGAGGCTGCGCGGCTGGGACCACTCAGTCTGTCAGCGGGCACTCCGGTCATCTTCAGTCAGTATATGACGCACCACCGTCCGGACCTCTTTGAATCGCCGGACGAATTCCAGCCCGAACGCTGGTCGGAAATCTCTCCTTCTGCCTACGAGTATCTTCCGTTTGGTGCCGGACCCCGGATGTGCATTGGTGCGCCGCTGGCCATGGTGGAATTGCGCACGGCTCTGGCGGTGATGCTGAAACAGTTCCACTTTCAAATGGTGCCGAATACAGTCGTCGACGGACAGATTATTTCGACCATGCTGGGGCCTACAACCTCTGTCAATGCACACCTCCTGAATGTATCGCAGTCGCCACAAACGGTCCCGGTTGCCGGAACGGTTCACTCACTCATGCAGATGCCGGCATCCGCCCGACCAACCACATACCAACGAGCCGCCTGAGCGAATCAGGTGTAGATTTCCATCGTTTCCTGCAGGCGAACGCAACCTTCTTTCAGTACTCGGTCCATACTCGTGGTCGTCAGCCCCAAAGCAGCCATCGAAGCGGTCCGGTTCTCGGATTCCTGTTCAAGCTCGTTATTGCGAGACTCCAATCGCCATGCCAGCTGATTGGCAATGTTCAGGCCGTGACACATGGGGTGATCGAAAGCCGATGGATTGTGGTGATACTGCACAGCTCGGACAAGATCTCGAGGCAGTTCCCATGACTGAGCGACCACACCTCCCACCTCAGCATGGTTGACGCCCAACACACGAGATTCATGGTCTGTCGCAGAGGCTTCCGAATCGCCACTTCGCAATGCTTCTGAGTGTTCCGGCGTCAGATGTTTAGCAAGAACAAGCTTGCCGAAATCGTGCAGAAGCGCTGCTGTAGAGAATTCATCGCCGAAGTCAGCAACCCGCTGAGCCGTCAGCTCTTCCGCGAAAGTCAGCACAGCAACACAGTGGCTCCAGTACGTGTCAGCTGTCAGTCCGAACGCAGAAAGATCCATGCCGTGTCCCGGTCGTACACTCATTGCAACGGCAATAGCTCTGACCGTTCCGGAACCCAGACGGACAATTGCGTCCATCGTCGATCCTACCTGGCTGGTGCCATGAATGGAAGAATTGGCAAGACGAAGCAGCTTGCCCGCCAACGCCGGGTCCAGCGCGACAGCACGTTCAACATCCTTAAGTTTGTAGTTCGGATCTGCAAACAGATCCGACAACAGGAGTACGGTCTGCGGAAGCGGCGGCAGTTCGTATGCCGTCTTTACCAGCGATTCATGATTAAGCGGCGTCACGTTGATTTCCCGTTACTGTTTTTATCATTCCTGAAACTCTGTTTTCAGATCCGTGAATATCAGGCCCGCAGAACATTTCACCGGTGTTAACTTAGTCCTCCAGCATCGTCGGATTGCCCCTCATACGTATCAGTTGATCTCAGCCGATGTCGTGTGTCCTGTCAGCGGGCAGGCGCTGCACAACAAACGGGGGTTGCTCAGGGGCGACCTGGCCTTCGATCAGCAGGCGATGACGGTTTACGAATCAGAAGAGCGGAGATGCCACGTCCAACAAAAACTGTCTCAGACCACGCCACCGATAGCACTACCGAATGATGTTTGTCAGCTCTTCCAGAACCTCGTCCGTCACGGTGATAGTTCGAGCGTTCGCTGAAAACCCTCGTTGTGCCACCAGCAATTTGGTAAATTCGAGTGCAAGATCGACGTTGGACCCTTCCAGCTGTCCCGCACGAATCGCCCCCCGGTCACCTGACAGTGCCGTTCCGATCTCCGCATTCCCACTGGCAAGAGACTCTCCATAATAGTTGCCACCCGCATTCTCCAGACCATCAGGATTACGAAATGCGGCAATCGCAAGTTGGGCAATGGCAAACTTCAGTCCGTTGCTTCCGATTCCGGAGATCGTGCCGTCCGCGTCAATCTGCACGGACTGAAGTTCACCGGGACTGAAGCCATCTGCCAGGAACGAAACATTCGGCGATGTGCCAATTTCAGAGAGGCCGTCGATGTCACCCAGAGTTCCCAGGTCAATAGCGATGATATGTGCCGACGTTGAGTTGGCAAAACGCACCTCAATATTTCCGTCACCGATACCTGTCCCCGTAACCTGAGTCAGAGACCCGTCAGCACCAAACTGAATTCCCGATACGATTCCATCAAGAATAGTCCCGGCAGCCGGATCCAGATCAGCGGTCAACGTCCAACTGTTGTCCGTCTGTTTCGCGAGTTCATACCCGAGGGTGTGCTCAGTGCCTCGCTCATCGTAAATTGGCAGACTTCCGCTCACAACGGTTCCGTCGTTCCCTGCAACAGTCAAATCGAATTGCCCGGTAAAGCTGGAATCCTGAGCCCCCACATTTCCGAATTCGTCCTGGATGACCATACTGTGAGATGTGGTTCCCGTCGCATTTGCCGTGACGGTGATCGCTCCGTTGACCAGACTGACGGTGGACGCAGGGTACAGTGTGCCCAATTGGTCCACCAGATCCTGAAGTGTGGTCGTACCGTCAACACTAAAGGTGCTGTCAATCACCGTGCCGTCGGCCTGTGAACCAAACAGACGAATAAGGTCGCCCGGGGTTGGGGGCGGTCCAGCCGTCGGGCCCTCATAATCCGAGATACTGGAGTCCAGATCGTTCAGTAGGACCGCCCCAATCGCCGGTGTCCCACCGCCAGTCGTAAGACTCCCACCGGTGATTACTCTTTGAGTCGGTCCTGTAGAGTTTGCGCCCAGTTGCCCGCTTAATTCGATTTGTGTCGTGACGGTTCCCAGGATGCTGGCCCCGATGGGAATATGGATACGGCCGTCCGCCGGTGTCTGAAACGCCGGGCCTTCCCCCGAGTCTTCACCAAGGCTTCCGAATCTTTGCAGTAGATACCCTGTTGACGAATCTTCCAGATGTCCGGTTTCGTCAATACTGAAGGCCCCGGAACGCGTGAAGACACGACCGTTCCCCGATTCGGCCACAAAGAAACCATCTCCGTCAATGGCAGCATCGAGGTCTTCACCCGTGGATTCAAGATTGCCCTGTGAAAAGTTTCGGTCGACGCTCGTGACCTGACTGCCCGTTCCGATCTGTAACGGGTTGACACTTCCCAGCGTACCCGCAGTCCCCGCAGACGCTCCACGCTGTGACTCGTAGATCAGATCTGAGAACAGCGTCCTTGACGTCTTGAATGCCGTTGTATTGACGTTGGCAAGGTTGTTCCCGATGACTTCCAGCATCTTTTGATGCCCACGAAGTCCTGAAATCCCTGTCAAAAGCGAATTAGCCATGGTGTTGCTCCCAAATCCATCAAAAAGAATTGCTGACTGCGAAGACAGCGATGTCTTATGTCCCCGCGACCGCTATCGAGTTGACGTCGCTGATCGGTATCGGCACTCCGTCAACAGTCACAAGGATCTGTCCATCAACCCGACTAACAGCGTCAGCAATTCCCGACTGCGCCTCACCAAATGAGACTTCACGGCCCAACAAGCCTGCGCCAACTGCACCTAACTGGGTTGCGTTGGACTGTCGTTCCAGCTCCAGCAGTTGATCGAATTTGCTGTTGAGCTGGTTACTGCTCTCCAGTTGAGAAAACTGCGCCAGCTGCGCCAGGCTGTCCGTCTGGTCCAGCGGAGACAGCGGATCCTGATGCTGCAACTGGGTGACATACAGATTCAAGAACTTTTCCGTACCCAGTGCGCCTGTAAGTTGTTCCGGCATCACTAATCCTTTCGTGTGTCGTTAAGCGCGAATTCCTGAACGTCTGCGAACCTGACTGTTCCTGCGTGTCCCGTCAGATCTTCGACCGTGATCATCGTCGTCGGAGCCCGTTCCCAACGTTGAATCCTGATGCTGCTGCTCAGCATTTTCGTGCTGAGGACTCCTGTGCTCATATGCGGCCGACTCGTCACCGCTGCGGAACGAGTCTTCGCCGGCGATCTCCAGTTTGGAAAAATCAAGCTCCATGCTGCTCAACGCTCGGCTGATCTCATCGCCGCGGGACACCAACATCTGAAGTGTCCCCGGCACACGCGCCGCCAGTCGAAGCTCAACCCCCTGCTGCCCCTGCCGAAACCGCACCTCCATCTCACCCAACTCAGGCGGATCCAGACGAAGTGTCAGCGTACCCGACGACTGCTCCCTGACGACAGAAAGATTCTGGGCCATCGCAACCAACACCTGACTCGTCAGCGGCTGCGGAGAGCTGACCTGCGGCGACTGACCTGATTCCACGACACCTGACGGTAACGAGACCGGACTCACGCCGCTGCCCTGATGACTCGGCACGACCGACAGCTCGGCTGCCGGGGCGCGAAACAGACCATCCGCGGTTGCTGTCGGTGTCGGCATGTGAACCGAGCGGGGGTCCACGGTGACATTGAAGGGCCGCGGATCCCCTGAACCCAGGGTACCGTAATTCGGGAGCAGACTCGGCGACTCGCTGACAACGGATGCCTGGGGGCCGGCAGACACAGGCTCGGGGGCCCCAGTCGGCGCCATTGCCAAACCAGCGGGCAGCGGCGTCAGACGGGTTGATTCACGTTCTGACGAAGAGACGTGCACGCCGGGATCAATACTGGTTGAAGCGGTCTGCAGCTGAGTCGCCGCCCCGGGCAGCGTCGTCAGCACTGTCGGTACACGGTCCGCTGCGCTACTCAAAGTCGCCTGCGTGGCGTCTGACGGCGATGTCTGAGACAAGGGGACGTTCTGCTCCCGCAGCTTCATCCCCGTTGCAACCGTCTGCGCCGGTGAAGTCGGAACCAGCGGCACGTCGGTCGTTAGCATCGACCGATCGTTTGTATGCGACAGTACCAATGCCGTCTGCTCTGTCGTTGGTAAGGCAGCAGCCTGGCTCACGTGGCCGGCCCTTTGCACCGGAATCCGCGAAGATAACGGCGCCCCGGTAACAGGCCCTTTCGTGGTTCCCGCGTCCAACACCTCTGCGGCATCAGAATCTGTGACTGAACGTTGAGTCGTGGCTTCTGAAAGCGTTTGCGGCACGGCTGCGACGAATTCAGAATGCGGTTCAACGATTTCCGTGATTAAGGGGGACAGCGTCTCGTCCCCAACGGATGGCAGGGTCAGGGCAACGGCGATCGATGCAGGCAGTACGCCGGAGTCCCCGAGCGGTTCAATAAGCTCAGCAGCGACAAATCCCTCCTCATTGATAGCCCAGACAAGCGGATCATCACTTTCGACAACCGTAGGTGTTTCGGCAAGCGGGATTCCATCAACTGGATGTGGCACATCCTCTCTAGTACCCTCGTTCACAAGTGCGTCATTCCCGTCGGACGCTACCGTTCTGAGGGCAGCAGCGAACTTATCGCCCTTCCGGGGGACGGTTGATGCACCAGGTAAATCCGATATCGTTGCTGCCTGTCCACTGGATGAAGTGGTGCCAGCAAAGTTCATAATCGACAGCTCGTCCATGAGCAATAGCAACCATTCTGGTGTAGGTAGAGACTCGACGCTGTGCCTATAAGCACACCGTGTGCCGAACCGGATACCGATTTACCCGCACGACACGATTATCGTTTTTATTTGCTGCTGATAGAATTTCTGCGGCTGTCCGGCCCGGCCACAGCGTCAGTGGTCAGGGGAAATCTTTTCCAGGTGGACGAAAAAACTACCGACATAACTCGAATGGACCTTCGTGTGGTCAGCCGAAATAGATCGTCTGATTAAGTTCCGGCTCTGATACCGCCGCTGCCTGCCGTGTGTGCGGTGCCGCAATATGCAGATGAGGCTGCTCAGTCTGGCCGTATTCCGGCGAGTTGAGTCGCACGAATCGCCAGTTTGGAAAACCTCCGCACTGAACACCTTCAGTAACCGGAGCCGGGGGTAATGGATCGATGGACGAACAATCAAAATCGTCGTCATTCAGAGATCGCATGATCATCAGAAGAATTCTCCGTAGTGAAGGATTCGCAGGCGTTATCTGCCTGGTGAAGGAACGGTTTCCCATGGAACGCTGGTATTGGTGGCACAGTCTCCAGGCCCGAACACAGGCATGACGTTGGGCTGTACCCCCATTGCGTTGCTCAGGCACCAGTCCAGTCTGCTATCGTCGCAAACCCGCAGCCTTCAGCAGTCACTGTTGCTTTTCGGCATAATTTGCCGACCACCGCGGAGTGGGCGTGAGGATCAGACTGCACCGGCGAAACAGAGAACCTCCGGGGTTACCGCAGAATGTTGCGCGTTTTCTACTTGTCCCGTTTGGAAAAATAGTGAAAATACTCTCACCTCTGGGTTGGAAAAACGCATTCCAGCATTCGGTGGCCCGGAGCAGGAAACCATCTACAGTTTGCTGCAAAGGGGAACTTTATTCTTTAGAAAGGAGGTGTCTGGTGAATGACAACTGTAGTCCCAATCGAGGTGGTGCCGCCTGCTGACGGCTGGCGGGCTGTCCTGCAGGCAGCCACCGTCTCAAATTGGATCGCTAGATCTGTTTGAGAAACAACCGACGACCCTGAGCCACGTAAGACGTCGCTCAGGGTCGTTTTTATGCGCTCCGTTTGTGCCGGCACGGGATCATTCATTACGCAGTCCGGATAGTATGGCGTGACGGTCCCCCGAAATTCCTTCAGGGACGGGGATCGTTCTCGCACCGGATCAGCGGTCGACACTGGACGTATTCATTCCTCGCGCTGAGTCTCCACCATCTTCAGCAGCGATTCCCATCCATTAAGTTGTTGTGCGGTCAAAGAGGTCGGCTTTCCCAGACTTGCGTGATGGCGAACGGCTCTGAGCCAGCGTCGGGTTTTTCGAGGCAGTGCTGTTTTCTGATTGACGACCAGGCCCAGAATCTGCTGCCGCTGATGCCGGCGAAGGATTTTCAATTTCGAACCGCCGTGCATTGTGTAGCCATAGCTCTTCAGAATCCGACGAACGACCTGTGTCAGCCCGCGGACAACTCGGCCCGGCCGAATGTCGAATGACATCGTAATATCATCGGCATACCTCGAATATCCACCATTGTGTCGGCGGGCCAGACGCATGAGTGCTTCATCCAGCGGCGCATTAACCAGGTTGCTGAGCTTGGGACTGGTCGGGGCGCCCTGCGGAAGGTGACCGTGAAACGTCGTTAATCGTGCCAGAGTCGCAGCACTTGCAGCATCCCAGCCTATACCCTGAAAATAGGCCTGAACCCGTGCCGCTGTTGTGCTTTCAAAAAAACGACGGACGTCCATCCGGACGACAACCAGTCGTCCTTCATGTGGAGTCGCCGCATCAACAATAGACGTCCCCTGCTCGAAGCCACACGCGAATGGATGAATGTCGAGTCCTGTCAGCAGTCGTCGAAGAATTGTCCTCTGCAGCTTCTTTGTTTCTTCGTTGGGAATCTCCAGCCGACGAACTCCGCCCCGAGGCTTTGAGATCTCTGAGATACGATACCCGACTTCAAAGCGTTCCAGCACATTGCAGGAAATCCCCAGACGTTTTCCCAGTTCACTCAGGTCGTGCTGCCGGGAGCGAGGCACATCCAGTTGCCCTGGCAAATCTGCGGGCGACGTCTGGAAACGATCGGCACGGAACCGCAGGACAACCATCACACTGACAAAAACGGCTGCAGACACGGCAGTCGCCAGACCAATTAGAACAGGGACCGAAAACATGAGACTTCAGGATTTCGCTGTTTGTATGGTGCCCGCCTGATTCGGCAGGCAGGGCATCAAGCGCGCACGAAATGGGGCACCAGGCAACTCACAATTCTTCGACGCATCGAACATGAAAGAAAAAGACGAGGCCGAGGCCCCGCCGGTCCTGCCCAACGATCGAAGATCGTTGCCGAAAGGTCTTCGGACACACATGGTATCCAGGCTGACGAAACATCAGCCCGTGCAAAAGCACCGCCAGGACTGCAGATAGGTTCCCACACAAGCTCCGGGCAAGTCAATGGCATCACAAGTGCTGCGTTGACGCAGCGCGGACTCTTAACGTCTGCATCCGTCCGAATCTGCACCGCTGTGCGTTATTTCTGCGGGTGACGAACATTCGCGGACTTCGCTGTTGCCGAATCGTGTTCATGTTCAAAGACCAGAGACCGTGTCGCGCCCGCAACCCGAATGGTGACCAGATTCGTCTGATCAGGCTGAATGTCGCACAGCACGGTATCGCGTACGCTTATGCTGCAGTCAGCAATTCGGCTGGTCGCTGTAAATTCGCCAGTGCGCGTCGCAGGCACGACAAACAGCTCGTTCCACGTGCTGACTTTCTTCGGCTTCTCAGACGGTGTGGCCACAAGCCGGTCAACTGCAACGCTGCCCCGAACGTCCCCCGTCGGTTCCACTTCGAAATACAACCAGGCATCGTGCAGTTCCAGTTCCTGCCCGACCCAGTGCAGACGACATTTCTGGTCATCCACAAATGTAACTGAAAAGTGTTCCGTCACGTACTGCAGAACCGCCTCCGTGGCCTCGCCTGAATCGATTCGGATTCGCTTTCCCTGCCTGGCAGATATTGCATCCTGCAGGTCTGCGATTTGCAGCTTCATTGCCACCTCAAACCGCTTCGATTCCTGGTTCCACTCCACTTCGGTCACTGAAGTGTGTGAGGAATGAGCTTCGGCGGCAGCAGTCGCCAGCAGAAATATTGCAACGAAAAACAGTCGGGGCAACATCGTCATCACTCCTTGTCTTTTTTCGTGTCGTCCTTCGATTGCTTTTTGTCATCCACCTTTGGACCGTCTGGATTTTTCTCATCGTCTTTCCTGCCGAGCTCTGCTTTCTGCATCTCGTTCTTCGTTTTACCTTCCTTGTACAACTTGAATCGACTCTTGCTGATCTGAGGTGGATAATGATTATTGGAAGTATCGACGTCAGCCGTTTCCAGGTGAGGATCCAGGTCAACCGAAACGATGGCCTTCTTCGACATGATCAGACGCGACGTCTTCAATGCGTTCTTGACCCATATTTCGGCCGGCAAACGTATCTCGCGCGTTGTCTTATCGCTATGCGTCACCTCCAGAATCACGGGCATTACCAGACCACCCCTATTTTCGAGGTCGACGATATAGAAGTGCGTCTTCATGCCCAGCAGGCGACGCTGATCCGGCTTCAGTTCTTTCAGATACTTCTGGAAGTTCTTCTTTTCCGCGTCTGTGACAGCAAGATCGTCGTAGCTGTTGTAGAAGTCTTTTAGCTCAGGAAATTTATCCGCCCTTTTGGGCAGAGGCTTGTTTCGCTTTTGTGAAAGAGTTTCCGGCTCAGCATTTCGTTCCTCGCGTTTGATCCTGCCGTTGGCGGCCGGATCACCGTTGTCGATCTGATAGTGACGAACATCGGTGACAGCGATGTCGACGTGATCCGTACTGTAGAACCATCCTCGCCAAAACCAGTCGAGATCAACGCCGGACGCATCTTCAACGGAACGAAAGAAATCGGCTGGATAAGGACGTTTGAACATCCAGCGCCGGGCGTACTCCTTAAATGCGAAGTCAAACAGATCCCGGCCGAGAATCGTTTCCCGAAGAATATTCAGAGCTGTGGCAGGTTTTGAGTAGCCATTGGGACCGAATTGCAGCAGCGACTCAGAATTCGTCATGATGGGCACCTGATTGGTGCTTCGCATGTAGCTCGTAATCTTTGCCGGCTCACCTCTGCGACTCGGATACTTGTCCTCCCATTCGACTTCGGCAAGGTACTGCAGAAACGTATTCAGCCCCTCGTCCATCCACGTCCACTGCCGTTCGTCAGTGTTCACGATCATCGGGAAATAGTTGTGTCCGACTTCGTGGATGATGACCGAAATTAATGCGTACTTCGTGCGTTTGGAATAAGTGCCGTCGTCTTCCGGGCGCGGCCCGTTGAAGCAGATCATTGGATATTCCATCCCGTAGATGGGACCGTTCACTGAGATCGCGACCGGATACGGATAATGGAACGTGTATTTGGAATAAACGTCCAGCGTGTGAACGATGGCATGTGTTGAGTATTTGCTCCACAGCGGTTCGGCTTCGTTCGGAAAGTACGACATAGCCATGACCTGGTTGCCGCCACTGTTATGGCCCACAGCATCCCAGATGAACTTTCGAGAACTGGCAAACGCAAAATCTCGCACATTTTGAGCCTTAAAGACCCACGTCTTCTTATCCTTTGCCTGGGTCTTCTGATTCTTTAATGCTTCTTCCGGCGTCACAATAAACACAGGCTCCTCTGCAGAACGAGCCTTCTTAAGGCGACTGCGCTGATCGCTGGAAAGAACATCTGCCGGATTCTGTAACTGTCCCGTTGACGCCACGATGTGATCTGATGGCACCGTCAGACGTACGACGTAGTCACCGAATTCCAGAGCGAACTCACCCCTTCCCAGGAATTCCTTGTGCTGCCAGCCGGCCGCATCTGAATAAGCACAAAGCCGAGGAAACCACTGGGCGATCTCATAGACGTTGTTGCCATCCTTTTCAAAACGTTCGAAGCCGCCACGTGCACGGATCACAGTTGCGTCCGGAATTCTGTATTCCCAACGAACTTTGAAGCCCACTTGTTCTCCTGAAACAAGTGGCTGTGGCAGATCCACCCGCATGTTGCTGCCAACGATCCGGTGATTCAGCTTTCGGTTATTGCTGCTACCGGTGACGGAAATAATCTTCGTGCCCCCGGGAAACTGTTCCGCCTGAAGCATGCTGTTCAGCTGTTTAAATTCGACGCGGCTGCTCAGCGAAGGACCTTTATGACGGTTGGCGGCAGAATCCGGCCGAAAACGATTGGCGTCCAGCTGCAACCAGAGATACCTCAGCGTGTCGGGCGAATTGTTGACATATAAAATAACTTCCGTACCCGTGATCCGCTGCGTGTCATCATGCAGTTCGACATCAATGTCGTAATCGACTTTCTGCTGCCAGTACTCATGGCCCGGCGCCCCCGATGCCGTGCGGTAGGAATTCGCAGTCGGCAGGACTTCGTCGAGTTGTCGGAATGCATCGGGAGCGGAATTTTTTTTGTTGACGAGAACCTGCCCCACGGCAATGTCCCAGGTAAGAAAAAGGGACATCGCGGCTGCGAAGAACAGAGAAGTTCGAAAGCGACGTTCGAGGGACATACGGTAGACCTTTTGTGACCACAGCAGCCCAGAAACCGCAAAACACCGCAAGGTACGCAGACTGCCTTTCTTCAACATACCGTTTCCCCGGTAAAGAGCAAACCAAAGGCGTCGGGCTGTGCCGATTCCGTGAGCGCGCGGAGATCGTGGAGCTTCAGGTCGCCGGTTTCCGTGGGCTCTGCGCAATCGGGTGAACTTTCCTGACCCGCAGAGCTGGCGATTATGCACGGAGAGAGCTGGCGATTATGCACGCAGAGAGCCGGCGATTGCTGCACCTGACAACTGTGAGCGACGGCAACCAGCAATGACTGATTTCAGGCAAAGTTCTTCGGTTGGTCGCCGGGCGACGTTGTCAGATCTCCCAATGTTCAAACAAACCAACATCGGGAAGTTCTGCGACACCGAATGGCGCGGCATTTACACTGCCGAGCCGAATCTTTCCGTTTCTGATTTTCAACGTCGGAAAGCCGGCCTCCGCCACTTCGTAAAGATCCGGATGATTGCGCAACGCCCGTTCCTGCTCCGACTGCGGCATCATGCTCAGTCCGCAGAAGTAATGATGACCGTTGCGTTCAATGTGATCTACTCCGATACATGCCGCCACTGCCAGATCCTGCAGCAGAGCCACCGGACCGACATTCGCCAGATCTTCGGCTGAAAGCACCCCTGTTTGCTGATTCTGTTGGCAGTGGAATATGTCGGCAGCATTCAAAATTCCCTTGACCACACCCTTGCAGTTCTTGTGGCTTGTGCCGACGTAGCCGCAGGACACAGCTGTCGGAAAGCTGCTGAGATCAGCATCAGATTCGTCGATGATCATTGCCGGGGGAGCAACCCATCCACTGCCCAGATCCAATGGCTGACTGAGTGCAGAATCACGATGAATGGGCTGTTCAACAAATAACAGTGACGCTGAGAAAAAGCTTCGCAGCACCGGATCGGCCTGGTACGTGTTCCAATGCTCCTGAAAGTCTTCAACGCGGTGAAAATTTTCATTTCCGTCCAGCGTGAATCTGGCCCGGGCTCCCACCTGGCTTCGAATAATCCGGGCAAGTTGACGCAGTCGATCAGTGTCGTGATCCAGACTGCCGCTCAGCTTGATTTTGAAGTGGGTAATTCCATATTGCCGAATGTTATCTTCCAGTGAATGGGGCAGTCCGTCATGAACCCGGTCTCCTGGATCAATTTCCGCAGCCGTCAACGGATCCGCCAGCCCGATCGTGTGTCGCACAATCAGTTCGTCTGCCGGCTGCCCGGCCAGGAAGTCCGCCGGACGGATTCCGGAAAGTTGCCCCCGAATTTTGCTCGGTTCCAACTGCAGCTGATCCGTTATTAACACGCGATGCAGTGGTCGCCCGATCGCTCGACAGAACGCGTCCAGCGCAGCACGTTCCAGCAGACTGACACCAAAACCGGACAGCAGCGGCGGAATACTCTGCTCCTTCGCCCACCGTTGCTGTCTGTCATAAAGGAGCCGCCACCATGCAAAGAAACTGTCGCTGGGAACTGCATCTACAGCCACATCGGCGGCATGACGAATCACCCGCAGCATCTCGGGCAGATCGTCTTCGAACGATGTACCAGGATTCTTGGTGAACCACTTCGGTGGCAGACCGTCGGCACTCATGCCAACGGATTCGTGCCCGTCAATGTCAACCACAGCCCGCACAAACAGATGCGGCAGTTCTGTCATGCTGGCGATGCCATAGCAAAATGGAAATCGAGTCCTCATCGGCAGGCGATAGAAGTCGACACTCCGCACTTTGATTCTCATGCGACCGATTCTGGTGCGGCTCGGTCCTGTCGACAACAGTCAGCGACTTCTAAATCAGAAAACATGAGCGAAGCGATTTCCCATCACGCTTGTGACAGCAGACGGAACCGGCACATCAGATATGAAAAAATCAAATATTGTGCGAAATAGTACACCGCGTTCAATGTCACCGCTGTTCTGGGGTTCCCGTGCGAATTCTGAAGATATAGCTAAAGGAACGTCCTGCTTCCGTATATGCTTCACGACGGTGCGTCCAGACGGATTCTGCCAGCCGCAGCGAACAAAACCACGGGCAAACCCAGGGTTTCTTTGTTTCAATTTGACGATACTTGGTTGTCCCGAGTAGGATTCTTTCAGTTCCATCCGTCGGGACAACACCGCCTGCCGAACACAGCTGCTCTGTGATTGCCGATCACACGGAAAAAACGGACATTATTCGAGTTCTGTCCCCGCCCACACCAGACCTTCCTGCCTGATTCCACTGCGTTGATCTGAGGCGCATTCTCACTAAAGTGACTTTCATGAAATCTGAGATCCGCACGTTCCTGACACCAGTCCGCAGGAGACTTCGCGCCAGATCCGTCGTTGGGATTCTTGGCACTGGTGCTGTTTTCGGCGGTGTCTGCTGCGTGCTGATGGCGATTACTCGGGCCACCGCAGGCTGGTTGGTGACTGCTCCGGCTCTCCTGACGACATTCTTTCTGTGTGTCGCTGTTGCCGCCGTGGTTGCCTTCGTGCTGAAGCGATCGTGGCTTGAGGCGGCTGCCGCCATCGACAGCCACTATCAGTTGAAAGACCGTACAGTGACTGCACTGGAATTCACGAATCACCCCGCGACCAGTCCGCTGCAGCAACTTCAACTGCAGGACGCTGCCAGTTACCTGCGTTCCGTCGATCCCCGGGAAGTCGTTCCGATTGGTATTCATCCCCGATGGGGCTGGGCCGTGCTGTCCATCACAGTGGCAACGACCCTGATGTTGATCCCGAGCGGAGGCCCGATCCATGCTGATATTTCTCAACCTGAAGGCGTCGCCCACGCTGCGAGCGAGATTCAGTCTGAGCTGGATCAAATGGAACAACTGGCGGCGGAAGCCGCACTTGAAGATCTGAAAAATCTTGTCGTACGTCTCAGAGGTGATCTTGAACGGCTGGAATCACCGCAAACCGATGTCCGAGAGTCGCTCAAGACCATTTCTGAAATGCAGCAGAAGATGCAACAGATGATGGCTCAAATGAACGTCACCGATATGGATGCTCAACTGAATGCCCTTGCCGAGTCCATATCCGGAGCACAGCCATTCAAGGCCGCCGCGGAGGCACTTCAGAAGGAAGAGCTGGACAAGGCGGCAGAGGAGCTGCAAAACGTCAGCCCCGAGGATATGAACCGGAGCGAATCTCGTCCAACCGCCGAAAAGCTGTCGAAGACGGCAGCAGCGGCAAAGAAGCGGGGACTGAACAAATTGAGCGAACAGCTTTCACAGCTGTCGGAAGCAGTCAAGAACGACGACAGTAATAGCACCCGCGAAGTCAGCCAGACTCTCGCGAAGGAAATCAAACGCCACAGTCTGGCAAAGAAACTGCGCAATATGCTCAGCAGCAAGTGTGACAAACTGGGCGCATGCAAGAAACTCTGTTCAGCAGACGCCAACAGTAATGGAGAGGGCCAGGGAGATGGCGAAGGTCTGAATCTTGCGAAGGGACAATCAGACAAAACCAGCAATAGTCCCAGCAAGAAGGCGGGAGCCAAATCCGCCGGCAACACCAACGGAAAACAGACACAACTGGAAAGTCAGCGTCAAATGGCCAGCCTGACAGGCCAGATGGGCGAAGGCGGCGATTCCGAGTTCGAAACGACGACCTCCCCGGAAGCACAGGAACAGGCCCAGCGTCGGGCTCGAGAAGCCTTCGCCAAATACCAGAAGATGTCGGAAGCGGTACTGGAATCGGAACCGATTCCATTGGGGCATCGACAGACAATTCGAAAGTACTTCGAATTGATCCGCCCCGATGCTGACGAAGAGTTCGAGTGACGGCGATGCCTGGTCGTTCCAGCCGGACAGGACTCAGTATTCACGTCGCCAAATCGCCAGGGCGTGGCGTCACCCAACCGGGTGCTGTTCCGCGAGACCATCTTCCGCGTCCGGAAGACGGCACATTTGCCTGGCTGGACCACGCTAAGAACTGAAATGCCAGTCAGACTTCAGGTCGCAGTTCCTGCCAGGACCGTACTTCGTGAATAAGGAGGCTGGTTGGTCACTATTCCCCCGATTTCCGCCTGAGAACGACAGATCGGCCAGACCGCATAACCGGGCTGATGCGACGGCGGATCAATGGGGAGTTCACCGCTTTCAAGGACTATAATGCGGGCGGCACGGGAGGAGGAGCCCAGCGTTCCAGATTCTGTGCGGTTGCCGGCACGGATGTCCCGGCGTCACTTTTGTCAGCGGTGCGTATAGTTGACCGCGAAGTGGAACACCCGCTGAGGCCAACGATGACAAACAAACAAAACAATGCAAACTGAATTGACCGCATAACAGAGACATCCTTCTCGTAAAAAACCAGCAGGGATCCAAGATTATCCAGTGGGGACAAACTTCTTCCTGAAGGACTAATTCGAACATTTACTGCCGGAACTTTTCGCGTGATGGCAAATTCTGCCGCGTAATCTCAGTTCCGGGTGCAGTTTCCTGCTGGTACAGCACACATGAGATGCGCCAATTCTACCGGATCTTCGGAGGGGATGGGTCGAGCGACGTATAGCAGGTCACGTCTGGCTGCCACACGAACCTCTCACTGCCCCGGCGCCCCAAAACGTTGCCGACATTCCTGGAAGCGGACGCGAAACAGCAGGATACGAGCACAAAACACATGCGATAGAGTCGCGTTGGAAACAGGACCGGAGCGGCGGCTCACGTTCTGACGCTGCGTTCGGGAATGGCGGACAGGACTGAGATCCTGTGGCCATCGCAGCGAGCTGACAGCATTGCCTGGACAATCGTGGTGTGTAGAGTGTTAAATGTGCAGAATATTTCTGAGTGACGGCTCCATGTTTGGCGTCAGTCCGTCTGTGGCAGCGAGCGAGTATCGAAATGAATATGCTGGACACGATTCGACTTGAGCAAAGTCGTCGCAGCTTCCTGAGTCGCTCATCCAGCGGAATCGGCACGCTCGCCCTGAGCTCAATCATGGCGCCGGACCTGCTGAACGCAGCTGAGAACGACAGCGCCGCCCCGCCGAAATGGGACGGCATTGTCAAGCCCCTGCATTTTCCGCAAAAGTGCAAACGCGTAATTCACCTGTGTATGGCAGGTGGTGCGTCACATCTTGAGACGCTTGATTATAAGGAACAGCTGGCGAAACTGGATGGTCAGCCAATGCCGAAGTCCTTCACGGAAGGACAGCCCATCGCTCAACTTCAGGGACAGCGCGACAAGCTGAAGTGTTTGGCCCCGCAACACAAATTTGTAAAGCACGGGCAGTCCGGTCTGGCAGTCAGCAGCATTCTGCCTCACATCGGTTCCATGGCAGATGATCTGTGCATCATCAATTCCCTGCATACAGACCAGATCAATCACGATCCTGCACATACACTGATGAACACCGGCACCAGCATTCCGGGACGTCCGTCGATGGGTTCATGGATGTTATACGGTCTGGGAAGCGCGTCGGAAAACCTGCCCGGGTATGTCGTGATGACCTCGGTTGGCGGCGGGCAGTCACAGCCGATCGCTTCGCGCCAGTGGCACAGCGGCTTTCTGCCGAGTCGTTTTCAGGGTGTGGAATTTCGGTCGAACGGTAATCCGGTACTGTACGTCAAGAGTCCGGACGGCGTGAGCCTTGGACAGCAGCGCGATGTCATTGATGCTGTGCAGTCACTGAATCGAATTGGCAATGCAACATTCCAGGACCCTGAGGTGGCCACTCGCATTGCTCAGTATGAGCTGGCGTTCAGAATGCAGACGTCTGTGCCCGAATTGATGGATGTGTCGGGTGAACCAAAGCACATTCTGGAGATGTATGGAACGCAGGGCGGCGACGGTAGTTATGCTGCCAACTGCCTGCTGGCTCGGCGGCTGGCCGAACGCGGCGTCCGATTCATACAATTGTATCACCGCGGCTGGGACCACCACGGTGGCATTAAGAATGCGTCGGCGGTCACGGCCAGTCTGGTGGATCAGGGAACGGCCGCATTGTTGAAGGATCTGAAACAGCGTGACATGCTGGACGAAACGCTGGTAATCTGGGGCGGCGAATTTGGTCGAACGCCGATGGCTCAGGGATCCGGTCGAGATCACCACATCAAAGGCTTTTCGACCTGGATGGCTGGAGGCGGTGTCCAGGGTGGCATTCGTCATGGAGCCACAGATGAATTGGGGTATGCTGCGGTCGAGGATAAAGTGCACGTCAATGACCTGCACGCCACCATGCTGCGTCTGCTGGGCATTCATCACGAAAAGCTGACATATCGCTTTCAGGGCCGTGACTTCCGACTGACCGATGTCAGTGGCAGCGTGGTGGAAAAAATTCTGGCCTGACCCGGACGTTCGGCCCCGCCAGAAACAGGACACCAACGTCGAAAACCCCGGACTGTACAAGTAAATCAGACAGCGATTTGAAGTTCCCAGGATTTTTCTGATACTCTTCTCGACTTCCTGCCAGCTCATCATCTTCCTGACGTGGGAATGACGGCGGGATGAGTTCCCATTCGCTGATCCAGTTCCCGTTCGCTGATCCAGTTCCCGTTCGCTGATCCAGTTCCCGTTCGCTGATCCAGTTCTCGTTCCCATGCCCAAAGATTTCCTCAAAGACGCCCGCGACGAATATGACGTTGTCGTTATTGGCAGTGGTCTTGGAGGACTGACGTCGGCCAATCTTCTGGCACGCCAGGGATATTCCGTGCTGCTGCTGGAACATCACTATCAGCTCGGGGGCATGGCAACATGGTTTAAGCGAAGCGGCGGACACATTTTTGACATTTCCCTGCACGGATTTCCGATGGGGATGATCAAGAGCTGCCGCAAGTACTGGACGCAGGAGATCGCGGATTCCATCGTTCAGCTGAAGGGAATTCGCTTTGAAAACCCGCAGTTTTCTGTCAGGACAACCTTCGACCGCGGCGATTTCACTCGTATTCTGACGAACAAATTCGGCGTCGCTCCGGAAACCATCAATGCGTTCTTTGACAGAGCGCGGAGCATGAATTTCTATGATGACCAGGCGCTGACGACGCGGCAGCTGTTTGAAGAGTTCTTCCCTGGCCGTGACGACGTGGTGCGTCTGTTGATGGAGCCGATTACATACGCAAATGGATCAACGCTGGAAGATCCGGCCATTACCTATGGCATCGTGTTTTCCAACTTCATGCACAAGGGGGTTTATACCTTCGAAGGCGGCACGGACGCTCTCGTCACCAAGATGAAGGAAGAGCTGATTCGCAACGGCGTGAACGTACGCATCCGCACGCTGGTCGAAAAAATTGAAGTCAGCCCGGACCGACAGGTGCAGGCTGTTGTCGTGAATGGTCGTCGTATCAAGTGCCGAGCGGTCATGTCCAACGCCAATTTGAAAACGACAATCCTTAAGCTGGCCGGAGAAGAACATTTCGACAAATCGTACGTTGAATCCGCCAGTGCCGTGCGACTCAACAGCAGCAGCTGTCAGGTCTACATGGCACTGAAGCCGGGTGAAGGCTTTAGCGAAGACGTCGGCGACCTGCTGTTCCATTCTGAGCACAGCGGCTTCGATATCGACGCCATGCTCAGCAGGAATGTCAGCAGCCGGACCTTCAGCTTCTATTATCCGCGCACGCGACCAGGCAGCAATCGCTGGATGATCGTTTCCTCCACCAATGCCAACTACAAAGACTGGGCTGATCTGTCAGACGAAGATTATCTGGCGGCGAAGAGGGACCTGGAAGAAACAACTCTGGATTGCCTGGAACAATACGTACCTGACGTTCGAGCAAAACTGGATCACATTGAGGCGGCCACGCCGCGTACATTTGAACATTACACGCGGCATATCGCCGGATCGTCATTCGGCACAAAGTTCGAAGGGTTGCAGGTCAGCAAGGATCTGCCGCAGCAGGTCGGCGGCCTGTTTCACGCCGGCTCCGTCGGCATTATCATGTCCGGCTGGCTGGGAGCCGTAAATTACGGAGTCATCGTGAGCAACGATGTTGACAAATATCTGACTCCGGCCACTGCCACCGTGTAGACAACCTGAGCAATTCACAGACCACTCCGGCGTGGCGGCCTAAACAAGTCGATCGAGATGCACGGCTGCTCCGTCCCTGGTTCTGGCCATCACGGCAGAGGAACTCGACGCCAGCCTGACCGACATCGGCAGCAGGACCGGAAAGGAAGCGTCGTCCGCCAGAGACCGCGACGTCACGATCGGCAGCTCTTCACTGTCCGACACTCGGTCTGTCACAGTGGCCCGGCCCTTAAACAGTTTCTGGTTAACGTGGCCCATGGCATCCAGCCGGGCAATCGGCTCCTGCCCCAGGTAACAGCCTTTCCGGTACGAAATTGCAAGGTCATTTCGATCGGCCTCAGGTGCCATATTGTCGCCGGTCAGGTCAGTGCCCATAAGCGGGTAGCCTTCCGTGATTCTCAGATGGTGAAACGTCGTATTCCCGGCTGCGGTGGCGTGTGCGGCAACTCTGCGCCATGTTTCCGCGCCAGTTTCATTGTTTACGGAGACGAACGCCACAGGCAGATCATCCCACGTTGTCCGGAACATTGCGACGTCATCCTGCAGGCAGCAGCTGGAGACCGACATTTCCGCGCCGCCCTCCACAGCACCAAGAACGTCCTGAATTGCCGGTCCGGCGACAGCGAACGTGGTTCGACCGACCGACAGGCACGTCAGAGTCACGTCCTCTGTAATGATGTAGCGATTCAAATGACTGATCAGTGCTTCGGCGTCACCAGGCAGCATCTGAATTTCGTGCGATTCGGCACCAGCCAGTACATACCCGTGTGCCAGAATTCGAGCCTTTACGTCACAGAAAAACACTTCGCAGGACTGACCTGGGTCCAGATCGTTAATGTTATTCGTACAGAAATTGTGCAGAAACTTTGCTCGATCATCTCCGGCAACTCGAATACTGATGTAATCCGGCAACGGACATACCACAGCCGAGGACCGTAGCGCGTCCAGTTCCTGTTTGACATCACCAAAGTGCTCAACAACCGTTCGTGCGTCCGACACTTCAGAGATTCGTGCGTCGTGCTGCCTCAAAAGATCAACCAGGTCTGGTGACATTGGAGTTCCGTTTCTATTCATCGCCGATGCATTCATGCATGTAAAAGAGGTAAGAGATTACGGTCAACGTTTTGTCGTGACATCCTGCAGTTGGTTTCAGTACCATGCCCCCCGATGGGAAAGTGAGGGATGGTTGGGGAATGGCTTCATTCAAGGCCCGCCGCCCACGACATCGAGTTTCCTGATGTCGTGCAGCAGGAGCTCAGTAACTGTTTCTACGGCCCCATTCGATTTGAAGCAATACAGCAAGCAAGTTCAGTCTTGTGTGAGTGAATCCGGGCCTTCCTTCTGTATTCGGGTGCTTTCGACCAAAACGTACCCCGACTCTCCTGCCACAGTGGCTCAGCACCTCCGACTCCAGAGTCAGACGGTGTTTCCACCTTCAGAAAGTGCCTCACTTCCTGCAGGCAATACTGCATTTCGGGCCATGCAGCGCGGCAGTCGGATGCTAAACGCGGCTGAACGCCGTGTACCGAATAACAGTGCCAATTGTGCCGCGTCACTTCAGTTCACACCACCGTCAACACCTTGCCTGAGGGCGCCCGGCGCATATCGGAGGGGATTGCATTCCACTGACAGAATTCGACACTACGGGCAGAATGCGCTTTCATGGACGTGCCCGCTATTGATTCCAGCATCTGTCTCAGTGAACCTCAGACGCATATTCCGCAAACAGTTCCGCGATATTCGTCTGGTCTACGGCACTACGATGGATGACCAGTCGGTAGCGCAACACAGTCTGAGTGGTCGTCGATAACTCAACCGGCTCCGCACCCGGGTATTGAGCATTCTGCATGCTGCGTTCGGCCCGCAGGATCCAGGACTGCGGGAATCCCGGATTTGAAGGGTGGCACAGAATGGCAAGGCCGCCTGTCTCATTGGAAATATCGATCCACGGCCCCGCTTCAACGGCCGTTTTCTGCGGTTCAACCAGACCGTTGTTGCCAACGAACTTCTGATTTTCTGAAAGCTTGATTCGCGGCGAAAAGCCCCCGTAACCTTTCACATCTTCCGAACCGCCAATGCGAACATTCCGCAGCAACGCCCTCAGTGAGATTTCGAAATCCAGCAGTCGATACTTGTTGTGGACAGGGTGAACACTAATGACGGTGCGTTCAGCGACAATGGGCAACATCTCTCCGGACTGATTGCAAATCCGCGGGGACTTCCATTCCACGTTGGCAATAAGCCTGAGACATCCGCCCGTGTCGTACTCGATGCCCTGCGATTGCACGTCCCACAAAAAGTCCTTACAGACCCAGGCATCACCGACCTTCTGATCACCGACCCGCACCTGATGCCACGCCCAGAAGATGCCCCGATGATGTCCATGGTCTTCCGGAAAGTCCTCAGTAATGACATTCCCGTCCAGATCGTACAACGGATGAATGTAGTTCGCTCGCGGCCACGCACCGTCCAGCGACTTCGTCCTCAGCTGATAATGCAGGAGCGACTGACCAGCCTCAGTCACTGTGATCCCCTCCCGCGTGACCTCAGCCTGCAAACCCGACCGTTCGGCAGACTGCCCGGCCGCAACGCCACTGGCCGTCATGATCACAGTCCAGCAAAAATGTTTCAAACAGTCCTGCATATGTCTGGCAACAGATTTGGGGAAGGCTGAAGAATTCGCGATCATGTCATGAATCCATCGTCTGCGGACGGACCGATTCGTCAAGCCGCAAAAAAACCTCAACGCCGTAACCGACGCTGAGGCCATGTTTTCAATCAACAGGCGGAACAGCCTGTCAGGCAGAAAAGCTGCTGCCGCAGCCACAGCTCTTCACGGCGTTCGGGTTATCAAAAGTAAACCCGCGTTTGTCGAGCCCTGTGTAAAAGTCAATTGTCGTTCCATCAAGGAACAAGTCGCTTTTCTTATCCACGACAACGCCGACACCGTGTTGTTCGCCAAAAACATCTTTGGAGTCGTCGTAATCATTCGTGAAATTGAAGTCATACTGGAAGCCGCTGCAGCCACCACCAACAACGCCCACACGAACATACTTCAACTCCGGACGGCTCTGCTCGTCCAGAACACGCCTGATTTCCGTAGCCGCAGCTTCGGTCAGCGTAATACCCATTTCTCACTCCTAGTCTAATTTACGTTTCCGAGCGGCCATTGACCCGCCCATGATATGATGAACGTAGAGGCTTTGGGAACCGGCACTGTACTATTCGCACTCAGATCCTACGATAGTCGAACAACAGGCTCCAGTACAGTTTATTCGACGTAAGGTAGTGAGTGTCAAGTACGTCCTTCGTACAAACCGCTGTATTTCTCACCAGGAAGCCGAACTTCTTACATTCCGACAGGTCTGCTGCAGATGAACCACAGCCAACAACCGCATTTTTCCCTACTAAACCGCAGCACCTGCGTTGTCGCCACTTTAGCCCTGATCAGTCTGGTCGGGTGTACAGAGCACGCTGTCGTGGATCCGATTCCGGGAATCAATGGCACGGCAGAGCGGCTTGCGGTGGACGAATCGTCCACCGTCACTCACAAAACGGTTAAATTCAACGAAACGTTATCCGAAGCCGCCACGTCCGGGAAAATTCTCATTGTGGACTTCGGCGCAACGTGGTGCGGACCGTGCCAGATGTTGAAACCCGAGATGGAAAAGGTATCCGCCCGAACCCGGGACGAAGCCATAGTAATTACTATCGATGTGGATTCTCAGAGTGAGCTGGCCACCCATTTTCAGGTGGGGGCAATTCCCGATATCAGATTCTTTCAGAATGGTAAAGCTGTTGGGGGAATCATTGGGTTCCACACGGCTGATCAGATCATTGCGAAGCTTCCGACAAAATAGGCCGTCAGGCAGTACAGATGTTGCCCTGCTCCGTCAGTGATACGAAGTTCACTTCTGCCCGGTACGGCCGTAACACAACAGCAGAAACACTCGGATCGCGCGTCCGGTTGCGCAGCAGCGGTGATTTCAGCGGCTCCCTGTCGCCATATCTGTGACGCGGCGCCTCGGCAAATTCGAAAACACGGTGCATTTCCAGTCGTGCTCTCGCTATCATTTGGTCCCGCGCCGTACCTTCCTGCCCGTCTCAGTTCCCACCAAATGGGCTGCCATGAACAGATTTACTTTCTGTCTTACCGTGTTGCTCTCAACGACCACGACGACTCTTGCTGTCGATCCGGAACCGCTGATCCAATGGTCGTTTAATAACGACGTTCCGGGACAGGTACATGGGGTTGCAACATCACGCGCCGCGGGGCTGGAAGAACCTCGTTATCCCGGGTTCTCAAAGCAGAATCGAGTATTAACACTGGAAGCACCATCCTGGCTGCAAATTCCCGATGATATTGCAGACGGACGGTACGACTTTGATAACGGCGATGCCGTGACGTTCGAGGCGTGGGTCCAAGTTAGTTCGCTGAACGATAACGCATACATTGTAGGCAAGGGACGCACCGAAACATCGGGAACAAAAACACTTAACCAGAACTGGGCGTTTCGTCTTCGCAGGAATAAAGGCCGTGCCTGCGTGAACTTTCTGTTTCACAGCCGGAAGACCGAAACGGGAAACGGCGACTGGCATCGCTGGACATCGAAAACTGGTTTCCTGCCAGGCAGTCGCTGGCACCATGTGGCTGTGGGCTATCGTTTCGGCGAACCCAAAAGCATCCGCGGGTTCATCGACGGAAAGGAAGTTAATGGAAGCTGGGACATGGGTGGCGAAACGACAGAACCACCGGTCGTTGATGATGACGACGTCTGGATTGGATCCACCATGGGCGGCAACAGGGGCAACTCCTTTCACGGGTCGATTGATGAACTTCGAATCCACCGTCACGAGGTCCCGTCCGACGAATTGATAAGTCGGTACAGGTGGAATCCGCCGGATGTTAAGCCACCTTTGGTTCCCGCGGGGAAGGTGGTTGTGCAGCTGTTCGGTTCCGTCGAATCGGTCAGCCAAATCCCACTCGAAACCGACGCTCCACTCACCGAATGGACTCAGGACGATATGGGATTCGTGCGTCTGCCGCACAAGTACGATTCATGGGGAATTCGTGAGGACTGGGGCACAACACTGCTGGTACGTGCATGGACAGAGATAGAACTGACCGCCGGCGACTACAGACTACTGTCTCGATCACGCGGACTTTCCCGACTGACTGTTGACGGAAAAGTGCTTCTCACCACCGCCCCGCAGCCAAATCGGGGCGGGGCCCATCACGTTGTCGACGAATTGCCGGAAGTGCCGTTTCCCGGCATGCGACCTCACTGGATGAGCGACAACGAGCAGGTAGTGGCGTTCAGCAGCGAGGGAGGGAAACACCGCGTGATGTATGAGGTCATTGTCGGCGGGCCCAGCTACCGGGCTGAATTTGGCGAAACGTGTGTTGCCATCGCACCGCCGCACGGGATGTTTCATATTCTATCGCAGCTGTCCGAATACCCACTGACGGACGATGGCTGGATGGCCTTTGTGGATCAACAGTCCGAGCAACTGGATGTGCTCGATCGCCACACTCGTCAGACAGCCAATCTGACCTACGCGGACTACTGGAACAAGCGCCATGACCACGCTCGGAAGACACTGCTGTCCACGAACGCGCACCTGTCAATTGACGAATTGATCGGCCGGCGAATCGCAGCTCGTAACCGAAAATCAGAAAGAAAAAAACAGAATGCAGACACCACTTTCTTTCAGGAACATATCCAGCCTGTTTTTGATGCTCACTGCATTCGCTGTCACGGCAGAAAGGAACAGGGCGACTTGCTGATTGTCGATCGCCGGCGACTATTGACGGGCGGTGAGTCCGGTGAACCGGCGGTCGTCCCGGGCAGCCCCGAAGACAGTTACCTGTTCCAGCTGGTCGGCGCCGCCGCGGATGATTATCGCATGCCGCCAAAAGGCGCCGGATTAACCAAAGACGAATTAACAAAAGTCGAAAAATGGATTGCGGACGGCGCGACAATGCCCGAGAGTCAGGTGACACCGGTTTCCCTGTCACCCATCGTCGATGATCACACATTTTTGCGGCGAGTCTACATCGACACGGTGGGGGTTCCACCTTCGCTGGCGGAGGCACAGGAGTTCCTGAAAGCAGATTCAGCGAATCGCCGCGATAAGGTGATTGACCATCTGCTGAACGATTCCCGCTGGGCCGATAACTGGGTGGGCTACTGGCAGGATGCACTCGCCGAAAACCCGAACCTGCTGAAGCCAATGCTGAACAACACCGGGCCATTTCGCTGGTGGATTCATGAAGCGTTGACGGACAACAAATCCATCGATCGTTTTGCGACGGAGCTTATGTTGATGCGCGGCAGCGCCTGGAACGGCGGCACAGCCGGGTTCTCGCTGGCATCGCAGAACGACGTGCCAATGGCGGCCAAGGCTCATGTGATCGGCTCAGCCTTTCTTGGTGTCAATATGAAATGTGCACGCTGCCATGATGCCCCGTACCATGCCTGGAAACAGGCAGACCTGTTTCAAATGGCGGCCATGCTCGACAGAAAAGATCTGAAGCTGCCGACGACCAGCACTGTGCCAGCGGCGTTCTTCGAAAAACAGACCCGTAAATCGCTGATCGAAGTTTCACTGAAACCCGGCGAACAGATTTCCGCCCATTTTCCGTTTGAGCACCTTGCCCCACCAGTTGACAGAGAACTGCTCACGCGGCCTGATGATAGTCGCGAACTGCTGGCTGCGCAGATTACCGCGTCCCGTCGATTCGCTGAAGTTATCGCCAACCGCTTGTGGCAGCGTCTCATGGGAGCCGGACTCGTTGATCCTGTCGACGACTGGGAAGGCAGCCCCGCGTCTGATCCCGAGTTGCTTGCGGCACTGGCGGATCTGCTTATCACATCCGATTATAACGTGAAGGAATTTGCTCGATCCGTGTTCAGCAGCCACGCCTATCAGAGAGCAGCTGTCGATCTGCCCGCCGACGGTCTCCCCTGTTTTGAAGGCCCCTATCGTCGCCGCATGACAGCAGAACAAATTGTTGATTCCGCGTTCCATGCGGCTGGACAGCAGATGGACACTGAGCCGCTGACGATGGATATCGAAGGCACCCTGACAGCCAGCCGGTTTCTGAACTTCGGACGCCCCCGGCGCTCGTGGGAATTTACAAGTCTGGCCAATGAACGTGACCGCCCGAGTCTGGCACTGCCACGTGCTCAGGCTGTGGCTGACGTGCTGAAAGCGTTTGGCTGGAGGAATTCCAGGCCAGAGCCTACGGTAGATCGCGAAGAAATGCCGAATCTGATTCAGCCGGGAGTTCTGGCCAACGGTACGCTGGGCATCTGGCTCACTCGACTTTCGGACCACAGCGGCCTCACCAGATTGATGATGCAACCTCAGTCTGTCGACGAATTGACCGACAGTCTGTTTCTGCAGTTGCTGACGCGAGTCCCGACACCAAAAGAACGCGAACAGTTCACAGCCCTGCTGACTCCAGGCTTCAGAGATCGCGTCGTACCGACCGAAGATGTTGGAACGGCCCCCGAACAGAAGCGATTCCGGTACGTTTCGTGGTCCAACCACCTGAACTCTGAAGCCAATGTCATCAAAATGGAAATTCAGGAATTGGTCAGGCAGGGGCCGCCACCCACGCGGTATCTTCGTGCTGAGTGGAGAGAACGGGCTGAGGATGCCGTCTGGTCACTGCTGAACAGTCCGGAAATGATACTTGTCCCCTGACATCCCGCGCTGCTCTCGTACCCTGAAAATGATCAGGGATCGCTGCACCGCTCCAAATCACATCAGTTTTCGCTTCGCAAAAGTTCAAATGCCATGAAACGACGCGACTTTCTAGCCGATACCACAGGCGCAACATCGACAGCTTTGTTGGCTTCCCATGCCCGGGCCTTGGACAAGTCCGGTGCTCAGACCATTCCCTACGGCAAGGTCGACCACTGTGTCATGATATGGCTCGGTGGAGGCATGGCGCAGATCGATACGTTTGATCCCAAACAGATGGGAGACGCAAAGGCAAAGAAGGCTGGATCCTATTATCCATCGATCGATACAGCGGTCCCCGGGATTCAGGTCTGCGAGCATCTGCAGCAAACTGCTCAGGTCATGGATCGAGTCACAGCCCTTCGCACCGTTCATCATAATGTAGTGGACGAACACGCCGCAGCGACGAACCGCATGCACACGGGCCGTCCCACAAGCGGTACCGTGCAGTACCCGTCACTGGGATCCATCATCGCTCACGAACGAGGTGCCGCAGCAGACGGGGTCCCTGCCTACATGCTGATTGGATATCCAAATCTGACACGCGGACCGGGATTTCTGGGACAGCAGGCCGGCTTCGTGTATATGACTGATCTGGAAACCGGTCCTGCCGGCCTGGCCCGTCCCGCAGACATCCGGTCCGCGCGGCAGCGTCGTCGCGAACAGGTCCTGTCTGCCGTACGGAATGCCGGAAAAGAGCGATTTGGAAACGATCGCCTGTTTGCAGAATACGACGCGGCTGTGGGTGAAAGCCTGAAACTGGCAGGACCGGAATTCATGAAGGTCTTTAATCTGGCGACAGAATCTGACGACCTGCGCAATGAATACGGCGACGGCTTCGGGCAGCGACTGCTGACTTCAAGGCGATTGTGCGAAGCGGGAGTTCGCTTCATCGAAGTGTCTCACAACATGAACTTCCGCAATGGGACAGGCTGGGACACACATAACGACGGACAGCTGAATCAGCATCTGCTGATTCAGGAACTGGATCAGGCCCTGGCAGCCATGATTCGGGACCTGGAGTCCCGCAGCATGCTGGACAGAACACTGATTATCATCAACAGCGAGTTCGGCCGCCCGGCACAGTTCGATTCCGGTGGAGGTCGAGGCCACCATTCCAGATGTTTCTCAATGGTGCTGGCCGGTGGCGGCCTGCATCATTGCGGAGGTTACGGCGTCAGCGACGAACTGGCGATGACGTCCGTTGAAAAGGCGATTGGAGTTCCCGATGTCTTTGCAACAATTCTGGCAGCCATGAAGATTGATCCGTCGAAGATGCTTTTTGACGGTGATCGTCCGGTGCCCATCACGGATCAGGGCCAGGCAATAACCTCGCTGCTGAGTTAGACGCGGAATCTGCAATGATTCGATTAAGTCAACCGCGGTGCTCTCTGCTCGGCCGAATCGCTTTGGGTCCTGATGCCCGGCCAATGGTCGCCGACGAGAGATTCCTGAACGCCGCCGTGCACAGATGCTCAAAGACCTGTCAGGAAACCCAGCGTCGCTGAAACAGCAGCCATTCGATCATCGTCAGCAGGAATGCTGCGATGACAAGATAGAACCAGATCGGACGACCTCCAAATCCTGCACTCAGCAGCTTTTGTCGAGCTTTAATCGTCTCAGGCATGCGAAGATCGCTCTCCTGCGGGTCTGCCACGTTGCAGGCAATCCGCAGCGCCGGTGCAGAGGCAGCGGATAACTCTTCGTTGGGAATGTGGTCGTCTCCCGCATCTGCCGTAAGTTTCCAGATACCGGTCTGCTGCAGCGGCCCGATCGTGCAGTGTCCATCCAACACCTGGATGTTTCGTTGAGATTGGTCGGGAGCCGTCAGCACCAACTGATTGTTGTGCTCTGCGGCGGCCTGTTGCAGGCCTGCTGACAACCGCCGGTCCGTTGAGTCCCCGCAGGCCACGGCTGGGATCAATTCGCCTTTTCCTTCAGCAAACCAGGACAAAGCATTCGTCAGCATAATCGGAAACGCAGTTCTTAACGGCAGATCGCCCTGATCCAGATTGACAGACAACACCAGAACATCGCCGCTGGTACGGGGAATCTGCAGATACAGCGGGTCGCCAGATATCGATTCCGCCAGAGCCGTAAAATCGACCTTCGGGGTCAGCTTCCGCGCTTCGGGCATCAGAATATTATCCAGTCGGATGTGTCTCATCAGATCGCTGGACCTGTCCTGCTTGTCGACCAGTGGCTGGGCAAGCGCACCGTCTACGTCCCACAGATCTGTCGCTGCCATCGGCTGCACGACAAACACATTTCCCTGAGGAATCTGTTCGGGCAGCACCTGGTCGAGCACAAGGATGCCGCCGGGCGGAAGATTCTGAGGAACTTCATCAACCAGAGTCAGTTCCACAACATCGTTGGCTTCCAGAACGCGTTGCAGAAACCAGTTACCCGCTGTGACAAGGGTAACTGGAATCTTCAGACGTTGCGGCAGAATAGCGCGGGCAGAATTGTCGGCCGCCAATTCATCTTCCCGCTGAATCTGCGCGGAAATGACACCTCCTCCGACAGACGTCTCTTCGAGAACGTCCGCCCGAATCTCTCCGGCACCCAGCTTCAGGGGCATGACGTCCAGCAGTTTGCCGCCAAGACGCAGGTCAAGGCTGCATTCGACGGATTCGTCACTGAAGTTCCCGACTTCAATCAGAATCTGATATGTAATCGGATCCAGCAAACTGCGTCTAACCTGAAACCGCGTGATGCCAACATTAGCGGCCGACGCTCCAACCTGGGACCAAACGACCTGATCCTCTGCGGCCAGTTCAGCGGCGCCCGCGAAACGACCGTCGCTGATAACAACGATCTGTTCGTTCCGTGCATCAGTCAGCAACCGTCTGCCGAGTTCAACCGCTTCCACCACTCGAGTCGGGCCATCGGTTGATGCTGCTTCATCCAAATGGACATGCAGAGTTCGTTGATGACCGGTCAGTCCGCACACGACCTGCGGCCGCCCGCCCGCGACAATCAATGCCATTTCGTCCTGCGGCTTAAGCGCCCGAACCATCCGGCGAATCTGAGTTTTTGCGGCGGCCAGACACGTGTTTCCGTCTTCTGACCGGGCCTGCATACTGGCCGACGTATCAAGCACTACCACCACACGCCGCTGTTCACGAACATCGCTGTCAAAGAACGGATCTGCAACGGCCGCCACAAGCAAGCCAAGAAACAGCAGTTGCAGAAGCAGCGATGCAACGTGACGCAGTTTTTGCCAGACAGACCGCGGCTGTTTTTCGTCATAGACCTGTTCCCAGAACATGACCGTCGACACGGGGATGCGGCGCATGCGGATCTTCAGGATGTAGAAGATCACGACGGGCACGGCAAGCAGTGCCCAGAGAAATGCTGCGGGGTTCGAGAAGGACATGTCGGCTATTTGGTTCCTGCGGCTCGCATCATGCCCAGAACAAGCTGGTCAAAAGTAACGTTGGTGTCTGTGATCGTGCAGCCAATGCCGTAGGCGGAACAATACTCAGTTACCGAGGTCAGGAAAGCCTGAAACACGTCGCGGTAGCTTCGCAGATGGCTTTCTGTGACTGTAAGTTTTCGAAAGTCACCGTTTTCGACGTCCTGCAGTTCCACATCGCCCAGCATTTTGGGATTCGCTTCCGCAGAATGGTGAAACTGAACGATATGTGGTTCGTACTTATGATGCCGCAGGACATCCAGTCCCACACGATATCCGGCAGGGTCGTACAAATCGCTCAACACCAGAGCAAGTCCGCGTCGCGGTGCTCGTATTACAAATTCTTCGGCGAACTGCGCCATATCCGTAGCACCACCATCCGCGTCAAGTGATTCCAGAAACTGCATAAGGCTCAGAATCCGAGCCTTGCCTCGTGTCAGGGGAAAGTGATTCAGTACACCATTTGCAAAAGCGTACACGGAAATACGGTCCAGATCTGCCAGCGCAATATATGCCAGCGCTGCGGTCACCTGACGTGCCAGATCAAATTTGGGGGGCTCGCCCGTGGACATACTGCGAGAACAGTCCAGCAACAGATAAACATGCAGGTCTTCTTCTTCCTGGAAACGTTTCAACAGAAGTTCGTCGTGCCGGGCGTACAGGTTCCAGTCAAGATATCGAAAGTCATCTCCCGGCGTATACTGACGGTGGTCAGCAAATTCAATACCACCTCCCAGCTGCTTCGTACGTCGTTGAGCCATCAACTGTCCGCGAAACACCTTGCGTGATACGATCGACAGGTATTCCAGCCTGGTCAGAAAATCGTTATCGAAAAGTGCCATGGCAGAAACCGGAGAGAGGAAAAACGAATAACTTCAGGCCGTTGCGGGTTAAAACAGTCATGGTTGTTCCGGCATGAGTTCGGACAGCAACCGAAACGTCCGGCTGCCTCGTTGCTGACCAGTCGCTCCATCCCCGCGGCAGTTGTGTCCATCACTCCGCGGCCACGTCAATCTTAGTCACGCAGCAGCCGACGAACCGTCCGCATGTCTGATGAGGTCCGCCACAACATCGTCAGGTGAGACATTTTCTGCCTGCCCTTCGAAGTTCAGGATCATGCGATGTCTCAGCACCGCAGGAGCGGCAACATTGACATCGTCTTTGGCGATATGAAAACGGCTGTCCAGGATTGCGAGGATCTTGGCGTACAGAATCAGCGCCTGAGCACCGCGAGGGCTGGCTCCAAAGCGGACGTACTGTTTCACCATGTCGGTGGCCACCGACTGGTCCGGATGTGTCGCCAACACCATATTGATTGCGTAACGCTGCACATCTTCACCCACGGGAATCTGTCTGGCGAGTTCTCGAAGTTCAAGAATTCGTTCACCGCTGATCACGGCTTCTGCTTTCGGTGTCTGACTGCCCGTGGTGCGATTCAGTATCGTGGACAGATCGTCAGCCGTCGGATACTGCACCAGTAACTTCATAAAGAAACGATCCAGCTGCGCCTCAGGCAGAGGATACGTCCCTTCCATTTCCAGCGGGTTCTGTGTCGCCAGCACCAGAAATGGTTTCGGCAATGCATAGGTCTGTCCGGCGACAGTGACAGACTGCTCTGCCATCGCCTCCAGCAAGGCGGACTGCGTCTTGGGGGTAGCTCGGTTGATTTCGTCCGTCAGAACAATATTGGCAAACAGAGGGCCCTTCTGAAATTCGAACCGGCGACCGCTGTCCGGCGTTTCCACAACAACGTTTGTCCCGACCAGGTCCGCGGGCATCAGATCAGGCGTAAACTGAACTCTTGAAAACTCCAGATGCAGGGCTTCCGCCAGTGTGCGGACCAGCATTGTCTTGCCAAGACCCGGAACGCCCTCGAGCAACACATGCCCGCCGGCGATCAATGCCGCCAGCGTGCCGTCCACGATTTCCCGCTGGCCCACAATCACTCGACCGACTTCCGTACGAAGCTTTTGAAAATCGTCACGAAATCCAACCAGTTGTTCACGAATTTCCTCAGCTTCCAACATGTCTGTTCCCTGAAATATTCTGCGATGATCGCCCCGTTGAATTGCAGACGCCGGACGCGACCTGTTTTTCACTGTGTCAGAATCCTAGACGCACAGGCCCGTGTATTACAGTGTTTGTCTCCCCTATTCACCTGAACTCACGATTCCCGCCCATGCGGCAGCTATAAGCGGCACCAGCGCCCACAGACATCCTGCAAGGTCGCAGCCACGAACAATCAGCTTGAAAACGATGGTTGCAAATCCATATCCGCTGATGCACTTAGGTTCTGTTCCGAAAACGGTCCTGTGATATAATCAACAGTCTGCCGGTTCAGCATGCGAAACCGATGTTTACAGCTTTTGCCGTGGTACGGCACAGAATACGAATCGTCTCAGTGTGATCAACAGGCATCATGAATTCCAAAACCCGACAGACTTCCGCATCCTTCAGTTTATTTCTGATGGCATGGCTGTGCGCCTCTGTCCCGGCCCTGCCCCACAGTCTAAGCGACAGCGACGATGATGAGCGAAAAGCGGCCGCAACCAACAATCGCTTTCTGAGACACCTGAAGCTGCGACCGCGTGAAGGCACAGCATTTGATCGCGTGTATGCATTCCATGTCGACAGGGGAACATTGCAGCAATATGTTGACTCACTTAATCAACAGGCGCAGGCAGAAGGCACGGATGGCACTGCGTCGCTGTTGCAGGGGATGATCGAAACGCGACGAGGACGCGACGCAGCTGCGCGAACAGCGTTCGAACAGGCTGAAAAACTTCGCACGACAGACCCCATTCCCTCATGGTATCTCGGAAAATCACTTGTGGCGCTCGGTGAAACCGAGCGTGCCGCCGAAGCTTTGGAACGTGCACTGCAACGCAACCCGGACCGCACGGAGCTGAACGAAATTTACCAGTTGCTGGGACGTATTTACCAGCGTGGACAAAAGGGTGAACAAGCCCTCAGTGTGTGGAAACGATTCGAAGCCACGTTCCCGGAAGATGAACGCGTCCAGGAACAGATTGCCACGATTCTGATTGAGGAACAGCAACTGCAGGAAGCCCTGAAGCGTCTGAACATTCTGGCAGAAAACTCCTCTGAACCGTCTCGCCGCGTGAGATTCGGCATCGAAGGCGCGGCACTGAAGATCCGTCTGGGGCGTCAGCAGGAAGCTCTGTCAGACTTTGAAACATTGACAGACGAACTGAAGCCTGGCAGCTGGTTATTCAACGATGTCCGCAGTCGCATTGAAGAAACGTTCATGGACACAGACGATCACGCCGGCCTGGTGCGTTACTACGAAGCCTGGGTCGCACAGCACCCGGAGGACCTTGATGCTATGGTCAGAATTGGCCGCAACCTGTCCGTCCAGGGACAACACGAAGCGGCACTGAACTGGTATCGCAGGGCCGTTGCAAAGGCACCGTCAGACGCAAATCTTCGCAAAACACTGATCGAACAGCTGGTGCGCGACCGACGTTACGCAGATGCCATCAACGAGTGCGAGTTACTCGCGGAATTCGATCACAGTAATTCGGACCTGATCGAACAATGGGGCATGTTGTATCTCAAAAGAGACGACCTGCCCGCATCAGAGCGCAAAGCACGGGCAGCGACCATCTGGAAGAAGCTGCTTCAGAGAAATTCCGATGATGCTGTCGGGGTAAGTCACGTGGCCGACCTGTTTCGCAAGGCATCAATGGCAGACGAAGCAGTTGAGCTCTACCAGCAGGCCGTCGACCTGGAACCCGATGAACCGCAGTATCGTGAATATTTCGGGGAATACTTACACCTGCTCAAACGCCATGATGAAGCCAGGGCGGTCTGGGAAGGCATGATCGCCGGTGATCGACGCACAACAGTGAACCTGGTACGGCTCAGCCAGGTCTACGGCGGCTTCGACTATAGTGAAGATGCGCTCAGAACAATGTCTGATGCATGCGACATTGATCCCGAATTTCGCGACAGAATCAGGTTCAGCCGGATGCTCCGAGATGCCGCCCTAATCGACAACTCACTGGCCCAACTGGAGCTCGCCGAAGAAATGGCGGAGACCTCCGAACAGAGCAGGGTTGTCCTGAACGAACGAATTAAGACATTGCTGGAGGGTGGGCTGCTGGCTGGCACGGCAGCACAGCTGGCTGCGGCACTCGATACACAGAATGGATCAGTGGAACAATGGCACGTTCTGACGCTGTATCAGGAGGCCATGGGGCTGCTGCCGGATGCGTCAAAGTCTGTCCGGAAAGCGACCGAACTGGCTCCCGATTCAATTTCCGTGTGGACGACGGCCGGACGAATTCTGGAAAAATCGGGCATGCTCGCCGCGGCCTCTGCGGCCCATGCAAAACTGGCCACTCTGGATCGTCGTTTTCGAACCGAACATCTGAAGAAAATCGCAGATCTGGAAAAGCGACTCGGACGTACCGACACAGCACTGCAGGCAGGCCGAGATTTCATCAGCACGGTACCCGGAAACCCGGAAAACTATCAGTTCTTTGCGGACCTGTGCTTTCAGCTGGGAAAACCGGACGAAGGACTGGCTGCCCTGCGACGTTCCGTACGCCTGAACCCATCCGACGTCGCCTCTCTCACCGCACTGGCAAAGGCGCTGGCAGAACAGTTTCAGACGCCCGAAGCCATCGAGCTGAACTGGAGGGCTTTCGACAAGTCAAACTCTCTGGACGCCCGCATTGCCATCATTCAGCTGCTAACAGAGTTATACCTGAGAACAAACCATTTCGACCGGCTGATTACGCGTCTGCAGAATATCGCCCGCAGAACCGACCAGCATCGCGACATGACGATCTGTCAGGCAAACGCGTACCAGGCTGCCGGTGACATCGGAATGGCGCGTGAAGTCCTGAAGAAACTGTCGGGGGCAGAACGTCAGGACACGCTGATTCTGGACGAGCTCAGCAAGCTGGCCGAACAGGAGGGCGACTTTCCGGCGGCGGTCGAATATCAAAAGCAACTGCTTCTGCTTGTCCCTTCCGACGATGGCACTGTCAGACTGGCAAACCTGCTGGTCCGCACGGGAGAACTGGACACCGCTGACGACCTGTGGGCACGGCTGTCACAAACGGACACGGAGCCACATCGTCTGATCAGGTCCATCGACAATCTGATCACTGTCAACAACCTGGGTACAGCTCGCCGAATATGTAACCAGATGCTGCAGCGAAACAAACAG
>Ga0315316_10000146_pt1 | contig 39529 bp, 55 predicted proteins | sample M160m3416metaG_FD_203702 | JGI IMG/M metagenome (GOLD analysis project Ga0315316, IMG submission 203702) | Ammonia-oxidizing marine archaeal communities from Monterey Bay, California, United States - M1 60m 3416 | ecosystem: Environmental > Aquatic > Marine > Intertidal zone | place: USA... | reverse complement strand
AATTTCAACTAATGTTAATTCTTCCAATTTTGTAAGGGTTTTGTACACTGCAGATAAAGAAATATTTAATTCATCTGCAATTTTTTGTGCGTCTTTAGCCATAGTAATTATAGAAAATAATACAGACCTATGGCAAGCATTAACTAAGGATTCCATAATTTTTTGGGTAATATCATATTCACTTAATTGTAAAACATTTGGTTTTGGGAGTGCTTCTCGAACAATACTTTTTTTCAATTTATTTTGCATCATTTGGAGTTAAAGTTAAAGTTGCCTCTGGTTTTTTTATATTTATCTCAGCATCCTTAATTCGGCTTTTGTATACTTTAAATCGTCTACCTTTTTCAGATATTTGCCAATTATCAACTCGAATTAATGTTAATTCTTCTAAATCAGATATTTTTTTATAAACTGAACTAAGAGGTATTTTATGTTTTTCAGATAATTCTGCTGCCGTTTTTCCTCTTTTAATAATTGAAAAAATTATTGCACGTGATTCTGCATCAGCCAACATTTCAATCACTTTCTGTGTTACATCATACTTTTTTAATTGAGGTAATGTTATACGTCGTGCCATTACATGATGCATCTCATCAGACTATTTATTCTTCATTATATATTATCAGAATTTAGAATGAAGTTATAGAATCACTAACTAATGACAAGGAAAGCCAGCTGCATGCCTCATATCATGTGTTAATTCATGTATGAACATTTCATCAAATGCTTGTTCGCCCATAACTAGACTAAAGATATGACCTTGATCAAAACCTACTACGAATAAACCAAATCCAAATACAAGCGCCAATACAGCAATTGCAACTTTAGAAACACTAGATGTAGTAATTGTAGTTTGTTTTTGTGACATAGATTTTTTGATGAAACTTATCTATTTAAAAGTAATTAAAAAATGGCTCATGATATGAAGATCTATTTTTTAGCAATACCAATTATTATTGGAATAATTATTGGAGTTGGACTTACCAGTAATTTAGTGCAAAACTCAGATAATTCATCAATTTTGAATAAAGAAAATCTACTACGTGGATCGATCATGTCGGGCAATCCAAATGCTAAGATTACAATAGTAGAATTTGGAGATTATCAATGTACGTTTTGTTATAAATTTCATGATGAAACAATGAAAAAAATCAATGAAAAATATATTAAAACAGAAAAGGTGAATTTCATCTATAAAGATTTTCCATTAAATGGTGAACAGTCAATTTTGGCATCTGAAGCATCCTATTGTGCACAGAAACAAAATAAGTTTTGGGAGTATCATAACACGTTGTATAACAATTGGGGAGGCGAAAATACAGGATGGATTACCGAGAATGTTTTACTAGATTTTGCCATAGATGTGGAATTGAATTTAAATGATTTCACTCAATGCCTCGAAAATTCTGAATTTAGACAGAAGGTTCTTGATAACGAACAATTTGGAATAGAAATAGGCATCAATGCAACTCCTTCATTTTTGATATTCAATGATGATGAGGTATATCGAATAATCGGGGCACAGCCATTTGAAAGATTTGAGCAGACAATCCAAAAACTTGGAAACTCCTGAAAATGGTAAGTTTACACAATCATCTTAATATTCAGAGTCAAGAATTTGTCACGGATTAATATAATCTAGTCATAACCAATAGTTTTCATACCATAACAAGGCTTGTTTCCCTTACTCCAACATTTACAAGAACAAGAAACAGCTTTTCCACTTTCTAAATCTTTCACGACTTTATGAAACACTCCTTCTCTAATTTTTGATTCAATGGATATTGTTTCATATCGGTCTTCTTCTGAATTAGCCATTATTGTTAGATAATATACTCACTAAAAAAAGTCAGCTAGCCCTTCACACATGTGTTTTTTGTTTACCACAAGACTATTCACTGGTTTTATATTCTGAGTCAAGGACTATTAGAAAATGGGAAAATTTGAAGTTCAGAATGTGGATTCTGTGAAAATGTATAAGATTAGAAAAACATTGGAAGAATTAACTCAACATTCAGGTCGTGGAACTGAACTCATCACAGTGTACATTCCAAAAGGGCAACAACTTCATGAAGTGATGACACAGCTAAGAGAAGAACAAGGAACAGCAGATAATATAAAATCTGATTTAACTAGAACTCATGTTGTAGATTCACTTTCAAAAGTACTTCAAAGATTAAAACTATACAAAAAGACACCGGAAAAAGGATTAGTGGTATTTTGCGGTGCACTTCCAAGAGAAGGAGGAGGACCACCAGGGAGTGAAGTTGTAAAAATATATGAAATAGATCCACCTAAAGATTTGACCACATCATTATACCGATGTGATGATCATTTTCATACAGATATTTTGAAAGATATGTTGCAAGACGACAACATCATAGGTTTGTTAGCAATTGATGCCAAAGATGCAGGATGGGGATTACTTCATGGAGATAAATTAGAAGTTCTAAAACAAACAGGGTCAGGAGTTGCAGGAAAACATAGGCAAGGAGGGCAATCAGCAAAACGATTTCAGAAATTAAGAGAAATGGAATTACAATATTATTTTAACAGAGTAGCAGAAATAACTAGAGAATATTTTATCGACATATATCAAATAAAAGGGCTAATAGTTTCAGGCCCAGGTCCAACAAAGGAGGAGTTTGTGAATAAAGAATATTTGGAATATAGATTACAAAATAACATCATTGCTACAATTGATGCATCATATTCAGGTGCAGAGGGAATTAGAGAAGCTTTTTCAAAATGTTCAGACATTTTATCTAACTTCAGAATGGTTGAAGAGAAAAAAATAATTGAAAAATTATTTCAAGAAATTAATACAAATTCAGGATTAGGAAGTTATGGTCTAAAAGAAGTAATTGAGATGCTAAAAAATAACATTGCTGGAATGATAATTATCTCAGATGATATCAATATGAGTAGAATTGAAAAGACATGTAAACGATGTTCAAACGTGGAAGATGAACTTGTTGAACAAGGAAAAAGAATTGCAAGAAAAACAGAAATGAAAAATAAAGCATGTTCGGAATGTAAAGCGATGGATTCTGAAATCACTGATCAAGATCTTATAGACCATATTGCACTAATTGCATCGCAAACAGGGACTAAAGTGGAGGTCGTTTCAGGAAAAACAGAGCACGGAGTGATGTTAGGTAGTTTAGGAAACATAGCAGCTGTACTTCGTTATAATCCAAATCGTAGTTAGAAAGATTCTTTAATTTTTTGTTGTAAATCAGATAGTTCATCATCTGCAGGAATTTCTCTCTTAGTCCACATTGTTGCTTTATCAGCATATCTAGGAATGATATGTATGTGGACATGAGGGATGATTTGTTTTGCCTCCTTACCATTATTTTGTGCAATACTAAATGCAACTGCTCCCGTAGCTTTAAGAATTGCATTTGCGATTTGAGGCACAAGAGAAAATAATTCAGCTACTTCATTTTTTGGCATGTCAATGATTTTTTCATAAGGTTTCTTTGGGATAACCAAAGAATGGCCAGTGTCAATAGGATATTTATCTAAAATTGCAACATGATTTTCATCTTCAAAAATAATAAAACCGGGTCGGGTTCCTTCAATTATTTCAGTAAATATGGTCATTACACATGAATAGACTCGCATATGCTATAAACGATATTGATTTATTTGGTTGATAAATTTGGAATGAACAATGGGCAAAAATAGACGAGAAAAGAGAGAAGAAGAACGTGAAGGATTTGCAAGTAAAAGATCGTCTCAATATCGAACAAGAAATCTTAAAGCAATAGGGATTTTATCCATGATTGGAGTAATTGTTTCATTTGCCTGTTATGAATTTGTTACATCTACAAATAATGTTCCAGGTGCACCAGAGAATGCGGGGAAATTAGGAGCAGAACACATCCACGCATCTATGTTAGTCAAGATTTTTGGAGATAAATTTGATTTTTCAACACCAAATTATCAAGTAAAAACACCATGGATTCACTTTGAAAATCAGGATGGAAACACGATACATAGACATTCAACAGGAGTTGAACTTGAATTCTTGTTTAATTCAATGAATATCGCAACTGATGAAAATTGTTTTGTTTTCCCTGATGGAAGACAGTTTTGTACAAATGAAGATTATTCATTGAAATTTTACATTAATCAGAAACTGGTTAAAGACATACGAGAATACATAGTACAAGAAGAGGATAGAATTCTCATCACATACGGAAATGATGATCAATTATCTATTGACCAACAGCTAGCAGAGTTAAATGCACAAGCAATCAACAGATTGTGAGAAAGATGAAAATTTCAAGTAGAAATGTTGTTGAAGGTACAGCTCGAGCTCCACATCGTGCAATGTACAAGGCAATGGGACTCACCAATGAAGACTTAAGCAAATCATTTGTCGGAGTAAGCCATACAGGTAATGAAGCAACCCCATGTAACATACATCTTCCAAATCTTGCACAACAAGCAAAACAAGGAGTAACTGAAGGAGGTGCAACCCCAAGAGAATTCAGTACCATTGCAGTAAGCGATGGAATTGCAATGGGTCATGAAGGAATGAAATCTTCCTTAATCAGTAGAGAAGTAATTGCAGATTCAATTGAATTAATGGTCAGAGCACATCAATATGATGCACTAGTAGGAATTGCAGGATGTGATAAAAGCCTTCCAGGAACAATGATGGGAATGATAAGACTCAACATACCGTCAGTATTTGTTTATGGAGGAACCATAATGCCAGGAATGCTAGATGGGCGAGAATTAACAGTCGTAGATGTTTACGAGGCAGTTGGCTCTTACGATGCAGGAAAAATTACTGCTGAAGAATTAGAAAATATTGAAAATGTAGCATGTCCAAATGCAGGATCATGTGGAGGCATGTTTACGGCAAATACAATGGCATCAATTTCAGAAGCAATTGGATTGGCGTTACCTGGAAGTGCCAGTCCGCCAGCTGAAGATGATAGGAGAGATAAAATCGTATTTGAAACAGGAATAGCGTGCACAAACTTATTGAAATTAGGCATAAAACCCCTCGATATTGTAACATTTGAAGCATTTGAGAATTCAATTACAATGTTAAATGCAGTAGGAGGATCTACAAATGGAATTTTACATTTACTAGCAATGGCGAATGAAGCAGGAATTAATCTAACATATGATGATTTTGAAAGAATTAGGAAAAAAACCCCACATCTAGCAGATATGAAACCTGGTGGAAATTATGTAATGAATAGTTTGGATAAAATTGGAGGAATTCCATTAATTATAAAAAAATTATTAGATAAAAATTTGATACATGGGGATGCAATGACTGTTACAGGTAAAACAATTAAACAAAATTTAGAAGAATTGACAATCATGGAAGTTCCAGAACAACAAATTGTAAAAACAGTAGAGCAACCAATACACGAAGTTGGAACTGCAGTAATTCTAAAAGGCACATTAGCACCTGAAGGAGGAGTGATAAAAACTGCAGGAGTGGAAATGACAAAATTTACAGGAATTGCCAAAGTTTACGACAGAGAAGAGCATGCATTTGAAGCAGTTTCGAAAGGCGACGTTGAAGAAGGAGATGTAGTAGTTATCAGGTATGAGGGACCTAAAGGTGGACCCGGCATGAGAGAAATGTTATCCACCACCGCAGCACTTGTAGGTCAAGGTCTTGGAAAGAAAGTTGCAATGGTGACAGATGGTAGATTTTCAGGAGGAACACGAGGATTTATGGTAGGGCATATAGCACCGGAGGCATTTGTTGGTGGGCCAATAGCATTGATAAAAGATGGAGATGAAATATCAATCAATTTAGAAGATAATTCAATAAATCTACACGTATCTGAAGAAGAATTAGTAAATAGAAAAGAACAATGGAGAAGACCAGCAGCAAACTATACAACAGGTGCACTTGCAAAATTTGCATCACTTGTAGGATCTGCTGCAAATGGCGCAATTACAAAACCTGCAAAATATTAATCATTCAAAATGCTTTTCGCATAACATAACATTTTTTGAATCAAGAGTTTTTGCAGTAAGTGACGTTCCATCCTCAATGCCTTTTTTGCACACATAGCAACTCATTTCGTGAGCATTAGTTCTCAAAAATACAGATTCAGTTGTTAAAAAGAAATCTTGTATCAACAAGGATTTTCCAGAATATACTAACTGACTCATACACGAACGTAGTACCAATGAGATATAAAGGTACCGTACTCTAAGGTACTATTCATCACAATTTCAGGTTATCTTTGAAAGGTATTTGATAACTTTAGCAAGGTCTTAAGACCAATTAGTTGTGAGTGAATAGCAACTCTCTGTACACGATTACTTATTGCATTCATGGTAATACTAGGAAAAACAGATCTAATTGTAGATCGCTCAATTTTATTCGATCATATTGTTAAACACACTTTAAATATTGAGATTTTTGATAAAAAACATGAATGGTGACCGTCTTTGGACATCCAAGCACTCCTAAGATAATTCCTCTAGTGTACACTGAAACACAACCATTTGATGTTTACAATAAAATATCAAGAAATTATACACATTCATTTTTGTTTGAATCGTTGGAAGGTCCAGATGAGCTTGCAGAAACATCCATCATGGGATTTGATCCAGAATTAATCGTAAAAGGCTACATGGATAGAATTACAATTCAAGACAGAGATGGAAAGATTGAAACAATTGAAACCATTTCACCTCTAGATGAGATTAAGAGATTAATGAAAAAAACAGAAAATATGTCTTATCGATATTTGGGAGGAGCCGTTGGTAACATTAACTATGAAGCAGTAAAACAATTTGAAATTGGGGTGGAGTTCAAAATGCATTCCGATAAACCAATTATGGAATTTGGAATATACAATGACGGAATTCTATATGATAATAAAAAGAAACAATTCTTTTATTTTTTCTATGATGAAGACAGAAGAGACAAAATAAAGAAAACAGAAAGAGAAATTGGAAAATTTGAAGTTTCAGACATCATACCAAATCTGAATAAGAATGAATTTGAGAAAATTGTAACAAAAGCAAAAAAATATGTTCACAGTGGAGATGTATTCCAAGTTGTACTTTCTAGAAAATTTTCTTTCGAAGGAAAAGGAGATTATCTTCAAGTATATGAAAAACTTCGAAGATTAAATCCATCACCATACATGTTTCATCTTAAAATGAATGACAGTACCATAATAGGTTCAAGCCCAGAGATGTTACTTCGCGTCACGGGAAAAGATATTGAGACATTCCCTATAGCAGGTACAAGAAAAATTACGGATAATCAAGATGAAAATGAAAAAATGCGATTGGAGCTTATCAATGATGAAAAAGAACTTGCAGAACATACAATGCTTGTTGATTTAGGTAGAAACGATATAGGAAGAGTTTGTGATTATGGAACTGTTCATGTTAAAGATCTCATGCAAGTCAAAAAATTCAGTCATGTACAGCATATAGTAACACATGTTGTTGGTAAAATGAATGAGAAATACGATATGTATGATGCGTTTAAGGCTGTATTCCCCGCAGGTACTGTCTCAGGTGCCCCAAAGATTAGAGCGATGGAAGTGATAGATGAGCTTGAACCAGAATCCAGAGGGGCATATGCTGGTGCGGTAGGCTATTTTTCATTTAATGGATGTTGTGATTTTGCAATAGCAATTAGAAGTATTTTTGCAGAAAAAAATACAGGGTTTGTACAGGCAGGTGCAGGAATTGTATTTGATTCAATTGCGGAAAATGAATTCAAAGAAACAGAACATAAAGCAAGTGCGATGATTACTGCACTGAAAGAGGCTTCAAAATGAAATTTCTAATTATAGATAATTATGATTCCTTTGTGTACAATATTGCTCAAAGGTTAGGAGAGTTAGGAATTACATCCGATGTAATAAGAAATGATGTGATAACAATCAAAGATATTCAAGAATCAAATTATGATGCAATAATAATATCGCCAGGACCAGGAACACCAGATGATGAAAGATATTTTGGAATTTGTAAAAAAGTAATTACAGAGCTTGGGCCAACAAAGCCAATTTTAGGAGTTTGTTTAGGACATCAAGGAATAATTTCATGTTTTGGGGGAAAGGTCGTCAATGCAGAAAATATTCGTCATGGGAAAACAAGTCAAATTAAACATACAGATGAATCGTTATTCATAGGAGTAAAAAATCCATTTAGAGCAACTAGATACCATTCACTTGTAGGAGAAAAAACAATCATACCAGATTCATTAAAAATTACTGCAATTGCAGAAGATGATGGAGAGGTGATGGGGGTAAGTCATAAAAAATATTTAATTGAAGGAGTTCAATTTCACCCCGAATCAATATTAACAGATGAAGGATCAAAGATATTTGCAAATTTCATAAAAAAGGTAGAAAAACATGAAAAGAATTAACGGAGATTTGACATTTGATGAAATGTCATCAGTGATGAGCGAAATCCTAAATGGAAAAAATAGTGATGAAGAAATTGCAGAATTTCTCAGAGATTTATCAAATAAAGGTGAGACCAATGAAGAACTGCGCGCAATGTTTACAAAAATGAATGAGCATTCAATAAATATCAATCCAAGTTGTCATGGAAATTTAATAGATGTGTGTGGGACAGGAGGAGACAATTTGCAGACGTTCAATATTTCCACAACAGCAGCATTTGTTATCGCAGGAGCAGGAGGAAGTGTTGCAAAACACGGAAATCGTTCGGTTTCAGGCATATCAGGTAGTTCAGATATTTTTGAATATTTTGGATTTGATTTGAATTCAGAACCATGGGTAGTGGAAGAAATGATAGAAAAAATAGGAATAGGATTCATGTTTGCACCGAAATTCCATCCTGCCATGAAAAATGTCGCTCCGGCTAGAAAGATAATTGGTAAAAGAACTGCGTTTAATCTATTAGGTCCTTTATGCAATCCAGCAAAAGTAAGACATCAAATGATAGGAGTTTTTGCAGACAATTACATTGAAAGAATTGCAAAAATTATGCAAAAGAATTTTTCAGATACAGTGTTAACCGTAAGATCTGATGATGGCATGGATGAATTATCAACAACATCAAAAAATAAAGCATGTTTATTAAAAAATGAAGAGATAACAGAATTCATAATCGACCCAAACAAATATGGTATGGAGAAAGGCAATCTATCAGATATTCAAATTTCAACAAAGAAAGAGGCAACAGATGCATTTGTCAGAGTATTAAATAACACATCAAACAAAACAATGAAAGAAATCACAATCTTAAATGCTGCAGGAGGACTTCTTGTAGGGGGAATCTGTAATAAATTTGAAGAAGGTGTAGAATTAGCTCAAGAGACAATAAACAATGGAAAAGCATTTACAAAATTAAAACAGTTTACAAAAGAAAATAATGCAATGGATAAACTAGAGGAGTTCGAATGAGATGGAAAATATTTTAGAGAAACTTGTTAATAATTCAAGAAAAGCAATTGATAACGGAATATATGAAATTTCAGAATCATTTTCAAATTCAACAATTGATTTAGGTGAAACTATAATTAATTCACAGCATGCATCATTGATTACAGAAGTAAAATTTTCATCTCCAGCATTAGGGAATATTAGAAAAATATCAGACCCAGTAGACATTGCATTAAAAATGGTTAATGGTGGAGCTTCAGCACTATCAGTACTAACCCAGCCATTTTTGTTTGACGGATCACCAGAACTTTTTATGAAAGTTAGAAAAGTAGTTAAAATTCCAATGTTAATGAAAGACATAACGATTGATAAAATGCAAATCGATGCTGCAAAAAAAATGGGTGCCGATTATTTTTTACTTATACAATCTCTTTTTGATAAAAAAATGGTATCGGAGATAGATGAATTGATTGAATATGGACACAAAAATGGAGTAAAAGTGCTTGTAGAGGCACACACATCTAAAGAATTTGAAAATGCTTGTAAAACTAATGCAGATATTGTTGGGATAAATAATCGTAACTTAGATACCTTGAAAATAGATCTTAACACAACTAAAAACATACTAGAAAAATCAGATTCTTCTAAAATCATTATCTCGGAAAGTGGAATTGAGTCTCAAGAGAATATTCGATTTCTTCATAAATGTGGTGCAAAAGGGTATCTTATAGGAACAGCAATAATGAAAAACGACGATATTGAACAAACAGTTAGAGGATTAGTGAATTCTATATGAAAATAGGAATACCAAAAGATGGAAGGTTTGGAGAATTTGGTGGAAAGTATATTCCAGAAACACTTGCACCCGCAATAGAAGAATTAGAAAAAAATTATTTCAAGATCAGAAATGATAAAAATTTCAAAAGAGAGCTTGGGAGATTATTAATTGATTATGCAGGAAGGCCTACTCCAATCTATTTTGCAAAGAATCTGACAAAAACGATAGGTGGAGCAAAAATCTATTTGAAAAGAGAAGATTTGTTGCACGGAGGGGCACATAAAATCAACAATACCTTAGGACAAGCGCTACTTGCCAAACGTATGGGTAAAAAAAGAATCATTGCAGAGACAGGGGCAGGTCAACATGGAGTAGCAACTGCAATGGCATGTGCAAGTTTAGGATTAAAAGCTGAAATCTACATGGGATATGTAGACACTTTACGTCAAAAACAAAATGTTTTCAGAATGGAATTACTAGGTGCCAAAGTACACGCAGTAAAATCAGGTTCAAAAACATTGAAAGATGCAATAAATGAAGCTATGAGAGATTGGATTACAAATGTAGATTCTACTTACTATCTTTTAGGATCAGCTGTAGGACCACATCCATACCCTCTCATGGTAAGAGACTTTCAAGCAGTCATCGGAGTAGAAATTAAAAAACAAATGAAAAAAATTCCAAATGCAGTAATAGCATGTGTAGGCGGAGGATCCAATGCAATAGGAACTTTTTATCCACTAATAGATACAAATGCCAAAATTATAGGAATAGAAGCAGGTGGAAAAGGAATAAAAACGAAATTACATTCAGCCCCGCTTACTGCAGGTAAAAAAGGAGTGTTGCATGGAATGATGACATATCTAATGCAAGACAAGGATGGACAGATTAGTGAAACACATAGTATTTCTGCAGGATTAGATTATCCAGGTGTTGGACCTGAACATGCATATCTGAAAGATAAAAATCGAGTAGAATACAAAGCTGTAAATGATGACGAAGTGATTGATGCATTTTTAATTCTTACAAGAACGGAGGGAATTATCCCTGCATTAGAATCAGCACATGCAATAGCACATGCAATTAAAATTTCAAAAAAAATGAAGAAAACAGAATCAATTATAGTTACACTATCAGGTAGAGGCGATAAAGACATCGATATTGTAAAGGAGTATTTGACCAAAAATGTCAAGAATAAAAGAAAAGTTTAACCAATTAAAATCGAAAAATGAGACAGCTTTAATCTCATACATCATGGCAGGATATCCGTCAGAAAAAGCAACATTATCGGCAGTAAGAGGATTAATTCAGGGTGGGTCGGACATTATTGAGTTAGGTTTTCCATTTTCAGATCCAATTGCAGATGGACCAACAATTCAGATGGCAAGTACGGAATCATTGAATCGTGGAACAAAAATAGATAATTTCTTTTCGATTGTAAAAAAAATCCGAAATGAATCAGACATCCCATTGGTTTTAATGACATATACAAACATCTTGTACAATCAAACATATCTGAGATTTATTTCACGTGCAAAACAGGCAGGTATTGATGGATTAATTTTACCAGATATGGCAATAGAAGAATCTAAGGAATATGTCAAAGCTGCCAAAAAAATAGGAATGGATACAATATTTCTTGTATCGCCAAATACAGAAAAAGATCGATTAAAACAAATTATCAAATCCACATCAGGATTTCTTTACATGGTTGCAGTTTTCGGCACTACAGGAGTTCAAACTAAGATACACAAATACACCATAGACGCATTGAAAAATACAAAAAATGCTGCAAAAGGGAAAATTCCGGTTGGAGTAGGGTTTGGGGTATCTACCGAGAAGGATGTTAAAAAATACGTTTCATCAGGGGCGGATGCAGTAATAGTGGGTAGTGCAAACATAAAGATTATCGAAAATACGCCTACAAGTAAGGTTCAAAGTAGAATTGCAATATTTACAAAAAAACTAAAGAATAAAACCAGATAACAAAATAAAGGAATAAAAATAAGAAGTGTTTAAGAAAAAAATGCAGACAAAGTTTATTTTTGTTACAGGCGGAGTTATGTCTGGATTAGGCAAAGGGGTAGTTTCATCATCAATTTGTAAATTATTACAACTGTCAGATCAAAAAGTTTCCTGTATCAAAATTGATCCATATCTAAATTATGATGCTGGAACAATGAATCCAATTGCACATGGAGAAGTTTTCGTAACAGATGATGGAGGAGAATGTGATATGGACATAGGCAATTATGAAAGATTTTTGAATCAAGATATACCAAAATCACATAACATTACAACAGCACAAATCTATTCTAGCGTAATAGAATCAGAACGAAAAGGAGAGTATTTGGGAGCATGTGTTCAGATTATTCCACATGTTACAGATGAAATAAAAAACAAAATAAAAAAAATTGCTACAGATGAAGAATTAGAAATTTTAGTAGTAGAATGTGGCGGAACTGTAGGAGATATTGAAAGTTTACCCTTTTTGGAGGCATTAAGGCAAATTAGAGTCGAAGAGGGTTCAGAAAATGTAATTTTTGTTCATGTTACATTAGCACCATCATTAGATGTTGTGGGAGAACAAAAAACTAAACCAACACAACATAGTGTTCAGGAATTAAGAAGAATTGGAATTCAGCCAGATCTACTATGTGTTAGATGTACAAAACCGTTGCAAGATAAAACAAGAAGTAAAATTTCAATGTTTACGAATGTGACTGATAATGATGTATTTTCATGCCACGATGTTGATTCAATTTTTCAAGTTCCAGAAATACTTTATCAGCAAGGACTAGTGGATGTAATTTTTAAGAAATTTAATAAAATGGGATATGTAAATGCATCACAAAATTGGGATACTTGGAATAAAATAGTAAATTCATTACATAATGAAGGAGAATCAATTAACATTGCAATGGTAGGAAAATATGTAACATTGGCAGATAGTTATGTTAGCGTCAATCATGCATTAAAACATGCAGCCGCATCAATTGGAAAAAAGATTACAATAGATTGGATTGATTCAGAAGATATTAACGGAAATGTGGGCACATTATCAAAATATAATGGAATATTAGTCCCAGGAGGATTTGGAACTAGAGGTTCAGAAGGAATAATAAAAACTGCAAATTTTGCAAGAGAGAAAAATATTCCATATCTTGGAATTTGTTTTGGATTTCAGTTAGCTGCAGTATCATTTGCAAGAAATGTTTGTAGTCATTCAGATGCAAATTCAACAGAAATTGAGGAAAAAACAAACAATCCAATAATAGATTTACTTCCTGAACAGGAAGGAATTACCGATATGGGCGGATCATTGAGATTAGGTGCAAATGAGATTAACGTTAGACCAAATACAATAGCAAACGAAATTTATGGACAAGATAAAATTTCAAAGAGACATAGACACAGATATGAATTCAATACAAAATATTTAGATGAGTTTGCAAAAAAAGGAATGATATTCTCAGGTGAGAGTGATGAAGGTAGGAGGATGGAAATTTTAGAAATTCCATCTCACAAATTTTTTGTTGGGGTTCAATTTCATCCAGAATTTAATAGCAGACCAGGTTATCCAGAACACGTATTCAAGGCATTTACTGCTGCTGCAAATCAGAATTAATTAGTTTTGAAATTTCATAAATCTTTTGACGTGAATCTCTAATCGAAACTTTCTTTTTTACATAGTCTTTCTCTAAAAGATGACTCATGGCTAATCTTACAGTTCTATCAGGAAGCATTGTTTTTTTAACTAATTCTTTTTGACTCATAGAACCTTCATATTCAAGAATTTTGAGAAGTAATTTTGAACTTGGAGGCATGCTGAACAATTCTTCAGCTAGTTTAACTTTTTTAGCAATAGCAGAAATTGCGGTTGTATCTTTTTTTAGGCGAATTATGTTGGCAGATGGCTCATAATTTGTAGATTCTACAGAGTTTTTTACAGTATAACGATCCAGTCCATCTAAAACAACTTCACAATGCAATCTTGATGATATTTCATCAACTTCAATTATACTTGAATTTGACACTACCAACGGACGTCTAGTTATATCTAAAGAATTTACAGATATAATTCCAAATACACCGGAGTCTTGAAAAATTACAGGACCACCTGCAGACAATGAATATGCAGAAGATCCAATCGGAGTGGAGATTATCACACCATCACTGCTATCATGCCATACTTCATTACCATCGACTTTCAAAGTATGTTCCATCAACATTGCACTTCGAGAAGAGAAAACAGCAACATCATTCAGTACAGGATATACATTTTTTCCATCAATTTTTACACCCAGTCTAGTTACATGTTCAGTCTCAAAATCCATTTTTTTTATACGGGAAATTAATGATGGAAGTTGTTTCAAATCAAGTTGAGAAAAAAACCCATCAGATTCAGATTCATTAATACCTAAAACGGGAATTGAAGAATCAAAAGTTCTGTGAAAATAATTTCTAACGCCTTTATCTCCTCCAAGAACAAATACACAGTCAGATTTTCTATTTTTAGATTTTGTTCCAATTTTTGATGACGAAATATTATTTTCATCTAAAATGTTCTTAAGAATTTTTTCAGATGAATCAGTTAATCCAGTTCCAAATATTCCAATATGCATAGATAGATTATTTTGTTATGGACAATATATGTTAGATCTGTTTAAACTCGACTATATTATAAAAATAAGAACCATTAGTTTCTAATGAATTTTTTTCTGGAACTTTTTCAAGACCAAATGCCTTTGATTCCAAGGCGGACTGAGCTGCGCCACCAGCAAAAGATAGTGCCCATAGAAAGTCTTTTTCTTTTAGCATGGTACAAAGAAATGTAGAACAGAAAATATCACCAACTCCAGTTGTATCAGTCAAGGTCATTTTTGGCAAATATATTGTATACAATTTATCTTTTACAAGTAAAGATATTTCTTGTTTATTTGTATAAATTACATATTCAATTCCAAGTTTTTGTAATTGTTTAAGGCCATCATTACCTGTAAGACCAGTTAATGCATACAATTCATCTGGATTCATCTTAACAGCATCAATATTATTAAGATCGAGTAAAGTTCTTTTTAGAGAAATTTCATTATTAGAGTTTTTTTCTCTTAAAAAACCCTGAGGATCTAGAAAAACAAAATTGGCTTTATTTTTAATTTTAGAATAAGTTTCTAAAGAAATTTCATTAAAAACAGGACTGATAATTGTTCCATCATCATCATTTTCTATAAAATTAATTTTATCACATATATTTTCGACGAAAAGTTTTCTATCAGCATTATTCAATTCTAATCTAAATTTAGTAGTAGATTTTAGAGACAATGCATCAGGAATGCTTATTTTATTTTCTTTAAAAAATTCTTCCAGAGGATAATTTGAACCAAATTTTGTATAGAGGGTCACATCATGTTTTTGTTTTCGGGCAGTTAATGCACAATAGCTGGCAGGCCCCCCAGGAGTCTCATATTGTTCGTTCTCATAAATTATAGTATCAATAGTACAATGTGAAAAAATTCCAACTTTCATAATGAGCAAAAATTGTGTTTTACCCTACTTATTTGAATCCTTATTTGCACAAGCAGAGCAAATTGTTTTTCCTTTTACAAATTTTACCTCTATGTTAGAAGTAAGACATATTTCACAAAGACCATTCATGAATCGTAATTATTCTTGATCTTTAAATTGTTTTTTCATTAATAATATCGCATTTATATATCGAAGATTTGAATTTAAGACATGCCATCAAAGCGTGCAAGTAGAGGTAGACGAAAAGGAGGAAAAGGTTCATCAGGTACAATTCAATGTGTAAATTGTGCAGGAACTGTTCCAAAAGACAAAGCAAAAAAAGTTACCTCACGTCTGAGTTTAGTAGAACATCAATTAGCAAAAGAATTACGTGCACAAGGAGCATACATTGCTGCGCCAAAAGTTACAAAATGGTATTGTATTTCATGTGCAATACATTTCAAAGTTCTAAAAATTCGTTCAGCAGATCAGAGACGCAAACATACAAAACTTCGTGGATAAACTATCTATTTTTCATTAAAACCAAAATTCTTTGAGCTAAAGTTATTCCTGCAATAATTATTACAATTATTACTGCAATTTCCATAAAACCAATCATTCCTATTATAGCAATAACAAGCAATCTTTCGGCACGCTCACCAATTCCAATTCCTTGCATCTTGATTCCTGCTGCATCAGCCTTAGCTCTTGCATAACTAACCAATAATGAAAGAGTAATTGCTGCAAATACCAAATAGGGCTCAGTATAATTTCCAATTAAGATTCCAAAAAAGATTGCAACTTCTGCAATTTTATCAAATATTGAATCCAAAAATCCCCCAGATTTTGACATTTTATTTGCATAACGAGCAACCTGCCCGTCAACAATATCAAAGAACCCAGAGGCCAATAATGCAATACCACCCAAAAATAATGAATATTCAAATCCAATTCCATAAATTATAGATGCAACAAATGCTAATGCCAAACCTATACCAGTGAATACATTAGGAGATAATCCAGTAGATGCAAAAGATTTTCCAATTTTTTTGTAATACAGGTTTTAAAGAATCACGTAAATTATTTAACAATACATCTCCTCACTTTTGATTCATTGCAATTATAATTGAAATCATTCTAGCAGCTAAAGACGCAGTAGCCCCATTATCAAACATAGGATTCAATTCGACTATATCGGCAGCCTTGATTTTTTTATTTTTTAAAGCAACTACCATATCATGCAGTTCACGAGAAGTAATTCCAATTGCTTCAGGATTTCCAACACCAGGTGCAAAAGCAGGATCTAAAACATCAAGATCAATACTAACATAGAGATTTTCAAATTTTTCAGTCAATTGTTCTAATAATTTTGGGCCATTACCATTTTTAATTTCAGAGTCAGAGATGGTTTGAATATTATGTTCAGTAAGAAACTCTAATTCCTCTTTCACGAATGCACGAGCCCCAACATGAACTATATTTTCAGGACCACGTTCTTCCACAATTCGTCTCAAATATGCAGCATGGCTTAATTTGGTACCTGCATATTCATCTCTCAGATCATAATGTGCATCAAATACAACATATCCCGTATCTTTAGGATAGCTCAAGTAACTACCATATGTAAGAGAATGTTCGCCACCAAGAATAATTAGTTGATTGGATATATCCTTCAACTCTCCAGTAATTTTTCTAACCATGTCAATCATATTTTGAGCAACAACTGTATGTTCCAGATTTCCAAGATCTTTAATGTTGACCTGTTCTAAATCAACACCAAATTCCGGCATAAAGATTTCAATATTATTAAACGCATCACGAATCACATCTGGACCAAAACGACATCCAGGCTTGTATGAATGAGTCGAATCAAATGGAATTCCAAATAATGTTGCTACAGGTTCAGAATCATCTGCAGGAGATATAATTTTTGGAGAACTAGTCAAATACAAATCAGAGTAACTCATTACACAGATTTCAATTCACTTTAAAATAAAGTAATGCCCAATTAATCAGACTGGCAGAAAGAATCATCACATATACAGAGATTATGAGATTCACCACAATCAGTACAGATTAGTAACTTTCCATGCATAAATCCTAGTCACAAAATTTGTATTTAACCACAAAGAAGGAAAGATAATTCATCCATTAAACTTGGATAATTGGTCTTTTTGATAAAAGTGGAGGAAGGTTTAGAGTAGAATGAGGTTTACCATCATTCTGTTTAGTAATTTCTTCTACAAAATTATCAAACGATATTTCTCTTACTTCACGTTGTGTTCTATCACGAACGCTTAGATTCTCAGAACCAACCTCTTTTTCCCCAATTACAAGTACATATCTAATCCATTCTTTTTCAGATTCACGAATACGTTTTCCGATTGATTCATTTCTGTCATCAATATCTACACGAATATTATGTGAAGTTAATTTTTCAGAAAGTTTTTGTGAAAATTCTAAGAAATCATCAGTTAAAGGAATTATACGTACTTGAGTAGGGGCAAGCCATAATGGGAACATTGGTTTTCTTCCTTCTTTAGCATCAGTAGCACATTTTTCAAGTAATGTGTACATAACACGTTCAATTGCACCACTAGGGGAATTATGCAAAATAATTGGATTTATTGTAGAGTTATTTTCATCAACAAACTCAATTCCATACCTTTCACCATTTTCAACATCAATTTGATCAGTGGATAATGCCGATGCTTTTCCCAAATTATCTACATAGTTAAATTCCCATTTTAAGACAAAATAGAAGAATCGTTCCTTCCACATTTCTACTAATACAGGTTTATCCAGTTTATTTACCATCTCTAGAATTAATTCTTTATTTTCATTGTAGAAATCTTCGGTGAGACGTATAGCCATTTCATAGTCATCATGTTCAATTCCAACATTTGATAAAACATCTCGAGATAATTCAAAACGTTTTCTAAATTCATCGATTGCTTGCGGAATGTCTTTACAAAATGCATGGCAATCGGGCATCGTAAATGCACGTAATCTCCGAAGTCCAACTAATTCCCCAGATTGTTCACGCCTAAAGCTATAACGAGTTAATTCATACAAACGATATGGTAAGTTTTTGTAAGACATTTGAAAATCATGTGCCATAAGAAATTGTCCAAAGCACGCTGCAAATCTTAAAAATAATTTCTTTCCATCAGCATCAATATTGTACTGTCTTGCTGGAAATCGGTTGAAATAACTCTCCATACTAGGATGATGTGAATCATACATTATCGGAGTCTCTACCTCATATCCACCATAATCTTTGACTTTATTTGTCACATATTGTTCCAATAGACCTTTTATCAAACGACCATTTGGAAAATAACGCATATTTCCATGATCGGATGCGGGTTCATAATCTGCAATGGCTAATTTTTTCATTAATGCGACATGTGGAGGAGGTTCATCTGCATTTCTTTTTTTATCAGATTCATACTTTGCCAGAATTTCTAATTTTTTATGTTTTGAGAAATTGAATTTATCAAACTCAACCATTGCTCCATCAGGGGATAAAATGTACCAGTATGATTTTATTTTTGATTCAGATTCTAATGCAGTAGAAGTTTGCTCTTTTTTATCACTTGCAGTGATTACTTTGGAACTTTCAGCTAGTGGGTGACCCTTTACTTTTACATTGTACGATTTTGTCCAGCCAAAAGGCGCACGACTAACTTCTAATTCAGTACATTCATTTTCCATTAATTTTAGTAAAGATAACGCAGTGGATGGTGCCGATAAATCAGAACTCAAATGAGCATATGGATAAAGTAAAAGTTTTGAGCAACCAATTTTTTTCATCGATTCTTTAATTTGTAAAATAGCATCTTTTGCCACATTTTCAGTATCATCCTTTTCTACTGCAACAAAACAAACTACAATTTCATCAAGAGATACTGGTTTTGGATCAATTTCTTCGGCTGACTGGATCTCTTTTTTTGTTGGCTCGTATGAGATATTATCACAGTGTAATTGTAAGATTCTCATTAATTCATGCCACTTTAATTTTGATTAAAGTGTTCTGATGAGATTGAATTGTCAGGGGACACCATCATGTGATAACTGCAGTATCACTTATAATTTTCCAATATTATACGATACACAATGAGTGAGAAGAAAAAAGACAAGAATCATGAACATTTTGCCAATGATGACCCTACAAAATTTGATCCAAAAAAGACAAAGGAAATGGCAAAAGAAGCAATTAAAAAATTTAAATCATTAAACAGTTAGCTAAATCCTGCACCAAATTCATCACCTTTGGTCAAAGGATCGATATCTTTAGCATTTTTCATTGCAATGTACAAAAACGCTTCATTAACTACCTCCTCAGTATTTGAAATATCTACACCCAATGCAATTGCAAATTTTTGTAGATACTCAAGGGTTTCAGCTGATGTTTCATCTGTAGGAATTTTTTCATCAGTTATCTTTAATGCAATTTTATCAATACACTGATTCCTAAAATTGTCGTCCAACGTAAAGAGATAAAATCACTGCGTAATAAACAATCAAGATTCATTTTCATCATGTCCAATAACATGTTTTTCACAATAATAGAGATCATTCATGTTACAATAATATGAACAATCAATATCACATAATGCACACTTTGGTTTTTTATCATCAGCAGATAACTTATAATGATAGTTTTTAGTTTTCAATTTTTTCTAATTCATTTTTTAATGAAATTAAACTCCGAAGTATCAATCCAGATAAACCTAAATTTTGTACAAGCATAGTTACAGAGTCATTTAATGCATCATCACCTCTATAACCCTCATCATAAAGTATTTCAATTTGACCTTGATCCGTATCAACTAATGCAGTGATAATTGAATATTCACCTAAATTTTGATCTATGCCCATTTTATATTGTAATAACTCAATTTGTTTAATCTCCACACCATCTTGTGTCATTTTCCCGTCAGAAAAAATCACATTTCGTCCATCAGGTTCGCGTTGAATTCTTTTTGAATCAGGTATATCAACAAATTTCATGTTTTAAATTATAAATTAACATATTAAAAGAAACGAATAAGCTTATAACACATTTATTTGTAAAAATCAATTGTTATGGACTACTCTAAACTTTGTAATGCATTATTAGATTCAAATGAAAAGATCCGTTACGTAGGCGTCTATAATTCCTTTAGTGGGGATGTTTATGAGAAAATGCAGAATGGTACAGCCCGTCATTTTGATAAGGATCAAACAAAAAAATCCATGACTCAGGCAATTATGCGATGGAAAACAAGAAAACAATTTTCATCAGAAATTGGTGAACCAGAATTTGCCATGACAAGATATGAAAAAGTGAATAGAATAACCATGGCATGTGGGAAAGACGGATTATTAATGTTTAGTACAGAAGTTGACGTTCACCTTTGTGATGTAATTGACGATGTAACAAAGATGGTAAATGAACACGTGGAAAAGTCAGATGACGATGACGGTTCACGTAACATTAGATCCTAAAAGCTTATTTTAGTTATATTACAAATTTTTGTATGAATCATCATAATTTTGAAGGAAAAGATATACCTCACATCAAACTTGATTCTAAAACAACAGTAAAAGAATTAGTAGAAATTTATGCAAATTCAGGATTTAATGCAAGACAATTAGGGGAGGCTGCAAAATTATATCAAAAAATGATTCAAGAAAATGCAACAATTTGTTTAACTGTTGCAGGTGCAATGACACCTGTCGGATTTGGAGGAATTATCAAAACACTTTTGGAGAAAGGATTTGTAGATTGGATTATCACAACTGGAGCAAATGTATATCATGAAGATCATTTTGCGTGGGGATTACCTGTTAAACAAGGACATTTTGAGGTTGACGATAACATCCTATATGAAAAAGAGATTGTTAGGATCAGAGATGTTTATGTGAAATTTTATGAGACATTAGAATTGCAAGACAATATAATTCAAAATATGTTTAAAGATAAATTTACAGATAAGTCATTCACTACAGCAGAATTTTGTAATGTTTTAGGAAAAATTAGTAAAGAAAAATCAAAGTTTCCTGAAAAAAGTTTCCTTACAACTGCATATAATTTGGATGTTCCAGTATACGTATCAACACTAAAGGATTCATCACTTGCACTTAATTTAGCAGTTCACAGATTAAAGAATAAAACATTCAATTTGGATTTTGTTAGAGAGATTATAGAACAAGCTGCAATAGTTTACAATTCAAAAAAATCAGGAATTTTGGAATTAGGAGGAGGAGTTCCAAAAAATACCGCACAACAGACAGGACCGTTGTTAGATCAAATTTTAAGAAAAGATCACGGAGGACAAGATTACATTATTCAAATTACAGATGCAAGGCCAGATACCGGAGGGTTATCAGGAGCAACATTACAAGAAGGAAAAAGTTGGGGAAAAGTTCAAGATTCTCATCAAGATTTAATTACAGTTTATACCGATTCTACAATCGCATTTCCAGTTCTAGCACTTTATGCACTCGCTAATGAAGAACCAAGAGAACCAAAAAGAATTTATAAAAATTTAGGCAAATATTACAAAACACTTCAAGAATCAGCCACAAAGGTTCCAGATAAATTTGCAGAAATCTTGAAAAAAGCAGACATTAAGGTGGATTAAGATTTTTTATTAGCTTTTCTTCTCGCTGCTTTTTGATCTGCAAATCTTGCATGTTTGCCATCTTTTCTTTTACCCATTATGTACTCGAAAAATCTTTTTCAATGTAAATGATTCGGTGGATAAAAAATTAAAAGACCGTATTTTTTAAAAAAGAATATGAGGAGAGCATTTCCAATCACAATAATCATAGTAATTATTATTGGATTTTCGTCTTCTGCATATTTTTTTAGTCAAATAGATATTGATATAAAAAATCCAATTTCTGTGGGAATTAATGATAATGAATCAGTGATACAAGAGATAGAGTCATGCATTGAACAAAATTTAGCAGGGGAAAGTTCCATTGCATTGAATTCTTTCAATACAAATATGCTATTGACTCTTAAACAATCTGCATCTGAAGCCCAGAATAATGAAGAGTTAGAACAAATAAAACAGAAACTTTACACATTAACAAATTGTACTCAATAGTTAATCACGGTCATATCTTGCACGCTCTAAAGAACGGTCGTCTTTTGTTGCTTTTTTCCATTCTTTATAATGTTCTTTACATAAACCAGATTTCTTACTTGATGAATTAAGACGTAATCCAGCATCCTCAACTTTTTTTGTGTTAAGAGAACGAACAGCATCATTGTCGCATTCATCTACATTACATTTTGTACCTTTTGAAATTATGCCCATCGTATCAATGACAATAGTACCGTTAATAAAGTTGAAAAAGAAATTTTTTGTTCGTTTATAAATAGGAATTAAGGTTCAACAGACATGGGTAGTAAGAATAAATCTGTATCATCAAATGAAAAATCACAAGGTGGAAAGGTAAAAAAAGAGAAGAAAGAACATACTGAGAAAAAGGATGCTGAAGTATTCATTAATGAAGAACAAGCAAATAAAGTTGTCAAATCATCAAAAGTCATAACAATTCAAGATTTAGCTAGACAAACAAATGTAAAAATTTCTACTGCTAATGCATTTCTTAAAAAAGCATTAGAACAAGGAACTGTTAAAAAAATTGGCGGTTTTAGTGGTCATTACATATATCAACCCGTATCACAATAGATAGAAACTTCATCGCCTGACTCTGCATTAAATAGTACATCAACATTATCAAGAATTTTCCCAATCGGAATTAGTTCTTTTCCAACTTTCGCATCTTTATAAAAAAAACAAAATGCATGACCGACAGATAAAAATGCAATATCGCCTTTTTTGAATTCTTTCTTAGTTCGTTCTCCACCAGATTCAATATGCGATTCAACATACACGCCACTAGTACCAAGCATGTGAATAGTTCCGGTTACAGGCAATGAACGATTGATAATTCCAACTAATGATGGAGAGAGATGACGTTTTAATTCACATTTAGTTTTGGATTTACCAATTATTTCTAAAATTACATACGATTTTGATACAGATCCGCCATCCATGACAATAAGTAAGCTTTGGATTATATATTGGCATTTTTCAATTAGTTTACTTGTCAGAACCTGAAGAAACACCAATCACAACTGAAAAAACTGAAGAAGACCCAGCCCCATTAGTAGCAGAGGCAAAATTAGAGGAAATTTTTACACCAAAAATAGAGGAAATTGATCCGGATGCTGAAGTTAGCGTTCATGCAACAATGGAAAAGGCAATTGACAATTATAGAAAAATTAAAGAAGGAAAAAATGAATTAACAGAAAAAGAACTAGAGCAATTAGAAAAAGAATGTGAAACAATTAGACAACGAGAGATTATCGATGTAGATGAACCACATGTTGTTAATGAATTAAGCTCTGATGGAAAAATATTGATGGGACCACCAACATTAACAAGATTTGAAAAAGCAAGAATAATGGGAGCAAGAGCATTGCAATTATCGTTAGGAGCCCCACCATTCATAGATATTCCAATAAATGCCGTAACCTCACTAGATATCTCCATGAAAGAATTGGAAAAACGAGTAATACCAATTACAATAAGACGTGTTTTACCTAATGGAGATTTTCAAAACATACCATTGTTTGATTTTAAGGAATAGACCAATCGTCTATAAAAGTTAAAAGAAGTTCAAACAGAATTATAATTAAGATGGAATTACAAGAAGTTAAACGATCAGATGATGAGATGGACAAAAATGATTATTTAGTAAAAAATGAATCAGTAATGCTAAGTTCGCTAGATGTTTTAGCACAATTATCATCAAATAAAAAAATTATTTTGAAGGCAACTGGAGATTTAATTCCAAATGCAGTAGCAATTGCAAATATTGTTACAGAGAATATGTTAAAAGGTAATTCATCAATTTATGATATAAAATTGGATAGCGTGATTTCAGAAGAAGACGGACAGATGACGTCCAATATACAGATTACATTAATAAAAAATTAGTAAACACTGCCAGGACCTTTTAGAAGCATATTCTCACACTCTTTACAAATTGCTTCATCAATATCAGACTCCAGATTATGATGAATATCACAGATTAAGAGACTTGTTTTGATGTAATTACATAGTCCAATGAATTTGGATAAGCTTGACGGAGAGTACGCCATATCCGAGGATAGATCGACAGATATTTCATTAATCATTTCAGACACTTGTTTTTCAGCAGACAATTTTTTAATTAATTCAGGATCACCACGAGTTCCACGAATGTAATTACTAATTGCAGCTTGTGTGACACCTAACATTTTTGAGATCTCATCTTCACGTACATTGTGGTTCTCAGCTAAGTTTTTTGCAAGTATTGCACGAAGTGCAGGAATCAAAGTCTTCGATTCAATTTCTGCAGGAAGCAACATAGACTATCTTATTACAATTACCTTATAAGTTCCGCTGAAATTAGCTGAAACTATCTCTTAATGAATTAACAAATTTTTATTTGAAATGTATTCTAATAAGATTATGAAAACGGATATGGAGAGATGTATGGAAGTTTTACAAAATGCAGTTAAAGAATGTGAATCAGAATGGATTGCATTATCAGGTGGATTAGATAGCAGTATACTTGCGCACCTACGAAAAGATCAAAAACCACATGCAATAACAATAATTACAAAGGATTTTTTGGGTACAGATCTCACTTTTTCACAAATAATATCTAAACATACAGGATTACATCTATCATTAATTCAAGTAACCATGGAAGAAATACTGGATTCTATTAGTGAAACAGTTGAAATTTTAGATAATTTTAATGATATAGAAATACGTAATTCAATCGTACCACATCTGTATCTGAGTTCATTAAAAAGAAAAGGATTTGATTCAGTAATCACAGGAGACGGGGCAGATGAAATTTTTGCAGGATATAATTTTCTATTAAAGAAATCTAATAACGAAATAGATGAGGAATTGAAACGAATAAAAAAAATTATGCACTTCCCATCAAAAGATATTGCAAAATCATTAAACATGAAGGTTGAAACACCATTTTTGGATCAAGATGTGATAAGATTTTCAGAGAGCATACCAATTTCAAAAAAGATTAATCTTAAAAAAGATAAGAAATTTGGAAAATGGATTCTTAGAGAAACATTTGAGAAAGATCTTCCAGAAAATATCATTTGGAGAGAGAAATCCCCCATGCAAGATGGTTCAGGAACGAATAATTTGACAGGATTATTTGATATAATAATTACAAATGAGGTTTTTTTACAGAAAAAAACAAGAATTTTAGAAGAAGATGGAGTGTATATCCGAACAAAAGAATCATTACATTACTATGAATGTTTTAGAAAGTCAAGTTCAATAAAAAAATCAAATTCAGATAAAAAGTGTCCTGATTGTAATTATGAGATTAATTTAGGATCAAAATTTTGCAGGATGTGTGGAAAATTTCCTATTAATTAGATTTTTTTGACCATTTCTTTGGTTTTTTGATAAAGATCTTTTTGCACCCATCACAACAAAAATGATATTTTTTAGAATTATGTTCGTGTGTGACAGATAATTCTTCATCAAATTCAAGACCACAAACAGGATCTGTAACCTTCATAGTTTTTTTCAATTAGAGGCGTATTTCTATTTATCTAAACAGGTAGAACTGATAAATTATAAGACTATCTTATATGCAAAAAAATGAATCCATTACATGAAAAAACTTTTTGTAGCATGTCCTGAATGTGAGAAACAAGAATTGTTCATGACAGAGTATGAATGTCTAAAAATTTTAATGAGAACAAAAAATTGGATTGTGTGTAAAAATTGTGATTATGCAATACAGATTGAGAAATTAAAGAATAGTCTATGTTGTGTTTGATTAAGATACTAATTTTTTAACAAATTGATCATATTCAGATTGCTTTAATGAACTTATTTTCATCACTTCAAGATTTTCATCCACATGTGTGTTAGATTTTTGTCCAATTAATGGAGCAAGAACACCAGGAGTTGAACGAATGAATTGTAAAAGTCCAACAGAAGGAGATGAAGTTGCAAAGAGAGGTTTTGATTTTGCCCATTCCAAAAGTCTACCTTGCATCAATGGAACACTTGTAAAAACACCAATTCCTAATTCACTTGCAGAGTCTAAGATAGATTTTTTGGTTCCATCTACAGTTTGGTTTTTCAGCAACATAGCTTGATCAAAATGTAAATTGAAAGGAAGTTGTATGAATCTAAATCCATGATTATTTCCACCAATTTCTTGTGCAAGTGTTACTACATCTTCTAAAGAAAGAAACATTGCATTATCAGAAGGGGCTCTAAAACACTCCCATGTAGCCAAACCATAAAATCTAATTTTACCTTCTTTACGTTTTTCTTCATAAAATTCAAAAACTTTTTTGAGGTTTTCTAAAAATTGTGATTTGGACATTTCAGGATGACCTTCAACTGCATTATGAAGATACATCAAATCAATACATTCAAGATTTAGATTGTTTAAACTTCGTTCAAGTTGATCTTGTAGATATGGAATTGTCATACAATGATAGCCTGAAGATATATCACCTTCTTTGACAATTCCAGGTTGACCTAATTCACGCATCACATATTGCATAAAATCTTCTTTGATATCTCCATCATTAGTGACATACCCATTTTTTGTACAAATGAATACATCTTCTCTATTGATTAAATTTTCATCAATTAATTCGGATAATGCAATTCCAATACTTCGTTCAGATTTTTGTGCTCTATAATTTATTGCAGTATCAATAACATTTACACCAGATAAAATAGATTTTTTTACAGCATCTTTGACTAATGTATCAGTTTGTGAATCAGGTTCTCCAAGATACGTTCCAATTCCAACATTTGACAAAGTTAGATTTTGAAATGAATTATAGTTTTCAGTAAGAAACTTTTCAGAGAAGATTTTAGTTCCAGTAGATGTTGCAAAGCCTGAAATCATTCTAAACTATACCAAAAATCATTACTTAAAATCCTATCAAAAATGAAATAATGAAAAGTGCACCTGCAATTCTACTAAAGTAAATGGTATTCGTCATTGAACTAATTATAATATTTTCAGATTTTTCTAAATCTTTTAGATGTAATAAAGCTAAAATAAGAAAGGGCTTAGCTAGAAGAACGATTAGGCTATAAATTGGGAATAACCCGGATACAACCCCATAAATTATGATTCCATACACAAGTATTGGGAAAATTAAGAAAGTTTTGACTGCATTTGATTTGCCAAAAATAATTATCAACGTTCTTCGTCCTTTTTCTTTATCCACATCATGATCAGGAATTGAAGTTACAAACAAGACTAATGAAGAAAGTATACCTACAACAATACCAGCGAGGATTGTAAAATCATCAATATTTTGAGTTTGAATAAAATATGTTCCAATTATAATTAATGCCCCCTTAATTGTAACAAACACTTCTGCAAGCCCCCAATTAACAATCTTTGTTGAATAGAAATAAACAGAAAGAATAGCAAATCCTAAGATCAGTCCAATTGTGATTCCAAATATTGTGACAAAATAGATGCCAATTATTGCACCTAAAATTAAAAATCCAATACCAACAAGATATACTGATTTTGGTTGGAGTAATCCTTCAGGTAAAACTCCAGTGCCACCACTCATCGTAGTACGTTTTGTTTTTGTATCAATTCCACGCTTGAAATCCCAATAATCATTTAGTAAATCCACACTAGCATGAAGTGAAATAACACCTACAAATGTGAGCATTGCGTGAAAAATATCAATTGAATGCCCAGCATACCATGAAAGAGAAAGCCCCAGTGAAACTGCAATTACAGACGCTAATAGAAATTTTATTCGGATTGCACGTAACCAGACAGAGAGCATTAGATTAATGACTCTGCATCTACACTAACTGGTTTTCGTCCATTAAATCCAGAGTCTTTTTCATGCCAAAATTTTATTTCAGTTTCACCTTCTTTCCAACAAAGCCAGACCTCTTCATCAAATCTTTTTGAAGGAAAATCAAGTAAACCTTGATCTAATCCTTTCATGACAACCCCAGTTTCTTCTAGTTCTTGAATAGTTTTATAAAATTTTGATAATTTTTCATTTAATTTTTGTTTTAAAACAACATATTTTTCAAATGTATTGTTATCAGTCAAAGTAACCTGAAGTTCCTGTTCTGCTTTTATTACTTCATTTTTTTGTTTTTTGATATTTGCATATCTTTCTATAACAAGAGGCAAAATTTCATTTGCAGTTTGTACAGTGAAATATTTGAACAATATCCAGATGTTTGAATTCTTTAATTAAAACATATCTTGACACAAATTACTTATTTATCTAAAAATATTGAGAAATGTATGAGCGCAGAAGAACAATTACAAGCAATGGTAGATCAAACAATCGATATGGCACTGATGAATGTTGAGGCATATTACAAGGAAATAGAAGCCAGCAATGAAGTTTTGAAAATTGAAAATCCTAAAGAATTTGTTTTCGGATTAATTATGGGTCAAATTTTAGGATTAGGGGTTGCAGCACTTGCACAAATGAAACAAGGAAATCCTACACCTCAGGATCAAATGCAAGTAAGAGATATGGCATACAAACGTGTTCCACAAATTAGAGAGAGGATTTTTGATAAATAATGGCTCAGAAAGTAAAATGTTCACATATTCTAGTTGAGAAACAAAGTCAAGCTTTACAAATACTAGAAGAAATTAAAAAAGGAAAAAAGTTTGGTGCGGCAGCTAAGGAAATATCATCATGCCCAAGTGCAAAAAAAGAAGGAGATTTAGGATATTTTACAAAGGGACAAATGGTAAAAGAATTCGAAGACGTTGCATTCAATTTAGAGATTGGAGAAGTATCAGCACCGGTTAAAACTCAATTTGGTTATCACATCATCAAACGGCTTGGATAATTAGATCTTAAATACAAATTTTGTAATAGATGTTGGAGTGAGAGTAAATTTGACTTCAGTATTTAGAACAACATCTCTCTTCTACTCCGCTAATTATCTTCTTTAATGGATTTTTAGCAACACTGATCGACAAAACTTTTCACTAAAATTATGAAATACCAGTTAAGATAGAAGTCATTATGTCAGAAGTAACAGTTTTTTCTACAAAAGACATTGAGAACATAATCTCATGGTTTGAGAGAATCTATAGTAGCGACGAAGAGATATCTGACTTTGAACGTGAGACATATCTCAAACTTGCAAAATACTTCATCCTTGAAGAAAAAGCAATGTGTTAGAAACTCGTATATTCACTTTTTAATTTATGGAAACGATTTTATCGTTTTTGCATAGCTTGCAAATCTATGGTTTTGTGGGCGTACTTGTTTTTGAACATATTTTGAACAAGTAGTTCCTAATGCACCGCGATAACCTATTGGAGATTCAACCCATTTTTCATCATGTGCCGCTTTTAGTACATCATCATAAGGACTGTAATGATTAATGATTTTTTTATTTACAATTTTTTGAAATTCATTACCATGTATGAGAGGTTTCATTGAATCAGCAGGGATAGACGCTCCGAAGAAATGTACAGATTCAACAATTCCTTTATTTTTTGGATTTTTTGCTAGTGATTGTATTGTTGATAAAATGACTTGAGCGCCGAGGGAATGTCCAATCAATCTAATTTTGAGTAAAGGATTTTTTGATTTTACATCTAAAATAAATTTTGAAAGATTTTTTCCATTCTTTTTTGCAATCAAAACCCCAATTTTTAATGCAGACAATGCCGTGGATTTGTATTGTACGCCGGCAGTATTCGAATCATAACTATAACCAACCACATTGTGTCGATAGTTTAACGATTTCAAGCGTTTTTCGGCTATTACATATTTTGCAAGTGCACCAGATTTATTATTTCTTAGACCATGAATCATTATGACAATTTCAGAGTTTTGTAATATTTTTTGAAGAGTAGTCTTAGGATAGATGTCATATGAAGTGTTTTTGATAGTTTTTCCAGTTTTTAAATCATAATATCCTCTAGTAGAGATTTTTGGGAATACCTTGCCAATCATTTTAAGTTCCTAATTTCGATTGCTCTTTTTCAATGTCGGATAATTCTACTTTGGAAAATATTGGTTCAACGGTCCCAATTTTATGCCCTGCCTTTAATTTCAACTCAGACATTTCATTCCAAGACATATCTGAAACATTTCCTTCAAGTCCTAATTGTGACCAAATTTTTTGAGATGATTTTGGTAAGAATGAATGTAAGCAAATTGCAATTGAACGTACAGCATTAACTGATAGATAGATACAAGAATTTGTTCCGGGTTCTTTTTTCCAAGGTTCTTTGTGCTGAAAATACTGATTAAAATGAGCTGAAAATTCCATCAATTGTTTTAATGCACGATCTAAATGATTTTCTTGCATTAATTTTCCAACATCATTAGCAAGAGATTTAATTTTTTTCTCAGATTCAGAATCTTTTTCATCAAAATCTTCAGGCTCAGGTACAACACCATCAAAAGATTTGTTTGTAAATCCAAGAGCACGATTAACCAAATTTCCTAAATTACCAATTAATTCAGAATTAATTTTTGTTGAAAATTGTTCCCAATCGAAATTAAGATCATCTTGAGAGTAAGGATTTATCGAAACTAGATAAAATCTCAAGTAATCAGCAGGGAATTTCTCTAGAAAATCTTTTAGGCCAATATACCAATTTCGACTTTTTGATATTTTTTTACCTTCAAGTGTAAGGTGTCCACGAGTCGGAATATAATCAGGTAATTTGAATTCATTGTTAATTCCAAGTCTCATTGCAGGTAAAAACAGATAGTGATGATAGACAATATCCTTCCCAATGAAATGATAGATGTCAGCTTCATTCCAAAAAGTTTTTCCGTCAATTTTTTTATCATTTAAGAATTTTAACGTAGAAGAAATGTATGCCAAATGATTATCAAACCAACCATAAAATACTTTATCTGTTAATCCTTCAATTGGAATTGGAACACCCCATGAGATATCTCGCGTTATATCCCAATCAATCAATCCTTCTTTAATCCAATTTTCAACATATTTTTTAACATCTTTTTGAAGATATGGGGCATTTGATAAATATTCTAAAAGCGAGTCAGAGAAATTTTTTAGTTTAAAGAAATAATGATTTGTAGATTTTTTTACAGGAGTTTGGCCACAAATTGAACAATGAGGATTATCAATCTCTTCAGGTACACGGCCACATTTCTCACATAAATCAGAATATTGATCTTCAGCACTGCAGTATGGACATGTTCCTTTAACAAATCGATCTGGAAGGAATTTTTGATCATTTTCACAAAAGAATTGTATGATTTCTTTTTCATAGATATGATCATTTTCTTGTAGTTTTTTGAATACATCTTGTACAAAGGATACATTTTCGGAAGAACTGGTCTTATAGAAAAAATCAAATGCAATATCAAAAGCTGTGAAATCTTCATAGTCACGCTTATTCCAATGTTCAACATATTCTTGTGGAGTTTGACCAAGTTTTTCAGATTGTATTAGTATCGGAGTACCAAAATCATCAGACGCACAGACATAGTACGCTTCAACGCCATTTTGTTTTAAGAAACGAGTTGTAACATCTGCAGGCAAATATGTGGATGCGACATGACCCAGATGGATTTCACCATTAGAATATGGCAATGCACTTGTGATTATTGCTTTTTTATTCATTTGTGATGGTTTGGATTTTTTTGACTATTAAGGTATGGTTTTTAAAGAGATTGGAAAGTTTGTAAAATATGAGTAAAGTAAAAAACCCAAAATTAGCAAAAGAAGGAAAGATCTCATACGAATGGGCTCGTACTCATATGGATATTTTAGATAATACATTGACCAGATTAAAAAAATCAAAACCACTCAAAGGGGTAACAATTGCATTTTGCCTGCATATTACAAAAGAGACATCAGTTTTGTTGATGGGCGCTAAAGAATTAGGTGCAAATGTTGCAGTTTGTGGAGGAAACCCATTAACAACACAAGATCATATTGCAGCATATCTCGCAACACAAGGAATTCACATCTACGCATGGAATGGTCAAACCAACAAAGAATACGATTGGTGTCTTGATCAAGTACTAAAACACAAACCAAGTTTAATTTGTGATGATGGCGCAGACATGAATGTTAAGGTGCATTTTGATAAAAAATTCAAATCTTTAGAAATTCTTGGCTCTACAGAAGAAACCACTGCAGGAGTTACAAGAGTACAAGCCATGGAGAAACAAGGGAAATTAAAATATCCAGTGGTCATTGTTAATGATGCAGACACAAAACATATGTTTGATAATAGATATGGAACAGGACAAAGTACGATAGATGGATATCTACGAGCAATGGGATTGCTATTCACATCAAAGAAAATTGTTGTCGTAGGATATGGATGGGTAGGAAGAGGAGTTGCTGAAAGATCTAGAGGAATGGGAGGTAAAGTAATTGTTACAGAAATTGACCCAGTAAAAGCTCTAGAAGCACACATGGATGGATATGACGTAATGCCAATGTCACAAGCTGCAAAAATTGGACAAATTTTCATTACAACTACAGGAATGACTAGCGTTATTAGAAAAGAACATCTTCTTGCTATGAAAGATGGTGCAGTAGTTGGAAATGTAGGACATTTCGATGTAGAGATAGATACGAAATTCCTATTGGAAAAATCAAAATCAGTTAGAGAAGTAAGACCATCATTAGATGAATGCATCTTAAGAAATGGAAAAAAAATCTATTTAATCGGTAAAGGTAGATTGGCAAATCTTGTTGCAGCCGAAGGACACCCACCAGAAGTCATGGCACAATCATTTTCAAATCAAATATTATCATTATTGTACATCTTGAAAAATCATAAAAAGATGGGGAAAAAGACCATGATTGTTCCAAAAGAAATCGATAGACAAATTGCAGTTGATGCATTAAGGGCAATGGACGTCAAGATAGACAGTTTAACAAAAGAACAAAAGAAATATGCCGAAAGTTGGTAACAAGAATAAGTAAATAAAGAACATTATTTCAAAATTATGTATAGATGACATGGACTAAAGTTGCTGAAAAAGGCGATATTCAATCTGGTTCAAGTAAAGAATTTGAAATAGATGGAAAAAAAATTGCAGTTTTTAATCAAGATGGATTTCATGCACTAGATGGAATTTGCCAACATCAAGATGGTTCAATTGCACCAAAAGGAAAAATTGAAGGAGACATAGTAGAATGTCCATTGCATTTTTGGCATTACAATATTAAGACAGGTGAATTAATGGATTATCTAAAAGGTATCAAACTGAAAAAATATGATGTAGATATTAGAGATGATGGCATTTATGTTGATGCATAATTCTGGTAGACTTTTTATGAGATTAGTTTAAGAAAAACTGTGAACCAAGATATTTTAAAAAAAATTACAAATCAAGATTATAGTAGTATTGCAACTAGAATACAAAACGGATTGCAACAAAAAATTGAAGAGACCAATTCAAAAGGTGTGATTTTGGGTTTAAGCGGAGGAATTGATTCGGCAGTTATTGCATATTTATGTAATAACATTGTGAAAGAAAAAACACTTGCATTGATAATGCCAGATTCTAAAATTTCACCAGAATCAGAAACTAGTGATGCAATAAAGATCATTGATGCATTAGGAATGGATTACAAGTTACTTGACATTAATTCAATTCATAAAGAATTTAGCATGATATTGGAGCCAGAAAATAGAGCATTAGGTAATTTACGAGCAAGAATTAGAATGAACATATTATACTATTATGCAAATTTAAAGAATTTAATTGCATTAGGTTCAAGTGATAAAAGTGAATTTAACATAGGATATTTTACAAAATTTGGAGATGGTGCTGCAGATATATTACCAATTGCATCATTATACAAGACACAAGTAAGAGAATTAGCCAAACATTTAGGAATAGATGAAAAAATCATTACAAAGAAAAGTAGCCCACATTTGTGGCCCAACCATGAAGCAGAACACGAAATTGGCGTTAATTATCAACAAATCGATGTTATACTATATTGTTTAATAGACAAAAAATTGTCATTTGAAGATACCGTAAAAGAATCACAAATAGAAAAGGAAATAGTTGAAAAAATTCATTATATGTACAAGAATAGTGTGCACAAAAGAATCAGTCCAAAAGAGCTTTGAATAAGATTATGTTTATACAAATAAGATAAATGATACGCCATATCTGTTATTAACAAATGCAGATTTTTGACACGCTAACAAACCAAAAAAAACAATTAGAATTTTCAGATAAAATACGAATCTATCTTTGTGGAGTTACAGTTTATGATCAATCTCACATAGGACATGCTAGGACAATAATAGTATTTGACACACTAAGGAGATTTTTGGAAGCAAATAATATTTCTGTAGAACTTATTCAAAATTTTACAGATGTTGATGATAAAATCATAAATCGTGCAAAGGAACAAGGTGAATCAGCAAGTGGACTATCGACCAAATATATTCAAACGTACTTTGAAGATTCAGATAGATTAAACATCAAAAGAGCAACAAATTATCCAAAAGCAACCGAACATATCGAAGATATGATAAATTTAATCCAAGAATTGGTAAACAACGAATCGGCATATGTCTCAAAAAATGGCGTTTATTTCCGTGTTTCAAAATTTTTAGGATATGGTAAATTATCAAAAAAGAAAACCGTAGATCTAGAGAGTGGCTCCAGAATAGATGTAGATGAATCAAAAGAAAGCCCTCTTGATTTTGCATTATGGAAATTTTCAGCTACACAGCCAAACTGGGAAAGTCCATGGGGCAAAGGTAGACCAGGATGGCACATAGAATGTTCTGCAATGAGTATCAAGTATTTGGGGGAAAATTTTGAAATACACGGAGGAGGACGTGATTTAATTTTTCCTCATCATGAAAATGAGATTGCACAATCAGAATCATTCACTTCAGAACAATTTGCAAAAATTTGGATGCATACAGGAATGATTACAATCAATGGTGAGAAAATGTCAAAATCAATTGGAAATGTTAAATCAATAAATCACGTATTGGAATCATGGGGACCAAATGTAGCAAGATTGTTCTGTATTTCAGGACACTATTCAAAACCAATTGATTATACTGAAGACCTCTTAAAAGAAAATTTAATCAGATTAAGACAAATTGAAACATGCTATTATGAATTAAGACTGGCAGACAAAACAGAAGAATTAGGAGATATTGCATTATTACTTGAAGAATCAAGAGAGAAGTTTGATGCTGCATTAAATGATGATTTCAATACATCGTTAGGATTGTCTGTTTTTTTCAATATGATTAAAACAATAAACAGTTTAGCGGCAGATGAAAAGATTAGCAAGAATACTTCAGAACAAGCATTGCCTATTTTAGAATATATGCTAGAAGTATTAGGATTAAAAGTTCAAACAGTTTCAGATGATGAAATACAATCTATTTTTGAATTGATTGACAAGAGAGAGAAATTAAGAGAAGGGAAACAATTTGCAGAGGCAGATAAAATTAGAGATGAAATTGCTAATTTAGGAATATCAATAATTGATCATAAAAATAAAACATTGTGGATGAAAAAAGAACCAATTAAAGCAGAAAAATAAAGAAAATGTTTGTATGATGAATTAAGGAAATTTTAGATGTGGATTTTCCTCTAACGCACTCTGTAAAATTTTCTGGACTTGGAGATGTTTTGCAAGACATTCTCTTGATTCAAAATTAGAGTGGTCAAAGACAGATTTGTTACAAAAAACACAATCAACTTTTGGGTCGGTAAACATGATTTATTCAATATTTTTTTCTTATAAAGGCTGATGAATTTTGATAAGTATTAAAAAACTCACCATGGTGAGTGTTGGTTTATTAGATGTGAAAGCGAAATGTCCTCATGTCAGAGATTACCAATGCAAATCAATTTTTAGAGGAATTAGAACATACCCACATAGTCCTATTTCATGACGGAAATAATGAGACCAAAGAAACTGAATATAATTTTATTAAAAAAGGACTAGAAAACGGACAACATTGCTTCTACACAACCCAAAAGCCTCAAAAGATTTTAGATGAGATGAAAGAATTTGGAATCGAAACGGAGGATAATGAACATCTCCATATTGTCGAGATTCCTGAAAAATTTGAAGATTACTCCAAGATGATATTAGAGAAAGTAGAGACCCTACCCGAGGAATCAAAAATTAGAGTAATTTCCACACATTATTTTGATTTTGACACGGAAGAGAAAACAGATAGAATGGCAGAAATCGAACAATGTGTAGATGATGGTTTTGGACATATTAATGGAAATTTTCTTTGCTCATTTGAGGTTAGTCAAATAAATCAAAATCTAAGAGATAGATTCCTAAATCAATTATTAGAATCCCATAAAGCAATAATATTTCAGACCGAAGAAAATGGTACAGAAGTATTTACTACTCCTTAATTGAAAATAGTTTCATAAATAAAAAATATCAAGGTCATGAATTATCTGTCAATTTATTACAGGCTAGATAATGCAAAATCTATGGCTAAAGAAAGAAGAACACGTATTCAACTCTATTTTGACATAATATCCGCAATTTTTGAGGAAGAAATGGATAATGAAACTATTTCTCCAACCCGCATACAATTCAAGTGCAATACATCATATGATAAATTAACAAAATATCTCGAAGAGATGAAAAATAAAGAAATTATCGAGGGCAATGAGATTAAAGTAACAGAAAAAGGTAAACAATTCCACAAAGATTATTCAAAAATTAATGAACTTATACAAGAATTGAGTATTCAAAATTAAGAGTATATTATTAAATTCATATAAAAAAATTCAGAATCTACCAATTAATAAAATGTTAGCACTAGATAATACTTATTAGGCACTATTGAAATAAACAGAGTATGGTGTATCTTCGAAAAAAGAAGGTAAAAGGAGTAGATTACCTCTATTTAGTTAAAAGTACATGGGATAAAGAGAGAAAAACATCGCGACAAGAGACCATCAAATATCTAGGAGAATCAACTTCAGTAACAAGAGACGACATTCCAGTTGAATTTAGAGAAGATGCAAAAATCAATTCATTTTTACTACAAAATACTCCAAAAGATAGAGAAAAACGTGAAAAGCTTATTGAGCAGTTAAGGATTAAATTATTTTCATCACTCACAGAAGGAAGTCTAAAAAACACAATGGATATTTACACCGCATTCGTGTCAGGCAATTCATTAGATCAATTTTATGAAAGAATAATGACACCAGTTATGGCGGAAATTGGATATTTATGGTCAGAAGGTAAACTATCAATTGCAACTGAACATGTTGCAAGTAATATCGCACACAGCCTAGTCAAAGTTATTGCAGATGAAAATATAAAATCTAAGAAAGATAAAGGTAAGATTGTACTAACTACCCCAGTTGGTGAAGACCATAATTTAGGGTGTAACGTACTAGATTCATTTTTAGTTTCAAAAGGTTTTACAACATTCAATCTGTCACCATCAACACCTGCCGAATCACTAATTGAGTTTATCAAAACAGCGAAGCCAGATGCACTAATAGTATCCATAACACTAGAGGATAACATTAGATCGGGCCAACGAATGGTTAAGAAAGTCCACGAAGCATACAAAAAACTTCCAATTTTCATAGGAGGACTAGCATTTTCTGAAAAAAGAAATTTCAAATTTGATGGAAAGTTAGTGACAGATGCCCACACATTGGAACAAATTCCTCGAATTATAAAAAATAAATAATTACCACTATTTTAACTAGTTTCCACTAGGTTAAATATTCTAATCTCATATGAAAGTTATGGGTTTAACAAACGATAGTTTGATTGACACAGTATTTGAAAAATTTCCAGAAAAAAAAGACGTGGCCGAGCAAGGTGACGAAATTTTTGTAAATTGGAATTTCCAGGACTTTCAAGACGGTGGATATCTAAACTTCAAAGCAGATCGTTCAGATCTTTTTGCACTAAGCATAATGATTGAAAACTATGCATCTAAGCATACCGCCCCACTACTTGCATCATTTGAGACAGACAAACGATATGAATTTGTTAAAGACAGATATCTCAAATTGATGAAAAAACTTCCAAGAACATGGGTTATTGGAAATTTTAACAACCCACATTTGGCGCAAGAGGTACCAGACAGCTGTCAAGTACTAAGCTGTATAGGAACACCACTTTCAACAGTTTGGGCTGTAGTTACAAAAGGACCAGATGGTCCAATCGGATTGATAGCAGAAGAATATGGAATTGGAAAGTTCAAAGGATTCTTTTCAACTCAACCAAATGTGGTAAAAACTGCTGTAGATGCAATGGGTGAAGTCTTAGTAACAAAGTTCGACTTTAACAAAAAAGAATATGAATTTGCAAAAGGCGGATACTAGTGTAAAATGACTGAAAAACCTTCTTTTTTTCCTAAGAACGTTTTTGGTGCATTCGGTATTTTATTTTTCATAAGTGGCGCAATCATACCATTACAAAATTTGATTATTTGGGGACCAGAATTTGTTATAAGATATTTCATGTCTTCAGACATAACTGCTGAAAAATTATCATTAGGAGTAATTGGAATTGGAATTTTCATGATATGTTTCGGTAAGAATAAACAAAATCAGATTTAAGAGGAAGCACGATCTCTAGGATCTAATTGAAGTGAACGATTATAACATTCAGATGCCTCATCATATCTACCAAGACTTCTCAATACAATCCCTTTTTGATTCCATAAATCAGGATCATCAGGTTTTAAGAGTAATGCTTGCTCAAAAAAACTCAATGCATTTTCAAAATTACCATCTTGAAGATTCTTAACTCCATTTTGAATTAAAGTTTCTAGT